>C688J18823_10002472_pt1 | contig 11540 bp, 10 predicted proteins | sample HopSoiMetagenom1_FD_18823 | JGI IMG/M metagenome (IMG submission 18823) | reverse complement strand
ATGACGCCCGGGGTCCACAACTCAGCTTATTACGAGCACTCATTTCTGGCCGATAAGCTCGGCATCGAACTGGTCGAGGGCCGCGACCTCATCCTCAAGAACGATGAGGTGTTCATGCGCACAACGGAAGGCCTCAAGCGTGTCGACGTCATCTACCGCCGCGTCGACGACGACTACCTCGATCCCCTGACCTTTCGCCCGGACTCGGCGCTCGGCGTGCCCGGGCTGATGTCGGCCTATGCGGCAGGCAACATCACGCTCGCAAACGCGGTCGGCACCGGCATCGCCGACGACAAGGCGGTCTATTCGTATATGCCAGAGATCGTGAAATTCTATCTCGGCGAAGAACCGATCCTGAAGAACGTGCCGACTTGGCGCTGCCGCGAGCCAAAGGACCTGGCTTACGTGCTCGACAACCTCGGCGAACTGGTGGTGAAGGAAGTCCACGGCTCGGGCGGCTATGGGATGCTGATAGGCCCGGCGGCCACCAAGGCCACGATCGAAGCGTTTCGCGACAAGCTCAAGCGCGACCCTGAGGGATTCATCGCGCAACCGACGCTGGCTCTCTCTACCTGTCCTACCTGCACCGAAGCCGGGCTCGCGCCGCGGCACGTCGACCTGCGGCCGTTCGTGCTGACCGGAAGCAATCACGTCACGGTGGTGCCGGGCGGCCTGACGCGGGTGGCGCTCAAGGAAGGTTCGCTGGTGGTGAATTCGAGCCAGGGCGGCGGCACCAAGGACACATGGATACTGGACGAGTGAAATGCTGTCGCGCACCGCCGAAAATCTGTATTGGCTTGCCCGCTATGTCGAACGGGCTGAGTATCTTGCGCGCACCATCGAGGCGACGCTGCGCGTTACGGCGTTGCCCAGCGCCTATATCGGCAAGACCAACGAATGGGACTCGGCGCTGCTGACGGCCGGTGTCAGCGCAGGTTTTTATCAGGTTTACGATAAAGCCGACGAATACAAGGTGATCGATTATCTTTCGTTTGCGCCGGAAAACCCGTCCTCGATCCGCAACTGCATCGAAAGCGCGCGGCTCAACTCGCGTTCGGTGCGAACCGCGCTGACGAGCGAGATGTGGGACACCATCAACTCCGCATGGATCGATCTTCAGAAGGTCTGGGGAAAAGGCGCCAAAACCCGCGAAGAATTGGCGAACTTCCTGCGCTTCGTGCAGGAAACCTCGCTGCGGTTCGACGGCTCGGCCTACCGCACCATGCTGCGCAATGACGCCTACTGGTTCTCACGGCTCGGCTTACATCTGGAGCGCGCCGACAACACCGCCCGCATTCTCGACGTCAAGTATCACGTGCTGTTGCCCGAAGAAGAGCACGTCGGCGGACCGCTCGACTATTATCAGTGGACCTCGATCCTGCGTTCGGTCTCGGCACTCACTGCCTACCACTGGGTCTATCGGGAAACCTTGAAACCATGGCTGATCGCGGATCTGCTGATCCTCAACGATTCTCTGCCACGATCGCTGGCGAGCTGCTACGGCAATCTGGTGCGCAATCTCGACCAGATCGGCGTCGCATATGGCCGCCAGGGCGCAGCCCAGCGGCATGCCCGCGGCATCCGCAATCGCCTGGAACACAGCCACATGGTCGATATCTTCCAGCACGGCGTCCATGAATTCATTCAGGAGTTCATCGTGGACAACTCGAGGCTCGGCGAAATCATCACCAAGCAATATCTGATTTAAAACCCAGCCGTTCTGAGAGTCGGAAAATCCTGTCATGCGCCTGCGAATTGCCCATCGAACCAGCTATCGATACGAGCCGCCCGCGACGGGCGTCATCCAAATCCTGCGGATGACCCCGGGCAATCATGACGGGCAATATGTCGCCGATTGGCAAATCGACGTCTCCACCGATTCACGGCTCCATGTGCATCAGGACGCGTTTGGCAACGTCACCCATCTGCTGAGCGAAGGACCGCTCGCCGATCTCACCATCAATGCGCAAGGACTGATCGAAACCCACGACACCGGCGGTGTGCTGCGGGGAAGCGACGAGCGGTTTCCGCCGAGCCTGTTCCTGCGGTCGACATCGCTGACCGAGGTCAATCCGGCGATGGCGGCCTTTTCGCGCGAGCTGCGTTCGGAATCGGAGACCGACGTGCTTGGATTCCTGCATGCGCTGATGGTGCAGATCAGTGAACATATGACCTTTGATGAAGATCCTACCAATAGCGGCACCTCGGCGTTGGAAGCCTTTGGGCTAAAGCGCGGCGTCTGCCAGGACTATGCCCATGTTTTTATCGCCTGCGCGCGCTCCGCCGGCGTACCCGCGCGCTTCATCTCGGGGCATTTCCTGCGCTCGGACGGCGTGGTGCATCAGCAGGCCGGCCACGCATGGGCGGAGGCGTTCGTGCCCGATCTCGGCTGGGTCGGTTTCGATCCCGCTAACGGCATCTCCACCACCGACGCGCATGCCCGCGTCGCAATCGGGCTCGACTACCTCGGGGGAGCGCCGGTGCGCGGTACCCGATACGGCGGCGGCATGGAAACTCTGACAGTGGCCGTCAAGGTCGAGCAGGCGGGCGGCCGGCAGGGTCAGTGGCAATCGCAGTCCGGAGTTTAACCTGCGCCGGTTGGTGCCTCACAGCGCCTGCGTCTCCCCCTTGGCCCAGAACTCGCGTAGCTTGAACTTCTGGATCTTGCCGGATCCCGTCAGGGGAAAAGCCTCGACACGGAACCAGTGCCTCGGCGTCTTGTAGTGGGCGAGCGAGGCTCGGATGTAATTTGACAGTTCTTCCTGGTCGATCACCGCGCCGGGCGCGGGGCGGATGAATGCGGCGACCTCTTCGCCCCATTTTTCGTGAGGTAGTCCGATCACCGCGACCTCGCCTACCTTGGGATGGCGAAACAACAGTTCTTCGAGTTCGCGCGGATATATATTTTCGCCGCCGCGGATGATCATGTCCTTCAGCCGACCCTCGACGGTGCAATAGCCGCGAGCATCCATCGCGCAGAGGTCTCCGGTATGCAGCCAGCCCTCGGAATCGATCGCCGCGGCGGTCGCCTCCGGCATTTCGAAATAGCCGAGCATAATGTGGTAGCCGCGCGTGCAGAACTCGCCGATTTCGCCGATCGCGGCGGTCTTGCCGGTATCGGGATTGACGATCTTGGTTTCCATGTTGGGCAGCGGCAGGCCGATAGTGCCCGCCTTGTCTTCGATCGTGTCTGTCGTCATGGTCATGGCCGCCACCGGTGAGCATTCCGTCTGACCGAACACGATGGTGAAGGGCGCGCCGAGCTTTTGCTCGAGTAATGTGACGAGCGTGGCCGGCACGGTTGAGCCGCCCGAACAGATCGCCTTGATAGACGACAGATCGGTGGTTGCGAACGATGGATGTTCCAACATCGCGACCAGCATCGTCGGCACCGCGATCATTGCGTTTCCATGATAAGTCTCGAACATTTCGAGCACGAGGCCCGGTTCGAACGCCTCCAGCAGCACCTGCGTCGCAGCCTTGGATACCGCCCCGAGAACGCAGCAGACGCAGCCGCCGGTGTGGAACAGCGGCATGGTGGTTACGAAAACGTGGCCAGAGTCGATTCCCATTCGCTCGGCCATGTCGGCGCCATTGTTGGCGAGACCGCGATGATGCAATAGCGCGCCTTTCGGAAACCCCGTCGTGCCGGACGTATACTGGATCATGACGGGATCGGTCGGATTGACCGCGGGAAGCGCGATGCTGTTGTCGTCCCCGGCGGCAATGAAGGTTGACCAATCATCGAAACAAATGATCTCCCGAAGCTCCGCGCAGCGCGGCGCCACCTCTCGGGCCGTCTCCAGCATCGGATTTCCGCGGAAGGAATTGACCACGAACACGCCTGCCGAGCGGGATTGCTTCAGCACATATTCGACTTCGTTTGCCCTGAAACTTGGATTGACGGTGACGAGAACCATCCCCGCCAGCCCTGCGCCGAACTCCAGCATGATCCATTCGGGCAAATTGTACGCCCAGACCGCTATCCTCTCGCCCGGCCTGAAACGGGTGAGCAGGGCGCGCGCGGTGCGTTGCGCCTCAGTATAAAGCTCTGAATAGGTCCACTGACGGCGAAGCGTCGGGTCTGGAACACCGGCGATCAGCGCGATCCTTTCCGGGGCCGATGCCGCGGCGCGTTCCAGCAACTGGCCGAGCGTGATGTCGCGCACAGAGGGAGCCACCGGTCCAGCGATATAAGATTCCGTCAAAGCCATAGGCAGACCCCAATGCTCACCCTCGCCAGCGCACAGTCTGCCGCGAGCGAGACATGCAAACTAGCGCATTCGCGGTCTTGTCTTGAAGCCGTGCAGACAAAATTCTTGCTTTCCAGTCGCCAGCCCAGAGGCGAATCTGCATATGATCCGTGAATGTTCCTCCGGTGGAAAGGTGAGCGTGCTTGCATCGGTCGAGGGGCCTTGGCGCTTGACATCGGTCGGTACTGCCCTTGTGATGGGCGTCAAAAGACAAGAAACGCAATGCACAATTTTCCAGGGGAGGTTTCGATGCTGGTGCGTAAGGGTGTCCGCGCGTTTGGTTGCACGATCGCCGCGGCCGCGGCGCTGGGTATGGCGGTTTCCGCGCACGCCCAGGAAAAGAAACTCAAGATTGGCGTGATCTACGACCTCACCGGCCCGCTCGCGGGCGGCGGCTCCGAGCTGCAATACATCGGCGCCAAGATCATGCTTGACCAATACGCAAAGACCGGGGTCGAAGGTTACAAGATCGAGGCGGTCTATGCCGATGCCCAGAGCAAGCCCGATGTCGCCATCAATGAGGCGATCCGCCTGGTCGAGCAGGAAAAAGTGGACATGCTGCTGGGCTTCTTCTCGTCGGCGCAGTGCGTCCCGGTTGCGGCCCGCGTCGAGCAGCTTAAAAAATTCATGTGGATCACCACCTGCATTTCATCGGCGGTGTTGGACAACAAGAACTACAAATATGTCTTCCGTCCGCAGGCAAGCGGTGACCAGTTCGGGCTGATGACCATGGACTTCATCGCCCAGAACGCCCAGGCCAAGTTCGGGAAAGATCCAAAGGACCTGCGCGTCGCGATCATTCACGAGGATGGCGCCTATGGGGTCGACGTGTCGAAAGGCAACGTGGCCGGGGCCAAAAAGGCCGGTTTCAACGTGGTGCTGAAGGAAGGCTATTCAGCTACCGCGCCCGACCTCTCCGCGCTCGTAACCAAGCTGAAGCGCGCCCAGCCTGATGTGATCTTTCACACTGGCTACAACCCCGACATAACTCTGCTGTTGCGNCAGGCCCGTGAACAAGGGCTGAAGTTCGGAGCCTTGGTCGGCCACGGCGCAGGTTACGGCGTATACGAGAAGCTAAAGGAAGGTCTCGGCGGGGACGTGAATTACGTCTTCAACACCGATCCAATCTCGATCTGGCTCGCAAACCAGAAATCCATGGATCCGAAGCTGCCGCCGGTCATCAAAATGGTCGGTGAAGAGTTCGACAAGCTCAAGCCGGGCGTTGCGATCCGCTCGGCGCATGTCGGTATGGCCGCCTCCAACACCTACGTGTTCCTGAACGAGGTGATGCCGCGGGCAATCAAGAAATATGGCGGTGTCGATCCCGATGCGTTGCGCAAGGCTGCGCTCGAGATAGATCTTCCCGAAGGCGGGACGATGCTGGGCTTTGGCGTGAAATTTTTCGGCGAAGGAACTGCGATGTCCGGGCAGAATGAGCGCTCGTTCCCCGTAGTCATCCAGTACGTCGACGACAAGTCGTATGTGGTTTGGCCGAAGAGCCAGGCGCAGCGCGAGGCCGTGCTACCGCTGCCAGCAGGCAGCACCTACAGCTACAAATAGCCGGTTCACCTGGAGTTTTTCGGTTCTGATGGCATCAGAACCGAGGCTCCAGTCTTTTGCTCTGACGCGTCTTCTTGACGCGAACTGCCCACTCCGGTCGAAAGCGCTCTAGCCAACAGAAGGACGGTCGTGCTGGAAGTCCGAGGCCTGGTAAAGCGTTTTGGCGGCTTCACGGCCGTGAACAACGTGTCGTTCAAGGTCGAGCAGGGAGAAATTCTCGGCCTTATCGGCCCTAACGGCTCGGGCAAGAGCACGATCTTCAACATGCTCTCCGGTACGTTCCGGCCATCGGCCGGATCGATGAAGTTCGCGGGCGTCGAAATCTCGGGTCTCGCACCTCACCGGGTCATTAATCGCGGCATCGGCCGCACCTTCCAGATCCCCCGGCCTTTCCACCGCCTGACGATGTTCGAGAACGTGGCGCTGGCCGGCTATTTCGGCCAAGGCCGGCAGAGCCGCTCAAAGGCCGAGGACGCCGCTGAACACGCGCTCGCCATGGTCGGCCTGCCGGCGGACCGCGCCGCCCTGGTCGACGGGCTGGGAGCTGCTGGCTTGAAGAAGCTGGAGCTTGCGAAGGCGCTCGCCACCGGACCGAAGCTGTTGCTCGCGGATGAGAGTCTGGGCGGCCTCGATGAAACCGAGATGGAACAGGCGGCCGACATGCTGCGCAAGATTCGCGACGAGCTTGGCATCACCATCATCTGGGTCGAGCACATCATGGGGGTGCTGATGCGGGTGGTCGATCGCGTGATGGTGCTGGATCACGGGGAGAAGATTTCCGAGGGGCTGCCCAGCGAGGTCTCGAATGATCCGCGAGTGGTCGAAGTGTATCTCGGTACTGATGCCGTTGCGACGCAAGCCGCAGCGGCGCAAGCGCGTCGGTAGGCGGTGCAAGCATGCTCGAACTGAAGTCCATCGACGCGGGCTACGGAACGTTTCAGGCGCTGTTCGGCGTCAGTCTCGAGGTCAAGGCGGGTGAGGCGGTGGGCGTGATCGGCCCGAACGGCGCCGGCAAGACCACCTTGATGCGGGTGATCTCCGGACTGATCCGGCCGCGCGGCGGCTCCGTTTCAATGGAAGGGGCCGATATCCTGAAAACTCCGGAGCATCGCATCGTCGGTCTCGGCATCGCGCACGTGCCCGAGAACCGCCGGTTGTTTCCCCGACTGACCGTGGAAGATAATCTGAAGATGGGCGCCTTCATGCCTGAGGCGCGAGCCCGCTACGCCGAGCGGCTGGCGTTCGTGTTCGACCTGTTTCCGCGCATGAAGGAGCGCCGTACCCAGCTTGCCGGCACCATGTCCGGCGGCGAGCAGCAGATGTGCGCGATCGGTCGAGCGCTGATGTCCGACCCGAAGTTGCTGCTGCTCGACGAACCATCGGCCGGACTTGCGCCTGTGGTGGTTCAGCAGGTCTTTGAGCTGCTAAGAAGGATCCGCGCCAGCGGCCTCACCGTGCTGATCGTCGAGCAAAACATCCAGCAGGTTTTGCGCGTCGTCGATCGCGCCTACCTGCTGGAGGCAGGCACTATCCGCCTTACCGGCAGGTCGAGTGACATGCTGGCCGACGACTCGATCCGGCAAGCATATCTTGGAGTGTAGGTGAAACGATGAGCGAGATTTTCGACATCTACCTGCTCGAAGCGATGGTCAATGGAATCCTGCTCGGGGGCGTCCTGGCGCTGCTGGCACTTGGGTTGAACCTGATCTTCGGCGTGATTGACGTCACCTGGATATGTTACGCCGAACTGGTCATGATCGGGATGTACGGCATGTACTACCTCGTCCAGTACTTCGGATTGCCCTATTACGCCGCGGCTCCGATCACGATCTTGCTGGTGGCAGCGCTGGGGGCGCTATTGCACTTGCTGGTCATCGCTCCCCTGCTCTCGGCGCCGCCGGTTAACCAGCTCCTCGCCACCGGTGGCGTGCTGTTCGTGTTGCAAAGCGTCGCTACCGTCGCGTTTGGCATCGACTTCCGCAACCTCGGCATTCGGCTGCCGGTGCTGCAGTTCGCGGAGATGCATTTCAGCTACTCTCGTCTTTTGGCCTTCGCGGCTGCGCTGATAGGGATGGTGCTGGTCTATCTGTTCATGACGAGGACCTATGTCGGCACGGCGATCCGGGCGATTTCACAGGACCGTCACATCATGCCGCTTATGGGCGTCGACACCCGCCGCATCTATGTCATCACCTCCGCCCTGGGCGGCGCACTCGCCGGCCTCGCGTCCTGCCTGCTGGTGCTGCAATACGACATTCATCCGTTCGTCGGCCTGTCGTTCGGACCGATCACCTTCCTGATTTGCGTACTGGGCGGGCTTGGCAATTTCGTTGGCGGCTTTGTCGCGGCTTTCGTATTCGCCGAGATCATCTCGCTCGGCGGGCTGTTCTCGGATCTGGAGTGGGGCTACGTGTTGGCCTTCGCCTTCTTCATCGTCATGATGTTCATCAGGCCCGCCGGGCTGCTGGCGAGGCGCTCGTGACGATACGTCAGCTCGGTCCGTGGATTGCCGGCGCGGCGCTGATCGTGCTGCCGTTTGTTTATCGCGAACCCTATCATCTGCACCTGATGATCCTGATCCTGATCTGGTCGTTCGCCTATACCTCATGGTCGATGATGGGCCGGTTCAACCTGGTGTCACTTGGTCACGGCGGATTCATGGGCGTTGGCGCCTATGTAACTGCGCTGTTATGGAATCATCTCGGGCTCTCGCCCTGGCTCGGCATTCCAATCGCCATGAGCGCAGCCGCGATGCTGGCGGTCATCGTGGCGTATCCATGTTTTCGCTTTCGCATCACCGGGCATTATTTCGTGCTGGTGACGTTGGCATTGTCCGGCATCGTGCTGCAGGTCATTACCGCCACGCGCGACCATACTGGCGGCTCGCTCGGATACACACCCGACCGGACCAGGGGCAGCCACTTGCTGGCGCTGCAATTCGACGACAAGCTCACCTGGTACCTGATTGCGCTCGGGGTCTGGGCGGTGGGGCTGGCGATCTGGAACTGGGTCGACCGCAGCATGGATCGCTACGCGCTCGAGGCGATCTCAGAGGATGAAGATGCCGCCGCGGCCGCCGGCGTCAACGTGACTTGGGAAAAGCTCAAGATCACGGTGATCTCCGCGCTGATGACCTCGCTCGCCGGCGCACTTTATTGCCAATATCAGATGTTCATCTCGCCGGACACGGTAAGCGGAATTTCCGTGTCGCTGCAGATGGTCTTTGCCGTGATTGTTGGTGGACTCTACGTCTCGCTTGGACCGACGGTCGGGGCTGTCATCACCATCCTGCTGGCGGAAATCCTGCGTGTGGGTTTCGGCACCAAGGCGGTCGGCTGGGATAACCTTGTCTATGGGGTGCTGCTGGTTGTCTTCATCATATTCCTGCCCAAGGGCATCCTGGGCAGCATCCTCGAGCGCATGAAGCCTCAGCGCAAGAAGGGCAAAATGTGATCGCGGTCTATGCCCCGACAAAGACCAGCAGCGTACCGTTAGCAGCCTGAGGCCCGACGCAAACAGCGTTGGCACTTCTGACACCTGCGGCGCCAGCCGCCTTTTCCGCAGCGCCGAGATCGGAGGTCGCAATCACGAGCCCTGCGCCGCCGCGCTCGGGCAATTCCGACAGCGAGACTCCCGGGTACCGCCGGCCCAACTGCTCCTTGGTGAGAAATATGAAATCAGCCCGATCCGAACCGGACGGTACTGCGGTCGCCCCGTCCGGCTCCGCCTTCACGCTACCGTCGATAAGCCGGGCAAGATGGGCAGCGTCTTTCTCAGGCTCTCCTGAAACGATCAATACCTGGCGGAGACGCTGCGCCCCGTTGGCGTGTTTCATCAGTTCGGGAATCCAGACGGTTTCCCGCGTCTTGTGCTGACAGGCGAAAATGCGAACTCCCGCTGGAGCCTCTTCGATGGGCCATTGAAAAACCCTGAACTTCGCCGCCGACAAGCTGCCATCCGGCATCGTGACCGGCCGTTCGAAATCGGTCGGGCCCAACGCTGCGTAGCCGTGGCCGCGAATTTCTTCGGCGCCTGCAGCCGAATCGATTGCCGTAAAGGCGATGCGCTCAATGCCCTCGCNGCGCTTGGCGAGAAATGCGCGCGCCGGCGCATTGTGCTCGGTTTCCGTCAACACGCCGAGCAATTCGATGTAGTCCGGATTGAGCATGATGGTGTAGTTGCCAGATCCCATCTTGGCGCTGTGCGTGCCGCGCGGCGAGACAGTGAAGCCGAGACGCTTCCAGTTCGCGGCGGCCTGATCGAGATCCCGGACCATGACGACGGCGTGATCGATGCCGATGACATTCTTAAGCGTCACGTTTATGTTTCCCCTGGTGCACACGCCAAGCTAACCAGACCGCTCAACATTCACAAGCCATCACCCATCGACAAGGAAGGACGAGCATGGATACGGCAAATGTGCGCTGGCCCGCCTCGCTGTGGGCCGCAGTGACGCCGCCGGGTCCCGACTTGCCCGAACTCGTCGGACTAGCGCAAAGCGATGTCGTTGTGATTGGCGCCGGCTTCACCGGCCTGTCGACTGGGCTGCATCTACGCGAGGCAGGCGTGGAGGTCGCCATCCTGGAAGCGATGGAGCCGGGCTGGGGTGCATCCGGCCGCAACAACGGTCAGGTGATCCCGACTTTGTCCCGGCCAGACCCGGAAGACATCGTGGCGAGGCACGGTGCCGCGGGTGAACGTTTCGTCGCGCTGCTGCGCGAAAGCGCTTCATTGTTGTTTGATGTAGCGCGGCGTTATCAGATTGAGGCCGAGCAGGAGCAGGCCGGATGGGTGCAGCCGGTGCATTCCCCTGGCCGCATCAAGATAGCGGAACGGCGCGTTCGGCAGTGGTCGAAATTTGGCGCGGCGGTCGAGTTGCTCTCGCGCGAACAGACCCGTGACATGCTCGGGTCAGATGCCTGGTTCGGCGGCTTCTGGAATAGCACCGGCGGGCACATCAATCCGCTCGCGCTTTCGCGCGGCCTTGCACGCGCGATGCTGGACCGCGGTGGCCGCATCTACGCGCGCTCCCCGGCGATCAGCTTCGAGCAAAGGAACGGGCGCTGGCTGGTCAAGACGGAGCAAGGCGAGATCAGCGGACGGGCGCTGATCGTGGCGACCAACGCCTACACCGGCGAGTTCTCAAAATCGCTGTTGCCTGCAATGGCGCACGAAGTCATGCCGGTGCTGTCTTGGCAAATGGCGACACAGCCGCTGTCCGAAACGGCGCGCCAGACGATCATCCCCGGCCGGCAGGCGATGTCCGATACGCACGGCGAACTTTACTTTGCGCGTTACGACGCGCGAAATCGCCTTGTGACCGGCGGAGCCGTGATTGGCCCCGGCAACAAGCCCGAGCGACTGAAGATCATCGTCGCCGAGCGCCTGAAGCGATTATGGCCGCAGATCGGGCAAGTCGAATTCGACTACGTCTGGAATGGCTATGTCGGAATGACCACCGATTTCTTGCCCCGCATCCACCGGCTCGGACCTGACGCCTATGGTTGGACCGGCTGTAACGGCCGCGCGGTCGCGCTTTCGATCGCGCTCGGAGATGAACTCTCAAAGGCGGTGCGCGGAGCGCCGGAGCGGGATCTCGCGCTGCCGTTTTCGGAGCCCTCACCGATCGTTGCGCACGGATTGCTGCGCCGGCTCGCGCCGTTGATGCTGATGCTCTATCGGCGGCGCGATGCACGCGAGATCGCCTGAACCGGCAGCCGGCGTCGC
>C688J18823_10002471_pt1 | contig 11543 bp, 6 predicted proteins | sample HopSoiMetagenom1_FD_18823 | JGI IMG/M metagenome (IMG submission 18823) | reverse complement strand
GGACGAACGAGCCTAGCGTTTCTGGCCGGCCGCCGCGAGGCCGTCAGGCGGCGAGATCGGCGACCACAGCGTCGAGGATCGGGAAACCGGCCGGCGTGATGCGCAGGCAGCCGTCGCCATCGCTCTCGACGAAACCATGTTCCTTGAGTGTCGCGACGCGATCAGGGTCGAGCGTGCGGCCGGACAGCGCCTGGTAGCGTGCCGGATCGATGCCTTCGGCTAGGCGCAGCCCCATCAGCAGGAATTCGTCGGCGCGCTCTTCCGATGTGAGCAACTCGTCGGTGATGGTGCCGTGGCCGAGCGAGTCGACCCGCATCAGCCAGGCCTCGGGCTTTTTTTCGGTCATGGTGGCGTGGCGGCGGCCGTCGATGTCGATCCGGCCATGGGCGCCGGGGCCGACGCCGGCGTATTCGTGAGCGCGCCAGTAAACCAGGTTGTGCCGGCATTCGGCGCCGGGCCGGGCGTGATTGGACACCTCGTAGGCCGGGAGGCCGGCGTTCGCGCAAATCTCTTGCGTCAGATCGTAGAGCGCACGGCCGGTGTCGTCGTCGGGGATGACGAGCTTGCCGGTCTTGTGCAACGCGTGGAACGGCGTCTCGGCCTCGATGGTGAGCTGGTAGAGCGACAGATGCTCGGCGGCTTCGCCGATGGCGCGCTTCAGTTCGATTTCCCAATCCGCCGGGGTCTGCCGCGGCCGCGCGTAGATCAGATCGAAGGAATAACGCTCGAACGATTGCCGCGCGATGGCGACGGCGTCGAGCGCCTCCTGCACGGTGTGCATCCGGCCGAGCTCTTTCAGCGACGCGTCGTCGAGCGCCTGCACGCCGAGCGACACGCGATTGACGCCGGCCGCGCGATAGCCGCGAAAGCGCGTGGCTTCAACGCTGGTTGGATTGGCTTCGAGCGTAACCTCAACATTCGGCGGTACGGTCCAGTGCTTGCCGATAGTGTCCAAGATCGTGCCGACCGTCTCCGGCTGCATCAGCGACGGGGTGCCGCCGCCGAGGAAGATGCTCGACACGGCGCGGCCCGGTGTCCGCGCCGCGGTGGAGGCGATCTCGGTCTGGAACGCCCGAAGAAAACGCGACTCGTCGATCGCAGCGTGGCGGACGTGGCTGTTGAAGTCGCAGTACGGGCACTTCGACAGGCAGAACGGCCAATGCACGTACACGCCGAATGTTGCGTCAGCGTTTGGCAAGACACGCCTCCGCAAGCTTGAGGAAGGCGCGGGCGCGGTGCGATAGGCCGCGGCCGTGCGGCGGGAGGCCGTGCTTCTCCTCGGACGGCATCTCGCCGAAGGTCTGGGTCTGGCCGTCCGGCAGAAACAGCGGATCGTAGCCGAAGCCCAAGGTGCCGCGCGGCGGCCACACCACGGTGCCGTCGACCGTCGCTTCGAACTCCTCGACGTGGCCGTCTGGCCAGGCCACGCAGAGCGCCGAGACGAAATGCCCGCGCCGGCGCTCCGCGCTCTTGGCGCCGCGTTCGATCAGCAGAGTTTGAATCCTATTCATCGCGAAACGAAAGTCCTTGTCCGGCCCGGCCCAGCGCGCCGAATGGATGCCGGGCTGACCGTCGAGCGCATCGATCGCGAGCCCGGAATCATCGGCGAACGCCGGCATATTTGCGGCCTTGGCGGCGGCTTCCGCCTTGATCCGGGCATTGGCGCGAAAGCTCGCACCGGTCTCCTCCGGCTCGGGCAAGCTCAGCTCGCCTGCTGATATGGCGTCGACGCCGTAAAGCGCCAGCAGGTCGCGCATCTCGGTCAGCTTGCCCGGATTGTGGGTCGCGATGACGAGACGGCCGGCGATCGGGCGATGGGCCATACCTACATCACCGACATCTTCTGCAGATCGACCAGCTTGCCGATGCCTTTACGCGCGAGCGCGAGCAGCGTGAGAAGCTGCTCTTCGCTGAACGGCGTCTTCTCCGCGGTGGCCTGGACTTCGACGATATTGCCGGCGCCCGTCATGATGAAATTGGCGTCGGTCTCGGCCTCGGAGTCCTCGGCATAATCGAGATCGAGCACCGCGATGTTGTTGCAGACCCCGCAGGAAATCGCGGCGACGTGATCGCGTAACGGATTGTCTTTGATCATCTCGCGGGCGCGCATCCAGGCGATGCAATCGTTCAGCGCCACCCAGGCGCCGGTGATCGAGGCGGTGCGGGTGCCGCCGTCAGCCTGGATGACGTCGCAGTCGATGCTGATCTGCCGCTCGCCGAGNGCNGGCAGGTCGACNACAGAGCGGAGACTGCGGCCGATCAGCCGTTGGATCTCGACGGTGCGGCCGCTCTGCTTGCCGGAGGACGCTTCGCGGCGCGTTCGCGTGTGCGTGGCGCGCGGTAGCATGCCGTATTCGGCAGTGACCCAGCCGCGCGCCTGGCCCTTCAGCCAGGGCGGCAGCCGGTCTTCCAAGGTCGCCGTCACCAGCACATGGGTGTCGCCGAACTTCACGAAGCACGAGCCCTCGGCGTATTTCACCACGCCGCGCTCGAGCGATACGGCGCGCAGCTCGTCGGGCTGTCGGCGGCTCGGCCGCATGGAATTCTCCTGACTGGGCGCAAATGGCTATTGGTGAGGCTTTTAGACCATGACCCCGAAAAAGCCAGCCCCGACGCGCTTTATTCCGGCTGGATGCCGGCGTCTTTGATCATCTTGGTCCACTTCACCAGCTGGGCCTTGGTGAAGCCGTCGAGTTCCTCGGGCGAGCTCGAGAACGCTTCAAATCCAGTGGCTGCGATCTGCGCTTTGACTTCAGGATTGTCGATGATCTTGCGCAGCTCGGTGTTCAGCCGGGTGACGATGTCACGCGGCGTGTTGGCCGGCAGGAAAAACGCCGCCCACGAGTCCATGTCGAAACCCTTTACCCCGGATTCGTCCAGCGTTGGCAATTCCGGCACCAGCGCGCTCCTTTGCAGGCGTGTCGTCGCGAGCCCACGCAACGCGCCCGAGCGGTGATGTGGCAGTCCGGTCGCCATGTCGGTGAACAGCATGGAGACCCGGCCGCCGAGCACGTCCTGCACCGCAGGCACCGAGGTGCGGTACGGCACGTGCAGCAAGTCGAGGCCGGCGGTGCGTTTCAGCGTCTCGCCCGCCACCACGGACGAGGCGTTGGCGCTGGCGAACGACAGCTTGCCCGGATTGGCCTTGGCGTAAGCCACCAGCTCCTGGACCGACTTCGCCGGAATGTCCGGATGCACCAGCAGCAATTGGGTGAAGCTGCCGATCCGGCACAGCGCGATGAAGTCCTTGATCGGATCGTAGCTGATGGCTTTGTTGAGGCTCGGCGCCGCCGCCATCGGCGTGTTGGAAGCGAGGAAGATCGTGTAGCCGTCCGGCGCCGACCGCGCGACCTGCGCGGCCGCGATCGCGCCATTGGCGCCGGGCTTGGTCTCGATGATGACGCTCTGGCCGAGCACGGCGCCAAGCCGCTGGCCGATGATACGGCCGATCAGATCGCTGCCGCTGCCGGGCCCGAACGGCAGCACGAAGGTGATTGGTTTGCTCGGATAGCTTTGGGCGTTTGCGGCGACCGCCACGAGCGACAAGGCTCCGGCCGTCAAGAGGCGGCCCGTCAGAACGCGAATGAGGTCCTTCATCCGATCTTGCCCCCTGGCGCCGGTCTTGTTGACCTGTTGGACCCGACCATAACAGGATTGCCAGGGCTATCGTCGATGCAACCGAAAGCATCGCAGCGGCGGTATTGCCGTCGCTAACGAGACCTGGCCGTCTTTACGGGTACCGATTGAGGCGCGTGACGCCCGCTCGACTACGTCACCACGTCTATCAGCGCCATGCTTTGTGCGAGTGTCATGGCGTCGATCTGCGTCTGCGCAAAGGCGCTGCCTTGCGTAGAGGTCAGGGCGTAAATGTCTTCCGTGCTGATGCCGGCAATCGCGGCGACGCTCAACGACGGGATTCCGGTCGTTGCCGAGAGTGCCGAGAAGTAGGTCGTGGTCAGCCCGGCGACTTGCGTGGACGTCAGAGCGCCGGCCTGGTCGGTGTTCAGATTGCCGATCTCGGTCGTGGTGAGCGCGCCGATCTGATCCGTAGAGAGCGCCGGCACCTGCGTTGAGGTCAGCGTGCCGATCTGGGTCTGGGTCAGGGCGGTGATCGACGTGGTGGTCAGCCCGCCGACTTGGGCGTTGCTGAACTTGCTGAGGTCGAGCGCGTCGAGCAGATCGCTGCCGACCGCGTTGAGTTGACCGGTCGTCAGCCCCTGAACCTGGGTTGTGCTGAGCGCGCCGAGCTGCGTGGTCGAGAACAGCCCGAGCTCGGTGGTGGTGAGGCTGCCGAACTGCGTGGCCGTCAATCCGCCGGCCTGGGTGGTGGTCAAGGCTTGGATCTCGGTCGACGTCAGCGTGCCGATCTGATCGGTCGAGAGACTTCCAATCTGATCCGACGTCAGCGCTCCAACCTGGGTATCGGTCAACGCGGCGATCGCCGTCGTGGTCAGGCCGCCGATCTGCGTCGTGGTGGCCTTGCTCACGTCCAACACGTTGAGCACCGGGGTGGACAGTGCGTTCAACTGGGTCGTGGTCAGGCCCGGCACCTGGGTGGTGGTGAGCGCGCCGATCTGGTCGCTCGAGAGCAGCCCGAGAGCGGTGGTGGTCAGACCGCCGAGCTGCGTCGCCGTCAGTGCGTTGGCCTGGGTGGTGGTGAACGCCTGGACTTCGGTCGACGTCAACGACCCGATCTGACTGGTCGAGAGATTGGCGACCTGTGTCGCGGAGAGCGCGCCAACCTGGGCTTCGGTCAGTCCGGTGATGGCGGTGGTGGTGAGGCCGCCGATCTGCGTCGTGGTGGCCTTGCTCAGGTCCAGGGCATCGAGCGCATCGATCGACAGGGCGTTCAGCTGCGTGGTGGACACGCCCTGGAACTGGGTGGTGGTGAGCGCGCCGATCTGGTCGCTCGAGAACAAGCCGAACGCCGTGGTGGTGAGGCCGCCGAGCTGGGTCGCCGTCAGCGCATTGGCTTGCGTGGTGGAGAACGCCTGAATTTCGGTCGAACTGAGCGACCCGATCTGACTGGTCGAAAGATTCGCGATCTGCGCCGCGGAAAGCGCCCCGACCTGGGCTTCGCTCAACTGGCCGGTCGCGGTCGTGGTCAGGCCGACAATCTGTGTCGTGGTGGCCTTGGTCACATCCAGGGCATCGAGCGCGTCGGTGGACAGGGCGTTGAGCTGCGTCGTGGTCAGGCCGCGCACCTGGGTGGTGGTGAGCGCGCCGATCTGCTCGCTGGCGAACAGCCCGAGCGCGGTGGTGGTGAGGCCGCCGAGCTGCGCCGCCGTCAGCGCGTTGGCCTGCGTGGTGGAGAACGCCTGAACTTCGGTCGACGTCAGTGACCCGATCTGACTGGTCGAAAGGATTGCGACCTGTGCGGCGGAGAGTCCGCCAACCTGCGTGTCGGTCAATTGACCGATCGCGGTCGTGGTCAGGCCGCCGATCTGTGTAGTGGTGGCCCTGGTCACATCGAGGGCATCGAGCGCGTTGGTGGACAGCGCGTTGAGCTGGGTCGTGGTCAGGCCCTGCACCTGGGTGGTGCTGAGCGCGCCGATCTGGTCGCTTGAGAACAGCCCGAGCGCCGTCGTGGTCAGGCCGCCGAGCTGCGCCGCCGTCAGCGCGTTGGCCTGCGTGGTGGAGAACGCCTGGATCTCGGTCGAGGTCAACGTGCCGATCTGTGCGGTGCTGAGCACGGCGATCTGGGTCGAGGTCAGCGTGCCGACCTGCGTCTCGGTCAAGCTGCCGATGCTTGTCGTGGTCAACCCAGCCAGCCGGATCGGCGACAGTTTGGCAATATCGATGGCGTCGAGCACGTCGGTGCTGACGGCGTTGAGCTGGGTGGTGGTCAGGCCCTGNACNTGGGTGGTGGTGAATGCGCCGATCTGGTCGCTCGAGAACAGCCCGAGCGCCGTGGTGGTGAGGCCGCCGAGCTGCGCCGCGGTCAGCGCATTCGCCTGCGTGCTGGAGAACGCCTGGATTTCGGTCGAGGTCATCGCCCCGATCTGCGTCGTATAGAAGAGCGAGATCTGATTGGTGTTCAGCTCTCCGATTTGAGCTTCGGTCAACTGACCGACGGCCGTCGTGGTCAACCCGCGAGTCTGGTTCCAGGTCAGCTTTCCGAGATCGATCGATTGCAACACGTCGGTGCTGACCGCGTTGAGCTGGGTCGAGGTCAGGCTCTGCAATTGCGTGGTCGAAAATGCGCCGACTTGGTCGCTCGAGAACAGCCCGAGCGCCGTGGTGGTCAGGCCGCCGAGCTGCGTCGCGGTCACCGCATTCGCCTGCGTGGTGGTGAACGCCTGGACTTCGGTCGAAGTCAGTACCCCGAACTGATTGGTCGAAAGGCGTGCGATCTGCGCCGCGGACAGCTCACCGACCTGGAATTCGGACAGCTGACTGATTGCGGTCGTGGTCAGGCCGCCGATCTGCGTCGTCGTGGCATAGCTCACGTCGAGGGCGTCGAGCGAGTCGGTCGAGAGCGCGTTGAGCTGGGTGGTGGTCAGGCCATGCACCTGAGTGGAGCTGAGCGCGCCGATCTGGTCGCTCGAGAACAGCCCGAGCGCCGTGGTGGTGAGGCCGCCGAGCTGCGTGGACGTCAGCGCATTCGCCTGCGTCGTGGTGAACGCCTGAACCTCGGTCGAGGTCAGCGCGCCGATCTGATTGGTCGAAAGGCTCACGACCTGCGACGTGGAGAACGTCCCGACCTGGGTCTCGGTCAACAGCGTGATCGTGGTCGTGGTCAGGCCGGCGATTTGCGTCGTGGTCGCCTTGGTTACATCAACCGCATCGAGCGAGGGGGTGGACAGCGCATTGAGCTGGGTGGTGGTCAGGCTCTGGGCTTGCGTGGTGGAGAACGCACCGATCTCAGTGCTGGAGAACAGGTTCAGCGCCGTGGTGGTGAGGCCGTGCAGTTGCGTGGACGTCAGCGCGTCGGCCTGCGTGGTGGTGAAGGCCTGGATTTGGGTCGAGCTCAGAGCGCCGATCTGGGCGGTGCCGAGCAGGCGGACCTGCGTCGAGGTCAGCGTGGCAACCTGGCTGTCGGCCAGCTGACCGACCGCGGTAGTCGAAAGGCCGACGATCTGCGTCGTGGTGGTCCTGGTCAGGTCGACGGCGTCGAGCAGAGTGCTGGTGATCGCATTCAGCTGAGTGGTGGTCAGGCTTTGCACCTGGGTGGTGGCGAGCGCGCCAATTTCGGTCGATGAGAATTTGCCGAGCGCCGTCGTGGTGAGGCCGCCCAGTTGCGCGGTGGTGAGCGCGTTGGCTTGCGTGGTGGTGAATGCTTGAATCTCGGTCGAGGTGAGCGCGCCGATTTGCGTGGCGCCGAGCTGGCCGACCTGGGTCGACGTCAGCGTGCCGACCTGGGTCTCGGTCAGGTTGCCCACAGACGTCGTGGTCAGGCTCTTGAGCTGGTTGCTGGAAAGCCTGGTGAGATCGACGGCGTCGAGCAGATCGGTGGCAACCGCATTGAGCTGCGTGGTGGTCAGGCCCTGCAGCTGGGTGGTGGCGAGCGCGCCGACTTCGGTCGCCGAGAATTTGCCGAGCGCCGTGGCGGTGAGGCCGCCGAGCTGCGTCGCGGTCAGGGCATTGGCCTGCGTGGTGGTGAACGCCTGAATTTCGGTCGAGGTGAGCGCGCCGATCTGCGTGGTGCCGAGCTGGCCGACCTGGGTCGAGGTCAGGGTGCCGACCTGGGTGTCGGTCAGGTTGGCGATCGAGGTGGTGGTCAGGCCCCTGAGCTGGGTGTTGGACAGCTTGGTCACGTCGACGGCATCGAGCGTGCCGGCGGACGCCGCATTGAGCTGAGTGGTGGTCAGGCCCTGCAACTGGGTGGAGCTGAGCGCCGCAATCTGCGTTGTCGAGAAATTGCCAACTGCCGTGCTGGTCAGGCCGCCGAGCTGCGCGGCGGTCAGCGCATTCGCCTGCGTGGTGGTGAAGGCCTGGACCTCGGTCGAGGTGAGCGCGCCAATCTGCGTGGTGCCCAGCTGGCTGACCTGGGTCGAGGTCAGCGTGCCGACCTGGGTCTCGGTGAGGTTGCCGATCGCCGTAGTGGTCAGGCCCTTCAGCTGGGTGCTGGTCAGCTTGGTCAGGTCGACGGCATCGAGCAGATCGGTGGCGATCGCATTGAGCTGGGTCGTGGTCAGGCCCTGCACCTGGGTGCTGCTCAGCGCGCCAATTTCCGTCGTCGAGAAATTGCCGAGCGCCGTCGTGGTGAGGCCGCGAAGCTGCGTCGCGGTCAGCGCATTGGCCTGCGTTGTGGTGAGGGCCTGGACCTCGGTCGAGGTGAGCGCGCCGATCTGCGTGGTGCCGAGCAGGCTCACCTCGGTCGAGGTCAGCGTGCTGACCTGGGTCTCGGTGAGGCTGCCGATCGACGTCGTGGTCAGACCTTTGAGCTGCGTGCTGGACAGCTCCGTCAGCTCGATGGCGTCCAGGGAGTTGGTGGAGAGCGCGTTGAGCTGTGCTGCGGTCAGGCCCTGCTGCTGGGTGGTGTTGAGGGCGGTGATTTGCGTTGTCGAGAATTTGCCGAGCGTCGTCGTGGTGAGGCCGCCCAGCTGCTTGGCGGTCAGCGCATTGGCTTGCGTGGTGGTGAAGCCCTGAATTTCAGTCGAGGTCAGCGCGCCAATCTGCGCGGTGCCCAGCTGGCTGATCTGGGTCGAGGTGAGCGTACCGACCTGGGTCTCGGTCAGGTTCCCGATGCTGGTGGTGGTCAACCCGGTCAGTTGGGTCGACGACAGCTTGGTGAGGTCGACGGCGTCGAGCACGGTGGTGTTGACGGCGTTGATCTGGGTGGTGCTCAGCCCTTGCAGCTGGGTGCTGCTGAGCGCGGCAACTTGCGTNGTCGAGAGATTGCCGAGCGCGGTGGTGGTGAGGCCGCGNAGCTGGGTTGCGGTCAGCGCGTTGGCTTGGGTGGTGGTGAATGCCTGTACCTCGGTCGAGGTCAACGCGCCGATCTGCGCGGTGCTCAGCAGCCCGACCTGGGTGGAGCTCAGCGTGCCGACCTGTGTCTCGGTCAGGTTGCCGATGGACGTTGTGGTCAGCCCTCTGAGCTGGTTGCTCGACAGCTTGGTCACGTCGATCGCATCGAGGGCGCCGGCGGACAGCGCGTTGAGCCCCGCCGTGGTCAGGCCCTGGAGTTGCGTGGAGCTGAGCGCGGCGATCTGCGTGGTCGAGAAGTTGCCGAGCGCGGTGGTGGTGAGGCCGCTGAGTTGCGTCGCGGTCAGCGCATTGGCTTGCGTGGTGGTGAACGCCTGCACCTCGGTCGAGCTCAATGCCCCAATCTGGGCGGTCGAGAGCAGGCCGACCTCGGTGGAGGTCAAGGCGCCGACCTGGGTGTCGGTCAGTTGGCCGATCGCGGTGGTGTTCAGACCCCTGACCTGGGTGGTGGACAGCTTGGTCACGTCGACCGCATCAAGGACGCTGGCGGACACCGCGTTGAGCTGGGTCGTGGTGAGGCCCTGCACCTGGGTGGTGCTGAGCGCGGCGATCTGTGTGGTCGTAAAGTTGCCGAGCACGGTGGTGGTGAGGCCGCGCAGCTGCGTGGAGGTCAGCGCATTGGCTTGGGTGGTCGTGAACGCCTGGAGCTCGGTCGAAGTGAGCGCGCCGATCTCAGTCGCCGTCAAAACGCCGACCTGCGTGGCGGTGAGCCCGGCGATCTGGGTGTCGAGGAAGGACTGCATCTGCAACGTGAGCAGATGGCTGACGACGCTCACCGAAAGCGCGGCGATCTGCGTCGTCGCCAAAGCCTGGAGCTCGGTGCTCGCGATGGCGTTGACCTGGGTCGCGGCCAACGCTGCGACCTGCGAAGTGGTGAGCGCCGCAACTGACGTGGTCGAGAGGCTGGCGACGGCGGTGGTGGAAAGCCCCGCGATCTGTCTCGGGCTCAGCAACGAAATGGTGAAAGACATTTGCCCTTCCGAGTCGACTTGTGCCGTGTCACTCGAATCCAGGAACCGCGGTCTCGCGCATTGCGAATGCTGGTTCGACGCCTACGCCGGGACACTCACATTCAGAAGTTAATCGCCGCTGAGAATTGTGACGATCGACAGCAACGACGCTCCGACATGGAAAAGGAAGCGTGAGGCCCGCGACAGACTGACGACATCGGATTAAGGCGACGTTAACTACGTTACCCATGTTAACGAGTTCGTCCGCGCTGGAATCGAACGTCGTTGGGACGCTGATGGCGATGTCGCCGTGCTCGGCGCCTCCCAATGGGAGTCACGCCCGCTAGGCCAATGCCCCAGCTTTGGTCCAATCTGCATCCGTCAGGCGATGGCCGCGCGTTAACGAATCGTTAAGAGCATCCCTGCGCTAAAACCCGATCATCTCGAACTTCGTCAACGTCACGTTGCTGCTGATCCGCGCCGCGGTGGAAAGATGCCAGGCGGTGTAAAGCTCGGGGAACACCTCGTCGGCGGACATGCCGTCGACCGGCACGATCACCTTGAATCCCTTTAACGCGGCGGTCGCTCCGGTGTGCAGCACCGAGGTCTGGGCCTGGGTCCCCATCGCGACCACGGTCTTGATGCCCTTGTCCTTGAGCGTCTTCTCAAGATCGCTGTTGATGAACTTGTCGGGGCCGAGCGGCGGCAGCACCTGCTCGCCGGCGGCGGGTGTGAGGTCGGGTAGAATGTCGGCCGGGACCGAGTTCGGCACGGCGACGCTGTAGATGATCAGCGCGCCTTGGGCGCGCGCCTCGGTGACGAGTCTGACCACGTTCGGCACGGAATCCGCGCAGCGCTTGCGGCGCTCCGGCGTGCAGGTCTGCTTGGTGAAATCCATCACCAGAAGCGCGGTTTCCTTGGCGTCGATTTTCGCGGCCTTCAGCGGCGGCGGCGCCGGGATCTTGGCCGTGCCCCATTCCTCGATCAGGGTTTGCGCCTGGACTGACGTGGGCGCGAGGCAAATCAGCAGGCCCAAAATCGCCGCGCCCGAAATCACCGCGCCCAAGCCGAACAACAGTGTGTAAGGTGTTTTCATATTGTCCTCCCCGGCGGCATCGCCGCTGCCGGCAGGCTAACAGCAGGACCGGCTTGAAGTCCCGCTTGAAGTCTTACCGCCGAATGGACAATTCTGACGCCGGAGGCAGAGGGTTCAGGTGGCGCAAGACGTTCCCATCGGCAGCTCGCAGATCAGCCTGGCGCAGCTCAACGAGCGTTCGCGCGAGATTTTCCGTCAGATCGTGGAGAGCTATCTCTCCACCGGCGAGCCGCTCGGCTCGCGCAACCTGTCGCGGCTGATCACGACGCCGCTGTCGCCCGCGTCGGTGCGCAACGTCATGGCCGACCTCGAGCAGCTTGGCCTGATCTATGCGCCGCACACCTCGGCGGGGCGGCTGCCGACCGAGCTGGGGCTGCGTTTTTTCGTCGACGCGCTGATGCAGGTGGGCGACCTCAACGAGAACGAGCGCCGCCAGATCGAGGCCCAGGTCGCGGGCGCCGGGCGCTCGGTCGAGAGCGTGCTGACCGAGGCCTCGGGCCTGCTGTCCGGGCTGACCCACGCCGCCGGCGTGGTGCTGACCGCAAAATCGAACGTGCGGCTGAAGAACA
>C688J18823_10002470_pt1 | contig 11544 bp, 13 predicted proteins | sample HopSoiMetagenom1_FD_18823 | JGI IMG/M metagenome (IMG submission 18823) | reverse complement strand
GGGCGGGCCGCGCCCGTTGCCGCCGAGACTCGCCCGCGAGCTCGGTCAGAGCGCCGGCGTCGAGATCGTGGAGGTCGTCGACGCGAGCCCGGCTGCGCGCGCGGGGCTGCGAGCCGAGGACCTGATCGTGTCGATCGACGGAAGGCCGATCGCGAGCGTCGACGAGCTGCACCGGTTGATGGTCTCGGACGCGATCGGTCGCACACTCGCCGTCTCCGTCATCCGTGGCGGCCGCCGCCTCAGCGTCGAGCTCGTGCCGGCCGAGCTGGAGGGCTAGTCGGCTGGGAGCGGGTGGTGTTCCTCGTGCGCGGCGAGCTCGTAGACGACCTGCGCGAGCAAGACGAGGGCGATCACGACGATCGTCAGCAGCGGCGAGATGCTGCCGTGCAGAAACGCGAGCACGAGGCCGACGACTGCGGCGCTCAGCCGCAGAGCGACGTCGGTGTCGAAGAGCGCGGGCGGCGTTGCCAGATGGACGATTGCGAGGCCGAGCATGCACAACGCAAGGCCGGTTCCGACGACCCAGCCCTCGTGCTCGAGCACGGACGAGCCACCCGTCGAAAGGACCGCGATCTTGACGCCCGTCCCGAGCAGCGCGATGCCCGCGATCACGAGGTAGTTCGAGTACGTGAACGTGAGGCCGGCGAGGATGTTCCGCTGGACGATCGACTCGTCGAGGAAGTCGAAGTAGATCCACCACAACGACGCGGCCGCGACGAATCCCGCAATCGCCGCGGCAACGGTGGCGGCGTGCCAACTGACGTCGGCGATGCCGACGACCACCGCGAAGACGGATTCGCCCAGGACGATGATCGTCAGCAACCCGAACCGCTCAGGAATGTGTCGCGGATGAATCGGAGCGGCGGGGATCGATCGCCATGCGAACACCGGCGCAATCAGCTCCAGCGTCAGCGCGACGCCCCAGAGCCAGAACCGCGCCGGCGTCGACACGAGCAGTGACACACACCAGACGAGGATCCCGGTCCCGAACATCGTCAGGAAGATCGTCGTCAGGCGCCGCGCCGCCGGAACGTTGCGCCGCGCGCGCGCGTAGAGCGTCATCAGGACGAGGCGGACGGCGATGTACGACAGTGCGAAGCCGACGGACGAGCCTGAGAGAACGTCCCGCGTGTTCACGGCGAGCGCAGCGATCGCGAGCATCGCGAGCAGGATCAGCAACCGGTACGGCAGGTCGTCGGTGTCGAAGCGATTCGCGTAGAAGGTGAACCCCATCCACGCCCACCAGATCGGGACGAAGATCCCGAGGTAGCCGAACAGCCGCGAGACCGTCAAGTGGTCGGTGAGCAGATACGACGCCTGCGCGACCGCGACGACGAACACGAGGTCGAAGAAGAGCTCGAGCCACGTCGCGCGCCGGTCGTCCTCGCCGTCCTCCTGCATCGTGCGCAGGCGCGGTGGCTCGAGGAAACGGGACAGATCGCTCACGGCCGGTCCGCAAAGGGCGGGAGCAGCTGCCAGCCGCCCGCGTAACGGACCGCAATCGCAGCACTCCGGGCAGTCGCGGAACCGGTGATCGAGCCGGCGCCGACGACGGCTCGGACCCGGCTGCCGGCGTCGTCGGGGCCGAGGACGTACGTCGCGCCCTCGGCGTTGTCGATCGGAGCGCACGTCCGCGCGCGGCACCGTTCCCACGAGTAGCGCACCGTCAACGGCGTCTGCGTGAGCCACGCGCCCGGCGCGACGACGAGCTTCGTACCGACGAGCGGGCGTCCGGCGAGAACGGGCGGCGCCACGCTCGCGGGGCCGGCCGCATCGCCGCTCGAGTAGACCGGGAGGCCGCGCGCCTCCGCCGAGATCAGCGGCGCGAGTGCAAGATAGTCGGACGGCCGCGCGGCGTCCGCGACGAAGACCGAGAAGCCACGTGTCCCGAGCCGGCGCAGGAGCGGCACGTAGCGCGCAGCGGGAAACCGGTGATAGACGCCGATCACCGGATGGACCTGCGACCGCGACCACCCCGCTCGTAGCGCGTGCGCGAGCGTCCGGTCCGGCCGGTAGCCCGGGAACTCGTTGTAGTACGCCTCGGGTAGAAACGCGAAGCGCGCGCGGCGCCACGCAGCGAAATCGATCGGCAGCACGCACGCGCAACTCGCAGCGCCGTAGGTGACGAGTGCCGCAGGCAGTGCGGGCTCGCGGCTCCTGAACGCGCGCGTGAACGCAGCCGAACGGCCCCAGCGCCCGCCCGCGTCCGTCTTGTACGGCGCCTCAGCGTTCGCAATGTAGAAGTCGAGGCCGTTGCGGTCGACAAGTCGCGCCGCCAGACGTGCCTCCCGTTCCGGATGTAGGCGCTCGATGCCCCAGCCGCCGACCGCAAGGCCGCGCGCACGGAACGCCTGCAGCCACGCCGGATCGACAGGGCGCGCCGCGAGCCCCTTGTGCACCTGTAGGGCGACCCAGGCGAACCCGGACGCCGAAAGCTGATCCGCGAGGCGGTCCGGCCCGGGGAAATTCCGGGTGTCGCCGACGAGGACGCCGGCGCGGTCCCAGATCGCTGCAGACGGAGGGCCCGCACGGGCGAGTGGTGCGAGCACGACTGCGGCGATGGCCGCAGCGGCGATCAGCGGCCGCGCCACTCCGGCGTCCGCTTCTCGGTGAACGCCGTCAAGCCTTCGCCCGCATCGTCCGACGCGCGAGCGAGGTAGAACGCGCGCCGCTCGTACTCGAGGCCGACCGAGAGCGGCGCCTCGAACGCCTTGTCGACCGCCTCCTTCGCGAGCCGCAAGGCGACCGGGCTCTTCGCGGCGATCTCGTGCGCGACGCGCTTTGCCTCGGCGAGCCACGCCTCCCTGGCGACCACGCGGGCGACAAGGCCGGCTGCGAGCGCCTCGTCCGCCGTCAGCATCCGGCCGGTGAGGATGACGTCCATCGCCACCGCCTTGCCGACCGCGCGCGTGAGGCGCTGCGTTCCGCCCGCGCCCGGCAGGACGCCGAGGTTGATCTCCGGCTGCCCGAACCGCGCCGACTCGGACGCGACGATCAGGTCGCACGCCATCGCCAGCTCGTTACCGCCCCCGAGGCAGTACCCGGAGACCGCAGCGACGAGGGGCGTCCGGAGCGCGCGGATCGCGTCCCACTGGTCGATCCGACGGCTCGCATACAGGTCGATCGCCGTCGATTCGGCGAGCTCGGCGATGTCCGCGCCGGCGGCGAACGCGCGCTCGTTCCCGCCGAGCACGACGCAGCGAACGCCCGGGTCGTCGTCGAGGTCGCGCAGCGCCGCGACGAGCTCGTCCATCAGCTCCCCGGACAGCGCGTTGAGCTGCTTCGGCCGGTTCAGCAACACAACCGCGATCGGCGGCGCGCGCTCTACGTGGACGAGCGGCTCAGAAATGCCTTCACCGCCTCCTGCGCCTCGTCGCCGAGCATCGAAAGCGCGAGCCAGTCGCGCGCGTGATTGACCGTCTCGTGCCACGAGACGTCGCGCCACCAGTTCAGCTGCTGCTTCGTGTAGCGAATCGTCTGTGGAAGCTTCACGGCGAGCCGCTCGACGTAGTAGTCGACGACGCTGTCGAGCTCCGCCGCCGGCACGGCGCGGTTGACGAGCCCCCACTCGGCGGCCTGGGGCGCCGGGATCTCGTCGCAGAGCAGCAGGATCTCTCGGGCACGTCGATCGCCGACGAAGATCGGAAGCCACTGCGTCGCGCCACCCGCAGGAACGGAGCCGTGCTCGGGCCCGACGTGACGGATGAACGCATCGTCGACCATGACCGCGAGGTCGCACGCCATCTGCAGCTCGTTGCCGCCGCCGACGGCGATCCCGTTGATCCGTGCGATCGTCGGCTTCCCGATCTCGCGCAGCTTGTCGTGCATGTCCTTGAACGCGCCGAACCACTTCCAGTACTCCCGCGGCTTGCCGAGGTAATCCGCGGCCCACGACTTCAGGTCGGCGCCGACGCAGAATGCGCGCCCGTTCCCGGTGACGATCACGGCGCGGATGTCGTCGTCCCACGACGCGTCTTCGCACGCCCGCGCGAGCTCGCGCAGCATCCGGAAGTCGAACGCGTTCAGGACCTCGGGCCGGTTGAGCGTGATCGTCGCGCGCGGAGGCGCTTTCGCGTAGACGATCGTCTCGAAGCCGAGCTCGTCAGGCGACTGCGGTCGCGGATGCGTCGGCTCAGGCAACTTCGCCGAACATCACGTCGAGCTTGCCGCCGATCTCCATCGCGTCCTTACCGGTCGCCATGAACTCCGGCGACCGCGACGCCTCCTTGAACGCGTCACGGTCGGCGAACTCCCACTCCGCGTAGTACCGGTAGCGCGGCTCGCCCATCGGCGCGCCGAAGATCGGGCCGTGACGAAAGGCAGTCGCGCCCGGCACCTTGCGGCACAACTCGACGTGCTGCTCGTACCGTGCCGCCTCCGGCTCGTCGGCGTATAGGACGATCGCGCGAACCATCCGCCTCCCCTTCGTCGTGGAGGCGTGAGCGTATAGCTTCACTCGCGAAAGGAGGAACGATGGGCAAACGTGTCGTGCACGTCGAGTTTCCCGCGCAGGAGGTCGACCGCGGCCAGCGGTTCTGGGAGCGCGTCGGCGGGTGGTCGATCGAGGACAGCGGCATGCCGGGGATCGAGTACCGGATGTACCGGGAGGGCGATCAGGGCGGCGCCGTGTACACGAGCGACGGCAGCATCCAGGGACCGATTCTCTACTTCGGCAGCGACGACATCGACGCGGATCTCGCGACGGTGCGCGAGGCCGGCGGCGAGGCCGGGGAGAAGCAGCCGATCCCGCACGTCGGGTGGTTCGCGCGCTGCAAGGACACGGAAGGGAACTCGTTCAGCCTGTTCCAGCGCGACGAGTCCGTTCCGGCGCCCGCGCAGTAGGTGTCGCCGGCCGCCGTCGTCCTCTCGTTGATCGCCGGGATGGCGGGGTCGGTCCAGGTCGCGGTGATGAGCCGGTTCGGCGACCGGGTCGGAATCCTGGAGGCACTCGCGTTCTCGGCGCTCGGCACGGCGGTGATCACGGGCGTCGTCCTGCTCGCGGTTCGTCACAGCTTCGGCGGCTATGCCGCAGCGTCGCGGCAGCCGCCGTGGCTGTGGATCGGAGCGCTGATGGGCGCGATCGTCGTGTTCACGATCACGTTCGCCGGCCCGCGGATCGGCACGGCAGCGACGATCGGCCTGCTGATCGCCGGCCAGCTCGCGATGGGCGCGATCATCGACCGCTACGGCCTGTTCGGCCTCGACCGGATCGCGTTGCACTGGCCGCGCATCCTCGGCCTCGTCCTGCTCGGCGTCGGCGCCGCGCTCTCGCTCAAGAACTGATGCCGGGATGAGCCGGCAGGACGATCGCGTCGATGCGTTTCGGCGGCTCCACGACGAGGGCTGTTTCGTGATGCCGAATCCATGGGACGTGGGCACCGCGCGTGCCCTCGAGCAGATGCGCTTCCAGGCGTTGGCGACGACGAGCGCCGGCTACGCGTGGACGCTGGGGTGCCAGGACAACCAGCTCCGCCTCGACCAGGCGTTGGCGCATCTTCGTGACGTCGCCGGTGCCGTGAGCGTCCCCGTCAACGCCGACTTCGAGGGCGGTTTCGCGGACGACCCCGAGCAGGTCGCGACGAACGTGAAGCTCGCGGCCGCGACCGGGATCGCCGGGCTGTCGATCGAGGACTCGACCGGAGATGCGGCTGCGCCGCTCTATCCCGCCGAGCTTGCCGTCGAGCGAGTTCGAGCGGCGCGGCGGGCGATCGACGAGAGCGGCACGGGCATCCTCCTGACAGGGCGATCGGAGGGCTTCATCGTCGGCCGACCGGACATCGACGAGACGATCCGCAGACTGAAGGCGTACGCCGACGCGGGAGCCGATTGCCTGTACGCGCCGCGAATCACAACGACCGAGGACGTGTCGGCGGTCGTGGCTGCCGTGTCGCCGAAGCCGGTGAACCTTCTGGTCAACGCCCCCTTCGTCACAGCCGCGGCCGCTGCGTCGCTCGGTGTCCGCAGGATCAGCGTCGGCGGCACGCTCGCCCGCACCGCCTGGGCCGGCTTCCTCGCGGCCGCACAGGAGATCGCGGCCGACGGCACGTTCTCGGCATTCGAGGGGCTGCCCGATGTGGATGCGCTCTTCAGCAAGGAACGCCGCGGTCTTTGACCAGCCGCGATTCGGAAGTCGGCTATCTGCGGCGGCGCAGCCCGGCGTCCTCCACCACCGCGTCGATCAGCGGCTCGTAGCGGCCGTCCGCGAGGTCCCCGAGCGGGTCGCGCGTGTAGCGCAACAGCTGCGCATACGGCAGCGAGAACGCGGCACGCATCGCCACCGCACGACGACGCTCCGGGTCGTCCGCGGTCGCCAGGACGCGTGCAGCGGTGTTCAGGCGGCGGACCGCCGCAATGCGGTCCGGGAGCGCGCGCCACAGGAGCAGAACGGCCGGGATCGCGAACGTGAGCAGGCCGAGGAGGTTCGCCGTATCGTGCACCGCGTTCTCGCCTTCCTCGCCCGCGTCCTTGATCGGGCCGCCGACGAGCGGGACGTTCTCGCCGACCTTCTTCACCCCGCTTCCGACGACCGCGACCTTGTCGATGGTGTCGTGGACGCGCAGGCCGAGCCACGCGAAGATCACGAGCAGGACGATCACGAGCGCATCGGTCAGGAGGGCGGCAGCGCGGCGTGCGGGGACGTCGGGGTACAGGCGCACGTTCGGGCGGTACCCGCGTCGCCGACAGCTCACTCGCCGATGACGACAGGCGCATCTCCCGGTCCTTCGATCGCGAGCCCGAGGCGCCGCACGGACCAGAACCCGAGCTCGACCGCCGGCCCGATGGCGAGCGCGAACGCGACCGTGCCGACGCCGAACGTGCCGCCGAGCGCGATGCCGATCGCGAGCGCCGACACCTCGATCGCCGCCCGGACGATCCCGACACGCCGGCCCGTGCGGTGCGCGCCGACGAGCATCAGCGTGTCGCGAGGCCCGGCGCCGAGGTTCGCGCCGATGTAGAACGCACTGCCGGGTGCAGCGAGCGCGATCCCCACCGCGAGCAGGGGAATCCGCACGCCGAGGCCGTGATCCGACAACGCGTCGATCGCGGGGACGGCCGTCATTCCCTGGATGAACAGGCCGATCAGGACGGCGTTCGCCACTGTGCCGATGCCGGGCGTCCCACCGAGCAGCCACGCCACAACGAGGATGACGACGCCGACGCACACGTTCGCGAGCCCGAACGTCAGCGGCGTGTGCCTGGCGATTCCCTGGTGCAACACGTCCCACGGCCACAACCCGAGGCGCGACTCGAGCGTCAACACGATCGCTGCCGCGAAGAGCCACAGCCCGAAGACGAGGCTGACGCAGCGAAGCGCGAACCCGCCGCGGATGACGGGATGCGTCGTGTGCGCTACAGACCGAAAGGATTGAACGGCTTGGGCGACGTCGAGACGAGGACCGATTTCGTCTCGAGATACAGGTCGAGCGTGTCGAGCCCGAGCTCGCGCCCGAAGCCGGACTGCTTGTACCCGCCGAAGGGGATCCCCGGGAACGCCGTGTACGGCATGTTGACTCCGATCTCTCCCGCCTTGATGCGTGCCGCGAGCCGATGCGCGCGCGCGGGATCGCCCGTCCAAATGGTCGCCATCAACCCGTATTTGGAGTCGTTGGCGATCCGGATTGCGTCCTTCTCGTCCTCGAACGGGATGACGGTCACGACCGGCCCGAAGATCTCCTCCTGCGCGACGACCATCCGGTTGTCGACATTCGCGAGCACCGTCGGCGGGTAGAACGCGCCGTTCCCCTCGCGGGGGGCACCGCCGGTGACGACTTCGGCGCCCTCGGTCCGGCCGGTCTCGACGAAGCCGTGCACCTTGTCGCGATGCGTCGCCGAGATCAGCGAGCCCATCTGCGTTTCCGCGTCGAGCGGATCCCCGACCTTCAGCGCCGACGCCTTGTCGGCGAACTGCGCGACGAAGTCGTCGTACAACGGCTTCTCCACGAGGACGCGCGAGCGTGCCTCGCACGATTGCCCGGCGGAGTAGTAGATCGCCCACACCGACGACGGGATCGCGTCGGCGAGGTTCGCGTCGGCGAAGACGATGTTGGGGCTCTTGCCGCCGAGCTCGAGCGTCACGCGCTTCACCGGATCGCTGCAGAGCCGCATGATCTCGCTGCCGGTCTGGGTCGAGCCGGTGAATGCGACTTTGTCGACGTCGGCGTGGCGCACGAGATGTGCGCCGGTCGTCGGGCCGTCGCCGGGGATGACGTTGACGACGCCTTCGGGAAAGCCGACCTCCGTCGCCAGTTCGGCAAGACGAAGCGCCGTCAGCGGCGTCGCCGGATCGGGCTTGAGCACGACCGTGCAGCCGGCCGCCAACGCCGGTGCGAGCTTCCAGGTCGCCATCATCAACGGGTAGTTCCACGGCACGATCTGCGCGACGACGCCGACCGGCTCCTTCAGCGAGTAGAAGAGCAGCGAGCCGCCGACGGGGTTCGAGCGTCCCGAGATCGACGCGATCGCAGCCGCGTAGAAACGGAAGTTCTCGATTCCCTGGGCGAGCTCCGCCTTGACGGACGCAATCGCCTTGCCGACGTTCCTCGCCTCGACCTCTGCCAGCTCTTTACGGTTCGCCTGCATCGCGTCCGCGAGCGCATGCAGGAGGCGCGAGCGCTCGGTCGGCGGGGTCTTCCCCCACGCACCGGCGAGCGCCGCACGTGCTGCCTCGACCGCGAGGTCGACGTCCTGTGCCCCGGCCATCGCGGCGCGAGCGAGGACATCGCCGCTCGCAGGCTCGGTCAGCTCGCGGACGTCTCCGGAGCGCGGCTCGACCAGCGCGCCGTTGATGAAGAGCCCGTACTCGCGTTCCGTCGCGACCGCCACGCGCGAGACGATAACGACACTCTCGCCCTTCGGCGGTGGTTTCCGCCTGCACGTGCCGGGAAGATCAAGGGCGTGACCGACTCGGTCCACGTCGAGGCTGCACGCATCCCGGATCGCGACCGCTTGCTCCGCGAGCTGCTCGACGCAGGTCTCGACGCGCGCGCAGTCGACGAGGTGTGCATCGAGGTCCCGTGCGGCGATGACGCAACCGAGGCGTGCGACGACCTCTTCGTCCACGCGGAGAACGTGATCACCAGCCTGGGCGCGCCGTTCGTGCCGATCAAGCACGAAGGCGTGATCTACATCCGCCCGCCGGTCAGCTAACGCGAACGCGCCTCACGGCAACCGCGGCACGAGCGCAGGCGCCGTCGTGTCGGGCGCCGGGATCACGAGCGGCGGAAGCGTCGGCGTTGGAACGGGCGGCGGCGCCTGAACCGGCGGGACAGCGACCGGCGGGACAGTGACCGGCGGGGCCGCGACGTGCGGAACCTGCGCCGGGGGCAACAGCTGAAGTGGCCCGGCTTCTCTTGCCGGCGGAGCGGTCGACTGCGCCGGGAGGCTCGGCGCTCCGGGGTGCGCTTCGCCGTTCGGCGTGGACGCTGATCGCGACGGTTGCTCCGACGATCCGGCGCCAACGCTCGGGTGGGGGACGATCGGCGACGCGCCCGCCTTCGGCACAGTCGAGGTCACGCCCCCGCCGGCGGTGCGTGCAGTGTCGACGGCGAGCGGAACGGGCCGGGGCCGGGACGAGGCGCGCGTTTCCGCGCGGACGGGCCGATCCGCTCCGCCCATGCGGCCTGCGATCGCGCGTGCATGTGGCGATCGGCCTGCACCTCCGCCGGCCGCGATTGCCGTAGCGGTCACGACGAGTGTCGCCGCGATCTTCGCCGCCCCACCGCCTCCGAGCAGTGACTTCAGCAATGCCGCGAACGAGCCGAGTCGCGACATTCGTGCGTTCCGCTCCGGCTGCTCGAAGTTCGCGACGAGCGAGCGACGGGCCCGGAACAGCAACGCCTCGACTGCGCTCTCGGTCGTTGCGAGCTCCGTCGCGATCTCGCGGTACGACATTCCCTGCCATTCGCGCAGCAGCAGCGCACGCCGTTGTTCAGGGGGCATTCGCGCGAGCGCATCCGGAAGTGCGGCGACGAGCTCCGCATCCGGCCGCTCGGGCGCAGCCACCACGTCTTGCAGCGCATCGAGGTCGTGCGGGGTCTCGAGCGAGCGTCTCCGCACGTCGTACCGCGTCCGGCACACGTTCTGCGCGATCGCGTAGAGCCAGGCAGCCTCGAACTCCGGGACCGTCCCCCGCCGCAGGCCGCGCTGCGCTCGCATGAACGTCGTCTGCATCGCGTCCTCGGCCTCCTCGCGCGACCCGAGCCGCTTCTGGCAGTAGCCGAGGATCCGCGCTGCGTAGCGTTCGTACAGACGCTCGGTCGCAGCCGCCTCCGGAGACCGGACACCGAACTCTCGCTCTGCGGGCGCGACCGCGCTCAACTTCACCTCCGAGACGACAGTCGCACTGTGGGCGAGGTTCCGGCCAAACGCAAGAGGCCGAGCGGGCCGTCCGGATATGACTATGCCGCGCAGCCGTACGACGACGATGCGTCCAGGACGGCGTCGATCAGCATGTCTGCGCCGACGCCTTTCGTCAGGACGGTGACGGCTCCCGCGTCGAGCGCGCGTTCGCGGTCGTCGGGGGACGTCGACGCGGTGACGACGACAACGCGGGCGGACGGACAGAGTCTCGCGAGCATCCGCGTCGCGTCGACCCCGTCGAGCCCGGGCATGTGCAAGTCCATCAGGACGACGTCGGGCAAAAGATGCTCCGCGAGCGCGACGCCCTCGAGTGCCGTACCGCCGCGACCCACCGGCTCGATTCGGTCGTCGGCCGACAACGCCGCAGCAAGGGCTTCGGCGAACAACTCGTGATCATCGACTATGAGGACACGGATGCGGCGTGACCCCATGCTGCGGCTCCTTGGTCGGTGGTGGTATCCCTGAGACCGCGAGCCGCGGCCGATCTTGCGCCCGGTGGAGTGAGATCCCTCGATCGGGCGCGGAGCAGCTCCCGCTCAGGTCGCGGCGGCGATCAGATCGCCAACCCGCACGTGCTCCGTCAGGAGCGTGCGGAACCGCGCCGCGTCCCCGCGCACGTACGACGCGCAGAGGTCCCGGCCGGCGGCGTACGTGATCGGGTACGTGCGCCAGGTCGGGTCGGTGAGGAAGCGAACCGATTGCGCCGCTTGCTGCGGTGTGCGCAGCTGCCACTTCCCGACGTACGCTTCGGCGTCGGCGACGGATCCACCGTCCTCGTGGATCAGCAGGGCGGCACCGATCGACGCCGGCCGCAGCGCGTCGACCGCCTCCCGGATCGCCGACGCACGCTCGACGTCGTACGCGATCCCGTGGCGCGCGATCACCTCGGCAGCATCGGCGCGTCCGTCGTCGTCGAGCAAAACGTCGATTCCGGTCGTGGCGATCCCCTCGGCCACGACCGCCTGCGGTGTCGGCACGAGCTGGATCGTCTCCTCGAGCACCCCGCGCTCGCGGACGAGATGCTGCTCCTTGAGCGCGCGCTCCGTGTGATGTCCCGGGTACACCTCGTGCGCGGCGAGCTCGACGATGTCGCCGGACTCCGTCGGAATGTCGACATTGACGACGACGCGGCTCCGGAGCTCGCCGAGGTAGTAGTTGAACGCCCACCATGGCTCGTCGTTCACC
>C688J18823_10002468_pt1 | contig 11547 bp, 5 predicted proteins | sample HopSoiMetagenom1_FD_18823 | JGI IMG/M metagenome (IMG submission 18823) | reverse complement strand
TGGCGTCGATCTCGGATCGCGGATCCCGGATCCCGGACCCCGGATCCGCACAACGGATCGCGGACACGAATGCTACACTTACGTCAGATGCCCGAGCCGGTAGTCGTTCGGCCCGCTCCTGCCTGACACGTTTCATGAAAATTCTCATTGCCAACCGCGGCGAGATCGCCGTCCGGATTATCCGGGCGTGTCGCGAAATGGGCCTGCGGACGGTCGCGGTGTACTCCGACTGCGATCGTACGGCGCGGCACGTTCTCGACGCCGATCAAGCGCTTCACATCGGTCCCAGTGAGGCTGCGCAAAGCTATCTCTCCGTTGAGCGGATCATCGACGCCGCACAACGGACCGGTGCTGACGCCGTCCATCCCGGCTACGGGTTCCTCGCCGAGAACGCCGCCTTCGCGCGCGCCTGCCGCGACGCACGCCTGACGTTCATCGGTCCTTCGCCAGACGCGATTGCGCTGATGGGCAGCAAGACTGCCGCCCGTGAGGTGGCCATCCGGGCCGGCGTGCCGGTCGTGCCCGGCACCGAACAGCCGCTCGACGAGCGGGTCACCGATCCGGAGATCGCGCGGGTCGCCAACGGTGTTGGATTTCCGTTGCTGGTGAAAGCGGTTGCGGGCGGCGGCGGCAAAGGTATGCGCACGGTCAACGATCCCTCGTCGCTCACGGCGGCGGTTCGCACCGCGCGTTCCGAAGCGCGATCCGCATTCGGCGATGGATCGATCTATCTCGAGCGGCGGCTCGTTCGCGCTCGCCATATCGAGATCCAGCTGCTCGGCGATCAGCACGGGACGATCGTCCCGTTTGTGGAACGCGAATGTTCGATCCAGCGGCGGCACCAAAAGGTCGTCGAAGAGTCGCCATCGCTGGCGGTATCGCCTGAGCTGCGCCGCCGCATTGCCGCGGCAGCGGCCGCGGTGGCGCGGGCGGTGAATTACTCGAACGCGGGGACGATTGAGTTCCTGCTCGACGAAAGCGGCTCGTTCTATTTCCTCGAGATGAATACGCGGCTGCAGGTCGAGCACCCGGTGACCGAAATGGTAACCAGCACGGATCTTGTTCAGTGGCAGATCCGCATCGCGCGCGGGGAACATCTCGACCTCGACCCCGAACAGGTGCTGTCAGCCCACGGACATGCGATCGAATGCCGCATCTATGCCGAGGATCCGGATCTCGGCTTCATGCCATCACCCGGGCTGATCCGCGGACTGCGGCCGGCGGCGGGTCCCGGTGTTCGTGATGATGGCGGCGTAAGTGTCGGGTTCACGGTCCCGGTGTTTTACGACTCGATGATTGCCAAGCTGGTGGCGTGGGGCGCTTCGCGCCCTCTGGCCATCGATCGCATGTCGCGGGCGCTGCGCGAGTACCAGGTGCTCGGCATCAAGACGACCATCCCGTTTTTTCTGTGGCTGATGCAGCGTGCCGAGTACATCGAGGGACGGTACGACACGACGTATCTCGATCGACTGCTTACCGAGCGCAACGGAACGTCGTTCAACGAGCTGACGGAAGACGATGAAGAGGTTGCAGCGATCGCGGCCGCGCTCGACGCCTATCTGCGGGCCACGGCTCACACCGGGGCGGTCAACGGGAGCGAGGTAGCGACAGGCTGGAAAAGGTCCGCGCGCTACGAGGCTCTGCGCGGATGACGTTCGACATCGAAATCAACGGTCGCCTCCGCACCATCTCGATCGAGCGAACTACCGCGGGCTTCTACCGGGCGATCGTTGATGGGCATCCGCGTGTGATTGACGGCGCGCGGGTCGGCAGCTTCGGATTGTCGCTGCTGTTCGACGGCGTGGATGGGTCGAGCCGAAACGTCCAGGTCGCACCCGGCAGCGAGCGCGGCGAGCTGCTGATCGGCGTGGACGGCAAATCGGTGTCCGCGGTCCTCAACGGCCGGCGTACCGGACGTGCGGCCGCGGACGGTGGATCCCAGGCCGACGGCGAGCAGACCCTTGTTGCGCCGATGCCGGGCCGGATCGTTCGCCTGCTCGTCGCGCGCGGAGATGAGGTCGCTGCGCGTCAGCCGATCGTCGTGGTCGAAGCGATGAAGATGGAAAATGAGCTGCGGTCGCCGAAGACCGGCCGCGTCAAAGAGATCGCCGTCGGCGCCGGAGACTCGGTCGAAGCGGGCCGGGTGCTGGCGATCATCGAATAGGGGCTGAGGAACCTTCGTCTTACCCGAGACTCATGCACGAGCCGCAGCAGCCGGACGAACCCTCGCAGACGGCGCCGGAGCCGGAACAGCCGCCGCGCGCCCGGCGGTCTCGATGGCGCCGTGCGTCGCTGGCGCTGCTGGCAATCGTGGTGGCCGTCGCCGCCGGTGTAATTGCGACCCTGTTCACCGTCGATCTCGGTCCGTCGCTGCGGCTGCAGGCGGAACGTCAAGGATCGAAGTTCATTCAACGCCCGATGCACATCGGGCGCCTGTCAGCCAAGATCACTCCCGGCGTGTTCGTCGTCGAGGATTTGATGATCGAGGGTCTGCAGCCGACGGATCGGCCGTTTCTGCGCGCCAAGAAAATCGAAGTCGTCTTGCCGTGGTGGAGCATCTTCAGCCGTGAACTGATCGTCGACTCGGTTGAGATGACGGATTGGGACATGGTCGTCGAGACGTGGCCGTCGAGCCCTGAGTTTCCGCGCGGCCGCCATAATTTCCCGAAGTTCACCCGCGAATCGAAATCGAACGGCCCGAAGCGGTTCACCACGACCGTGCGCAGCGTGCTGGCATCGCGGGGCTCCTTCACCTACGAGGATCACGGGACGCCGTGGGGCATCCGCTCGAGCGGTCTTCGCGTGTCGGTCACGCGCGGTATTGCCGACCGCGTCTATCGAGGCGCGGCCTCCTTCACCGATTCGATCATCTTCATTCAGAAGTACGAACCGTTTCACGCCCACATGCGATCGCGGTTCACGATAGAGGGACCGCACCTGCAGTTCAGCGGGATCGATCTGGTCAGCGAGGGCGCACGATCGCAGCTCACTGGCTCGATCGACTTCGCGCACTGGCCGGAGCAGATTTACCAGATCAAATCGAGCATTGATTTCCCGACGCAGAAGAACATTTACTTCCACCAATACACCTTCAGCGCGTTCGGCCAGGGCAAGTTCCAGGGAACGTTTCACCTGTTCAGCGGCGGCCGCGAGCTGAAGGGCAGCTTCGACAGTCCGATGGCGGGCGTCAATGCCTGGCGATTTCCGGATTTGCACGGCTCCGTGCTGTGGCTGCCCGATCGGCTGGAGGTGACGAATGCGACAAGCGGGCTGTACGGCGGGACGGCACGATTCGACTACAAACTGGTGCCGCTGAACGACCGGAGTACTCCGACGCGCGCGACGTGGGATGTCGACTACCGCGGCGTCGACCTTCCGCAACTCACCGACTTTCTCGAGATTCAAGGGATTCGCCTAGGCGGACGGATGACGGGACACAACCATCTCCAATGGGAGTTGGGAAAGTGGAGCGCCAAGCGCGGCGCCGGAGAGTTCTCGCTCGCACCGCCAGAGGGCGTGTCGCTGATGACGCGAGCGCTCGATCCAGCCGCGGCGGCGCAACAGGCCGCGTTGCCGGCCGAAGCCGGCCCGTTCAACCCGCACGCCTCACTTGGTTACCTGCCCGTCGGCGGCCATCTGACGTACTCGCTCGACCCCGAATGGATCACCCTTGGTCCTAGTACTGTCGCGACCCCCAGGACCTTCGTCGAATTCGAGGGCCGCACGGCATTCGGGGATCGATCGCAGATTCCGTTTCACGTCACCAGCCTGGACTGGCTCGAAAGCGATCGGGTGCTCGCCGGCATCATGACCGCCTTCGGCGCGCCGACAGGCGCGGTGCCGATTGGAGGCTCGGGTGAGTTCGACGGCGTGATGCTCATGAGCTTTACCAAGCCGCGGGTCGAGGGCACATTCACCGGCGACCACATGCGCGCGTGGGATACCGACTGGGGACACGGCACCGCGAAAGTCGTGATCGAGAACGGCTACGCGATGGTCAGCGAAAGCCTCATGTCCGACGGGACCTCAGAGATGAAGGCGGACGGTGTGTTCTCGCTCGGGTATCCCAGGCGTGACAACGGCGAGGAGATCAACGCCCGCGTCTTCATCACCAAGCGTCCGCTTGCCGATCTACGCCACGCCTTCGAGCTCGACATATACCCGGTCGAGGGATCGGTATCCGGCGAATATCACCTGTACGGCAAATACGAAACGCCGTTCGGCTTCGGACGGCTGGTCATCGATAACGGCACGGCCTATGGAGAGACGTTCGATACCGCGACCTCGTCGCTGCGGTTCGAGGGATCGGGCGTGAGGCTGGATGCGATCGATATCAAAAAGAGTACGGGGCGGGTCACCGGAGCGGCGTGGGTCGGATGGGACGGCACGTATTCGTTCAATGCCGACGGCACGCGAATTCCGGTGGAGTCGCTCGCGACCGCGGCGTTTCCGCGGGCGCCGCTCTCCGGACTGCTGCAGTTCACGGCCACCGGCACCGGCACCTTCGACGTGCCGCGCTACGACGTCCGGCTCCGGGTCGACGATCTCTTCGCCGCCGACGAAGGGATAGGTCAGCTGACGGGCCGCCTGTCGCTGCGCGGCGAACTGCTGACGGCTGAACTCGAGGCGGCCTCACCGCGGCTGGTCATGTCAGGGTCGGGGCGGATCGCCCTCACCGATCAAATGGACGCCGAGCTGACGCTCCGATTTTCGAATACCTCGCTCGATCCGTACGTGCGCTTCTTCGAACCACGGCTGTCGCCGTTTACCAGCGCGATTGCTGGCGGCACGGTCAGGGTTGTCGGGGAGCTCGCCGACGTGGATCACCTGGTCGTCGACAGCCGCGTCGAGCAGCTCGACATGAAGCTGTTCGACTACCGCGTGAGCAATCTCGACCCGAGCAATCAGACCTACCGGCCGATCGAAATGACGCTGGATCATCATGTGGTCGAGGTCACGCAGCTGCGGTTATTCGGCGAAGGCACGCGGCTCGATCTGAGCGGAAACGTCAACCTGCACGACTCCACGATTTCCGTGTCGGCTGGCGGCGATGCGAATCTCGGGATCCTGCAGGGGTTCTATCGCGACGTCCGCAGCTCGGGGGCGGCCACGTTGAAAGCGACGGTCAACGGTCCGCTAGCCAAGCCCGTCTTCTCCGGGAGCGCAGAAATTTCGAACGGCCGGGTTCGTCAACTGTCCTTGCCTCATTCCCTCGAGGCGATCAACGGACAGATCGCATTCGATGCCGGGGGCATCAGGATCAACAACGTTCGCGCGCGATTGGCTGGCGGCGACGTCACGTTCGGCGGCCGTGTGGCGCTGAACGGATTTGCTCCCGGGGAGCTGAACCTGACGGCCAGCGGACAGCAGATGCGGATCCGCTATCCGGAAGGGTTTGTCTCGAACATCGATGCCGATCTGGCACTCATCGGCTCCCCGTCGTCGCCACTGCTTCGCGGCAACGTGACGGTGCACGACGCACTGTATTCGAAGCGTTTCGAACCAAACGCGGACCTGTTCAGCCTGGCGTCCGGCGGGGCCCCGCTCGGCGGGACGGTCACGACGACGACGGTGCCGGTGAGATTCGATGTGCAGATAGACGCGCCGTCGTCGCTGCGCGTGGAGAACAATCTCGCGCGCATGGTGGCCAGCGCCGACCTGCAATTGCGCGGGACCTACGATCGCCCGCTGCTCTTTGGCGGGGCCCAAATCGATCGCGGCGACGTCATCTTCGAAGGAAACCGGTATCTGGTGACGCGCGGCACCATCGGCTTCGCGAATCCGGCGCGCATCGAACCGTACTTCGATATCGAAGCGGAAACGCGGGTGCGCGTGGCTGGACAAACGGTGGCCTATCGCGTGACGCTCGGATTCACCGGCACACCGACGCGGATGTCGATGAATCTCAATTCCGATCCGCCGCTGTCATCGGTCGGCATCCTGCTGCTGCTTCTCGGCCAGACCTCCGCGCAGGATCTGCAGAATGCAGAACTGCGGATGCTCAATCCCACAGAGTCGACGCGGTCGGAGGAAGATCTACTGAAGGCTGCCACCGCACGGTTCCTGACCGGCAGCTTGTCGGCACCGGTCAACCGCGCCGTGGAACAGACGCTGGGCGTCGATCTGCAGATCACGCCGTCGATCGGCAGCTCCGATACCGACCCGCTGATGCCCTCCGCGCGCGTCATTCTCGGCAAGCGGCTGTCCAGCCGAGCGTACGTGACATTTGCCCGCCCACTCGGCACCACGCCCAGTGCCACGCAGATTCTCGTCCTCGAGTACGATCAGAACGATCGTCTCGGCTGGGTTCTGACGCAGAATGGCGACCGGACGTTCTCGATCGACTTTCGCGTGCAGCATCGGCGGTGATGAGAAGGCTCGGTCCCTTGGTCGCGGCCGTGGCAGCGGCCCTCGTGTGTGCGGCGGCCGGTGCGCAGGCGCAGACGCCGGTCACCGCTTTCGTCGGGCAGCGGGTCGTTGAGGTCGATCTCTTCGCCGAAGGACGGCCGGTCGACGACCCGATGATCCACGACCTCGTCGAGACCCACGTCGGCGCTCCGCTCTCGATGGTCCAGGTACGGGAGTCGATCACCCATATCTTCGGCCTCGGCCGATACCAGGACGTTCAAGTCGACGCGACGTCTTCGCCGGGCGGGATTATGCTTCGCTACAATCTGGTGCCGCTGCACACGGTCCAGCGAATGGATTTCCGCGGCACGCCCTCGCTCGGCCTGTCCGAGGATCAACTACGCGATGCGGTGCTGAGCCGGTTCGGTGCATCGCCGCCGCCCGGGCGGGCGCCAGAAATTGCGCGGTTCCTCGAACAGCTGTTCCATGACCACGGGTTCCTTTCAGCGCGCGTTTCGGCAAGCGCGACAGAACGTCACGATCCCGATCGCACCCTGCTGCAATTCGACGTCACACCGGGAACTCGCGCGATCATCGGAACGGTGGCGATAGAAGGCGCGCCGCCGGAACGGCGCGACGCTTTTCTCGATCGCATTCACGCCATTCCTGGTCACAGCTACGAGCCGCTCGACATCAACGACGCACTCTCGAAGTACGTGCAGCAGCTTCGGCGGAAATCCCGTTACCTTGCCTCCGGATCGTACAACGCACACCCTTCTGCCGACTTGCACACGGTGGATCTTGCCGTGTCGCTGCAGGTCGGGCCGGCGGTGACGATCGCGTTCGAGGGCGATCCCATCCCCAAGGAGAAACGGTCCGAGCTGGTGCCCATCGCAAAAGAGGCATCGGTCGACGAGGACCTCATCGAAGACGCCATTCAGCGAATCCGCACGTTTCTCAATCAGCAAGGCCATTGGAAGGCGGACGCGACGGCGTCGCGCGAAGAGGGGGATGGCACGCTGCGCATCATCTTTACCGTGCATCGCGGCGCCCAGTACAGGGTCACCGATCGCGGCGTGGAGATTCGCGGAAATCGCGCCATCGCGACGGAGCAGTTTCGCGCTGCGCTGGTCAAACTGCAGGCCAACGATGTGTTCGTCGAGTCGAATCTGTCGTCGGCGGTCAGTGCCATCGCCGGGCAGTATCAGCGCCTCGGGTATGCGCAGGCGAAAGTCTCGGCATCCGTTGACGAGGTGAACGACGGGGCTCCGGCGAGCCTCGTCGGGCGCGTGCACCCGGTGATCACGATTGTTGAAGGACCGCTCACGCTGGTCGGTGACATCACCTTCGAGGGTAATTCGCAGGTTGCGACCGATCAATTGCGGTCGGTGGTTGTGTCCACCCGGGATTCTCCTTACTACGAGCCGCGCGTCGTGGCCGACCGCGAGGCGGTGTTGCTCGAATATCGCAACCGCGGTTTTGCGTCCGCGAACGTGGTGGTTACGCCGGTCGCCAGGGCTGACGGCACCCGGGCCGATCTGCATTTCCGAATCACCGAAGGGCAGCAGACGCTGGTCGACCACATCCTGATTCTCGGAAACACGCGGACCGATGAACGGGTCATCAAGCAGGAATTGCTGCTCCAGGAAGGAAAGCCGCTTGGCCTCGAAGATCTGATTGAAAGCCAGCGCCGGCTCGGTGCGCTCGGATTGTTTCGACGCATCCGCGTCGAGGAACTCTCGCACGGCAGCACGGCCACCGACGTCCTGGTCACGGTCGAAGAAGCGGCAGCGACGACGTTCAGTTACGGCGGCGGCGTCGAAGCGACGAAAGTGCTGATCGAAGGGGCTGAAGGGCAGGCGCAGGAGCGAATCGAGTTCGCGCCGCGAGGGTTTTTCGATGTGGGACGTCGAAACCTCGGCGGCAAGAATCGATCGGTGGATCTGTTCACGCGTCTCAGTCTGAGGCCGAGCGATCCGCAGCCCGGCTCGACAGATACAAGGCCTTTCGGATTTCCCGAGTATCGCGTGGTGGGCACGTTCACTCAGCCGCGGGCGATTGGCGGCAGTGCCGATCTGTCGTTGACCGTTGCCGCCGAGCAGGGGCGACGCTCGTCGTTCAACTTTGCGCGGAAGGGTGTTAACGCGGAGATTGCGCGCCGCCTGCGGCCTGGTCTCCGTGCATACGGCCGGTATTCGTTCGGAACGACGCGCACGTTTGACGAGCGGCTCAGCCTCGAGGATCAAGCGCGAATCGACCGCCTGTTCCCGCAGGTACGGCTTTCCGGGTTCTCCGGCGGCATGTCGCGGGATTCGCGTGATGACGTGCTGGATCCGGGACGCGGAACCTTCATCAGCGGCGAGGGAACGGTTGCCGCGCGTGCGCTCGGTGGCCAGGTGGGCTTTCTGAAATCCTACGTGCAGGGCATGTGGTTCCGGCGGCTGCCTGCCAGGCGACGAATCGTATTTGCGTCGCGTGTCGCGCTGGGACTGGCTGATGGATTTCCGCGTGACGTTCCCGCGACGGACATCGAAGGACAGCCGACGACCGTCACCGTCGAGGATCTCCCGGCGAGTGAACGATTTTTCGCAGGCGGCGACACGACGATCCGCGGCTTTGCGCTGGACACCGTCGGCGCCCCAAATACGATCAGCCCGTCAGGCTTTCCTCGCGGCGGCAATGGTCTTTTGTTGTTGAACGGAGAGCTGCGCGTTCCGATGTTTGGTCCGGTCGGCGCTGCACTGTTCGCGGACGGCGGAAACGTCTTCGATCGCGTCACTGAAATGGACCTCGGTGCGCTGCGCGGCAGTGTCGGCTTTGGCATTCGTTACAAATCGCCCATTGGTCCGATTCGGTTCGATGTCGGGTTCAAACTGAACCGACGGGAGATTGGCGGCGTGCTGGAATCCCGAAGGGCATTTCACTTCAGCATCGGGCAGGCATTCTAGGCAATGAGAAACGTACTCGCGGCGTTCGTCTGGCTGGTGGCCGCGGCCGCGCCGGCGGAGATTATCGATCGCATCCTCGCGGTAGTGGATGGCGCGATCATCATGCAGTCGGACGTCGCGGTCGCAGTGCGGCTGTCGATGGTCCCCGCAGCGTCGGGTGCCGATCCGATTCCCGCGGCGCTCGATGCGCTGATCGAGCGGCGGCTAATCCTGGAAGAAGTCGATCGCTACGCCCCCCCCGATCCCGCGGATGCGGACATCGATCGCCGGGTTTCAGAGATTCGAACCCGGGCCGGTGCGCGGTTCGACACGGTACTCCTGGAGAGCGGGCTGTCGGTCGAACAACTCCGACGTCAGGTCCGCGATGACCTGCGCATCGAGTCCTACCTGCAACAGCGGTTCGGGGCGATGCAGCCGTCAGACGACGAGATCGCGCAGTATTACCGGGAGCACCAGGCTGCATTCACCCGCGACGGCACGGTGACGCCGCTGGACGCGGTCCGTGAACGGGTGCGAGCGGCGCTGATCGCAGACCGCCGCAGCGCGACGATTCGGGATTGGATCACTGGCCTGCGGCGCCGGGCGAACGTCAACGTTCTCCCTCGATAACGCGATTTCCGCGGCACGTCCACACGTCGAAGTACTCCGTACGAGCAGACCGTTCGTACGCCTCGAAGAATGCGCGCCGGAAGGTCGTGTCAAAAAGCGGACGGCCATGCATCGCGGGATAGCGATTCACGGCGCTGAACGGCTCCCCAGCCCTGGGAATCAGCCAGTAGTTCACAGCACACGCCCGCAATGCCATTTTTGTGGCCTCCGGGATTTCAACTCCGGCGAGTTGATGTTCCTGAATCGCCGGTTGATCGAGCAGATACAGATTCGACCGGAACACTACCAGTGGGCGGACAAACGTCATGCGCTCGTCAGAGGAGTAGCCGACCTGAATCACCGCACCGGCGTGTTCGTCGATAAACCGTGTGACGTCCGCGGAGGGTCCGGCGGCATCGATTTGCTGCAGGGTCGAGACGAATGACCACTGCTGGGCAAGCGCGATGACAACGGCCACGGCTGTAAACGTGAGAGGCAGCAGGCGGACCCGACAATCATCGGAACCGACCCCTTCGAGTTGCAGAGCTGTGAAGAGCGCCAACAGGGGAATAAAGGGCAGCAGGTGATACGGACCTGCGCCGGGCTTTGAAGCCAGAACGGCCACGCCGAACATCGCAATCACGAGCGCCGAAACGACCGAGCGCGATGCGGTCGCGGATCGTTCTTGCCGGGAAGAGGTACGTCCCGCAAGGAGCAGGGGTGCGATCAAAAAGAGAACCCATTCCACGTTGAGACGCAGCGTCGACCAGACGATGCCATTTCGCGCGGACAACAAAATCCAGCTCAGATATTCGTGAAAAGAAACATTCTGAAATGCGACGAATGGGGCCACCGCGACGAGAGCGGCGGTCGCAATCGCCAGGACGACGCCGCGGGCTCGTGAGCGTTGGAGCAGAACTACGAACAGCGGCAAGCAGTACAGCGGGCCACTGAACTTTAAGTCGCACAAGAGGCCAGCCGTCACGCCGACTGCGAACCAGCCGAGCGGCCTTGGTCGTGCCACCGCCCACAATCCGATTGATGTACACAACAGCTCGAGAGAATCCGGCCGCGACCAGAACGCCGCGTTTCGGAAGACCAGCAATAGAAGCGCGCAGTAGCCGGTAAAAACGATGCTTCGGGTCGTGCTGACGCACGATCTGAAAGTCGCGAACACGAAAATCAGGCTGACAATTCCGGCGGCTGCACCTGCCAATTTGGTCACGATCAGATGCGGACCGAAGAGCCGAATCGCGGCGCCATATGGAATGAACGCCATCGGTCCGTATATGTGCGCGTAGCGTTCCGCCGCAGTCGTCAATGGATAGAGCGGTTTGCCGAGTTCGAACATCCACGCGACGGCAGGCATCGTCGGCTCCGCGAAATCGTAGAACCGTTGATCGCAGCCATACCAGGTCGCGATTGCGATGAAGGCGACACACGCGATGCCGGATGTCAGGATGAGCAGCCGGTCGGCCGCTGCGGTGTGGCTAGGAGTTGAACGTACGCGCAGCGCTCGCGTCGAGGTCCAGACGGCGCCGTATACGATCAGCGACAGCACTAGCGGTCGGCCGAACCTCGAAATTTCGAAGAGCTGCAGCCAGTCAGGCATGAATCTGCCGTCGCGTCCAACCGGCGGCGACGCTCGAATCTGCGATCGGCG
>C688J18823_10002466_pt1 | contig 11551 bp, 9 predicted proteins | sample HopSoiMetagenom1_FD_18823 | JGI IMG/M metagenome (IMG submission 18823) | reverse complement strand
TGACTACACCTGAGCCGGAGATGCCGGTGGCCCGAGGTCGTCGGCGTCCGTCCCGAGCCGCCCCGCTCACCGCCCTGGCAGTTCTCCTGGTGGGAGTTGCCCTCGCCGGGTATTTCCTGTCACGGCCCAAACTCATCTTCACCAACACCCTCGTTGCACCCATCTGGTTGACCGTCGGCCAAGCACGTCCGGTCCTTCTCGGTGCTGGCAGCACCCAGCACTTCGGGATTCCCGGCGGGAGCTCCCTGGTGGTCCAGTGGAACCTCGCCCGGCCGCTATCCGCCAACGAACGGCCGATGGGAGAGGAACTCCGTGGCTCCGCCGTTGTGCGCGCGTCCCGGGGAACCGTGACTCAGAGGGCGTCAGCGCGGGGTGGCGAGGCCGACTACTTCGCGCCGCTGATTACCAATGCCACGGGTGAGGTGCTGCGGGCGACAGTCAATGCGGGGTTGGAAGGTGCCGTCGATTGCGGATGCGGAGTTCGGCCGGGAGCTCGACGGGTCTTCATCGGCTATTATCGGCTCTACCAGAACAGCACAGTCCGGGTCCGAGATGTGACTGGCCGGACTGCCACTTTCCAAAAGCTGGGGCCTCAGGTCAGCTCGGCCGACGGCACCATTGGGCTTCGGTTCGAGAGTAAGGATTTCCGCTAAGGCCACCTAGCGCTTGCCGCGGCGGTTCCGGAGCTCGGTAATAAATCCTGGGGTCACGGCGTCGAACCCGTACTTTCCTCTGACCTTATCCACCGCGGCGGTGAGCTGTCGCAGTCGGATGCGTTCAGGGGACTCGAACAGATCTGCTTCGCCAGCCGTTGAGAGATTCGTCGTGGCCACCCCGATCAGCCGAACTCCGCGGTCTCGACGCCGTACGTCCGTAAATGCACTGCGGAACAGGGTGCGGGCGGCGGCGAAGATCTCGCTGTCCAAGTCGGTCGCCGACTCCAGGCTGCGGCGGCGGGTGACGGTCCAGAAGTCGTCGTGCCGCAATTTGAGCGTCACCGTCTTGGCCAGGATCTGCTCGTCCCGCAGCTGAGCTGCGACCCGGGCGGTCAGCAGCGCGAGGATCGCTTCGAGCTCCTCCGGATCTCTCAGGTCGCGCGACAAAGTCGTCTCCCGGCTCACTGATTTGGGGAGGCGTTCAGCACGCAAGACCGTTCCGCCCTGGCCGTGAGCCCGCAACTTCAGGTGCCGAGCCTCCGGCCCGATCAATCGTTCGAGAGCCGCTTCCTCCATCTGCTGCACCTGGTATACGTCGATCAGGCCCAGCTCGGCCCAGCGTCGCGCCGTCTTGGGCCCAACCCCGGGGAGGGCCCCGAGGGAAAGGCCGGCGAGAAATCCCTCCTCCCAGCCCTGTCGCACTTCCATCAGTCCCCGTGGCTTCGCGTAATCCGAGGCCAGCTTTGCCACCATCCGGTTGGGCCCGATCCCCACACTTGCGTCGAGACCGGTTCGGGACTTCAGGTCATCGCGTAATGTCTCGGCCACCGGGAGAAGGGAGACGGGATAGAGCTGCTCCGTGCCACTGAAACCCAGGTAGGCCTCGTCCAGCGAGGACATCACCACGATTGGAGAAAAGTCTTCCAGGACCGCGCGAACGGCGTGTGACGCCTCCCGATACTGCACGAATGCGCCCTGAAAGAAAGTTGCCTGAGGACACAGCCGCACGGCCTCGGCGATCGGCATGCCGGCATGAATGCCGAACCGCCGTGCAGCGTGTGATGCCGATTGAACGACGCCTCGTTGATCTCTCCGTCCACCCACCACCAACAGCTCGATGTCCCGGAGCTCCGGGTGGTTCTGCCGGCAGACCTCCACAAAGAAGGCGTCCAGATCGACGTGAACAATGCGGGCCATGACTGGAGCTTACACCAGGAGGATGGCGGTCGCCTTGAAGGCGATCATCACGACAGCGCCAATGCGAAGCTGCATTTCTTCAGCTGAGGCTGTAGTAACCGACGCCATCAGCGGGCGTCCTATGTCCAGCTGAACCAGGGTGACCGGTCCCGCCCGCTCCAGCCGCACCACCCTGGCTTCCATGTGATTCCGCGCCGAATCGGAATGGGGCGTGAGACTGAGAACGATGTCCTCCGGGCGGATGATGGCGTGACTCGGCCCTTCGCGCTCAGCCACGACGTCCAGAAGCAGACTTTCACTCCGGAACTTCGCCGGGAATGGGCGTGCCTCCCCAGGGGAAGATCTCTCGACCGTCCCTGCAATAACATTTCCACTGCCCACAAACCTCGCGACGAATGCCGAGTTCGGATAGCGAAATACCTGCTCCGGCGTGCCGCTCTGGGCGATCCGTCCCTCGGAGAGGACGGCTACGAGATCGCCCAAACGAAGTGCTTCGTCGAAATCGTGGGTGACCTGAAGCGTGGTAATACCCTCTCGCTGGTGAAGATCGCGGAGCTCCCGGCGAAGAATCTGACGAGTGGACGGGTCTACCGCGGCAAAGGGCTCGTCCAGCAGGAGAATCGACGGCTTGGGCGCGAGGGCCCGGGCGAGCGCGACACGCTGCTGCTCTCCCCCGCTGAGACCTCGCACCGAACGGTCGAGGAGTGGAGTGATCGCGAGCAGGTCGGCCAGCTCGTGAATTCGATCGCGAACCTGGCCATTCGAGCTGCGACCTCGAGCGATTCCGTATCCGATATTGTCGCGGACGCTGAGGTGCGGAAACAGGTGATACTGCTGATAGACGAACCCGAGTCCGCGCCGCTCCGGTGGTAAGGCGGTAACGTCGTCCCCGTGCATGAAGACCCGACCCTTCTCGAGCCGGGCATGTCCGGCAATGGCCTCGAGCAGAGTTGTTTTCCCCGACCCGGTTGGGCCTATGATCAAGGCATACCCACCCTGGGGCACCTCCAGGGAAATGCCGCTCAGGTCGAAGGCGCCGACCCGAACGTGCAGATCTTCCAGCCGGATCACCGCCGGTCCTTTGGCTGCAGCACCTGAACCAGGATGAACACGGTCAGCGCAACCAGGAGGAGAATGATGGCGGGAGGAATGGCGGCGGAAAGCCCAAAAGCAGTAAACCGATCGAAAATATAGATGCTGGCTACCTTGGGATTGTATGTCAGGATGACCACCGAGCCGAACTCGCTCACGCTCCGCGCCCACGCCAGGATCGAGCCCGCGAGGATTCCACGACCGGCGAGCGGAAGCGTTACTCGGCGGAATGCGCTCCAGCCACTATCGCCCAGGGTTCGCGCTACCCGCTCGAGCTGCGGGTCTACGCCTCGGAAGGCTTCTCTGGCAGCGCTGACGAGGATGGGAGCCGAGACGAACAGCATGGCCGCAACAATGCCGGGAACGTGGCTGACGAACTCCAGTCCCAGCCGGCCAAGCACACTCCCCACTGCCGATCTTCTCCCCAGAAAAAGCAGCAGCGCGATGCCCGCCACCGGGTGGGGAACCACCACCGGGAGATCGACGAGACCCTGCACGACTCGGCGCCCCGGGAAGGAGACTCGCGCCAGCAGATAGGCGAGCGGGATGCCGAGGACGGCTGCGAGCAGCGTCGCTATACCGGCAGTGACCACGGTCAGGGTGATGGACTCCCGAAGCTCCCGGTCGTGAAGGCTCTCGATCAGACCGGTGGAGGAGGATTCCGCGAGCAATCGGAGGAGCGGGCCTACAATAAACAGCACTAGTACAGCGCCAAGACCGCTGACCAGGAGACGGCGAGAGGACGAGGGAATCATGTCCATATCGTCGTGCTCCCTGATCCTTTTGTCGAGGGCTACTTTCCGGCTCGGGCTGACGGAGTAACGGAGAACCTTCACCATAACCAACGAAGAGGCGTACACAATGAAGCTCGGCTTTCTGGGTCTCGGCGCCATTGGCACGCCGATGGCGGTGCACCTGGCATCGAACGCCCAGCTCACCGTGTGGAATCGGACCGGCGGGCGGGCCGTCCAGTTCGCTCGGGATCATCGTGCTCGCCCGGCTGCAACCCCCCGGGAGGCAGCAGCTGGCGCGGAGGCGGTGATCACCTGTCTCCCAACCTCCCGTGAGGTCGAGGCGCTGCTGGACGGTACGGATGGACTTCTGGCTGGGCTCAAGCCTGGCGCGCTGTTTCTCGATTGCACTTCGGGAGATCCCGCCAGCTCACGCCGGATTGCGGCCCGCCTGGCCGGCCACGATATCGCCTTTGCCGATGCCCCGGTCAGCGGAGGTACCAACGGTGCCGAAGCCGGAACCCTGACGGTGATGGTGGGTGGAGACGAGGACACGTTTCGGCGGGCACTGCCCATCTTGCGCTCCTTCGGAAAACGAATCGAGCACATGGGTCCGGTGGGAACCGGTGACGCCATGAAGGCGATCAACAATGCGCTCCTGGCGGTCAACATCCTGGGAGTGGGCGAGGGGCTGGCGGCACTGGTGAAGGCTGGGGTAAACGCCCGCAANGCGGTCGAGGTCTTGAACCAGTCCAGCGGGCGCTCCTTCGTGAGCGAGGNGCTCGTNCCGGAGCGGGTCCTCACTGGAGCCTGGCCGGTCACTTTTCGTCTCGCTCTGCTGGAGAAGGACGTCGGCATCGCTCAGGGACTNCTGGCCGAGCTGGGAGTGCCAGGCCCTCTGGTAGAGTTGACGGCGCAGCTCTTTGCCGCCGCTCGAGCCCAGCTAGGGGACGAAGCCGATTACCTGGAGGCCATCAAGCTGGTTGAGCGCGCCTCCGGGACCGAGATCCGAGGGTAAGGGGAAGGCCTTGCCGCCATAGGTCCGCTTTGTTCAGTTTCCGGCCCTATGAGCCGAACAATTCAATGAGCGACTGGGGCGCCACCCAACGGGTCGGGGCCCGGGTTCTGCTCGGTGAAGGGGTGGTCCTGGCCGGCCATTTACACCTCCAGGCCCGCGCCACGTACCCGAGCGACACCGAGAGTCCCCTGGAGATGCTCAACCGGGAGGATCCCTTCTTCGCGCTGACACTCGCGGAGGGGGGCGTCGCCTTTGTGTCCAAGGCCCAGGTAACCGTGATCTCCTGCCAGGACCTCACGCTGGCGGACGACCCGGCCCGGACATCAGCTGCCAAGCTGGTCGAGCTGTCGGTCCAGCTCACCGACGGCATTGAATATCGGGGCCGCTCCAGCTTCGAGCTTCCGCCCGGCCGGAATCGGGCGCTGGATTATGTAAACGCTCCCGGACGCTTCTTCGCGCTTTGGACCGATGACATCACCCAATACATCAATAAGTCGCTTGTCCGTCTGATTCGCCCTCTCGACTGAGACCAACGTGGCACGACTCGATAGACTCATTCAGGTGATGCAGGAGCAACGCGCCGACGCGCTGCAGCTCGCGGTCGGCAAGCCGGCCTCTCTCCTCCAGAACGGCTCGGCCCGTCCGATCACGCGTGAACCACTAAGTGACGTCCAGATTCAGGGCTTGTTGCGGGAGATCGCTACCGGCGACACGGCGACTCAGCTGGGCTCGGCGGAGCCGGTGGCCTTTCAGTACCGCTCGCCATACGGTGAGATCCGGGTCGAGGTGAAATCTGGAGCCGGCGGCGCCACCGTTCTACGGCCCTCGGGAGCGAGCTCCGGCTCCCCACCCTCTCAGCCGCCCACTGCACCGTCGCCCGTCTCCGTCGCTACTCCCTCCGGGGCTTCGACCGCTGAGCTCCGAAGCGCCATGGAGGTGCTGTTCCGTCTCCTGGTTCAATCGGGCGCGTCTGATTTGCATCTCCGCACCAGCGAACCGCCGATGCTCCGTCTGCACGGCGAGCTCGCGCGGCAGGACCAGCCCGCACTCTCTGCCGAGCGGTTGGAGGCGATGCTGCTCAGCATCATGACGCCCAAGGAAATCGGGGAATTTCGGGAGGGAGGCGACACCGACTGGGCCTATGAGATCGAGGGCGTCGCCCGCTTCCGCTGCAACGCGGGTCGAGACCGGTTCGGAGCAATGGGCGTCTTCCGGGTGATCCCCAACCAGATTCGGACCGCCGAGGAGATGGGGCTCAGTCAGGAAGTCCAGAACCTCTGTTACCTGACGAAGGGACTGGTCGTGGTCACGGGGCCCACCGGCTCGGGCAAGAGCACCACGCTGGCGGGGCTGGTCGATCTGATCAACCGGACTCGTACCGATCATATCATTACGATCGAAGATCCGATCGAATTCGTCCATCCCAGTAAGAAGTGCCTGGTGACCCAGCGCCAGGTCGGGGTTCACACTCGGTCGTTCAAGCACGCTCTCCGGGCCGCTCTGCGCGAAGATCCAGACATTATCCTGGTGGGCGAGATGCGGGACCTGGAAACAGTATCAATTGCGATTGAGACGGCGGAAACCGGCCACCTCGTGTTTGGAACCCTCCACACGACGACCGCCTCGTCGACGATTGACCGGATCATCGATCAATTCCCCGCCGACCGGCAGTCGCAGGTCCGGGTCATGCTCTCCGAATCCCTGCGGGGAGTGATCGCCCAGACGCTCTGTAAGAAGATCGGGGGCGGGCGGGTCGCCGCGCGTGAGATACTGCTGTCGATCCCCGCGGTGTCCAACCTGATTCGAGAAGGTAAGACCTTCCAGATCCCCTCCATCATGCAGACCAACCGGAAGACGGGTATGGTCACCCTGAATGACGCGTTGATCGAGTTGGTGGATGCCCGCTTGGTAGAACCGAAGGAAGCCTACATGAAATCGGTGGAGAAGCAGGGCTTCGCCGCCGCGCTCAAAGCCAAGAAGCACGACACGTCGTTCCTGGGTGAGGTGTGATGGTAGCTGGGCAGCGGGAGACGTAGTGCAGCCCCACGCTCCTCCCGTTCTGGTGCTGGTCAACCCGCAGGACATCGTCAACATCGCCAGCGCAGTCCGAATCGCAAAAAACTTTGGCCTGGAGAAGATTCGGCTGGTGAATCCCGAGGTCTTCGATCCGTATCGCATCGAAGGCATCGCTCACAATACCGCCGATCTGGTGGCCCGGATCGAGATTCTCGACTCACTGGAAGCGGCGATTGCTGACTGCGTGTTCACTGCGGTGCTCACCGCTCGCGAGCGAGCTGCCAAACGACGGGTGATGCGTCCCAGGGAGGCAGCCGTGGCCCTGCTGGAGGAGTCGGAGGCGGGTCCGGTGGCGGTAGTCGCGGGACGCGAGGACAGCGGCCTAACCAACGCCGAGCTGGATCTCTGTCATGTGCTGGTGACGATCCCCACCAGCCCGGCGCACCCCTCACTCAACCTGGCGCAGGCGGTGGCGATCATGGCATACGAGAGCTGGGTCGCTTCCGGTGGGGAGACCATTCCGCTGAAACCGCCTCGGAACCAGGCCGACCCCGCGACCGCCGGACAGCTGGAAACCCTGTTTGCCGATTGGACGAAAGCACTCTGGGCAATCGACTTCTTCAAGACCCGCCAGCCGGAGCACGTCATGCGCTCGTTCCGGGAGATGGTTTATCGGGCCGCGCCAGACGGCAGAGAAGCGTCGCTACTGCGTGCAATGGGAATTGAAGTGGTGCGATTTCTGGAACGCCAAGCGGAGCGAGGAGCCTGATGGGACGGTCGAGAGCATATTGGGCCTCCAACCTGTATCTGTCGGAATCGCAGGAACCGGATCGACAGGCTCCTCTGACCGATCTCGCTCCCGCGCTTGCTGCCCGGTTTCAGCTGGTTCGCGAGGGGTTGCTGCAAATCCCCGGCGTTGCCGAACAGGTCCGCTATATGGGTGCGACCTGGCATTGGGCGTGGGAATACGGAATGGGCAATCGCAAGCTCTGTTGGCTCCATCTGATGAAGGGAAGCGTGGATGTCACCTTCACTCTGTCGGAGGGCGACGAGAGCCGTCTCGAAAAGGCCGGGCGTGTTGCGGGTGCGATCGCGCGATCGCTGGTCGAGGGCCAACGGACCGGTCCGGTCAAATGGTGTTGGCTGGAGCTCACCGACCGCCGCACGATCGACGCATTTCTGAGCCTGGCTCGCCGCAAAGCCGAGTGGCTCAACGAGCGTCCGGCACCCCGGCGGGCGCCTCGGCTGCATCGAGGGAAGGGAGGAGACGCCGTAGAAACCGACTGAAGTTGTCGGAATAGCCCGGGTGAATCGGGTTGTTTAATAGACTGTGTGGACTATACTTCGGCGCGCTTGGCCGAGGGCGGGGCCAGGGTTCTTCCTTACGGGTGAGATGATGATGCGTAAGCTGGCATTCGTCGTCGGTGGCGTTGCAGCCGGAGGCATGGCTGCCATCCTGACGCTCGGCGATGCGGCTCCTCGCGCACAGCAAACCGCCACAACCGATTCCATCAAGGCTCCCGTGATCGCCGCGTCGGACAGCGGCAAGTTGAAGGGGCCTCGCCAACCGATCTTCTTCCGGCACGACATCCACGCCGGGCAATACAAAATTCAATGCCAGTATTGCCACTATTCGGTGACGGTTTCGCCGGAGCCCGGCATCCCATCGGTGCAGACCTGTATGGGGTGCCATCTGGTGATCGGCGGCCGTGATAGTACCCACAAGGCTGAAATCAAGAAGCTGCGCCAGGCGTGGACCGACAAGAAGCCGGTCGACTGGGTTCGCGTGCACTATCTCCCCCGATACGCTCACTTCCCCCATCAGCGGCACATCAAGGCGTTGGGCCCCAACGCGTGCGGCACCTGCCATGGAGAGGTGCAGCGGATGCCACAGGTGTTCAAGGTGAACAACGTGGATCGCATGGGGTTCTGTGTTACCTGTCACGCGCAGCGAAACGTGTCGCGCGACTGCTCGGTATGCCACTACTGACCGCCAGTGATGCGGTCATCCCTTCACGTTGTTCAGGGCAAGCTCTGAGCGCAGCGAAGGATCTCTTTGATGGCTGACGAAGACCAACTCCCGACCCTCGACCGCCGGCGTTTCCTTACTGTGCTCGGCGCCTCAGGTGCTGGTGCCGCCGCACTGAGCGGCTGCTCCACCGACAAAGTCGAGCGGCTGATCCCGTACCTGGTACAGTCGGAGGACCAAGTCCCCGGGATCTCCACGTTCTACGCCAGCAGTTGCACCGAGTGCCCCACCGGCTGCGGGGTCCACGTGCGCACACGGGAAGGTCGTGCGGTCAAGCTGGAGGGCAATCCCGATCATCCGGTGAACCAGGGCAAGCTGTGCTCTCAGGGGCAGGCCGCACTCCAGGGCCTCTATAATCCCGGGCGACTGAAGGGACCGATGGCCCGCGACGCCAGCGGCCAGCTCCAGGAGATTACCTGGGACGACGCCATCGCTCGTCTGGCCGGCAAGGTGTCGGCCGCCGGCACTCGGGTTGCGGCAATCTCAGGTGCGGGGCGGGGCACCTTCTCCGACCTGCTCAGCGATTGGGTCGGGGCACTGGGTGGCCGAGTGGTGCGGTATCAGCCGTTCGCTGCCGAGCCGCTCCGTGCGGCGAACCGGCAGGTTTTCGGCCAGGATCAGCTCGCGAGCTACGACTTCGCCAAGGCCAAGTACATCGTCTCGTTCGGGGCTGATTTTCTGGAGAGCTGGCCCGGCTCCATCGAACACCAGCGTGGTTTCTCTCAGTCGCACGGATTCTCTCAGGGCAGCGTTGCGAAGTTCGTCTACGTCGCGCCGCGGCGCGACCTCACCGGTCTCAATGCCGATCAGTGGCACGCGGTTCGTCCGGGGTCCGAGGCGGCGCTGGCGCTCGCCATGGCAAACATTCTGGCAGGAGAGCGGGGCGGAGCGGCCGGCCTCCGCAGCATGCTGGCGCAATACACGCCTGAGATGGCGGCGCAGGAGACTGGGCTGCCGGCGGGGACAATTCAGCAACTGGCTCGCGAGTTCGGCGCTGCGCGCCCAAGTCTGGCGGTTGCGGGTGGGGTCGCCAACCAGCATGCCGGCGCAGCCGACGTCTGTGCGGCGGTCAACCTGCTGAATTACGTCGCCGGCAACGTGGGCGAGACGGTGCGCTTTGGGGTTGATCCAGATGTCGCTGACGGGGTGGCGGCGCTCGACGAACTCCTTCGCGGAGTCGAGTCGGGGGCGGTGCAGGTGCTGCTGGTGCACGATGCCAACCCGGCCTACACGCTACCGAAGGCCAGTGGCTTCGCGGACCGGTTCAGGAAAGCCGGCTTCAAGGTGTCCACGTCCATGTATCTGGATGAGACGGCGGCGCTGTGCGATCTGCTGCTGCCGCAGCATCACGCGCTGGAGCGGTGGGACGATCTCCGCCCCCGGGCCGGCGTCCACAACCTGATGCAGCCGGTGATGGAGCCGGTCTTCAACACCCTGCCTGCGGGCGAGCTGCTGCTGCGAACCGCCAAGAAGGTGGGTGGTCCGCTGGCCCGGTTCACTGCACCCAACTATCTGGCGCACCTTCAGGGCCGCTGGCAAGCGTTGGCCAGCTCGAGGGGTGCGCATGATTTCGCTGCGTTCTGGCACGATGCCGTGCAGCATGGCGGCGTCTTCGATCAGGCCGCAGCCGTCACGCCCGTCTCGCTTGCTTCTGGTGCAACCCAGGTGAAGTACACGCGGCCCCAGTTCGAAGGAAACGGGGACTTCGTCTTCCTGCCCTATCCGCACGGCATGCTGTACGATGGTCGCGGCACTAATAAGCCGTGGTTGCTGGAGAACGCCGACCCGGTGACCAAGATCACCTGGCACTCATGGGTGGAGATCCACCCTGAGACCGCCGGGAAGCTCGATGTGCGGGACGGCGAGATTGTGCGAGTGACGTCGCCGCATGGCTCCGTGGAAGCGCCGGTATTTGTGTATGCGGGCGTGCGGCCTGACGCGGTTGCGATGCCGCTGGGTTTTGGCCACACCGAATACGGGACCTACGCCCGCGGACGCGGCGCCAACGCGCTCGACGTGTTGGGCGCGGCGAAGGCTCCCTTCCTTTCCTACGTCTCCACTCGGGTCTCGGTGACCAAGACCGGGGGCTACAAGCGCCTCGCGTCGATTGCTGGAAATCCCCGGCAACTCGGTCGCGGGATCGCGGAGGCGGTGTCGCTTCAGGCCGCCCAAAAGGGCCTTACCATCGAGCAGGCATACATCGCCGAAGGCCTTGGCAAACACGAGGTGAATACCGAGCAGGAGCTCGAAGCGGTAAAGGGCTGGAGCCAGGAGCAGGCGGAGGCGACACGCCATGGTGACTACGCCGGAGCAATGCCCCGGTGGGGGATGGCGATCGACCTAGCCAAGTGCACGGGCTGCCAGGCCTGCGTCACGGCGTGCTACGCCGAAAACAACATCCCTACCGTCGGTGAGGGGGAGATCCTCAAGGGCCGGGAGATGACCTGGATCCGGATCGAGCGGTACTGGGAGGACGACTCGGCGAATCAGGATTCCGCCAATGCTCGATTCATTCCGATGCTCTGCCAGCAGTGCAACAATGCTCCCTGCGAGCCGGTCTGCCCGGTGTACGCGGCCTATCACACGGCGGACGGCTTGAACGGACAGGTCTACAACCGGTGCGTCGGCACCCGATACTGCGCCAACAACTGTCCCTACAAGGTGCGCTACTTCAACTGGTACAAGTACAACGAGATGGCCTGGCCGGAGCCGCTCCATCTCCAGCTCAATCCCGACGTGACGGTGCGGGCCCGCGGCGTCATGGAGAAGTGCACCTTCTGCATTCAGCGTATCCGGGGTGCCCAAAACACCG
>C688J18823_10002465_pt1 | contig 11554 bp, 13 predicted proteins | sample HopSoiMetagenom1_FD_18823 | JGI IMG/M metagenome (IMG submission 18823) | reverse complement strand
TGTGCTGCCCGGCAGCCAGTATCTGCAGCCCCCACCCGCGCCGCGCTGTGGGGAACGGCTGCTGCAGAAGGCGATGGGGAAGCTGAACATTCCTGTCGTCGCGGGACGACGGGCGAACATGACGCGGCCGACGCGCGGCTTTCCCGCATGTCACTACTGCGGCAACTGCGGCAGCGGCTGCGATACGGCATCGTTCTTCTGCTCCGCCGATCACCTGCTGCCCTTCGCGCTACAGACGGGCAAGCTGGAACTGCGATCGAATGCTGTGGCGGCGCGGATCCTGACCGACGAGAGCGGACGCGCAACCGGCGTGCAGTATTTCGATCGACGCACCGGCGCCGAACAGCAGGTGCGCGGCAAGGTGGTCGTCGTCGGCGCGAGCTGCGTCGACTCGACGCGCATTCTCCTGAACTCGAAATCTTCGCGGCACCCGAACGGGCTCGGCAATGGGTCGGATGTGATCGGCCGTTACCTTTGCGAACAGATCCGGCTGAACGCGCGGGGATATCTGCCGGCGCTGGAAGGTACGGCGACGCGGAACGATCGCGGGATCGGTGGAGAGCATATCTATATGCCGCGCTTCAACCATCGACCCGGCCGCGGCCGCGACTACCTGCGTGGATTCGGCGCGCAGTTCTGGAACACCTGGTCGAACTGGAACGGCCCTCAGGAAGGATCGGATCAGATTCCGGGTTTCGGCGTATCGCTGAAGAAACAGATCAAACGGCGCCACCCCGCGTGGTTCGAGATTCATCCGTTCGGTGAGGCGTTGCCCTACGCGCACAATCGCATCACCGTCGATCCCTCGCGGACCGATCGCTACGGCGTGCCGCTGCTGCACATCGATTACCGCACCGGCGAGAACGAGCGAAAGATGACCGCACACATGGCCGATACGCTCGAGGAGATTGTCAAAGCTGCCGGCGGCGTTCTCGTCAACTACAAGCGCGGCGATCTCGATGCGATGGGGTCAGCGATTCACGAGCACGGCACGTGCCGCATGGGCGCGGATCCAAAGCGATCGGCGCTGACCGCATTCAACCAGATGCACGAAGTCAAAAATGTGTTCGTTGTGGACGGCTCCGCGTTTCCAACCGCCACAGAAAAGAACCCGACCCTCACGATTCTGTCGCTCTCGTGGCGCGCAACCGATTACCTCGCGCAGGAGATGAAACGTGGCAACCTCTGAAACTGATGTGAACCGCCGCCGGGCGTTGACCCAACTCGTCGCAGGCGCAGTCGGCGTCGCATCGATGCCGTTGTGGGTGCAGTCGCTCTGCGCACAGGCGCGCGCCGAGGCGCATACGCAGGCAGCCCAGGGCGCGGCCAGCGCGACGGCGTGGAGTCCGTCCGTACTCACGCCGCGTCAGAACGAAGCGGTCATCGCGCTGACCGAGCTCATCATTCCAGCAACCGACACGCCGGGCGCGAAAGGAGCGCTCGTGAATCGATTCGTCGATCACGTCCTCTCGGCGGCCGATGCCAAAGAGCGCTCGGAGTTCGTTCGAGAGTTAACCTGGTTGGACGATCGCTGTCGCGCGCGCGTCGGCAAGGACGTCGCCGGCGCCAGTGCGGCCGATTTGACCGCCCTGCTGACGCCGCTCGCCACAGGGGGCACCGCCCCCGCCGAGGACGCGCCAGGCGTCGCGTTCTTCCGCGCGATCAAGTCGATGACGATCACCGGCTATTACACGACCGAGATCGGGCTCCGGCAGGAGCTTGGCGACGATGGCAGGATGATGCTGGGGGCGTTCGAAGGCNGCACGCATCCAGAGCATCAGTAGATGCTGAAAGTTCTGAGTTTTTGATTGCTGAANGCTGATTGGTTGGCGCTCAAATTCAGCCCGTTCAGCAATTTCAGCATTCAGCATTTGCATNACACGCGAGCCNCGTTCATCGATTCGCTTGATTCGGGGCAGNCAGCGGCACCAGAATGGCTGTTCACAATACAGCAGCCAAGGTGGTCGGTCCATGCCCACGGACTTCCGGTCGCTCAATCTTGTTGGCCAGTCCCCNATTTTTCTTCAGGCCCTCTGTCTGATCGACCGCGTGTCCGAGTGCGATGCCACGGTACTTATCGAAGGCGAAACAGGTACTGGCAAAGAGCTCGCCGCGCGTGCGATTCACTACCTGAGCCGCCGGCGGACCGCACCATTCGTGCCGGTTAATTGCGGGGCGATCCCGGAATCTCTCGTCGAGAGTGAATTGTTCGGGCACGTGCGAGGTGCGTTCACCGACGCGCGCGAAGCGCGTGACGGGGTCATCGCTCAGGCTCGCGGCGGCACCCTGCTGCTCGACGAAGTGGATGCCCTCAGCCCACGATCGCAAGTGGCACTGCTGCGTTTTCTCCAGGATCAGGAATACCGGCCAGTCGGCGGTCGCGTCGTCCAGCAGGCCGACGTGCGCGTGATCGCCACGACCAACGCGGATCTCGCCGGGCTCGCGGCGCGCGGTCAATACCGCCAGGACCTCCTCTTCCGGCTCGATCTTCTCTTCGTCCACCTGCCNCCGCTTCGTGAACGTGGAGACGATGCGCAGCGGATGGCGGAAGTATTCGTGTCACGTTTCAGTCAGCAGTACGGCACACCGCCAAAGACCTTACATCCGGACACGCTCGACTTCCTCTCGCGCTACAACTGGCCCGGCAACGTGCGCGAGCTCGAAAACGTGATCCATCGCGAATACCTGCTCGGCGACGGTCCGGTCATCCGCGTGACATCGGCCCACCGGTCGCTCGAGAGTGGCGAGGGTCTGCGATCCCACTGGCTGACGACGCTCGAATTCCGCGCCGCGAAGGCGCAGATGATCGCGGAGTTCGAGCGCGCGTACCTGGTCGAGTTGCTGTCGCGGACCAACGGCAACCTGAGTCGGGCCGCCAAGGTATCCGGCAAGGAGCGCAGCCGCCTCGGGAAGCTCGTTCGAAAGTACGGTCTGAGCCGAACGCAGTTCGCGAAGAGCGCCTGATCGGCGCGCATTCCCCTACATCACGCTCGATCCTCGAATGCGGCGTGTGGCGTCGACGCCGCACCGCCGGGCCGTATCGGCCTCACCCGCACTGCGGTCGTTTTCACTGAGTTCCGGCGTCATCCACTGCGAGGACTGAGTCGGTCCGGTCCTTGCCTTCACCATCGTCCTGGTGTTCCGAACGAAATCCTCAATGAATCGCTGCCAGCGCGCGAGGACCGCCGCTTGCACCTCCGACACGTGTTTAGCAATTCGCGCAACGAGAAAGGCTCGCCTCGATGAGGACGGGTGGTGATCTGCCAACCCGCGTGGCCGAGGAGATCAGGAAGTACCTGACGCAGTGTCCCGACGGCGGTGACACCGACCGGCATATTCAGCGGTGGTGGCTGCCGCCCTGGTGCGAAGTGCCGATCGAGGTGGTGCGCGACGCGCTGCAACTGCTGGAGGAGGAGGGCTTCGTGAAGTCCGAAGCCGTGATTGGCGGCGGGACGATCTACCGCCGCAAATCCAACAGTGCGCCGAAGGAGGCGGATCGGTGATCGACATCGCGCTCGCATTCCTCACCAACGAGCTGAACGGCTACCTGCTCGCTCGGACCGGCGAGGTGTTCGGGGATGCCCTGCTCACTCGACCCGTCGACGACGCCGGTCGCTGGGTCATCCCCGAGGACCACATCGGCGTCGCGCTGCTCAACGTCGACGAAGAGCGCGTGATGAAGGCGCAGCTGCCCGAAGCGGTGTTCATCAACGGACGGCAGGTGATGCTCGAGCCGGAGATCAAACTGAATCTCGACGTCCTCTTCGCGGCGAACTTCAAACAGTACCCGCAGGCGCTGAAATTCCTCTCGCGCGTCGTCACGTTCTTCCAGGCGCATCCCCGGTTCGCGAGCGAGGATTATCCGGCGCTCGATCCGCTGATCGACACGCTCGTTCCCGAACTGCGATCGCTGGGCTTTGAGCAGTTGAACCAGCTCTGGACGTTCATCGGCGGCAAGCAGCTGCCGTCGGTTGTCTACCGGGTGCGGCTGGTTACGTTGCAGGACATGGAGCCGCGTTCGACCGGACAGCCCATCACTTTCATCGAGACGACCCTGTCAAGCCGATGAGGACGCAGTTCAAACGGCTGCTCGCGATTAGCGTCACGCACGCCTATTACGGCGGGCCATGTCCCGATGTCGCGTTCACGATTCCCGACGACACCCGGCGAGNCCTCGGCGGCGGCCGCCTGCTGGCGAAGATTCTCGACAAACAGCTGATCATCTTCTACGAGGCGGATNCGAGCGGCGCNGCGCCGCTCGTCAACGCCGCCGGAACGCGCCTGCGATTCGGATTTCTGTTGACGAATGCGTCGTTCGGCAATTTCACAGTGCTGCCGATTGCTCCACGCGGATCGACGCTGCTGTACGACAACGCTGCGGTACCGGGCACCTTGAGCGGTCCGACTCCCGTCATGCTGTCGTCGTCTATCTTCGCGCACGGAGTCACGGGCACCACGCGCCCGGTGACCGTCACCGCGATGCGTGCCGGCGCGCCTTTGCAGACCGACACGGTCGTCGAAGGGCGGACCGCGGCGACGTTCGATCTGCGCGGCATCAAACCTGGGCGGTTCGACGTTCGCGAGGTGTTTGCCGGCGGCACGACGCACATCACGCCGTACTACCTGGATCCCGAATCGCAGCGTGACGCCGTCTTCGCCGTCGTCGAGATCGATGCCGCAGCCGGCTTCTACACGACGCCGCCCACGTTTTCCATCGCGTTCGACGCCAAGGAGCAGGCGCTCCGCTACTACGTCGTCGTGAGCAACTACAGCGCGCCTGACGTCGCCGCGCTGAGTGTCGGTGACGCCGGCTTCGTCGAAGAGGGGCGGACGCAAATTGCGTTTGCCGCGGGTGCGATCGATGCAACAACGGCCGCGACGCTCACGATTCCCGGCAGTACTCTGCTGCTCTTCGAATCGCAGGTGCCGGTACGCCGGCGCGCGGTCGGCCGGCGGAAGATACAGCTGAAGAAGAACAACGCAGCGATCATCGAGAACCTGCCGCAGCCGGCGGCCACCAATCCCACGGCGGATCTGATCGTTCACCTTTCGAAACCGAAGAGGCCTTGATCATGCCCACTGCTCCGAAGACACCCGGCGTCTACATCGACGAGATTCCGCTGTTTCCGCCGTCGGTCGCGGAGGTCGAGACCGCGATCCCTGCGTTCATCGGCCACACGGCCAANGCGGATCGCGACGCGGCGGGCGACTTGAGGAACGTGCCAGTCAAAGTCCGGTCGCTGCGCGAGTTCGAGCAGTACTACGGTGTCGCGCCAAAGGATCCGATCGATGTGGAGGCCACGAAAGGAGGGCCGAATGACTCCTTTCTGTACAACGTAACGAAGGTCGAGATCAACAAGACGCTCGATGCCACCGATCCGGTGCGCGCCTCGTACCTGCTCTACTACGCCATGCAGTTGTTCTTCGACAATGGCGGCGGCGAGTGCTACGTCGTGTCCGTCGGCGACTATGCAACCGCGATCAGCGACGCGCTGTTCACCAACGGCTTGACCGCGATCGCGCTTGAAGATGAACCCACGCTGCTCGTGATTCCCGACGCGGTGAAGCTGACCACCCTCGCCGGCTACTCCAGCGTGACGACCAAGATGCTGAATCAGTGCAACACGCTGAAGGATCGGTTCGCGATTCTCGACGTGTGGCAGGGTTACAGGGGACCCGACGACCAGGTCAAAGATGCAGGCGCTCCGGCGGGGGCGCCACCCAAAAAGGTAGCCGAGGCGAGTCGGGGAGCGTGGGCAGGCGAAGCGAAGTACGGCGCAGCCTACTATCCGTTCCTCAAGACGACTCTGAATTACTTCATCGGAGAGCCGAAAACCGAGGACAAGGTCACGGTGAAGGTTGGGGCAGTCTCGACGGTCCTGAAAAATTGCGATCCCGGTCTCTACAGCGCAGTGATTCTGGCGCTCCGCGAGAAGCAGTTCGTGCAGCTGCCGCCGAGCGGCGCGATTGCGGGAGTCTATGCCGCCACGGACACCAAACGCGGAGTATGGAAAGCCCCCGCGAATGTTCCGCTCGCGGACGTCATCGAGCCCGTCGTCAAGATTGACGACGAGACGCAGAAGTCGCTGAACGTCGATGCAGACTCCGGCAAGTCAATCAACGCACTGCGCAGCTTTGCTGGCAAAGGCACGCTGATCTGGGGCGCGCGGACGCTTGCCGGCAACGACAACGAGTGGCGGTACGTCCCGGTTCGCAGGTTCTTCAACATGGTGGAAGAGTCGGTGAAGAAGTCCACCTACTGGGCGGTGTTCGAACCGAATGATGCGAACACGTGGGTCAAGGTTCGCGGAATGATCGAGAACTACCTCACCCAGAAGTGGCGCGAAGGCGCCCTCGCCGGAGCGACCACGAAAGACGCGTTTTTCGTGAAATGCGGCCTCGGGACGACGATGACCTCCCAGGACATTCTCGAAGGGCGGATGTTCGTCGAGATCGGCATGGCCGTCGTACGGCCGGCGGAATTCATCATCCTGCGCTTCTATCACAAGCTTCAGACGTCGTGAACGAACGACGTCCGCCGCGCACACGCGTCGCGTGAACCGATCGAAAAGGGGTTGTGAGCATGCCTCCACAGTATCCGTTGCCAGTCTTTCATTTCACCGTCCAATGGGGCGGCCAACGCGCCGGNTTCTCCGAGGTGAGCGGCCTNACGCAGGAGAACCAGGCGATCGAGTACCGCGACGGATCATTTCCCGAGTACTCGTCGATGAAGATGCCGGGTCTCCGGAAATTCTCGAATGTGACGATGAAGCGCGGTGTCGTCAAGGCGGATAACGAGTTCTTCGGCTGGCTGAGCACGGTGAAGTTGAATACGGTCGACCGTCGTGACCTGGTCATCAGCCTGCTGAATGAGTTGCACCAGCCGGTCATGGTGTGGAAGGTGCACAACGCTTTCCCGGTCAAGGTCGAAGGACCACAGCTGAAGGCAGCCGGCAACGAGGTCGCGATCGAATCGATCGAGGTTGCCCACGAAGGCCTCGAGCTGCAGAACGAGTAATGGCCTACTACCCTCCGGTCGCATTTCACTTCAAGGTCGAAGTCATCGGCCTCGACAAGCCCGTCGACGACGACGTGCGCTTCAGCGAAGTAAGCGGCCTGACGATGGAGCTCGCGACGGAGGAAGTAGCCGAAGGCGGCGAGAACCGGTTCATACAGAAGTATCCGACCAGAGTGAGGTATCCCGAGTTGGTGCTCAAGCGTGGACTGCTCACGGGGTCCGGGGTGCGCGAGTGGATCGAGGACTGCATCGGCCACCAGAACATCACCACCCACAGCGTGGACGTGAAGCTTCTGAACCGGGAGCATCAACCGCTGCTGACGTGGCATCTGGCCAACGCATACCCGACCAAGTGGTCCATCGGCGATCTGAACGCGACTGCCAACACCGTCGCCGTCGAATCGCTGCAGTTCTTCTATCAGTACTTCACGCTCGACGAGGCCTGAGCCATGCCGATCATCATCGACGAAGTGGTCATTTCCGTCGAAGTCACGAATCAGGCGTCTGGCGGCGCCGCGCCGCTAACGGGCGACACGGAGAACCGTCAGGCGCTGGTCGAGGAATGCGTGGAGCGCGTCCTCGAGATCATCCGGCAGAAGGAAGAGTGCTGAAGCCGTGGCGGAAAGCGGACAGCTCGAACGATTGACGATTCAGGCCTTTGAAAAGCCGGACTACTCCGGCTCGGCTCTGTCGGTCTTCTCGGCGTACGTCAACCCGTCGGAGTTCACGGTCGCGTACGAGATGGAGTACGACAGCGCCCAGGGCTCGGGCACGACCAACAGCCGCATGGAGTTCAAGAAGGAAAAGCCGGCGGATCTGACCCTCAACTTTTTCATCGACGGCACGGGAGCAAATGGGCGCAAGGAGAACGTGCAGGAGAAGATCAAGGAATTCCAGACAATCACCGGTTACAACGGTAACATTCACCGGCCGAACTATCTCAAGATCGGCTGGGGCACGATCGAGATCAAGCGCTGCGTACTGAAGAGCGCGTCGATCGCGTACAAGCTGTTCAAGCCTGACGGCGTGCCGCTGCGCGCCGTGGTGACCGCCACCTTCACCGGCAATTCTGACGACCAGACGCGCGTCGCCCGCGCGCAGGACAAGTCGGCCGATTTGACGCACGTGCGGATGGTGAAAGCCGGAGACGTGCTCCCGGCCATGTGCTTCGCGATCTACGGCGACCCGACACTGTATGTAAAGGTCGCGCGCGCGAACGGCCTCGACGATTTTCGCCGCCTGATCCCAGGAACCACCATACGGTTTCCGCCGCTGAAGAACTAGCCATGGGTGATGCGCGTACCCTCCCGATTGCGGCGACCCATCGCGAGTTCGTGGTGAAGATCGACGGCTCGGAAGTGGGCCGCGAGCACCACCTCCTGGGAGTCCGTGTGACGCGGAACGCCAATCGCATCGCCTCGGCGAGGCTCGTGTACCTCGACGGTTCAGCGGCATCGAGCGATTTCCCGCTGTCCAACGCCGGCACGTTTGCGCCAGGCAAAGCCGTCGAGATTCTGGCCGGCCCCTCGGATTCACAGGCGAGCCTGTTCAAGGGCGTGGTGATTCAGCAGGCGATCAAGGTGCGGCCGCGCGTCGCTCCGCAGCTTGTTGTGGAGTGCCGGCACAAGGCAGTCAAACTCGCCGTCGGCCGGCGCAATGCGTACTACTTCGATCAGACCGACAGCGACATCATGACCACGCTCATTCAGAACGCGGGCCTGAGCGGCGACATCGAGACCACGTCGGTGTCGCACCCGCAGCAGGTCCAGTTCCGGTGCACGGACTGGGACTTTCTCGTCTCGCGCGCTGAAGCGAACGGACGTGTCGTCTTCACCAATGCCGACGAGGTCGTGGTGAAAGCGCCGAAGGTCAAGGACTCAGCGGATGTGACGCTGCAGTTCGGTGCCACGATCCTGGAGCTCGATCTCCAGATCGATTCACGGCTCCAGTTCTCCGCGGTCAAAGGCATCACCTGGGATCCGGCGCAACAAGCGATCGTAGNGCGGGATGCTGCCGACCCCGGCATCAGCGGTCCGGGTAACCTCTCNAGCGACGACCTCGCCGGCGTCGTCGGCCTCGACAGCTTCGATCTGCGGCATGGCGCNGTCAGCGAGACGGAAGCGCAGGCGTGGGCCGACGCGCAGTGGGTGAAGTCGCGTCTCAGCAAAGTCAGCGGACACGTGAAATGCGAGGGAGTCGCCACGGTCAACCCGGGCGACACGATCGCCGTGCAAGGCGTGGGCGATCGATACAACGGCAACGTCTTCGTCACCGGCGTGCTGCAGACTTTCGACACGGTCGAAGGCTGGAAGACCCACGTGCAATGCGGCGGCGCCGATCGCTGGACTGGTGAGGAGCGTCCCATGGCTGCAGTGCCGGCGGCCGCGCTCCTTCCGAGCGTCACCGGTCTTCAAATCGGTGTGGTCGTCTCGAACGAGGATCCCGACGGCGAGCACCGCGTCCGGGTCCGCCTCCCGCTCGTCGATGCGCAGGAGGACGGAACGTGGGCGCGCGTGGCATCGCCGGACGCGGGCAAGGACCGCGGGTTCTTCTTCAGGCCCGAGGTCGGCGACGAAGTCGTCGCCGGATTCCTCGACGACGATCCGAGGCAGGCCGTCATCCTCGGCATGCTGCACAGCAGCGCGAAGGCCGCGCCACTNAAAGGGTCGAACGACAACCATCAGAAGGTTTATCAGAGCCGGTCGAAGATCCGGCTTTTCTTCGACGACGANAAAAAGCAAGTCCTGCTCGAAACNCCGGGCGGCAACCGGCTCACGTTGGANGACGACGGCAAGACGGTGAAGCTCGAGGATCAGAACGGCAATGTCGTCGAGATGGGCCAGAGCGGCGTGCGTATCGAAAGCAAGAAGTCNCTGACCCTCAAGGCCGGCACCGAACTGAAGTTGGAGTCGGGCACGTCGCTCGGCGTCAAAAGCGGCACCACCTTGAAGCTCGAAGGTATTTCCGGTGCCGAGTTGACGAGCACGGCGTCAACGGCAGTGAAGGGCTCGATCGTCCAGCTGAATTGAGCGTGAACCGATGCCACCTGGCGCGCGAGTCGGCGACGTCACCACACACGGCGGAACGATCACAGGTCCTGGTTCGCCTACGGTCCTGATCGGGGGAATGCCGGCGGCAGTCGCCGGCGACATGCATGCGTGTGCGATACCGCCGCCCTCGCACATTCCAGTGAGCGTGTTCCCGATGGGCAGCACGACGGTCCTGATCGGTGGCCTGCCGGCGCTCCGTACCACAGACGCGTGCGTCTGCGGCGCGATGGCCGCCGTCGGCGCGCCGACGGTGATGGTCGGATAGCGACGAGGAGACGAGATGCCAGACGCGAAATCCGGTCAGCCGCCGTCTTTTCTCGGAACCGGCTGGAGCTTCCCACCCGAATTCGTGACCGAACAGGTCGACGGTGCGACTGTCGGTCATGTCCTGATGACGTCCGACGAACAGGACATCGAGGCGAGCCTGCGGATTCTGCTCACGACGGCCGAGGGCGAGCGGTTCCTCAACCCGAAATACGGCCTCGACCTTCACGACCAGATCTTCGAGTCGCTCAGCACCACGGCGATGAACTACCTGGTCGATCGCATCCGCGACGGCATCCTGATTTACGAACCGCGCATCGAGATTACCAGTCTGCAGCTCGAGCCCACCCGCGAAGTCGAAGGCGTGGTGCTCCTGCTGCTCGAGTACCGCGTGCGAACGACGAACTCGCGCTACAACCTCGTGTTCCCGTACTACCAGTCGAGCGATGCCACTGAGCTGCGCGGCCGGAGTGCCGCGCTCGCGGCGCCGGCGGCGTGACCGCGGCAGGATGACGGCAGGACCGATGTCGCGACATGGCTGAAGAACAGATCGTCCAGAATCTGATTCGGCGACTCGGGCAGTCGCAGGCCGAGCGCCACGCCGTCGAGCTCGAGGACCACTTCGTCGACGTCGACGAACGCGACTCGCGTCAGTTGATGGAGTTCGCAGCGCGCCTTGCCCCGCACATTCGCTATTACCGGCCGACAGACAATAAGGTCTCGGGCGACTGGCAACCGTATTTCTCCCGTGCCGACGTCGATCGGGTCATCGGTCGAACAGCTGCCGATACTCCGCCGCACCTCGCGCTGTTCGCGGCGTTTCTCGATCTGTACAACCATTCGCGCGCCGTCGCGAACCGGCTGACGGCGGCTCACCTGAAATTTTTCTACCAGCACGTTCTCGGCTTCGAGCCGCATGCGGCGCTGCCCGATCGCGCGCATGTGCTAGTCGAGCTCAAGAACAACACCGCGCCGGTCCGGTTGGGTCCCGAGCACCGCCTGACTGCCGGGAAGGGATCGGACGGCGAACGGCTGTTCGCACCGATTACTGAAACGATTGTTCGATCGGCGAAGGTGGTCTCGCTGCGATCGGTGTTCGTCAACCGCGGTCGGACGATCCATGCGGCGCCGATCGCGAACTCCGCCGACGGCCTCGGCGGCGAGTGGGAAACACGCGATCGCAGCTGGAGCGCTTTCGGCAGCCCCACTCTGCCGAACGCGC
>C688J18823_10002464_pt1 | contig 11558 bp, 13 predicted proteins | sample HopSoiMetagenom1_FD_18823 | JGI IMG/M metagenome (IMG submission 18823) | reverse complement strand
ACGAAAAGCGGCAGCCGCATCATCGTCATCCCCGGCGCGCGCATGTTGAGGATGGTGGTGATGATGTTGATCGAGCCGAGGATCGAGCTCATGCCGAGGATGTGGACGGCAAAGATGGTGAAGTCCATGCCGATGCCCTGCTGCACGGTGAGCGGCGCGTAGAGCGTCCAGCCGGTGCCGGGCGCGCCGCCCGGCATGAAGTAGGCCATGATGAGCAGCGTTCCGGCGAACGGCAGCAACCAGAACGACCAGTTGTTCAGGCGCGCGAACGCCATGTCCGGCGCGCCGATCATCATCGGAATCTGCCAGTTCGCAAAGCCGACGAAGGCCGGCATGATCGCGCCGAAGATCATGATCAGGCCGTGCGAGGTGACGAGCTGGTTGTAGAAATCGGGGTTGAGGAACTGCAGGCCGGGATGGAACAGCTCCAGGCGAATCAGGATCGCCATCATCCCGCCGACGAAGAACATGAAGCCGGCGAACCACAGGTACATCGTGCCGATGTCCTTGTGATTGGTCGTGGTGACCCAGCGCATGAAGCCGGTATAGGCGCCATGGTGGCCGTGATCGTCATGGCCGTGGCCGTGATCGTGATCGTGCGTGTCGACGACTGCGCTCATCTGATGTCCTTTACTTTCTGCGTGCTTTGACTTCGGCGGGCTGCACGATGCCCGACTTGTTGCCCCAGGAACTGCGCTCGTAGCTGATCACCGCGGCGATATCGTGTCGGAAAGCTGCTTGCCGAAGGCGGCCATCGCGGTGCCGGGCTTGCCGTTCAGCACGATGTCCATGTGGCCTTCCTTCGCGCCGCCGACGACCTTCGAGCCGGCGAGCGGCGGGAAGGCAGGCGGCGTGCCGCGGCCATTGGCCTGGTGGCAGGCGACGCAGTTCGCGCCGTAGACCTTCTCGCCGCGGGCGACGAGCTCCTTGTCATCCCATTTCTTGTTCGGATCTTCCGCCTGCGCGCCCTTCGCCTGCTGCTGCTGCGCGACCCACTTCGTATAGTCGTCGGCCGACACCACCCGCACCACGATCGGCATGAAGCCGTGCTCCTTGCCGCAGAGCTCCACGCATTGGCTGCGGAAGGTGCCGGTGACTTCCGGCCGGAACCAGAGGTCGCGCAGGAACCCGGGGATCGCGTCCTGCTTCGCGCCGAAGGCCGGCACCCACCAGGAATGGATCACGTCGGCCGCGGTAGTGATCACGCGGATTTTTTTCCCCACCGGCACGACGACCTCGTTGTCGACTTCCAGCAGGTAGTTCTCGCCCTTCGGCGCCTTGTTCTCGATCTGCTCGCGCGGCGTGGCGAGCATCGACACGAAGCTGATGCCTTCGCCTTCGCCCTTGATGTAGTCGTAGCCCCACTTCCACTGGTAGCCGGTCACCTTGATGGTGAGGTCCGGCGAGGAGGTGTCCTTCTGGTCGATCACCACGCGGGTCACCGGCCAGGCGATGATCACCAGGATGATCGCCGGGATGATGGTCCAGAGGAGCTCGACGGTGGTGTTCTCGTGGAATTGCTCGGCAACGTGGCCTCTGGACTTGCGGTGCGCATAGCACGCGTAGAACATGAAACCGAACACGCCGACGAAGATCACGATGATCAGCCACATCACGTACTGGTGCAGGTGGTCGATGTCGCGCGCGAGCTGCGAGCCCGGCGACTGGAAGTACCACGCGAGGGCATGCGCGCTCGTCGCCGCGGCGAGCGCCGCGAGGCCTGCGAATGCCGAAAGGAGCTTGGATCCCCTCATGTTCTTCTTTCCCGATCTAGATGCAGAGTCTCTTTTTCAGCTCGCCGGCGAAGCGCACGCGCGCTTCTTCGTCGAGGTGCCGTCCTATCTTCACCATCTCTCCCGCTGCGCGCAGCCAGACGTGCGGGCCCTGCATCTCGATCTGCGCACCGCGCGCCTCGAGCTCGTAGCGCGCGACGCGCTCGGCTTCGGCGACTTCCACGCGCAACCGTCCATCGGCGAGCTCGATGCGCTCGTAATCGGTCGCGTGGCGCGCCTGCAGCACGAACGCGCGCCGAGCGCAAGGACTTCGAGCCCGGCGAACGGCAGGATCAGCCACGCGCCCGCCATCGCAAAGCCGACTCCGATCCCCAGCACCGCAACCGAAAGCGCTGCGAACACGCATGCAAGCGCTGCCGGTGCAATCGAGCAATTCCGCTTGAGGACCAGGCTGAAGTCGCGGCTCTCGCCCCGCAACGCCAACTCGAGGCTCGGCGTACTCACAGAGCCGCGTAAATTACCACAGACGCTCGCGCACTCTCAAGGAATGCGCTTGAAAACACGGACTGTTTTGCCCTTTTGATCCGCCGGTTGTTGGACCGGCGCCGGCTTCCATGCGTGCCCGTAGACCACCTCGTACGTGATGCGCGGCGAGGCGTCGAGCGTGGCGCGCAGGCGCGCGCCGAAGCGGCGACCCGCAAGCCCGCGCGCGCGATCGGCGCGCGCATTGGTCTGGCCGCTTTGCCGCAGGTCGTCCAGCAGCCGCTCGCCCTTGCCGTAGTCGATGGTGATCAACTCCATTTCCATGACCGGATTGGTCAAGCCGGCCGCTAGCAGCATGTCGCCAAGATCGTGCATGTCGGTAAAGGCATGCACGCGGGACGCGGCCGCGGCAACGCGCAGCTCCTTCAGGGTGTCCGGCCCCAGCGTGCTGAACATGACGAGGCCGTCAGGCGCGAGCACCCGCGAGAATTCGCGGAATGCGGCGAGCGGATCGTTCAGCCAGTGCAGCGCCATGTTCGACCACACGAGCGAGATCGTCCCCGCCCCAAGCGGCAGGCGCTCCAGATCGGCCGCGAGCGGCGTCACGCCCCGGCGCAACCACCGGTCGAGCATCCGCATGCGCGGCAGCATGGCGAGCGCGTAGTCGAGCGCGATGACGTCTTTGCCGGGAAAGCGGCTCGCCAGGGCGCGCGCTTCGCGGCCGGGTCCGCTGCCCGCGTCGAGAATCCGGCGCGGCGCGATCTTCACGTAGTCCAGCCGCTCGCGCAGCCGCGCGCCGACCTCGCTTTCCAGGCGCGCCGCGGCCTCGTATCCCGCCGCGGCACGCGCGAAGCGGCGCCGCGCCGCGCGCACGTCAATGCCGGCGGAGCGCTCGCTCAAGCGCGGCGGCCACCGCCAGGGTGTGGCGGTCGGTGCCAGCAGTGCCGCAGACCATCAGGCCGACCGGTGCCGCTCCGGCCTCGTGGCACGGCACGCTGGCCGCGCAGCCATCGAGGAAATTGATGAGGCCGGGATTGCGCAGGATGTGCATGTTCCAGCGCACGTAATCGTCCATGCTCGCCTCGGTCTGGGCGAGCGTCGGGGCGACGCAGGCGACCGTCGGCATCACTATCGCGTCATAAGGCGCGGCGAGGGCCCCGATCTCGCGCATGAATGCGGCGCGCAAATCTCCAAGGGCGATGTAATCCGACGCGCTGAAATCCTTGCCGAGCAGAATCCTCTTGCCGACGCGAGCGTCGTATTCGTCCAGGTGGTCGAGATACGGTCGATGGATGTAGTACGCCTCGGCACCGGCGAAGCCGCCGCCCTTGAAGTAATCGGCCTGGCGGTCGAAGGCCGGCACCGCGACCTCCTCGACTCGCGCGCCCAAGGCCGAGAGCCGGCTGAGCACGGACTGGAAGGCCTTCGAGACGGCGTCATCCAGATCGGCGAGGACGGATGAGCGCGGCACGAGCAATCGCAGACCCTTGGCGTCGAGCAACGGCAAGGGCGCCGGTGCCTCGCCCGCCAGCACCGCGTCGTAGGTCGCGCAGCAATCGACCGAATTCGCCAGCGGCCCGATCGAGTCGAGCGTGAACGAAAGCGGGAAGGCGCCTTCGCGCGGCACGCGCCGCGCGGTCGGTTTCCAACCCGTGACGCCGCAAAGCGCGGCCGGCCCGCGGATGGAGCCGCGTGTGTCCGAGCCAAGCGCCATCACGCACATGCCGTCGGCCTGCGCCACCGCGCCGCCGGAGGTCGAGCCCCCGGGCACCCGCCCCGCCTTGCGGTCCCACGGATTTTTCGGCGTGCCGTAGTGCGGGTTGAGGCCCACGCCGCCGAAGGCGAACTCCACCATATTGGTACGGCCGATGAAGATGGCGCCCGCCGCGCGCAGCCGCGCGACGGCAGGCGCGTCGTCTTTCGCCCTCGCCGCCAGCACCTTGGAGCCGGCGCGCGTCACGTCGCCCGCCACGTCGAAGAGATCCTTGAGCGAGACCGGCAGCCCGTCGATCGGCGAGCGGCGCACGCCCGCCTTTCTCAGCCGGTCGCAGTGATCGGCCTCGGCGCGCGCGCTCTCGGCATGGACCTGCAGGAAAGCGCGCTTGCCTTCGCCGTCGGGCGCGCCGATGCGGGCGAGCGCTTCCTCGACGAGCTCGCGGCTCGAGGTACGCCCGGTGTCGAGCTCGCGCGTTAGCTGGGCTACAGTCCACATGGAGGGGCGACGATAGCATGAGGGTTCTCTTCGGCGGCAGCTGCTTTCTCTGCCGCGGCCGTGCCGACGATCTGATTTGCGCCGACTGCGACGCGGACCTGCCGCGGCTCGACTTCCCGCTCTGTCCGCGCTGCGCCCTCCGCTCGCCCGGCGGGGCGGTCTGCGGCCGCTGTCTTTCCGCCTCGCCCGCCTATGATGCGACGCGCGCCGCCCTCGCCTACGACTTCCCGGCCGATGCACTCGTGCACGCGCTGAAATTCCGCGGCGAGCTGGCGTTGGCGCCTTTGCTCGCCTCGCTGCTCGCCGAAGGGACGCGGGCCGATGCGGTCGACCATGTCGTCGCGGTGCCGCTCACGGCCCGCCGGCTGCGCGAGCGCGGCTACAACCAATCGGTGGAGATCGCCCGACGCCTGCGCAAGAACCGCCTCGATCTTGGGCTGTGCGAGCGCACCCGCGATGGGCGGCCGCAGATCGAGCTGCCGTACGACGAGCGCCAGCGCAACGTGCGCGGCGCCTTTCGCTGCACGCGCGCGCTCGTGGGCGCGAGAATCGCCGTCGTGGACGACGTCATGACCACGGGCGCGACGCTGAACGAAATCGCGCGCACGCTGAAGGCCGCGGGCGCGGTGCACGTCGTCAACTGGGTCGTGGCGCGCACGTTGTGATCGACATCGTCCTGGTGCAGCCCGAAATTCCGCCCAACACCGGCAATGTGATCCGGCTCGCCGCCAACACCGGCGCGCGCCTTCACCTCGTGCGGCCGCTCGGCTTCTCGCTCGACGACAAGCAATTGAAGCGCGCCGGGCTCGACTACCACGAGTACGCCACGATGCGCGTGCACGGCTCGTGGAGCGAATTGCGCAAGAGCATGGCGGCGCGCCGCATGTATGCGTTCACCACGAGTGGAACGCGTTGGTACACCCAAGTGCCGTACGCAGTCGACGACGTGCTCGTATTCGGTACCGAGGCGACGGGTCTTCCAGCTGAGATCATCGACGAGTTTTCACCCGAACGACGCCTGCGCATGCCGATGCGGCCGGGAAATCGCAGCCTCAATTTGTCGAACGCCGTCGCCATCGCGGTGTTCGAAGCGTGGCGCCAGCTCGGTTTCGCAGGAGGCGAATGAGCCGCGTTCCTGCGCTGCCGCCAAGCGTGCCGCGCGGGGGCAACGGCTTCTCACGCGCGCTCGGGCGCGCGCTCCTCGCCCTCGGCGGGTGGCGCATCGAGGGTGAATTCCCCGATCGGCCGAAGCTGGTAGCAATCGTCGCACCACATACCTCGAACTGGGACTTCATCGTCGGCATCTCGGCGGTGTGGGCGCTCGGCCTGCGGGTGCGCTTTCTCGGCAAGCACACGCTCTTCCGGCCGCCGCTCGGCTGGCTGATGCGCTGGTTCGGCGGCATCCCGGTGAATCGCGACGTGCCGCAAGGATTCGTGCCGCAGGCAGTCGCGGCGATCGCAAAGGCGGACGCGATCCTCCTCGCCATTACGCCGGCGGGCACGCGCTCGAGCAGCAAGCCGTGGAAGAGCGGCTTCTATCACATCGCGCACGCCGCTCGAGTACCGATCCTGCCGATCGCTTTCGACGGTGCGCGGCGAACGATCCGCCTTCTTGCGCCCGTCGAGACGAGCGGCGACCACGCGCACGAAATACCGCGGCTGCGCGCGCTTTACGACGGTATCCGGGGCGTGAAGCCTTAGCGCTCCATCTTGGATTCGCGCGCGAGCAGGCGCTCCACCGCGGCCGCGGGCGCAAGGCGGCCCGCCAGAACGTCGTTTACGGCATTCGTCACCGGCATGTCGACGCCGCGCGCCGCCGCGACGCGCGCCACTTCCTTCGCCGAGTACACGCCCTCGGCGACGTGACCGAGCGTGGCCATCACCTGATCGAGCGACTTGCCGCGCGCGAGCTCGAGGCCGACGCGGCGGTTGCGCGAAAGGTCCCCCGTCGCGGTGAGGATGAGATCGCCCGCGCCGGCGAGGCCCATGAAGGTCTCCGGCTGGCCGCCGAGCGCGGCGCCAAGGCGCGCGATTTCGGCGAGCCCGCGCGTAATCAGTGCGGCGCGCGCATTGAGGCCCAGGCCCATGCCGTCGGAAATGCCAGCCGCGATCGCCATGATGTTCTTCACCGCGCCGCCGATCTCGACGCCTATGAGGTCGGTGCTGTAGTACACGCGCATGCGGCCGCCATGCAGCATTGCCGCCGCTTCGCGCGCGAAGGCGCCGTCGCGCGACGCGAGCGTCAGCGCGCACGGCAGGCCACCCGCGACTTCCTCGGCAAACGACGGGCCGGAGAGCGCGCCGAAGCGCGCCTTGTCGCCGAGCGCCGCTTGAGCGATCTGGTGCGGCAGCTCACCCGTGCCTTGCTCGAAGCCTTTGCACAGCCAGACCAACGGCTGCGCGCCTTGCAGCTCGGCGAGGAGCTCGCGCAGTCCGGCGACCGGCGTCGCCGCCAGCATCAGGGCCGCGCCCTTGGTCGTTGCAGCGAGATCGCTGGAAACGGTGACGGTCGAAGGCAGCTCGAAGCCCGGCAGATAGCGCTCATTCCGCCGCGTCGTGCCAATCGTCCGCGCCTGTTGCGGATCGCGCGCCCAAAGGGCGACGTCGAGTCGCGCGGCAAGCACGCAGCTCATCGCGGTGCCCCAGGCGCCAGCCCCGAGCACCGCCACCTTTGTCACAAATGAGTCACTGCGCGAGTTGGATCTGCGACCCCGCCTGGGCCGCCTGCTGTTGCTGGAGGTAGAGCTGCTCGAACGAGAGCGGCGAGAGAAGCAGCGGCGGAAAGCCGCCGCGCGTGACGACGTCCGACATCGTCTCGCGAAGATACGGGAACAGCACCGTCGGGCACGCGACGCCGAGGAGTGGACCGATGTCGGCGGCGGGAACGTTGCGCAGCGAGAAGATGCCCGCCTGCTCCGCTTCCGCGAGGAAGAGGGTGCGCTCGCCCATCTTCGCCGTCACGGTGGCGGTGACCGTCACTTCGTAATAGCCGTCGCCAAACTGCTGCGCCTCTGTATTGATCTGCACCTGGATCTCGGGCTGCACCTGCTCGGTGAAGATGAGCGGCGCGTGCGGGATCTCGAGCGACAGGTCCTTCACGTAGATCTTCTCGATCTGGAAGGTTGCCGGCTGCTGCTGGGGTTGAGCGTCGCTCTGCGGTTGCGGGTCGGTCATTGGGCTGCCTTTAGTAATGGATCGAGGCCGCCTTGGCGGTCGAGGTCGTAGAGATCGTCGCAGCCGCCGATGTGGCGCTCGCCGATCCAGATCTGCGGCACCGTGCGCCGCCCGCTCTTTTGCTGCATTTCCGCGCGGCGCGCGGGCTGCAGGTCGACGCGCACCTTCTCGATCTGCACCCCTTTCTCGACGAGCAGCCGCTCCGCGGACTGGCAGAAAGGGCACGCGGCGGTGCAGTACATGAGGACCCGGGGCACGCTACTTCTCCAGAGGCAAGCCGGCGTCCTGCCACGCCTTGATGCCGCCCGCCAGGTTCGCGGCGCGCGTAAAGCCCTGCTTTTTCAGCGCGGCGAGCGCTTTCGACGAGCGATCGCTGCCGTCGCAGTAGACGATCACCGGGCGGTCCTTCTTCTTCACGAGATCGCTACCAGCAGTTTCCATGCGCGCGGCCGGAACGTTCCTCGCGCCGAGCACGTGGCCGGTGGCGAACTCGTTCGCTTCGCGCACGTCGATCACCACCGCGTCCTCGCGATTGATGAGGTGCGTCGCCTGCGCCGGCGTCACCCACGGCCCGCCCGTCGAGCGGCGCACGAGCGGCCACAGCAGCATCGCGCCCGAGACCAGGGCCACGGCGAAGAGGAGGAGGTTGTTCCTGACGAAATCCACGGAAGGCGGCGATTATAATTGAGCGCGATGCACAAGCTCGTCCTGCTTCGCCACGGCGAATCCGCCTGGAACCGAGAAAACCGCTTCACCGGCTGGACCGACGTCGATCTTTCCCCCGTCGGCATCGAGGAGGCGCGCGCCGCCGGCCGCGTGCTCAAGGCGAGTGGGTTTGAGTTCGACCTCGCGTACACGTCGGTCCTGAAGCGCGCCATCCGCACGCTCTGGATCGCGCTCGACGAACTCGACCGGTTCTGGCTGCCCATCGAGAAGAACTGGCGGCTGAACGAGCGCCACTATGGCGACCTGCAGGGCCTCAACAAGGCCGAAATGGCGGCCAAGTTCGGCGAGAAGCAGGTCCTCGTCTGGCGCCGCAGCTACGACACGCCGCCGCCCGAGCTTTCGCCGACCGACGCGCGCTACGAAGGCAAGGATCCGCGCTACGCCGGCATCGACGTGCCGCGCACCGAATGCCTGAAGGACACGGTGGCGCGCGTGCTGCCCTACTGGAACTCGACCATCGCGCCGTCGATCCGCGGCAAGAAGCGCGTGCTCATCGCCGCGCACGGCAACTCGCTGCGCGCGCTGGTCAAGCACCTCGACAACATCGGCGACGCCGACATCGTCGGCCTCAACATCCCGACCGGCATCCCGCTCGTCTACGAGCTCGACAGCTCGCTCAAGCCGATCAAGCACTACTACCTCGGCGACGCGGACGAGATCGCGAAGCGCATCGCCGCCGTCTCGGCGCAAGGCAAGGCCAAGGTCTGATCCGCGCCCTCGCGCTCGTGCTCGCCTGCGCGGCCTGGAGCGCGCAGGGCGCGCCGAGCGAGAAGGAACTGCAGGCGCTGCGGGGACGCATCGATGCGCTGCAGCGTGAGCTCGATGCGAAGGAGACGCAGAGGAAGGAGGCGCGCGACGCCCTGCGCGAATCCGAGCGCGCCATCTCGGAGGCCAATCGAACCCTGGCCGGGCTGCAAGCGCAGGGCCGGCAGCTGCGCGCCGATAGTGCGACGATCGCCGAGCAGCGGAAGAACCTCGAGCGCGCGGCTGCCGAGCGGCAGGCGACGGTCGAGCGCCTGCTGGTCGCGCGCCAGGCGCTCGCCGGCCCGGACGTACTGCGCGCCGCACTCTCGGGCGATGATCCGGCCGACCTCGGCCGCCGCCTTCATTACATGGGATACGTGTCGCGCGCGGCGGCAGCGCTGCTGGCGAGCTACCGCGCCGACCTGCAAGCGCTCGAGCGCCTCGCGCGCGAGGCGCAGGCGAAGCGCGACGGGCTGCGCTCCGTGGAGCAGGCGGCGCGCGCCGACCGCGAGCGCATCGTGCGCGAACGCGAGGCGCGCCGGCTGGTGCTCGCCCGCACGAGCGGAGAAATTCGTCGCGGCCGACGCGAAATCGGCGTCCTCAAGGCCGATGAATCGCGCCTGGCGCGCCTGGTCGACGGTCTGGGGCGCGTTTTGAAAGCTGACCCGGTACGCGCCGAACCTTTCTCCAAGCTTCGCGGCAATCTGCGCCTGCCGGTGCGGGGGGAACTGACCGGCCGGTTTGGCGCTCCAAGGAGGGCGAGCGGGGTCGAGGCGAAAGGCATCTTCATCCGCGCGCCGGAAGGCGAGCCGGTCAGGGCGGTGGCACGCGGGCAGGTGGTCTATTCGGACTGGATGCGCGGCTTCGGCAATCTCCTGATCGTTGACCACGGCGAGAGTTACCTGTCCATCTACGCGAACAACGAAGCGCTGTTAAAGACCGTCGGCGACGTCGTGGCAACGGGCGATCCGATCGCCACCACCGGCGCGAGCGGTGGCAACGAAGAAACGGGTTTATACTTTGAATTACGGCATCTAGGCCGCCCTTTTGACCCGCTGCGGTGGGTCAAGCTGAAATAAAGCGATCCCCACCTCATGCAAAAGCTTCGCAGTGTCGGATTCATCCTCGTCGGCGCCGTCGCCGGCGTGCTGATCAGCCTCAACTTCCAGGCGTTCGCCGATCGCGCCGGGCGCGCCCCGATCCCGTACGAAGAGCTGCGCGCCTTCACCGAGGTGTTCGGCGCGGTGAAGACCAACTACGTCGAGCCGGTGGAGGACAAGAAGCTCATCACCGAGGCCATCAACGGCATGCTGACCGGCCTCGATCCGCACTCCGCCTACCTCGACCAGGAAGCGTTCAAGGAGCTGCAGGTCGGCACGCAGGGCCAGTTCGGCGGCCTCGGCATCGAGGTCGGCATGGAAGACGGCTTCGTGAAGGTGATCTCGCCGATCGAGGACACCCCGGCGTTCAAGGCCGGCGTCAAGCCGAACGACCTCATCATCAAGCTCGACGACACGCCGGTTAAGGGCATGACGCTGAACGACGCGGTCAAGCGCATGCGCGGCAAGCCGAAAACGCAGATCACCCTCACCATCACGCGCAAGGGCGAGGCTGCGCCGATCGTGATCACGCTCACGCGCGATGTCATCCGTGTGCAAAGCGTGGTCTCGAAGATGATCGAGCCGGGCTACGGCTTCGTGCGCGTGCGCGCCTTCCAGGAGAACACCACCGAAGCGTTGGTGAAACATCTCGAAGGCCTCTTCAAGCAGGGCCAGCTGAAGGGCCTCGTGCTCGACCTGCGCAACGATCCGGGCGGCCTGCTGCACGGCGCCGTGGCGGTGAGCGCGGCGTTCCTGCCGCAGAAGACGCTCGTCGTCTCGACCGACGGCCGCACCGAGGACGCGCGCAAGAAGTTCTACGCCTCGCCCGACGACTATGCGCGCCGCGGCGAAGATCTGCTGCGCGCCCTGCCCGCCGCGGTGAAGACGGTGCCGATGGTCGTGCTCGTGAACGGCGGCTCGGCCTCCGCTTCGGAGATCGTCGCCGGCGCGCTGCAGGACCACAAGCGCGCCAAGGTGATGGGCACGCAGACCTTCGGCAAGGGCTCGGTGCAGACCATCATGCCGCTAGGCAATAACACGGCGATCAAGCTCACCACGGCCCGGTACTACACGCCGAGCGGCCGCTCGATCCAGGCGCTTGGCATTACCCCCGACGTGCTCGTCGAGGACCCGAGCGACACGATGACCCGCGTGCGCGAGGCCGACCTCCAGCGTCACCTCGAGAACAACCGCGCCGAGCAGAAGAAGGACGTGGAAAAGGGCAAGGATCCGGTCGCCAAGCCGCGCTCGGTGCCGGCGCCCTCGCCGGCCGAGCAAAAGCCCACGGACTTTGGCTCGAAGGATGACTTCCAGCTCACGCAGGCGATCGCCTTCCTGAAGGGCGAGCCGGTGAAGAGCCAGGCGCCGACGGTCGCGCAGGACGCT
>C688J18823_10002463_pt1 | contig 11558 bp, 9 predicted proteins | sample HopSoiMetagenom1_FD_18823 | JGI IMG/M metagenome (IMG submission 18823) | reverse complement strand
GCGCTGGACTTCGCCGCCTTGATGCCTGAGGCGGGCAGCCCGGGCCCGACGGACACCCGGAGGCTGCGTCTGCACGGCTTTCCGCATGCACTCGTCTATCGGGTAAGGACGCCGGTCGTCTTGGTGCTCGCGATCGCCCACGAGCGACGGGACCCTGGCTACTGGCGCACGCGGTAGCGGCCAGCGAGGAAGCCCTCGACGTCGATGCGCCAAAGGGAGCCCAGTCGGACGCAGGGCAGGGCGCTCTTCGCGCACAAGCTGTAGACCGTGGACACCTTGATACCCAAGCGCTCGGCGGCCTTCTTCGGCGAGACGAGCCCCTCCGATCCGTGCAGCACCAATGCAGCAAACTGGCCGGCATGGCCCGGGTACGTTGGGACGTTCGGGGAAGTCGTCGTGCTCGTAACCCCGCGAGAAGTGAAGGGACGGGACGCGTCGGGCGCTGCGGGATCCGGCCTGGCTCCACTTCCTAAACCGCAGGCCACAGGTTCGAGTCCTGTTGGGGGCACCAGTCGCCCCCCTTTCGTCGGGCGACGCGCACGAGCCGTTCCAGCATCGGCCCTCGACGCGCTTGAGCATCCCCGATATCCCAGCCCAGCGTCGGTGAGCTTGGGTACGTCGATGCCAATGTCTTCCATGGCTGGCCTCCAGCCTTACGGCACACAACCGCGTGCACCATTGTGGGGCATCGGCTACCACGCGTGGTTGCGGCCAGCCGCTTCATCCCATTGTCGACCGGGGGTCGGATCAATATTGACGTCGACGAAGCCGCTTGCCGCGCGCGCCGGCTTCGGGAGTCGTGCAGCCGGAAGCGCGCGCTAGGCTTGCTTGCATGAGCCCTGTGGGATCGGGTCCTGAAGGCAAGCGCGGAGACGGCCCGCGCGTACGGCTGCTCTCGCGCGATCCAATTCGGCCAGCAGCTCCGACGCGGCCGGCGCGACCCAGGCGACCCTCCAGGGGCAGGGCGAAGGCCATCCACGCCATCCCTGCCGCGAATCCGTGGACTAGGCGGAAGACGGCAGTGTGACGCCATCCCGGGTCGGGACCATGCAGTATAAAGCGACCCGGCCGGGCACCGGAGCTGCGGAGGACACATGAGCGAAAAGAGTCCGGTCCAACCCCTCGACGAGCTCTACATTCCCAAGCGGCGCCGGCTGACGCATACCTACCTCCCCGGTCCGCAGGGCCCGGCCCTCCATTTGTACTACGGGACGACGGAGGTCTGCTTCGACGAGCCGCACATGATTCCCTTTGGCGAGCAACTGCTGCAGCACGAGCGTTTTGCCGCCGGGAGCACGACCGACTGGAACAAGGGCGAGCCTTATTCCTGGGACGACGTCAAGGCGACGCTCGAGGCGCTGATCGACGCCGGCGTCCTCAGCCGCGGAGCGACGGCGGGCGCCGAGGCGCAGTCTTGCCCATTCGCCATGCCCCCCGCGCGGTCCGCGGCCGGCCTTGGACGCGAGGACGTGGAGCGATCCGGAGCAATGCGCGGCACCACGTCGGCGATCGCCGCCGAGACGGCGGGACGATACAGGTCGCCGGCGAGCCCGAGGATGAACGCCGCGAAGGCGATGTGCGCCGGCGCCCGCGCAAGGCCCAGGTGAGCCATCGCCGCTGCGCCCGAGAGCAGCGCCACCAGCATCGTCCGGCGATGTCCGATCCGATCGGCGAGAACACCGCCCAGCGGGCTGGAGGCAAACGAGCCCATTCCATGAAGCGCCACCGTGAACCCGGCGGCCTCCACGCCAACCTGTCGCACCGTGGTCAGGTAGATCGCCAGGAAGGGGACGACGAAGCCGCCGAGCTGGTTGATGAGCGCGCCGCAGCAGAGGATCCAGAACGCCCGCGGCAACCCCCGGAACATCAGTCGGACACCCTATCACCGGGCGTCTGCGGAAGCCTTCAGGCAGCGCGACCTTCCATGACCCTCTTGGGTTGGGGACGGTGTACAACCCCCCCATGTACATCGCCATGAACCACTTCCGCGTCCGGCCCGATGCCGCCTCCGACTTCGAGCGCGCGTGGCGCGAGCGGCAATCGTATCTGTCCGAGGTCCCCGGGTTCCAATCGTTCCACCTGCTCCGCGGCGCGGTGGAAGAGGGAGCGCGGGTCTATGCGTCGCACACCGTGTGGTCCGACGAGGCCGCGTTCATGGCCTGGACGCAGTCGGACGCGTTCCGCAAGGCGCACGCGCAGGGAGGCAAGACCGTCGCGTTCCTGATGGGTCCGCCGCGGTTCGCGGGCTGGGAATCGGTCGAGCTGTGAGCTCGGAGCGGACCAGGCCGCCGGCGCAGCTGAACGCGGAGGAGACGCAGCAGGTCCTCAAGCGGGCCGCGCAGCTCGAGCGCCGTGAGATGGACGCGGTCGAGCCGGCGCTCGACCTGGCCGAGGTGGAGCGCATCGGCGTCGAGGCCGGTCTCTCCCGGGATGCCATCCAGCGCGCCTTCGTCGAGCTGCGGGGCGGCGCGCTGCGCGAACGGCCCAAGCCTGGCCTGGCCGACGCGCTCATCGGTCCGGGGTCGGTCGATTCCCAACGCGCGGTGGCGCTGCCGCCGGACCTGGCCCGCCGCAAGCTGCACGCCATCCTCAAGGACGAGCTGCTCCACCCGGAGGAGCGGCAGGGGAACCGCACCATCTGGAGCAAGACGCCCGGCCTGTGGGCCGCCATCCAGCGCGGCCTGAACTGGCAGGGCCAGTCGGCCTGGTCGGCGGAAACCATCCTCTCCGAGGTGACCGACGCGCCGGTGGGCACCGACGCGCATTCGGTGGTGCGGATGGAAGCACGGCTCGGCGGCCGCGCCGGCGAGATCACGGGAATCCTGGCCCCGGCGCTCGCGATGCTGCCGGTGGGCATCGCCAGCTTTTTCGCGCATACCGCGCCTGAGGCCTTGCCGTTCGTCATTGGCGGCACGGGCCTGGTGACGAGCACGGTGGTGCTGGCCATCACCCGCGCCGTTCACGGCAAGAAGCTGCGCAAGCTGCGGCTGGCCATCGAGCGGGTGCTCGAGAAGGTCTCCGGCGAGCACGAGGAGGCACTCTGATCAGCGCCCGCGCTTGACCCAGCGGGCGGGCGGCTGCCCCCTTTTCATGGCCGCGGGCGGGCTGCGCGATCCTGACGCGGCGTGGGGACGGCCGACTGCCTATCTTCGCAAGAGGACAAGCAGGAGAGCTGCGCGATGCCCGCCCCGAGCCGTGGAGTCACCTGGAAGGAATTCTTCCTCGCTTTGAAGGAGCGGTTCATCAAGGACAAGCTGATGGACGTGGCCGGGTCGGTCACCTTCTTCGGCATCCTCGCGCTCTTTCCGTTCCTGATCTTCCTCGTGACGCTCGGAGGCCTGGTCCTCTCGCCGAACCAGGTCGAGGAGTTCATCAAGCAGATCGGGGAGCTCGCGCCGGCGGACGCCACCCGGATCATCGGCCAGCAGATCCGCGAGATCCATCGCACCCAGAGCTTCGGGCTCCTCACCGTCGGATTCGTCGGCGCCATCTGGTCGGCTTCCGGCGGCGTCGTCTCGCTGATGGATTCACTCAACGGCCTCCTCCACGTCGAAGACAAGCGCCCCTTCTGGAAGTCTCGCGGACTCGCCATCCTCACCACCATCGGGGCGAGCGTGCTGACGCTCTTCGCGGCGTTCGTGGGAGTGGCGGCGAAACCCATCGCGCACGCGTTCGGCGGTCCGGTGGAGCGCATCGTGACCTGGCTGCGCCTCCCGATTGCGGGCCTCCTCATCGCCTTCGTGTGGGCGGCGCTCTACCAGATTCTGCCGGACAAGCCCCGCAAGTTCCGGCTGCTCACCCCCGGCTCCCTGGTGGCGGTGGCGGTCTGGCTCTTCGCTTCGTGGGGGTTCTCGCTCTACGTGCTGCACTTTGGCGAGTACAACAAGACCTACGGCGCCATCGGCGGCGCCGTGGTCATGCTGATGTGGATGTGGATCTCCGCGATGGTCCTCCTCACGGGGGCGCTCATCAATGCGGTCCTCGAAGACTTGTCGCGGGGCCGGACGGTGCCGACGGCTCCTGCTCTGGATTCCACCGACCCGTCGGCGAGATGGTCGCCGCCCCAGAGGCCCGCGACCGTTTCATGAGCCCGCGCTCCATCCGTCGTCAGAAGATGCGGACGAACTGGCGCGGCTGGTGTTTCTTGCGCAGGCAGCGGGCCGAGGCGGTCATCAGGCAAATGGACAACGCGCTACGGCGTCTGCCGGTTCGATTGGTCCGGGACCGGTGCCACAGATGATTGTGGATGAGGATCGCCTCGCCCGCACGCGCCGGCAATGGCACGGCGCATTCGTCGGCGCGGGCCTCCCGAAGCTTCTCCTTGACGATGACGCCGCCTTCCGGCGTCGCCAATCCCTCGAGATGACTTCCCGGTAGCACCTCGAGGCAGCCGGCCTCGATGGGGCAATCGTCGAGCGCCGTCCAGATCTGCAAGAAGGGCGCGGGCGAGACGCCCCAAAAGGCACCGCCGTCCTGGTGCCACGGCAGCGCCGTACCGCCGCGAGCGCTCTTCGTGAACAGCACCGCGCGATAGAGCGCAACCGGTCCGGGGATCAGGTCGCGAGCGATCCGCTCATGAAGCGCGTTCCCGATGAAGGCGCGGAAGAGCGGATCGATCTCCAGCTTCTCGATCTTGCGGTACTCGTCGGAGGGGCCCTGCCACCCCTTGCCGAACGCCAGATCCTCGTAGCGTCCGGTCGGGGAATCGCGCTGGAAGAAGAGCCCGTCGTGACGAACGCGCGCGGTCATCAGATCGTCCACGCGCGTGCCGAGCGCGGCGAGCGCCGCTTCGCTGACGACGCGACCAAGGCGCGCATATCCGCGGCTGCCGAATGCGGCGAGCGCCGGAGCGACATCGAACGTGGCTGCATCTACCGCGAGCACCGCCCGATGGTACCCGAAACTTCACTCAGCTTCGCTGTCGCGGGCGCGGCGGCTCTTGCGTTGGCAGTGAGAGCGTGTGCTTGTCTCCGCCAGGAGCCGGCCACATGAACCCATTGAGCTTCGCTGTTTTTCTCATCGCTGGCGGTGCGCGGGCTGCGGATCTCGAAGTGTTCTGCGCCGTCGCCCTCGAGCCGACCGTCAAGCAGGTGGCTGCCAGGTTCGAGAAGAGCTCCGGGCACCGTGTGCATTTGATCATCGCGGGTGCGGGAGAGGTCGCTGCCAAGGCGCAAGCCAGCCCACGCGCCGACGTGGTCATCGTGCCGCCTGCATTCATGGCGCCGTTGGAAGAAAAGGGCGTGGTGCGCAGCGGCACGCGGATTCCCGTCGTATCCGCGAGCGTCGGCATCGGCATCCGAGCGGACTCCAAAGCGCCGGACATCTCTACTCCGGAAGCGTTCCGCGCCGCCCTGCTTGCCGCGAATAGGATTTATCATACCGATCTCAAGCTCACCCCCACCGGCCGCTATTACGCGCAGCTGACGGAGCGCCTGGGCATTGCCGACCAGGTCAAGGGAAAATCGGAAATCCGCACGCCGGATGTCGCTGTGCTGGACATGGTGAAGGATACCAGCCCGGACCCGGTGCTCGTGTTCATTTCGTTGACCGTCATCAAGGCCACGCCGGGCGCCAGGATGGTGGGCCCGCTGCCGGGCAACTTGAAGGAAAAGGTGAGCTGGGTGGCGTCGCTGGGAGCCCATCCTGCCGATTCCGCTGCGGCGGCAGCCTTTCAGAATTCGCTGGCCGACGCGGACGCAAGAAGAATCTTCCTGGATGCCGGCTTCGATCCGGCCCCCTGAGATCTCCCGGCTCACGTCGGGAGTTCGTCAGAACGCGCCGGCCCGCAGCAGCACGCCGGCCCGTACTTCCTGGAACTCCGGCGCCTGCTGGATGCCGGCGGTCAGGCCCAGCTCCACGCGCGAGCTGAGAGCGAGGCCGACGAAGGCGCGGCCGTTGAAGGAGAAGCCGTCCTGGGTCTGGCCGGGGTAGAAGCCGCCGTCGGGATCGAGCGGAAAGATGGGCGCGTGCGCTTCCTGGTACCAGTCGTAGCCGGGCTCCGCGGCGGCATCGACGCGGACGGCGCCCGAGCGGCGCCAGCCGAAGACCATTCCGCCGTGGACGAATCGCTGCGGGCTGAAGTAGCCGCCGTGGCCCAGCGTGAAGAAGCGCTCGTTGTTCTCGAAGGAGAGCGCGGTGATCGCCGGGCCGGCGCGCAGCTCGCCGAGGTCGCCGGCCGCGACCGCGAGCGCCGCGCCCGCGCCGCCCGCGAAGCGGACGTTGTCCTGCACCCGCAAGCCGATGAGCCGCCCGGCCTCGCCATACGCGTACACGCCCCCGGCGCTCCCCGAGAGGGACAGATCGAGGCGCCCGCCCTGCAACAGCACGCCGCCCCAGTGCACGCCGGTGCCCGGATCGGTCGCGCCGGCCATCGAGAGCACGCTTTCGGTCACGCTGCGGCTGGACCCTTCGATCGACGCGAACACCGGCCCCAGGTTGCCGCGGACTCGCACGCCCCCGACCACGCCGAGCACCGGGAAGCCGAACCCGGTGGTGCCGATGTCCGCCGCGAGGTTCTTGCCTTCCCAGGCGGCGTGCAACTCGGTCCCGATCGCGCTCTGGTCTCCGGCGGCCGCGGGCGCTCCGGTGCCGAATCGCGAAGCGGCGGTCGCGGAAACCGATCCCGCGCCCAGCTCCACCTCGGTAATGCGGAACGAAGCGCGACTGGAGAAGCCGATCGACGCGTCCGTCTGTATGCTCTCGCGGAACTCGGTCAGGCCGCTCAGGCCTGCCTCTCCCTGCCGCTGGCGGAACTCGAACTGGCCGCCGATCCCTGGGCGATGCCGGTCCTCGATGCGCTGGATGTCGCGCGCGATCGAGGTGCGCAGCTCGTCGGACACGGGCGCCGCGGCGAGACGAGGAGCGCCTGCGGTCGCCGCCCCTCTTGCGATTCCGGCCTGCGGAGCAGAAGCCGGTCGCGCCAGCTGCGACTCGTCCGCGATGGCGGCGGCGCGACGAAGCCAGCGCATCGCTGTGCCGTCGTCGCCCTGCTGCTCGGCGACGTGCGCGGCAAGCTGGTCGAGGCGCGGGTCGTCCGGTCCCTGCCGCATCCCGGCGTCGAGCAGTGCGCGCCCCTCGCCTACGTTGCCCACCGCGAGCGCGCTTTCCACCGCCCCGCGGCGCGCGTCCGCGTCGTCCGGCTGCATGCGCAGCACGTCGAGGTAAAGGCCGTGCGCGGCAGACGCATCGCCGGCCTGCTCGCGAATCCGCGCTAGCGCGGCGAGCAGCCGGGCATCGCCGGGCACGTCGCGCAAGGGAGCGGCGAGCGCGGCTTCGGCGGCGCGGAGATCGCCGCTCTGGCGCTCGCGATCCGCGAGCCTCACCGCGTGTGCGATGCGCAGCTCGGAGAGCGAATGCTTCTCCTGGGCGGTGAGCGAAGGATCCCGCTCCAGCCCCTGCAGGATCTGCCCGAGCGCCGCGTCGTCTCCCGCATCGAGCAGCGCCGAGGCCAGCTCCAGCCGCGCGCCGCGCGTGGCGGAAGGCGCCCGTGCCATGGCAGTGCGCATCAACGACAGCGCGCGGGCGCGATCGCCCAGCTTCGACCACGCCACCGCGACCTGGGCGGCGAGCTCCGGCTCGTCGCCGCTCTGTGTCTCCAGCGACGCGAGATCCCGCGCCGCCTGATCCCGTTGCCCCGCCGCTGCCTGCTGCAAGATCTGCGGAATGCGCAGCCGGAAGTCGAGGCGCTTCTCCAGCGCACGGACCGAGGGATCGCGCGGTGCAGGGACGATCGCGCGCAGCACCGCCAACGCCTGTGCGTCCTGCCGCTCGGCCGCGAGCAGCCGCGCCTGCGTGACCTGCGCCTCGGGGAGCGCGGGAGCGATGCGCAGGAGCTCGGCGACGTCGGTTCGCGCCGCGGCAAGATCGCCCAGCTGCAGAAACAGGTTGGCGCGATCATGCAGCACCCAGACATCGGATGGATCGGCATCGCGAGCCTGCGTCAGCTGCTCCTTTGCCTTCGAGAGAGCGCCCGCGGCGCGGCTGCGCCCTGCCGCCGCCCGCAGCGCCTCGGCGTGCAGCCACCCGGCCCGGAACGCGGAGTGCGGCGCCACCTGCGCGAGGCGCGCGTTGACCGGCAGCGCCTCGTCGAATCGCCCCTGCTCGACCAGCATGCCGGCGAGTGCGTGCAGCGCGTCGGGCTGATCGGGGATCGATCCGAGCACGTCGCGGTACAGCGCCTCCGCCTCGCTGCGCTGGCGGCGCGCCATCAGCAGATCGGCGAGGGCGAGATCGGCATGCCAGCGGTCCCGCGCCGGCGCCGCGTCGATGGCCGCGCGCAGGCTCGCTTCCGCGTCGGCGTCGCGGCCGTCGGATCGCGCGCGCTCCGCGTCCCGCATGTGGCTCCAGAAGTTCACGCTCCGGAGCGGTGCCTCCCAGACGTCGCGCCGGTCGGGAACCAGCTTGCGCGCGCGCTCGAGCTGATCCCGGGCGGTGGCGAAGTCCTCCTGCTTCTGCGCCGCGAGCGCGCGCTTCTGCGCGACCAGCGCGAGGCCGAGCCGCGCATCGGCGTCATTGCCGGCGCCGCGGAAGGACGTCTCAGCCGCCTCCAGCTCGCCGCGCTGCAGCGCCGCGAATCCCGCCTTCTTCGCCTGCGCCGCCCTGCGCTCGGCGATGAGCGCTTTCCCCCTCGCCGCTTCCGGATCGCTCCCGGCCGCGTCGAACAGCCGCTGCGCCTGGGCGAGGTCGCCCTTGTCGAGCGCCGCGAACGCATCGTGGATGGTGCCGGCATTCCGCGCGCGCGACAGGTGCCGCGCCACCTCGGCGTCGTTGGGATGATGCTTGAGCCAATCGCGCAGAAGAGGCAGATCGCGCTCGGTCGGCGCGAGCCAGATCAGCGCCTGGTGCCACGCCGCGGAGGCATCCTTTCCCACCGCGGGATCGCCCGCGATCGACGAGAGCATCTGGATGCCTTCGCGCCGCGTCTCGTCGCGCCAGGTAAGCAGCTTCCCCAGCGCGAGCTTGAAGCGCACCTCCCCAGGGGCACGTCTCACCAGCCTGCGCAGGCCGTCCCGCGCCTGTTCCCAGCTGCCCGGCGTGCCGCCGACGGTCTGGTAATACTCGAGCGCGAGATCTCCCGGCGGACCCGCAGGCCCGAACAGCTCGCGGTACCTCGCAGCGCCCTGTTCTACCTGCCCTTCGTGGACGAGCTTGCGCGCCTGCGCGAGCTGGGCGCCGTAGCGTGGCCCGAGCTCGATCTCGCGGCGGAGGACGGGCACGTCGGGATGGCCCGGGCTGATCTTTTCGAGGCGTGCGAGCATCTCCCGCGCGGCATCGAGGCGGCCGGCGCGCGCGTTGAATCCGCCCACCGCGGCGAGCGCCTCGGGGTTTTCCGGCGCGGCGTCGAGCACCTGCTTCCACGCGTCCTCCGCCTTGTCGGAGCGCGCGCGCGCTTGCCAGTACCAGGCGCTGCGCACGAGGCCGCTGACGACGCTCTCCGCCGCGGCGGCGGCGAAGGCGAGCAGGAGCAAGCCGATCAGCGCGCGCGGCCGAGGCATCGGGTCTCCCAGGCGGGCGCGAGCGCCCCTTCGTCAGTGAAACGGTAGCGCGACTCCATGAAGCCGAGCGCGAAGAGCGCGAGGTTCTGGTCGTAGTACGCGGGCGGATCGCCGAACAGACCACCGCGCTGCGCAGCCGCGAGCTGCTGCTCGAGCAGCGGCCTCGCCTCCGCCGGGGCGATCGGCAGGAGCGCCGCGTAGAATCCGGGCGGCGCGGTCCCGCGCGTGGCCAGGGTACGCGCGTCGATGCGCTCCGGCAGCTTGCCGGTCGTCTGCAGGGCGGCGATCAGGCCGGCCGCGGCATGATCGAGCCGTGCGTCGCGCTCCGGCATCATGCCGATCCAGAGGTAGGCGCGGATGGCGTCGTAGCTCCCCTCCCGCCCGTGCACCGGATCTTCGCCGAGCGTGCTGTTGACGCGCGCCAGCGCCCAGTCGGGAACCGCGCCGCCGCGGGCGAAGATCTGCAGCCGCTCGAGAGAGCTTTTCGCGATCCGGGGCCACGGTCCGCCGCGCGCGGCGAAGCGTCGGAGAAGCTGCGGCGGCTCGTAGCTCGGGTTGATGCGATGTCCGCCGCGCACGTCGAAGCCGGCAGGCCCGGGCAGGAGCAGCGGCCCGGCGAGCTCGCGCGCCGCCACGTTGTCGAGGACGCGCCCGCCCAGCGCCGCGTAGCGCGGCTCGGACCACAGCCGCCCAGCCTCGAGGAGCGCGTACGCGATCCAGAGATCGGCATCGCTCGCGGAGTTCGCGTCGATCGCGCCCCAGCTGCCGTCCCGCCGGTGCCCCCAATGCCACGCCGGCAGGTTGCGCGCCAGATCGCCCTGCGCGAGGTTCTGGGTGGTCCATTGGAGCACGCGCTCGAACTGCGCGCGGTCGTTGGCCACCAGGGAGAAGAAGAGGGCGTAGGCCTCGCCCTCGGAAGTGCTGCGGTCCGCCGCGGTGCGATCGATCACGCGGCCGTCACCGGCGATGAAGGCCTGGACGTACCGGTCCCACAGCGGCCAAGGCGACCCGCAGGGAGCGGCCGCGAGGAGCGCGGCGGCGAGCGCGATCACGTGGCCTCCGGTAGCGCGAGCCGCGCGCGCATGCGGCGGGAAAGGAAGGTCCGCAGGTTGCGCGAGAGGAGCCAGGCGCCGACGATCAGCAGCGGCGGCAGCGCGAGCCAGTGCGTGGCGAGGAACCAGCGGACCCGCGTCCAGGCATCCAGTTCGCCGCGGCCGAACGAGGTGCCGAGGCGGAAGAGCGCCCGATCTCCGCCGGCGAGCAGCAGCAGATCGCCGCCGCGGCCGCGGCTCTGGGCGTAGCCGAGAAACTCGCGGAACGGCGGCAGCGCCGTGCCGGTGATCACCACCGCGGTCCGGTGCCGCGCCGCGGGCGACTCGATCGCCGCGATGGCCGCCACCTCGCCCGCGCGGGAGAGCAGCTCGTCGGCGCGGCGGGCCTCGAGCAGCGGTTCGGGTCCGCCGAGCAGATCGAGCAACGGCCCGGAACGCTGCGCGCGGGGCCGGCCCCGAAGCTCGAGCGGCAGCTCACCGTCCCAGCGCGCGATCCAGGCGTTGTCCGCGAGCGTGCCGATCACCAGCACGTCGCGGTCGCCGGCCTCGTCCTGCGGCGTGAGAAAGGCGGCGCGGGTCCCCACCCGGCCGGTGATCTGCGCGAGCTGCCCGAAGACGGAGAGCGCCATCGAGAGCTCCTGCTGGGTAGGGTGCGGCGGCAGGACCACCGCCGTCTCGCCGAGGTCGGGAACGCGCGTGAACGGGAACCCGTCGAAGGCGAAGAGCGAGACGTCCGGGAGGCTGGCGAAGTGGCTCAGGCTCTCGATGTGGAGGACGGAGTCGGAGGCGATCTCGACGCGCGGCCGTTCGCCGCTGCCACCGCCCGGGACCGCGGCCGCCGCGCACGGGTCCGGCTCCGGATAGTGCACGTGAACGAGCAGCTCGTTGTACCCGCGCATATGCTCGCGCGGGATGCGCAGGCGCACGCGCTCCACGGATCCACCCGGCGCCTCTGCGAGCGTGGCAAGGAAGAAGCCGTTCATCTCCACGTCGAGGCGCGGGGGCACCGTTC
>C688J18823_10002462_pt1 | contig 11562 bp, 9 predicted proteins | sample HopSoiMetagenom1_FD_18823 | JGI IMG/M metagenome (IMG submission 18823) | reverse complement strand
CCGGCTTGGCCCCTGCCGCCGGGGTTTCCGGATTCGCGCGAGCCGATCCGCGCCATGCTCGACGACCAGCTGGTTGCCCTGTTGCGCGAGCACGGCGGCCGCTGGACGGCGGCCCCCGCGCTCAAGTCACCGCTGTGAGATGGCCCGCAACAAGGCGGTGGAGAGGCGCTGGCGCAGTTTCCAGCTCTCCCTCCAAGGATCGGCGCCGAGGCGTTTCGGCACCGTTGCGATGGTGAACCTGGCCGGGTCGAGACGCGCCGTCAGCTCGTCCCAGGAGATGGGCATCGAGACCGGCGCTCCGTCGCGCGCCCGCGGCGAGAAGGCGGCGATGGAGGTGTTGGTCCGGTTGTTGCGCAGGTAGTCGATGAGGATCTTGCCTTCGCGACCCGCCTTCGCATACCGGGTGGTCAGCCCGGCCCGCTGCTCGCGTTCGAGGAGGATGGCCAGCCCGCGCGCGAATTGCAGGCATTCGCTCCAGTCGCGCTCCGGGACGATGGGCACCACGACGTGCAGGCCCGCCCCGCCCGTGGTCTTGACGAAGCTGCGCAGCTCCAGGGTTTCCAGCGCCTCACGGAGGAGCCGCGCGGCCGCCACCACTTCGGCCCAGGGCACTTGCGGACCGGGATCGAGGTCGAAGACAACGCGGTCGGGGCGCTCCACGTCCGCGTCGCGCGAGTTCCACGTATGGATCTCAATCGCGTCCATCTGCACCAGCGCGATCACCGCCTCCGGCGTGTCGGCCACCAGGTACTCGCCCATCTTCTTCTGCTCGGGTATGCGCACGCGCCGCAGCGCGGCCGGCGCCCAGACCTTGGAGTGCTTCATGAAGTAGCACTCCTCGCCGATGGCGCCGGGGCAGCGCAGCAGCGTCAGCGGCCTGCCCACCACGTGCGGAAGCTCGCCTTCCGCTACAGCCTGGTGATACCGGGCGAGGTCCAGCTTGGTGTAGCCGTGCGCGGGGAACACCACCCGCTCCGCGTGGCTGAGCCCGATTCCCGCGACCTCGACGCGCCCCTGCGCTCCCCTCACTTGAAGCGCGAGAGCACGGCCAGCACTTCGTCGATGTCGCCCGCGCTGTGGTCCGCCGAGACCTGGAAGCGGATCAGCTGCTCGCCGCGGGGGACCACCGGATGGTTGAGGCCGGTGGCGAGCACGCCGTTCTCGCGCAGGAACTGCACCAACGCGCGCGTCCGATCGGTGTCGCGCACCAGGAGCGGCACCACCGGATGCGCTCCGGGGATGGTCTCGAAGCCCAGCCGGACCAGCCCGTCGCGGAACCGCTGCGTCATCTCGCGCAGGTGCGAGAGCAGGGCCAGGCCCTCGCGGCCGCGGATCAGCTCGAGCGCGGCCAGCGCCGCGGCCGCTTCTCCGGGCGCGATGGGGTTGGAGTAGATGTAGAACGGGTTCTTCTCCCGCAGCCAGCGGATGACAGGTGGCTCGGCGCAGATGTATCCGCCGTTCACGCCCATGGCCTTGCCCAGCGTCCCCACCAGGACGTCGGCGCGTCCGGCGGTCACCTCCTCGGTGCCGCGTCCGGTGGTCCCGAAGCCGCCCACGCCGTGCGAGTCGTCCACGATCAGCACGCAGCCGCGGGAAAAGCGCGGCTCGTACTTGCGGCAGATTTCGGCGATGCGATCGACCGGCGCGTGGTCGCCGCGCATGCTGAAGACGCCGTCGGTGATCACCAGCGCGCCCTCGGCGCCGATCGATTCCTCCAGCCGCTGCTCGAGCGCGCCCATGTCGAGGTGCGCGTACACCCTGCGCGCCTTGTGCGGCGCCAGCTTCATGCCGTTGACGATGCAGTTGTGGTTCAGCTCGTCGGAGATGATCACCGTCTCCGGGCTGCCCAGGCTGAAGAGCACTCCGGCCACCGCGGTATAGGCGGAGCCGGCGGCCATGCAGGCGGGACGGCCATGGAAGTCGGCCAGCGAGCGCTCGAGGTGGATGTGCGGCTCGTAGGTGCCGCTGATGAAGCGCACCGCGCCCGGCCCCAGGCCGTACGCGTGCGCCGCGCGCTCTTCCGCATCGAGCAGCTCGCGGCGCAGCGAGAGGCCAAGGTAGGAGTTGGAGTTCATGCGGATGAACTCGCGGTGGTCGAATCCGTCGAGGAGGAAGCGGGGCCCGCGCGATCCCTCCGGTGGCTTCACCGCCACCACCACCTGCTCCGCGCCTTTGCCGGTGCCGGCGCGGTCCAGCTCCCCGAGCTGCGCCTCCAGCTCCTTCGCCAGCTTCTCGATGGGCATGGCCTCAGACCTCCTTCAGCTTCTGCAGCATGTCGTCGACCATGGCGTCCAGCCCGAAGCGCGGCTTCCATTTCCACTCCTCGCGCGCGGAGCTGTCGTCGACGGTCTCGGGCCAGGAGTCGGCGATGGCCTGCCGGCGCGGGTCGACGTGATACTCGATGGCGAAGGTGGGGATGCGCTTCTTGATGGCGGCGGCGATCTCCGCCGGCGTGAAGTCCACCGCGCCCAGGTTGTAGGCGTTGCGATGGACCAATCGCGTGGGCTCCGCCTCCATCAGCTCGACCATCGCGCGGATGGCGTCGGGCATGTACATCATCGGCAGCCGCGCATCGGCCTTCAGATAGCAGGTGTAGTTCCCGTGCTGCAGGGCCTGGCGGAAGATGTCCACCGCGTAGTCGGTGGTGCCGCCTCCCGGCTCGGTGGCGTAGGAGATCAAGCCGGGGAAGCGCAGCCCGCGCGTGTCCATGCCGAAGCGGCGGTGATAGTCCTCGCAGAGCATCTCGCCCACCACCTTGGTGACGCCGTACATGGTGGTGGGACGCTGGATGGTGACTTGCGGAGTGCGCTTGCGCGGCGTGTCGGGGCCGAAGGCGCCGATGGAGCTGGGAAAGAAGAGCGAGCACTTGTACTGGCGCGCCGCTTCCAGCACGTTGACCAGGCCGTTGACGTTGAGCTCCCAGGCCTGCAAGGGCCGCTGCTCGCCGGTGGCCGAAAGCAGCGCCGCCAGGTGGTAGATGGTGTCGATCTGGTGGATCTGCATCACCCGGGTGAGGTGGTGCGGGTTCATGCAGTCCACGAACTCGAAGGGGCCGCCGTCGCGCAGCGCCAGATCGGTGGGCATGCGCACGTCGCTGGCCACCACCGCGTCAGGCCCGAACTTGCCGCGCAAGGCGAGCGTCAGCTCGGAGCCGATCTGCCCCACCGCGCCGGTCACGAGGATCCGCTTCATCGATGCTCCCCGGGGCATGGTGCCCCGCGTCCGGAAAGCGGCCCTCCATAGCAGAATTCGGGGCACCGGCGGGCGCCAATCTGGCGCTGGGTCGCCTGCTCGACCGCCGGCGCTGCGAATTCATTGGGCCTCGTCGGGCCTGCGCTGCGAAAACTTTGCGTAGAGGATCAGATCGTAGGTTCCCTTGAGGATCCCCGCGCAGACCAGCGGCCATCCGGCGTTGCTCGCCTGGAGCAGGGTGCCGGCGAGCAGCGGCGCCACCGCCGAGGCGAGGCTGCGCGGCACGTTGGTGACGCTGGCGGCGGCGGCGCGCTCCTCCCGCGGCACCATCGCCATCACGTAGGCCTGGCGAGCTGGCACGTCCATCTGGGACAGCATCGCCCGCAAGAGCAGGAACAGCGCCGCCAGCGGCAGCGTGGGCATCAGCCCTGCCAGCACCAGGAAGACGCTGGAAGGCAGGTGGGTGAAGACCATGGTGCGCACGTGGCCGATGCGCGCCGCGAGCCGCGCCGAGACCAGCTGCGAGATGGCGCCCAGCAGGTTGACGGCGAAGAAGATCGCGCCCGCGGTGGAGACCGGCACGGCAAACCGGCGAAACAGCCAGAGCGCCACGATGGACTGCACGACGAAGCCGCCGCCGAAGGCATCCAGCGAGAACAGCGCCGACAGTTGCAGCACCACGCCTCGCGACTTCACCAGCGGCGCGGCGTGCGGGGAGGGCGGCGGCTCCACCGCGGGCGAAAGGCCCCGATAGGCCAGCGCGCAGGCCGCTCCCAACGCGCCGTACACGAGGAACGCGCTGCGCTCCGCCTGCGCCGCGGCGGCCGGAGCCAGCGCGTCGGGCAGCCCGGCGGCCAGGGCGCCCAGCGCGCCGGCCAGCGAGCCGGCGAGGTTGTACCAGGCGAAGAGCGTGGTGCGATCGCGCGCCGCGGCGGTCTCTGCCAGCACCGCCTGCTCGGTGGGAAGAAAGAGGGTCACGTCACCGGAGGAGGGATTGAGCGTTCCCAGGAAGGCGACGATCAGCAGGGCGACGAACCCGCTTGCGAGCCAGAAAGCCGCACCGGTGGCGCACATCAGGGCCGACGAGGCGAGCAGCACGGTCCGGCGGCGGTAGCGGTGCCCCAACAATCCCGCGGCCAGCAGCAAGGCGGCGGACCCGAACAGGGTCGCGGTGGCCACGGCGCCGATCTGGACCGGAGTGAACCCGAGGCGCGTCAGGTAGCTGGCGAGCAGCACGCTGGCCACGCCGTCGGCAAAGCCGCGCGCGCCGCGGGTGGCGATCAGCCGCCGGGCGTCGGCGCTGGCCGTGGCAGGAAGCAGTCGAACCATGCCTGATACAACCGTATCACAGCCGAAGCATGCCGAGCGCGTAGGGCACTGCGACCTCGACCCGCAGTGTCCTCGGGCCTAGCGAGAACTGGGCGAATCCATGCGCGCGCAACAATTCCAGCTCGAACGGCACCCAGCCCCCCTCCGGCCCGATGGCGAGCACGGTTCGCTCGGAGCGGGACGGGTTGGCGAGCTCCGCGCCTGGATGCGCCACCAGCCGCAGAGCGTCCGGCCACAGCCTGTCCAGCTCGTCCTCCACGAAGGGGCGGAAGCGCTCGCGTACCAGCACCTCCGGCAACCGCGTATCGCGGGCCTGCTCCAGGCCGAGGACGAGCAGGTCCTCCATCCCTTCGAGCACCTTGGAATCGAAGTAGCTCTTCTCCACCCGCGCGGCGTTGACCAGCACGATGCGGTCGATGCCCATCGACGCCGCCGCCGGCAGAATCTTCCGTAACGCCTTGGGGCGCGGAATCGCCAGCAGGAGGTCGATGCCGGCGCGCTGGGGAGGCGGGTCCGTCAGCCTGGGGCGCAGCACCAGCTCCGCATCGTCCAGGCGCAGCACCTCCGCGGTGCCGAGCAGGCCGCCCAGCCTGCCGACGCGCAACCTGTCGCCCTGCGTCGCCCGCAGCACCTCTCGGGCGTGCAGCAGCCGCCGGCCGCTCAGGCACACGGTGCCATCCTCGCGAAAATCCGCGTCGTGCAACAGGAGCAGGTTCATCGGCGAATCGCCGGGCGATTGTAGCGTTAGAATGGCACCCGTGCGCCTGCTGCAGCACCGTATCGCCGGCCCGGAGCCCTGCCCGTACCTGGACGGGCTCAGCTCGCAGACCGAGACCCTCCTGATGACGGGCGTCAGCCCGCAGGAATTGGAGCGCCTCCTGGAACGCGGCTGGCGGCGGTTCGGCCCCATCTACTTCCGGCCGGTCTGCGCCGACTGCGACGAGTGCGTCTCCGTGCGCGTGCCGGTGGCGGGCTTCGCGCCTTCGCCCAACCTGCGGCGGGTGATGCAGCGCGCGGCGGGGGTTCGGGTGGAGGTGGGCGAGCCCGAGGTCGACGACGTCCGCCTGGAGCTCTACCGCCGCTGGCATGCCGAGCGCGAGGTGGAGCGCGGCTGGAAGCCCGACCGCATCGGCTCCGAGTCGTACGCGATGCAGTTCTGCTTTCCGCATCCCGCCGCGCGCGAGTTCTCTTACTGGGAGGGCGACCGGCTGCTGGCCGTGGGCATCGCCGACCGGACCCCGCACGCGCTCTCGGCGGTGTACTGCTATTACGACCCGCAGCGTCGCGATCTTTCGCTCGGCACCTTCAACGTGCTGAGCGCAATCGGATATGCGCGGGAGCAGGGGCTGGCCCACGTCTACCTCGGCTATCGCGTCGAGGGCTGCGATTCGCTTCGATACAAAGGCCGCTTCCTTCCGCAAGAGCGCCTGCGCGGCCGCGTGGAAGGCGACACCACGCCGCGCTGGGAGCAGGCGTGAAGCTGCACCAGGAGGCGGTCCGTGTCGAGCCGCGAGGCCCAGGCCTGCACGAGGTGACTGCCGCGGTGCGCGCCGTGGTGGCGGCCGCCGGCGTGCGCACTGGCCTCTGCAACGTCTGCATCCAGCACACCAGCGCGTCACTGTTGGTGTCGGAGAACGCCGACCCCGCTGTGCTGCGCGATCTGCAGCGCTTCCTCGCGCGCCTCGCGCCGGAGAGCGGCGAGTACGAGCACGACTCCGAAGGCCCGGACGACATGCCTTCCCACATCCGCGCCGCGCTGACCCGCACCGCGGAGACCCTGCCGGTCAGCGGCGGCGACCTGGCGCTGGGCACCTGGCAGGCGCTGTACGTGTGGGAACACCGCCGCGCCCCGCACCGCCGGACGCTCGTCGTCACCGTCTGGGGCGAGTAACTTTTCCGTGCACGCGCACCCGCGCGCCGCCTATGCTCTCGCTCCATGAAGTTGAACCGGCGCATGGGGCGCTACCTCCAGGACCTCCGCAGTCGCGAGGTGGAGGCGGTGGTGCCGCCGCGAGGTCCCGACGTCCACATCGTCGAGACCGGCGGCTGCTTCCTCCTCGGCGGCTTCCTCAAGAAACCCCACCTCAGCCCGGTGGAGTTCCCCGACGAGACCGGCCTCGAGTGCAGCGCAAACAAGCTGCGCATGGAGGCGATGTTCGAGGCGCGGATCGCGTCCTCGTGCCCGCTCCTGCTGCTCACGGCCGGGCTGGTCACGGCGCGCACGGTTTCGGAAGCGCTCTCGCGCTATCCGGGCCGCTTCAACGTCATCGTCTCGTACGACGGCGAGTGCTGCACGGTGCGGTTCCACAAGATCCGCGCGGGGCAGAAGTGGCTGGCCGCGGACCTCGAGGGCTACGTCGACGAAGGCGTGCTGGTGTTCGAGGCCGGGGCCGGCGCGCCGGTGCCTTCATTGCTGTCTGCCTGAATTTTTCTCCCACAGTTGAATACAAAAACGCCTAGCGCGGTGCGCCATTTTGTGCGCCGAAGCAGGCGTTCGTGCGCCTTTCAGGCCGATCTGTAGGGTTTCGTGCCGTAACAAGGTTGACCGTAGAACAGGTCAGCCGGTACCGTACTTTTCCGATCCTGCTCGCCCCCCGTCTTTCCATCCGGAGTGAAAAAAGTGGCCAAGAAAAAGTGGCTGTACGTCGCGGCTGGAGCCGTGGCGGCCGCAGCGCTTGTGAGCTCGCCTCGCGTCGCGAGAGCCTACAAGGCATGGGAACTGAACCAGCGTCAGTCCACGATCCTCGCCGCGAAGAATGCGCTCAAGGCGGGCGCGGACGGCCTGCCCGAGTTGTCGCCGCTCCTTGCTGACGCCTCCGCCGAACAAGGCGAAGCCGAGGAGACAGACAACGCGGAGATCCGCCGGCTGGTGATGGAGGCCGAGATCGGCCCCCGCACCCCCGACGCGCAGAAGTACCTGATCAACCTCTCGGCGCAGGAGCGCGCCAGGTGGGCCGCCATCAACGCGGCTCGCGCCACACCCGGCGCGGACGCGCCCGTCGCGCCTGCAGCCAGCACCCCTGGCACCCGCAACTGGGAGAACCTGGGGCCGCTGGCCGCGCGCTCCGAGTTCAACGGCACCTTCTACAAGGGCATGGACGCCGGCCGCCCCACCGCCATCGCCGTGCACCCCGGGAGCCCGAACCTGACCTTCCTCGCCACGTCGGGCGGCGGCGTGTGGTTCGGCGACCTGAGCAGCAACTTTCCCTTCTGGCAGCCCATCACCGACAACATCGGCGCACTGGCCGTGGGCGCCATCGCCATCGATCCCAACTTCGATTCCGTCACAGGCCAGGTCACCATCTGGCTTGGTCTGGGCGACGCGTTCGATCAGCAGTCCGGGGTGCTGATGAAGGGCACGTACACGCCCGGTGACGCCGCCGGCGTCTGGGGCACGCCCGTCGTGCTCGGCACCACCGATCATCCGGCCGATCACTTCTCCAGCGTTCCGCTCAACATCCGCCAGATCCGCATCGACCCCACCAACAGCACCCACATCCTGGTCGCGACCGACGACGGCATGTACAAGTCGTTGGACGGCGGCGCGAGCTTCCAGATCGTCGACCTGCCCAACGACGACAGCACCGGCCCCACCCGCGAGAACGTGTGGGAGATCCAGTTCCTCGGGAGGGGCGCCACCGGCTCGCAGTGGGTGGCCAGCGGCGTCTACGCCTGCCCCACGCTGGCGGGCGCGAAGGTCGGCACGCGGCCTCCTTCGGCGCAGGCGGGCTCGGTGGCTTGCGCCGGCGACCCCAACGCCGCCCACTTCAACAAGGGCGACTTCTGGAAGAGCATCGATGGCGGCGCCACCTGGACCTCCATCCGCGCGGCGGGCGGCCTGCCCGCGGTGGTGACCCAGAGCCTGGGCACCGAGGTCGGCCGCATCGCCTTCGCGGCGGGCGCCACTTCCAATCCGGCCACCACCGTCCTCTACGCGCAGGCCGGCACGGTACAGGAGTCGAGCATCACCGGCTTCACCACCGCGACCGCCGCGTACATGAAGAGCGTGGACGGCGGCAGCACCTGGACCCGCATCGCCACCGGCCTGACGCTGACCACCCCGGCCACCACTGCGACGAACGTGACCAACCCCACCATCCTCGCCACCGACGGAAGCCCGCAGTCCGGGTGCACCACCATGAACCTCGCGCACGTGCAGAGCTGGTACAACCTGACGGTCGCGGTCGACCCGGGCAACTCCAACCGCGCCCTCTTCGGCGGCGACCTCTGCAGCGCCGTCACGGTGGACGGCGGCGCCACCTACCAGCTGGCCTCCGACTGGCTGCCGCAGAGCGGCCTCGGCTTCACCAACTTCGGATTTCTCGGCTATGTCCACGCCGACTGGCACACCTCGCTGGCGCTGCGCATCGACGGCCTGCCGGTGCTGCTGGTGGGCACCGACGGCGGCATCTTCGTCAGCCGCAACATCTGGGACGTGCCCACGCCGGAGCTTGGCTCCTGGTCGCAGCCTGACGTCGGCCTCGCCACGCACCTCTTCTACGGCATCGGCACCGGCGACCCCACGCTGGGCAACCCGAATGTGGTCTTCGGCGGCCTGCAAGACAACGGCACCCGCTGGCGCCTGATCTCGGACGAGAACTTCATCGCCGATTTCAACACCGGCAACTGGGACCAGATCCTGGGCGGCGACGGATTGGGCGCGGCGGCGGTCTCGGACACCAACGGCCAGAACCAGGTCTACTGGATCTCGGTCAACGGCACGCGCCGCTACTGCGTGCCGCGCATGTGGGATTGCAGCCAGGCCACGCGCATCCAGAACGGCGCCGAGGAGGCGAACTGGCGCAACCCCGGCGCGGCGGCGGCGGATCCGTTCCTCATCCGCTACGACACCCTGGGCGACGACAGCAGCGCGGTGGCGTCCGCCTCCAACACCTCGGCGCGGCTATGGTTCATCGACCCGGTCTCACTCGTAGCTTCGGTGCGGACGGTCGTTCCCGGTCCCATCACGGTGGACGGCACCGGCCGCACCATCCGCGGCATGGGCCTGCGCGTCTCGCCCTACCGGTACACCATCGACGGCGTTGCCAACACCCGCATCTACGGCGGCGTGACCACCAGCAGCACCACTGCGATGGGCACCTTCCTCGCCTACGACAAGCCCGGCGTCGGCGCCACCACGGTGGTAGGGCCGCACGGCGTCAGCTTCCCGGGCGTCACCGGACTGGGCACCGGCACGATCTGGATCGGCAACGGCAGCGACTTCGCCGCTCCCCAGAACGCTGCCAGCCTGGGCGGCACCGACTCCAAGTTGACCTGGCTGGTGGCCAGCAACTCGGTGCTCTCCAACGCGGTCGGCTGTACCGACCCCGCGGCGGCTACCTGCGACCCGGCCGTCATCATCCCGCCGCTCGTGGGTCACCTCTACAAGACCATCGACGGCGGCAACACCTGGGCGGCATTCCACGGCAACGGCACGGGATTCGACCTGCCCAACGTCCCGGTGTACGTGATCCGCTACGAGCCGACCGACACCACCGACAAGACCATCTGGGTGGGCACCGAGTTCGGCGTCTACCGCACTACCGACGGCGGCAACACCTGGGCGCCGTACGGCCTGGGCCTCCCGGCGGTGCGCATCACCGACATCCGCATCTCCAACAACGGCAGCGTGGTCCGCGTCTCGACGTACGGGCGCGGCATCTGGGAGATCCATCCCAACAGCGAGCCGGCCACTGCCAACGGCAGCGGCGACTTCGACCACAACAAGGTGATCGACTTCTTCAACATGGCGTCGCTCGCGGCGCGCATGGGGTCGACGCCAGTTTCCACCGACAACCTGGTCTATGACTCCGCCGTCGACATGAACGGCAACTCCACCCTCGACGATGCGGACGTCACCGCCCTCGTCGCCAAGTTCGGGAGCACCATTCCATGAAGCGGCTCACACTCGTTCTTGCCATCCTGGCTGCCGCCTGCAGCTCGTCGAGCGACAAGCCCACCACCAGCTTCCGCGTCACGCAGTCCGGCGCGGCGACGGCAGGTTCGGCGGTGACCTTCACCGTCGCGGCCCTCGACAACGCGGGCGCGGTGAACGCGGCCTACCGCGGCACCGTGCACTTCACCAGCGACGACGGGCAGGCCGCGTTGCCCGCCGACGTGNCCTTCGCGCCGGCTGACAACGGACAGAAGACGGTCTCGGCCACCTTCAAGACCGCCGGCGCCCGCGTCCTCGTCGCCGCGGACACCTCGGCCGGCATGCAGGGAATGGCCAAGGTGCCGGTCTCGGCAGGCGCCGCCGTGGCGCTGGCCATGAGCGGTGTTGCGGATACCGTCACCTCGGGTGGCCCGCTGCCGTTCACGGTGAGCGCGGTCGACGCCTTCGGCAACGTGGCCGACGGGTTCACCGGAACGGTGTCGTTCGCCTGCACCGACGCGAGCGCGGTCCTGCCCGGCGACTTCACCTTCACCGCGACTGACAAGGGGACGCGCGTCTTCAGCGTGATCCTCACCGGCGCGGCGTCGGCCACCATCACGGCATCTTCCGTGAATGTGACCGCCGCGACAGGACATGTCACCGTGGTCCCGGGGCCGACCCGGCTCGTGGTGACGTTCGCCGGACCGGATGCCTGGGCCGGAGCGGCGGCGACCGCCACCGTGACGGCTACCGACGCCGCCGGTAACCGGGTCCACGGGTACTCCGGCACCGTGGCGTTCACCAGCTCCGACGCGGCTGCGGTATTGCCCGCGAACCTGACCTTCGTCCCCACGGATGGCGGCCAGAAGACGGCCAGCGTGACCTTCAACACCATCGGCGCGCAGACTCTGACCGCGACGGACACCGTGAAGGCATCAGCGACCGGCACCGGCTCACAGGCTGTGCACGGGCTCGTCTATACGAACCCGGCCATCGGCGGGAAGGTGCGGCTGGTGGTCAACGCCGCTGGTTCCAACGCCGCCCTGGTGCAGCTTGACCTGGTCTCGAACACGTCGCTGTTCCCGCTCACGGCCGGCACCAACGACACCGTGCGGAACGGCGCCTTCGCCGCCGGCATGAACCTGCCGCTGGACACCGCCAAGGTC
>C688J18823_10002461_pt1 | contig 11562 bp, 10 predicted proteins | sample HopSoiMetagenom1_FD_18823 | JGI IMG/M metagenome (IMG submission 18823) | reverse complement strand
CTCCACCGTTTCCGGTGAGTCGCTATGACAACCTCTTCTTCAGCTCGGCTCCCACCGATCGCCCGTACAGCGTCAAGACCTTCTATGAACAGCTCTCCAACGGCAATCTGACCGTCGACGGGAGGATCTTTCCCTGGATCACCGCCGATTCAACGGACGCGTACTACGAGGACGGCTGTAACGGCATAGGGGTGCTGGCGCCGTGTCCCGCCCGGGCGGTGAGCCGTTTGGGCGAGCTGCTCCTGCGAACGCTGGACGTGGTCTCCCGGGGGCCGGCCGGTAGCACGGTCTGGAGTCAGTTCGACAACGATGGCCCCGATGGGGTTCCCAATTCTGGCGACGACGATGGAGTGGTGGACTTTGTCACCTTCCTCCAGCCCGAGCTCGATGGCGCATGTCCCAGTTCTCCTCACATCTGGGCCCACCGGTTCGTGATCCGGGCCTGGAACGGCGGCTCGCCGTACGTGACTCAGACGCCGTGGGTCGGGCATCCAGGACAGTTTCTCAAGGTGGACGATTACATCATGCAGAGCGGGGTCGGCGGTAACACAGCTTGTGATGGGTCTGCGGTGATGCCGATCGGTACTGTGGCTCATGAGACCGGTCACGCCTTCGGCCTCCCCGACCTGTACGACACCGATCTGAGCAGTGCGTCGGGAACCCAGGGCATTGGCGAATGGGGGCTGATGGGAAGCGGCAATTATGCCCGCCCGTATAGCCCATCACGCTTCGAGGCGTGGTCGCTGGTCGAGCTGGGCTGGGTCACGGTGGACACCCTCAGCTCCGGCCGGCCGGTCAGTCTCGCCCCCGTCGCCTCGTCTGATACCCTGCTCTATATCGGTGTGCCCGGCACCGACGAGTACTACCTCTTGGAAAATCGGCAAGCGCAGCAGAGTGATACCGCACAGATGAATCTCGCGTTCGGGAGCCACCAGAAGGTTCCCGGTCTCCTGGTCTGGCACATCGATCAGGGGCAGGTGGACGCGCACGGGTTCGCTCAAGACAATCGAGTGAACGTGGGGCCGGTGCATGGCATCGCCCTGGTTCAGGGTGATGGGCGGGATGACCTCAGCCGATCCGGAGCAACCAACCGGGGGGACACCGGAGATCCGTTCCCCGGTGCGACGGCAAATCACTCGCTCTGCCGCGCGACTCATCCGGCGGCGATGGACAATCAGGGGAGCTTTGCCCAATTCTGCCTTGACGGCATCAGCCAGGCATCGCCCGGTGGCAATATTTCCTTTACCTACGTGGCGTATCGGTCGGTCGCGGCCGATCATCCAGGAGCGCAGATCCGGGTCAATGGAACGAAGGTGTCGAGGCTGGACCAGTTCTTCGCCCCGGGAACGGTAATCCAGTTGGCGGCCGACTCGCTCCAGGTCGACGACACCGGTCGCAATCGGTTCGATTTTCTGAGCTGGAGTGACGGAGGGCCTCGGGAGCACCAGGTCACTGCCGGCCAAGTCCCCGACACGATCGTGGCCCAGGTAGCGCAGCAGTATCGCCTCCGGACGTCGGTGCAGGGCGCGCCCACGGCCGCGATCAGCTCCGGCCTGTCCGGCGATATCACGACCGGCATCTATCTGGCCGAAGGTTCGGTGATCTCACTTCGGGCCGCGGCGCAGTCGGGGGCGGTATTCGCCGGCTGGACCGGTGACACGTCCAGCACGGTAGACACGCTCACGCTCGCGATGCGGCACCCATTCGATCTCATGGCCAACTTTGTGGCGGTTCGCGAAGTGGTCCTGGGGAGCGCGGCCGACGCGCTGCTAGGACAGAATCCCCTGCTCTCGGACGAAGCCGCGTACCTCGATGCCGCCGGCAACCGGGATGGGGTCTACGATCTGGGAGATTTCCTGGCTGCGACTGACCGTTCCAGCAGTGCGGCCGGCGCCGCCTCGGCACCAGCCATACACGCACGAGTGACCACCAGGTGAGGCCCCCGCGCCATGCAGCTTATGCCCTCGCGGTACTGGCCGCCCTCGTCGGATGCTCACACGACGATATCGGTCCCACGGCGGGAACGCTGAACGTGACTCTGGCAAGCCCGAACAGCGATGACGGCGCGGTGCTGTTCACGATCTCGGGAGGTCCGGTGGATTCGCTGACCGCTCCCGGGCAGCAGATCTATACCTCACGCCTGGACTCGAACACTCTGCGAGTCATCCTCATCGGGCACCTCGAGGCCGGTACCGTAGCCCGGGTGTACCTACCCGATGTCCGGCTCGCCTCCAACTACTCCGCAGCGGTCAACCAGGCCGCCGCGGGCGGCTCCTACGCCCAGCGGAACCCCGCCGCCTATTCGGTGAACCTCCTCCCGTAGTCCGGCTGTCTCGCTTGACTTGACGGAACCCTGGGTCGAGGTTCCCGGCATGAGGGATCGTCGAACCTTTCTTCGCTCGTTTGCCGCCGGCGTCGCCGGCCTCATCGCCGGTCGGTCGGAGCGGCTGCTGGCCGCAACCGGCGTTGCCACCGGCCCTGAGGATCCCGAGGTCCCCAATGAAGAGGTCGCCCGGATTCTGAAGGGGCTGTTTGGCGACCGGCCCATCCGTCGTGGGCACGTGGACCTCGATATGCCGATCGTCGCCGAGGATGGCAGGGTGGTCCCGGTGATCATCGAGAGCGACCTCCCCATGACCCCGGATCACTACGTCACCGGCGTCCACCTGATCGTCGACCACAATCCGGATCCGCATCTCGCTGCATTCCATCTCACTCCCGAGCTCGGCCAGGTGTCGCTCTCCACTCGGATCAAGATGAAGCGAAGCACCTGGGTGCGTGCCATCCTGGAGACCAACACCGGTGAAGTGTGGGCCGACTATGCCAAGGTACTCGTTACCCTCAACGGGTGCGGCTGATGAGTCCAATCGGTGAGGCGAGGATCAAAGTCCCTGATCAGATCAAGCGGGGCGAGGTGATTACGGTGAATTCGATCATCTCCCACCCGATGGATACCGGGTTCTTTCGCACCGCCGAAGGGGCTCCGATTCCCGCCTTCTTCATCAAGAATGTTGTCATCACGTATGGCGAGCGCGAAGTTGGCCATTTCGAGTGGACTTCGGGCATCAGCAGGAACCCGGTGGTGACCTTCACCCTCAAGGCCGATCGGGAGGCCCCTCTCACCATGGTCTGGAGCGACAACCATGGGGGGATTTTCAAGCAGTCGATCAACATCAGCTTCGTCTCAGCCTGACTCCCAACTTTCCCGCGATTCTGTTGTCCCTGGAGACGGTCAGTACCGCTTGGATCGTCCCGTTCTCACCTCCCCCGACCATCCGCCAGATTGCTCCTGGCGTCTACGCCGCGATCGGCGACACTGGCCGGGGCTCCGAAGGACGCCCTAACGCGGCATTCATCGTGACCAGCGAGGGCGTCGTGGTGATCGATGCGCTGGCTAGCCCACAGCAGGGTGAGCAGCTGGCCCACGCCATTCGGAAAATCACCCGCCAGCCGGTGCGCTGGCTGGTCCTTACCCATCACCATCCGGACCATCATTTCGGCGCCATCGTGTTCCGCCGGCTCGGAGCCAAAGTCATCGCCCATCCCGACCGCCGGGTTCTGGGATCGGAAGCGGGAGAAGACGCGCTGATTGCGGACTGGGTCCGTGTCGTTGGGCTGGATGCGATGCGCGGGTTTGAATTCGCGGACGTGCCCGACCGTCCGGTAACCGGCAGCGACACTCTTCGGCTTGGCGGAAGACCATCGTCATCATTCACCCCGGTGCGGCGCACACCGCGGGCGATCTCATGGTCTGGCTCCCGCAGGAGCGGGTTCTGTTCACCGGCGATATCCTCATCGAGGACGGCGTCACCATGGTGGTCGATGGAGACTCGGCCGAGTTGCTCAAGGCGCTCGCACTGATCGACAGCCTCAAGCCGGCGGTGGCGGTACCCGGACACGGCGCACTACCCCGGGATCCGCTGGAGCTGGTCGCTCGCACCCGCAGCTATATCACCGGGCTCAGGGCCGACATGAAGTCGGCGCTCGAGCACGGGGTTCCTATGGGCCGCGCTCTCAAAGGGCTGCCCCCGGCCGATCAGACCCGCCCCGTTTCCTACAATTCTCGCCGGCGGCGGAACGCGGTTCGAGTGTATTTGGAAGAGGAACGGATCTACATGGGACTGGACTCCATCGAATGAATCGACGCCGTCCGTGGCTCATTCTGGCCGGCATAGGATGGTCCTGTGCGCCCAGCACGACTCGTCCCACGGAGAGTGCATCACCAGGGGCTCACCTCCCCGCTCTCGTGTCCACCGATCAGCTGACCAAGTGGCAGACCGAGGGGGGCATCACGCTGGTCGACGTCCGGACTGACGTATTCACGTACCTCAAGGGCCATCTCCCGGGGGCGGAATATCTGAATCCGGAGAGTCTGCGGGCGAGCCAAGGAGGGGTGCCGGCCCAGCTCCTCAGCGCGAACATGTATGCCGAGCTGTTCTCGCGGCTGGGGCTCTCGTTCGACCGACCGGTGGTCATCTACAGTGCCGGTGAGACCAGAAACATCGACGCCACCTTCCTGGCCTGGCTCCTCGCGTCCTTCGGACATCAGCAGGTGTACGTGCTGAACGGCGGCTACTTCAAATGGGAGCTGGAGCAGCGGCCGATCGCGCGGGAGTATCCCCACACCGCCGCGGTGGACGTCTCGGCGGGAAATTTCCACCCGGAGCAGGCCTCGCTGGAGGATGTCCGGCGTGCACTGCAGCAGCACGACGCCATTCTGGTCGATGCTCGTCCACCGGATCAGTATGCTGGAGATGCGGGGGCGCAGATACGGCGGGGGCACATTCCGGGCGCGATCAATCACTATTGGCAGGACGATCTCACCCAGGAGGGCTTTGGGTATGTCTGGAAGCAGCCCGATAAACTTCGGGCCGCCTACGCGTCACAAGGGATCACGCCCAATCAGAACATCATCCTCTATTGCAACAGCACGACCGAAGCGAGCCACGTGGATTTTACGCTGCGATATCTGCTGAACTATCCCAGGGTGCGGATCTATACCGGCTCCTGGACCGAATGGGCGGGTCGGACCGATCTACCCATCGAGGCGGGGAAGCGGGACAGCGGGGCAGCGGGGAAGTAGCTGCTTTGTTGCTTCCCCGGTTCCCGCTTACTTCATCGCAATCCCGCTCCGCAGCTGACCCGGCCGCCAGATCTGGCCACCCTTCATGATCCACTCGACGGAATCCAGGTTGTCGATATCGAGCAGCGGGTTCTTGCTCAGGAGCACCAGATCGGCGTAGCGGCCGGTCTCGATGGTGCCAAGGCGGCTCCCTGGTTCGCCGCCGATGGCACGGGCTGCATCTCGGGTGGCCGCCAGCAGCGCCGCCGTGGGCGTCAGTGAGATGGAATCGACCAGCAGCCGGAGCTCGCCAAAGAGCGAGGCGCGCTCGCTCGCCGGTCCATAGGCGACGTGGTCGCTGCCGGCGCTGATCCGAACCCCTCTGCGAACCGCCTCCCGAGTGATCTCCATGCCGAAGCCGGAGCCGGCTCGGACATATTCCTCCTGCTCCGAAGGAATGTGCCGGCGCTTGGCATCGAAGTAGGCGACGCTATGCCGGGTGGCATCGAGGGTGGGCTCGAAGAAGGTCCCCATCTTGGCCATGGAGTCGAGCGCCATCCCGATCCGAGGATCGTGCGCCGCTCCAACAGTGGCGACTTCGGCGGTGGCGAGCTGAAGATCGCCGTCGCGCACCAGGGTATCGCGTTCCTCCGGGGAGAACAGCTCTCCGGCGAAACCGGCGGCGTGGACAACGCCATCCTGGCCCGCCGTGGCCTGCTCCAGGGCACTGGCCGGCTGAACCCAGGCGTGACCCCACACCGGCATGCCGGCGCGGTGGGCCGCGGCTACGAGCTTCTTGACGGAGACCAGATCGAGCTGGGCATAGAGCTTGAGACCGATGGCACCGGCCTGCCTTGCCGCGGCAACCACCGAGTCGGGGTCGTCCTCTCGCCGGTACAGAATTGGAGTCCAGCCCAGGGCCTGCATGGTCATCGCCGGCGGCTGCCGGAAGATCACGCCGCGGCTGGTTCGAATGCCCTGCATACCGCCATTGAAAAAGAATCGCTGGCCAGCGACCAGCTGCATGGCGTACACCCGTGGCGTGGCGGTCGTCGCGTTTACCCGGGCGAGCAGCTCGGCGGGATTAGTCCCCATGTCTCGAACTGTGGTGACCCCCTGAGCCAGGAGATCTCTCAGATCGAGTGCCAGATCTTCCGTGGCGCTACCACCAGTGAGGAAGAGCAGGTGGACGTGGCTGTCGATGAGTCCGGGAATTAACCACTGACCGTTAGCGTTGATGATCCGGGCTCGGCGAGGAATTGGGCATTCACCGGCGGAGCCGGCGCACAGGATGCGATCCCCGCGAACCAGCGTAACGGCATTCGGTACGACGCCACGGCCGGTTCCGTCCCACAGATTGGCGTGTATAATCGCGATTGAAGGGTCGGGGGCAGGCGCCTCACGGAGCTTGGGCGCACTCCGGGCGCAGGCGCTCAGGACCAGCGTCGAGATGAGTATCGAAGAGCCAACTGCGGAGACCCGCTTCATACCTGCGCTCCTGGCGCTGGTGGGCGACGCGGCACGAGGAGCCGTGGGGGGTGTCGCTCACCTGGACCTACTTCAAGTTGCGGGGAAAGAGTGCGTTTAGCCGTGATACTCAGGAGGGCCTGCACGGTGACCAGGAACACTACGGCACCAGCTGCTAACCCTTTCAGCCTATGCAGGCTGCATCATGCAATCGGCTGCCACGGACGACTCTTTCCTATGCTAAAGCCTCCCGGATAAGAACGTGAAAGCGGCAAAACCGGTTCTGGACCAAAAAGGGGCAAACCATATGCCACCCTCTGCTGCAACACTTGGCGGGTAGTTGCGAGCCGGGCTCCGGAGCCTTCATCTTCCCCGGGTGTCTTTCCCTCCCGCTAACCGGCCTCGCCGCCGACGTCGCACCGCAGCGATGCGCCAGCTGGTCCGCGAGCACCAGCTCTCCCCAGCCGACCTGATCCAACCCGTGTTCGTCGTGCACGGCACCAAGGTCATGCGTGAAGTGGCTTCGATGCCGGGTGTCTATCACCTATCGGCGGACGAGCGGCTCGACCGCGAGGTCGACGAGGTGCGTGACCGGGGCATCGGTGCGGTGCTGCTCTTCGGCCTGCCGGCTGCGAAGGACGAGGTCGGCTCGGAGAATTTCTCGGACGATGGGATCGTGCAGCGGGCGCTCCGTCGAATCCGGGAGCGCCATCCTGACATCTTGTTGATCACTGACGTGTGCTGCTGCGAGTACACCAGTCACGGGCACTGCGGCATTGTCCGTGACGGGTCGGTGCACAACGATGCGACGCTGGAGATCCTGGGCCGGGTGGCAGTCACCCACGCTCAGGCTGGTGCCGATGTGGTGGCCCCGAGCGGCATGATGGATGGCATGGTCGCGGCGATCAGAAGTGCTCTCGACGGCGGCGGCTACACTGATACCGCCATTCTCAGCTACGCCGTCAAATACGCCAGCGCCTTCTACGGACCATTCCGCGAAGCGGCGGACAGCGCTCCGGCGTTCGGCGACCGCCGACAGTACCAGATGGATCCCGCCAACCTCCGGGAGGCCCTCCTGGAGGCAGCCCTGGATGAAGCCGAGGGCGCCGACCTCCTGATGGTCAAACCGGCGCTGGCATACCTCGATGTGGTCAGGTGTGTCCGGGAGCGGACTCAGCTTCCGCTGGTGGCCTACAACGTCAGCGGGGAATACGCCATGGTGAAGGCGGCAGCCCGCCAGGGCTGGATCGATGAGTGTCGAGTCGTGCTCGAGGCGCTGACCGGGATGCGTCGAGCGGGAGCCGACGCCATCATCTCCTATCACGCCAAGGATGCCGCGGTGTGGCTCCGCACGGCGGAGATGCCATGAGCGGAACCCGGCTCGCGTCGCACTCGACCATCGCCTCGGAGCATTTGTTTGCCGCGTCAGCGCGAGTCCTGCCCGGCGGCGTCAACAGCCCGGTCCGGGCATTCAAGGGCGTCGGTGGCGTACCCCGTTTCATCGTGCGAGGTCAGGGACCGACTCTGGTCGATGCCGACGGAAACCGCTACGTCGACCTGGTGCTCTCCTGGGGGCCGCTGATTCTGGGCCACGCGTACCCCGACGTGGTCGCAGCGGTAATCGAGACCGTTCGGAAGGGCACCACCTTCGGGGCGCCGACCGAGCTGGAGCTTCGTCTGGCGGAGCGGGTGGTGGCGACGTTCCCCAGCATCGAGATGGTGCGTTTCGTAAGCTCCGGTACCGAGGCGGTGATGAGTGCCGTTCGCCTGGCCCGGGCGGCGACCAGGCGGAACCTGATCCTGAAGTTCGACGGCTGTTATCACGGTCATTCGGACGCGCTTCTAGCTTCAGCCGGATCCGGTGTGGCCACTCTGGGACTACCGGATTCCCCCGGTGTCACTCCCGCCACTGTCGCCGATACGGTGGTGCTCGCGTTCAATGATCTGGCAGCGGTCGAGACCCTCTTCTCCGTGCGAGGCAATGAAATTGCCGCCGTGCTGGTCGAGCCCGTCGCCGGCAACATGGGAGTGGTCCCGCCAGTGGCCGGATTTCTCGCGGGCCTCCGGGAGATTACCCGGCGGTATCAGTCCCTTCTGGTCTTCGACGAAGTCATGACCGGATGGCGGGTGCATCCCCAGGGTGCCCAGGTGCTCTTCCAAGTGGAACCGGACATCACCTGCCTGGGGAAAGTTGTGGGTGGGGGACTCCCGGCCGCCGCTTATGGCGGACGTCGAGAGCTGATGGAGCTGATCGCCCCTGCCGGTCCGGTCTACCAGGCGGGCACGCTGTCGGGCAACCCCGTGGCAATGGCGGCCGGGCTCGCAACGCTGGAAGCCCTGGCGCAGCCCGGTTCCTGGCAGAAGGCGGCAGACTGGGCTGCACAGGCCGACGCGCTGATCACCAAGGCTGCCGAGCGGGCCGGTATCCCTCTGATCGTCCAGCGAGTCGGGACGATGCTCACTCCCTTCTTCAGTCCTGATCCGGTCCGCACCTACAGTGAGGCGAAGCGGACGGATCGGGACGGGTATCGCAGCTTCTTCCACGGAATGCTCGAAGCCGGCGTGTATCTGCCGGCGTCTCCCTACGAGTCTGCATTTACCTCGGTGGTGCATGGCGACACCGAGCTGGAGATCCTCGACGCTGCGCTCGGAGCGGTATGGCCTCAGTAGCGGTGATCGGTGGTGGGATCACCGGGCTCACCGCGGCCTTCGTTCTCAAACAGCGGGGGCTCCGCGTCGTGTTGTACGAGGCCGGGAAACGCCTGGGCGGCACCATCATGACCGAGCGGCGCGATGGATATCTCGCGGAGCTGGGTCCCAACTCCATGACTCCGCCGGAACCGGCTGCGGCTCAGATTCTTCATGACCTCGGTCTGGATCAGTCCACCATCTCTGCGTCTCCCGCAGCCGCTCACCGCTACATCGTTCGCCGCGGAAAGCCGGTGCGGGTGCCGGGCTCACCTGCGGAGCTTCTCACATCCAGGCTCCTGTCGAATACCGCCAAGCTGGCCGTCTTTGGCGAGCCGCTGGTGGAAACTGCCGACAGTCCCATGGACGAGAGCGTGGCAGCGTTCGTCCGGCGGCGATTCAACCAGGAAATCGTTGACTATCTCGCTAATCCGTTCGTAGCCGGCACCTTCGCCGGAGATCCGGAACAGCTCTCCGTTCGCCACGCCCTCCCGCACTTGCAGGCGCTGGAGCGGACCCACGGCTCCGTCATCAAGGCCTACGTGAAAGGCATGCGTGCCCGGCGCGGTGTCGCCGAGGTGGCCTCGGCGTCTCCGAAGCTCCTCTCCTTTCAGAATGGCATTGGGGAAATTCCGGAAGCGCTGGAACGCGAGCTCCAGGGTGTAGTGCGATTGGGCTCGCCGGTCACCCAGATTCGGGGGGGCGGCAAAGGTTGGACGGTGGGTGCCGCGTTCCAACCGGCGGAGATGTACGAATCGGTCATCTATGCCGCGCCGGCTCATGCCCTGGGCGAGATCGATCTGGACCTGGCGGGCGGGGACCGGCTGTCCACTCTATCCAGCATCGTGTATCCGCCGGTGGCGGTGCTCGCGTTGGGCTTCCGCCGCGAGCAGATCGCTCATCCGCTGGACGGGCTTGGCTTTCTGGTGCCGGAAGTCGAGCGGCGCCGGATCCTGGGAGTCATCTTCTCATCTTCTCTGTTCGGCGGCCGCGCTCCGGATGGTCACGTCCTGCTCACGGCGTTTCTGGGCGGCTCCCGAGATCCTGACTTCGTGAACACCGATCCGCAGACGCTGACGGCCCGCGTCATGGACGAGCTGCGCATGCTGCTTGGTGTCCAAGGTGATCCCACGTTCCGAGCCCATCAGGTCTGGCCCAAAGCGATCCCCCAGTACACGCTGGGGTATGGCCGGTTCAAGGACATCATCGAGCACACCGAGCAGGCCAATCCCGGGCTGGTACTGGCCGGTACGTACCGGGATGGCATCGCCCTGGGCGACGCCATCGCCTCCGGCACGCGCGGGGCCGACAGGGTGGCCGCCCACCTCGGGCAGGAGAGAGTGGCGCAGGGCGTCAGCTCGGAGCCGCATTGAACCGTCCAGCATCTCCGCTCCGAATCGGCACTCGCAGCAGTCGGTTGGCCCTCTGGCAAACAGAGCGAATTCGCGACCTTCTCCGTAATCTCGGCTACGAGACAGAGCGGATCGAGATCAAGACCACCGGCGACCTCGCGCCCGATGTTCCGCTGGCCCAGCTCGGCAGCCGTGCGATTTTCACCAAACAAATCGACGACGCGCTGGTCCAGGGCCGGATCGATCTGGCGGTGCACTCATTGAAGGATCTCCCCACTGAGCTGCCGGACGACATCCAGCTCGGAGCTATAGGTCCGCGGGAAGACCCGCGGGATGCCCTGATCGGTCGTGGACCGCTGCAGTGGGCGGAGTTGCCCGAGGACCCGCTGATCGCAACCAGCAGCCTCCGGCGCCGTGCCCAGCTGCTGCACCTCAAACCGAAGAGCCATGTCGTCGAGCTACGGGGAAACGTGGACACCCGGCTCGCTAAGCTCGACGCTCACCCGAATTGGACCGGCGTCATTCTCGCGACTGCGGGACTGCTCCGACTGGGTTTGGATCAGCGGATCGGCGAGCGGCTTTCTCCAGAGCTGATACTACCGGCGCCAGGGCAGGGAGCACTCGCGGTGACTGTGCGCCGGGGTGACGACGCCGTCGCGGTGGCAGTCCGACGCGCGGTGCACGACAGGGCAGTCGGCCTGACTGTCGCCGCCGAGCGAGCCTTCCTCCGCCGATTGGAAGGTGGATGTCAGGTTCCAGTTGCTGCCTACGCTCGAGTCGACAGCCAGGATGGAATACCGGTGCTCCACCTCCACGGGCGGGTGGTCTCCCTGGACGGTGCGGCCATGGTGGAGGGCCATGAGACCGGGACAGCTGCGGACGAATCGAGTGCCGCCTCGCTGGGAACCGCGCTGGCCGAGCGCCTGCTCGATCGCGGAGCGGCCGCCATCCTGGCGGATACGCGCAGCAACTCGGTGCCGGCGGTGACGGAGC
>C688J18823_10002460_pt1 | contig 11564 bp, 8 predicted proteins | sample HopSoiMetagenom1_FD_18823 | JGI IMG/M metagenome (IMG submission 18823) | reverse complement strand
TGGGCGGATCGACCGGGATCACGACGGGATGGGTCTGGACGAGCACGTCGCGGCCGGCGAGCGCGTCGAGGTGCTCGACCGTCCGGCGCGCGATCGCGGCCACGTCGGTGACTCGGTATTGGGGTTCGACGATCCCGCGGTTCAGGCGGTCGATGTCGAGCAGGTCCTTGAGGAGGCGATCGAGCTTCTTCGCGTTCGCCGCCAGGCGCGAGAGCAGGTCGTCACGATCCTGTCCCTGGATGTCCGGTGCGCGCTCCAGCGTGAGCGACAGTCCGAGGATCGAGGTGAGCGGGCTTCGAAGCTCGTGTGACACCGCAGCGAGGAAGGTGTTCTTCATGTCGTCGAGCGCACGGAGCCGTTCGGCGGCCTCGCGCTCGCGCTGCTCGCTTTCCCGCAGTGCCTGCTCGGCGAGCTTGCGCTCGGTCACGTCGAACATCACGCCCTGCACGAGCATCGGCTCGCCCTGCTCGTCGGTCAGGAACGTCGTCTCGTCGTGGATCCACACCACGCGGCCGTCCGGTGTGCGCAGGCGATATTCGGCGCGCCAGTTCTCACCCGCGGCGGCCGCCTCCAAGAAGGTGCGGAGGGTGGCGTCGCGATCCTCGGGGAGCACGAGGCGATACCAGAGGTCGGGGTCGGCGATCCACGCCTCGGGCGGGACACCGACGATGTCGGCGACCTGCGGGCTCATGTACACCGTCTCCATCGCGTCGCTCGGGTGGTGGAGATAGATCGCCGCCGGGATGTGCTCGACGATGGCACGGTAGCGCTGCTCCGCGTCCGCGAGCCGCTCCTCGGCGAGCTTGCGCTCCGTGACGTCGAACATGATCCCCTGGCTGAACAAGGGGACCCCGTCGTCGTCGCGGATGATGATCGCTTGGTCGCGGAGCCACAGCATCCTCCCGTCCTTCGTGTGGACGCGGAGCTCGATGTCGAGCGGCTCGCCCGTCGCCAGGTGCGCGGCGTCGGCCGCGGCGACGCGCTCCCGGTCGTCGGGGTGCAGCAGCCTCCTCCAGCGCGTGGGATCGGCGAGCCACTCTTCGGGCGTGAAGCCGAGGATCCGTTCGATCTGTGGGCTGATGTAGCGGGTCGGCCACGGTTCTGGTGCGGGGGCGGTCTCGGCGAGGTAGCTGATCGCCGGCATCTCCTCGACGAGCAGCCGGTACCGTTCCTCGGCGCGGCGGATCTGGTCCTCGGCCTCTTTCTCGGCTGTGATGTCGAACAGCACGCCCTGCCAATACCGCTCCGTCCCGTCCGCGTTGCGGACGAGGTATGCCTCGTCGCGAACCCACACCGTATCGCCGGACTTGCGGCGCAGGCGGTACTCGCACCGGAACGGTGTCCCGTCTTCGGTGGAGGCGTCGTCGCGAGCGAGCGCGCGCTCGCGGTCCTCCGGGTGCACCGTATCGAGCCACTGGTCGAAGGTGCCCCACTCGTCGTCGCTGTAGCCGAGGAACGAGCGCACCTGGGGACTCATATAGGTGTTGTCCCCCGTCACCGGGTCCTCGATGTAGGTCACCGCCGGCAGGTGCTCGATCAGGGAGCGATAGAGCGTCTCGGCTTCGTCGAGGCGTCCGACGGCGAGGTCTCGTTCGATCGCGGCGCCGAGCGTGCTCGCGGTGACCGTGAGCGCCTCGATCTCCGTTTCGAACCGCTCGTGGATTTGGGTGTGGTCGAAGGCGATGTAGCCCCACCACGCGCCGTCGGCGAAGATCGGCACGGCGATCAGCGACCGGATCGGGAACGGCTCCGTCGTGAGCCGCGCCTGCTCGGCGGCGGGGAAGGTGTCGACGTTCCCGTGGATCGGGTGGCCGGCGCCCAGCTCCGCGGCCCACCGCTCGAAGCCGAGGCCCTGCCAGGGGAACGGCGTCCGCTCATGCTCGGGGACCATGCCGGCCATGTCCCAGCACTCCACCATCACCACCGCCCGGGTTCCGTCGGACAACGGCACGTTCTTGTAGACGCTGCACCGTTGCGCGTCGCCGGCACGGCCGAGGCGTTCGAGCACCTCCGGCAGGTGCGTCTCCCAAGCAGTCGATCGCAGGAACCGGGCGGCGGCGACGCTGGTCGCCTCCAAGATCGCGTCGCGCCTCGTCACGGCATCGGCGGCGAGGCGAGCATCGGTCACGTCCTGCAGGACCCCGTGCCAACGGCCACGGCCGTGGCTGTCGACGACCTGCACCGCGTGGTCGTGCAGGAAGACGATCCGGCCGTCGGCCGCGACGATCCGGTACTCGATGTCGAACGGGTCGCCCGTGGCGTTGGTGGCGTCGGACTCGGCAAGGACCCGTTCCCGGTCGTCGGGATGCAGCATGCGCACCCAGAGCTCGGGGTCTCGCATCCGCTCNTGGGGGGTGTAGCCCGTGAGCGCTTCGTATTGAGGGCTGATGTAGAGCGCCGTGGCAACCTCGTCCACGTCGTCGGTGTAGATCGCGACCGGGAGCTGCTCGACCAGGGTCCGGTAGCGTTCCTCCGCCTCGCGCAACCGCTCCTCGGCGACCTTGCGCTCGGTGATGTCGTACACGACGCCGAGCCAGTACAACGGCGCCCCGTCGCGGTCTCGGATCAGGCGCGACTCGTTGTGCACCCAAAGCATCCGGTCGTCGCGCGTGAACGAGCGATAGTCGATGCTCCACTCCTCGCCCTCGTCCTCGGCGTTGGACGCGACGACCCAGTCGTGGTCGTCGGGATGCAGGCGCGTCTCCCACAGATGCGGGTCGGCGCTCCACTCCTCGGCGGTGTAGCCGTACATCGTCTCCAGCTGCGGGCTGACGTAGATGTCCTCGCCGGTGGTCGCGTCCTCGATGAACGTGATGGCGGGGAGCTGCTCGACGAGCGTGCGGAAACGGCTCTCGGCCTCGACGAGCGCGGCCTCGGCGTCGCGCCGGGCGGTGATGTCGACGAACGCGCCCTCCACGACACGGACACCGCCGCGGATCGCGCAAGTCGCCTGGTCGTGCACCCAGATGACGCGCCCGTCGCGGTGCATCACCCGGTACTGCCGGTCGAAGGGTTCGAGGTCGTCCTTCATGCGGTCCCACGCCGCGAGCGTCTCGTCGCGGTCGTCGGGATGGATCGCGCCGTTCCAGGCGTCGACGTCGGAGAGCCACTCTTCGACGTCGATGCCGAACAGGCGCTCGACGCCGGCCGCGACCCATCGGTCGCTCACCTGGCCCGCCTCGTCGACCGAGATCTGGTAGGCAACGAGTGGCAGGTGCTCCAACAGCAGGCGCCACCGTTCCTCAGCGCTGCGAGCGGCGACCTCGGCGTTGTGCCGCTCGGTGATGTCGACGATCACGCCTTGATAGACGTGTCCGCCGCCCGACCCGGAGCCGACCGGGTTCGCTTCGTCACGGACCCAGATCCAGTCGCCGTGCGTCGTCCGGAGGCGGTACTCGGCCGAGAACGGCGCCCCGGCCTCCGTCGCCGCGCTCCATGCCGCCGTGACCCACGGCTCGTCGTCGGGGTGGGCGTGTGCCGACCAGGCCATCGGATCGTCGAGCCACGACTGCGCCGGCACGCCGAGCAGCTGCTCGATCTGAGGACTGATGTACAGCGCGGGGACGGTCCCCTGGGCGAACGAGGAATCCCACGTATAGGAGATCGCGGGCACGCGCTCGACCAGCGTGCGGTATCGCTCTTCGGCGGCCAAGGCGCGCGCCTCGGCCTCCTTACGCTCCGTGATATCGAACATCACGCCTTGTGCGAGGCGCGGGCGGCCCTCCGCGTCGACGTCGTAGTACGCGGACTCGTCGTGGATCCAGCGGATCGCTCCGTCGGGCCGGACGATCCGGTACTCCGCGAGGTAGGTCGTGCCGTCACGGTCGGCGAGCCGGGAGATCTCGGCGACGCGCGCTCGGTCGTCCGGGTGGATCTGCGCGGACCAGTCGTGTGTGTGCGAGTCGGCCGACACGCCGAACAAGGTCTCGATCTGGGGACTCACGTACCGATACCGGTGCTCCTGCGGGAGCCAGGTGAACGAGACCACCGGGGACTCCGCGATCAGCGCCCGGATCTGCTCGTCGGCCTCGGCACGCAGTGCCGTCTCGCGTTCGGCGCGGCGAGAACCGCGGATGGCGAGGAACGCCACCCCGATCGCCATGAGGAAGAAGGCCGCGACGACCTCGTCGCCGACGCTCGTCCTCGTGACGACCGGCTCGAGACGGTCGAACGAACCGGTCAGCGCCCCGACCGCGAACAGCGCGGTGCAGGCCGCCCCGACGACGAGCGCGTCGCGGCGGCCCGGACGGCTCGGCGGCCTACGGGTCTGCACCGGTTCCCCCACGTGTCTTTGATGTATCGGAATCGGGCCACCGGGCTGTACCGGGCACGGCCGAGGGGCCGGGGGGTCAGAACAGGGCGAGGTCGCGCATCGCGCGGTAGATGTGGTCGGGCTCCGGCTCGGTGTAGAAGTGTTCCAACGCAGCGGCGTACGGCATCGCGGGGATGTCGGGGCCGCCGATCCGGACGAGGGGCGCGTCCAGGTCGAACATGGCTTCCTCCGCGATGGTGGCCGCGATCTCGGCGCCAGCGCCGTAGGTGCGGTTGTCCTCGTAGACGACCATCGCCCGAGCGGTCCTGCGGACCGACGCGAGGATCGTGCCGACGTCCAACGGCGCGAGCGACCGCACGTCGACGACCTCGGCCTGGATGCNCTCGTCTTCGGCGAGCCGATCCGCGGCTTCGATGCACCGATGGCGTTCGTAGCCGTAGGTGATGACCGTGAGGTCAGCGCCGGGACGCGCGACCACCGCGTTGCCGATCGGCTCGACGTGCTCGCCAGCCGGCACCTCTCCGGATATGGCGCGGTAGCACCGCTTGTGCTCGAGGAACAGCACTGGGTCGGGGTCGCGGATCGACGCACGCAGCAAGCCGGCGGCGTCGGCCGGCGTCGAGGGGAGCACGACCTTGAGTCCCGGGACGTGCGCATAGAACGCCTCGATCGATTGCGAGTGGTAGAGCGCGCCGTGGATACCCCCGCCGCACGGCGCGCGGATCACGAGCGGACACGCCCAGTCGCCATTGGTGCGGTAGCGCATCCTTGCTGCTTCGGACACGATCTGGTCGAACGCGGGGTGGATGAAGTCGGCGAACTCGATCTCGGCGACCGGACGCATCCCGTGCATCGCCATCCCGATGGCGACCCCCACGATGCCCGACTCCGCGAGGGGGGTGTCGATCACGCGCTGCTCCCCGAACTCGTCGAGGAAGCCCTGCGACACCTTGAAGACGCCGCCTCGGGCACCCACGTCCTCGCCGAGCAGCACGAGTCGGTCGTCGGCCGCCATCTCGTCGTGCAGCGTGTCGCGGATCGCCGTGACGAGGTTCGTCTCGGTCACTGCGCCGCCGGATCGGGTGAGATGGACGGGTCGGCGAAGACGTGGCGCATCGCCGTGGCGGGATCGGGGTCGGGCGCGTCCCACGCCGCGGTGATCGCGGCCTCGACCTCGGCGGTGACCTCGTCCCGCATCGCCTCGAGCGCGGCGTCGTCGGCGACGCCGTGCGCGAGGAGATACGCGGCCGACCGATCGATCGGGTCCGAGTGCCGGTGCTCGTCGACCTCACTTCGCGGCCGGTAGCTCTTGTCGTCGTCGTCCGACGTGTGCGGAAGGTACCGGTACGTCTTGCACTCGATCAGCGTTGGCCCCTCGCCGGCGATGGCGCGCTCGCGGGCGGTCCGCATCGCGGCGTAGCACGCGAGCACGTCGCTGCCATCCACGATCGCGCCCGGCATCCCGTAACCGTCGGCGCGGCTCGCGACGTCGCGGACCGCCATCTGCTTGTCCTGACGAACACTGATCGCGTACTCGTTGTTCTCACACACGAACAGCACGGGGAGCTTGTGGATCGCTGCGAAGTTCAGACCCTCGTGCCAGTCGCCCTCGCTCGTCGCGCCCTCGCCGAACCAACAGCCGACGACCGCCTGTTCGTCGCGGTAGCGCATCGCGTAGGCGATCCCCGCGGCGTGCGGGACCTGCGTCGCGATCGGGGAGGAGTGGCTCACGATCCCGAGCCGGCGCGCTCCCCAGTGGCTCGGCATCTGCCGCCCGCCCGAGGACGGGTCGTCGGCCTTCGAGAACACGCCGAGGAAGACCTCGTACGGGGTGAGCCCCGCCACGAGCACGACGCCCAGGTCGCGGTAGTACGGGACCCACACGTCGACACCCGGCACGAGCGCCGCAGCGGTCCCGATCTGGCACCCCTCATGTCCGGAGACGGGCACGACGAAGGGCGCGCGGCCCATCCGGTTCTGGCGGAGCGACGCCTCGTCGATCAGGCGCGCCGTCACCATGGAACGGTGCATCCGGAGGAGGTGGTCGGGCGTCAGCCCGAGCGTTTCGTGCGGCGCCTGGGTCACCTGCGTGGACACGTCCACCTTCCTCGCACCTGTCGCGAGTGTACCCATCCCGACCGATCCGAACATCGCTTGCCACCCCTACCCCCCAGGGGTATAGTCGTTCTCATGGAGACGGATCCGGTGTGCGGGATGGAGATCGAGCCGTCGACCGCCGCGGGCGCATGGCCGTTCCGGGGCGTGACCTACTTCTTCTGCTCGGTCGGCTGCCTTGAGCGGTTCAAGGCCGACCCGGCGGAGTCGCTCGCGGTGGCGCCGGCGGACCGAGCGATGGACCCGACCGACGAGGAGTGACCATGTACGGCTACGCATCCAAGAAGGACGACCTGCAGTCGCGGCTCCGCAAGATCGAAGGGCAGGTCCGCGGGCTGCAGCGGATGGTCGACGAGGACAAGTACTGCATCGACATCCTTACGCAGGTCAACTCGGTGACGGCGGCGCTGCGCGCTGTCGGGATGGGCCTGCTGGACGACCACGTCCGGCACTGCGTCGCCGAGAGCATCGCCACCGGCGACGGCGACGAGAAGATCGAAGAGCTCATGGCGGCCGTCGGGAGGTTCGCAGGGAAGTGAGCGACACCGCTGAGCTCGTCCTGGACATCGAGGGGATGACCTGCGCTTCCTGCGTAGCCAAGGTCGAACGCGCGCTCGACGGGGTGCCCGGGGTGGACACGGTTGCGGTCAATCTCGCCACGCGGACGGCGACGGTCCACGGCCGGGTCGATGGGACCGAACCGCTCGTCGGTGCCGTGGTGCACGCCGGCTACGGCGCGCGTCCACACGACGACCACCGCGACCCTGCGGACGAGGAGCACGCCTGGCGCCGTCGGCTGATCGTCGCGGCTCCGCTGACGGTGGCGACGCTCGTCGTCGCGTTCGGTTTCCCGGGCAGAGCGTGGACGGCGATCGCGGCGTGGGTCTTCGCGACCCCCGTCGTGTTCTGGGCCGGCTGGCCGTTCTTCGTGCACGCTTCACGTGCCGCACGCCACGGGACCACGTCGATGGACACCCTGATCGCGCTCGGCGCCTCCGCCGCCTACGGCTACTCCGCGTGGTCGGTTCTGTCTGCCCCGGCAGGGACCGAGCCGGCGGCGTACTTCGACACCGCGGCCGTGATCGTGACGCTCATCCTGGTCGGCAAGACGATCGAGTCGCGGGCTCGCGCGTCGGCCGGCGACGCCTCTCGCGCGCTGTTGGCGCGCATGCCCGCGGAAGCCGTCGTCGCCGTCGAGGACGGCGAGCATCGGATCGCGCTGGACGATCTTCGACCCGGGATGCACGTGGTCGTATTGCCCGGCGCGACCGTCCCGGCCGACGGCATTGTGCTCGAGGGCTCGTCCTCCGTCGACCTTTCCTTGGTGACGGGCGAGTCGGTCCCCGTCGACGTCGTGCCCGGGAGCGAGGTCGTGGGCGCGTCCGTCAACGGCCAGGGTCGGCTGGTGGTCTTCGTGTCGACGGTGGGTGGGCAGACGCGGTTCGGCTCGATCGTGCGGGCGTTGCAAGCGGCCCAGGCGACCAAGGCACCCGTCCAGCGGTTGGCCGACCGGGTGTCGTCGGTCTTCGTGCCGATCGTGCTCGTCCTTGCGGCGCTCACGTTCGTCGGCTGGATCCTTCTTGCGGGCGTTCCGGCGGGCACCGCGCTCGTCCATGCGACCGCGGTGGTGCTGATCGCGTGTCCGTGTGCACTGGGACTGGCGACGCCGGCGGCGATCGTGACCGGGGCCGGACGCGCCGCCGAGCTCGGTGTTCTGTTCAAGGGAGGGGCGGTGGTCGAGGCGGTGAGCCGGCTCGACGCCGTGGTGCTCGACAAGACCGGCACCATCACCACCGGAGCGATGACGCTTGCCGACGTCCGACCGCTCGGTCAGACGCAGGTGAACGACCTGCTGGCGCTCGCGGCGGCGGTCGAGCTGGGTTCGGAGCACCCGATCGCGCGTGCGGTGGTCGCCGGTGCACGCGAGCGTGGCGTCGCGATCCCCGAGGCACACGACCACCGGGTGATGCCGGGTGCCGGCGCGAGCGCACGGGTGGGCACCTCCGTCGTGGAGGTCGGCCGGCCGCGCGGATCGGGCTCGGACGGCGACACGATCGTTGCGGAACTCGCGGCACGCGGTGCGACGCCCTTCGTCGTGCGGCGCGACGGCGTCGCGATCGGCATCGTCGGCGTCGTGGACCGGATCAAGCCCGAGGCCCGCGCGGCCGTCGATCGGCTGCGCGCGGCGGCCATCCACGTCTCCATGGTCACGGGTGATCGCGGCGAGACGGCGCGAGCGGTCGCGATCGCCGTCGGCATCGACGACGTCACGAGCGATGTGGACCCCGTCGAGAAGGTCGAGGCCGTCGCGAGGGCGTCGGCCACGCGCCGTGGGGTCGCGTTCGTCGGGGACGGGCTGAACGACGCGCCCGCCTTGGCCTCGGCATCCGTCGGCATGGCGATCGGCTCCGGCACCGACGTCGCGCTCGCCGCCGCCGACGTCAACCTCCTCGGTCCGGCGCTCACCGGCGTGCCGCTCGCGATCGAGCTCTCGCGGCGGACCTATCGGATCATCCAGCAGAACCTATTCTGGGCGTTCGCCTACAACGTGGTCATGATCCCGCTGGCCGTGGTCGGGGTGATCGAGCCGATGTGGGCGGCGGCAGCGATGGCGGCGTCGAGCGTCAGCGTCGTCGCGAACGCGCTCCGGCTTCGGCGCTTCGTACCGCGGGAGATTCCGTAGCATGGAGGCCATGGAACACGTCGTCGAGGTCACGGACGACACCTTCGAGCAGGTCGTGGTCGAGGGGTCGAGGACCGCGCCCGTGGTCGTCGACCTGTGGGCGGCTTGGTGCGGCCCATGCCGGACCCTCGGACCGATGCTGGAGGACGCCGCGACCAAGCGGGACGGCGCCTTCACGCTGGCGAAGATCGACGTGGACGCCCAAGGTGTGGGCAACGCGCTGTTGCAAGCCGTCCGCTCCCAAGGGATCCCAACCGTCGTTGCGTTCCGCGACGGTCAACCCGTCAGCATGTTCATCGGCGCCATCCCACAGCCGGAGATCGACCGGTTCATCGATTCGATCCTGCCGAGCGAGGCGGAGGTCAATGCGAAGGAGGCGGCCGAGGAACTGGAGGCGGGCGACGTTAGCGAGGCCGAACAAGGCTTCCGTGAGGCGTTGGACAAGGAGCCGAACAACAAGGACGCGGCGCTCGGGCTCGCCAAGATCTTGCTGGAGCGGGGCGCGATCGACGAGGCGCGGCCGCTGATCATGCCCCACCTGCCCGATCCGGAGGCGGAGCATCTCCACGCCAAGATCGAGGTCGCTGAATGGTCGACCGAGCCCGCCGATGGGCGTCTCGGGGACGCCCGGCGGTCGGCCGCACGCGGCGACTGGACCGACGCCCTCGAGGGCATGATCGCGGCGCTCCCCGATCAGCGTGACGACGCACGGCAGGCCCTCGTGACGGCGTTCGCGGCACTCGGCGACGACGATCCGCTCGTGTCCGAGTTCCGCCGCCGGCTGGCCGCCGCGCTTTTCTGAGGCGATGGAGCCGCACGACACGATCCAGCAGTGGTGGGACGACGACGCGTCCGTCTACGACGACAGCGCGGGTCACGCGATCTCCGACCTGGTCGAAGCCGCGGCGTGGCGGCGCGCACTCGAGGTCGCCCTGCCCGAACCGGTCGCACGGGTGCTGGACGTCGGTACCGGAACCGGCTCCCTCGCGCTGCTGATCGCCGAGCTCGGACACGCCGTGACGGCCCTCGACCTGTCTGAAGGGATGCTCGCGCGTGCTCGCGCCAAGGCCGATGCGGCCGGCGCGTCCATCGTGTTCGTCCACGGCCGCGCCGAGGAGCCACCCGCAGGCTCGTTCGACGCGGTCGTCGAGCGTCATGTGCTGTGGACGGTGCCCGACCCCGTTTCGACGCTGCGAGCGTGGCGCTCGGTGACGCGGCCGGGAGGCAGGCTCGTCCTGCTCGAGGGATCGTGGGGTGGCGACGGGCCGTTCGTCGCGCTCGCGGACGCCGCCGCGCAGATGCTCGAGCGGGTCTACGGCATCGCGGGCCACCACCACGCCGAGTACCCCAACGACCTCGCGCTGCCCCTCGAAGGCGCCTCCTCGCCCGCGCCGTTCCTCGAGGCGGTCGCCGAGGCCGGGTGGGAGCGCCTGCGGCTCGGGCGGCTGCGCGACGTCGAATGGGCGATCGAGCGCCGGCTCCCGTTCCCGCTCGGGCCGCTGAGGCACCGCCCGCGCTACGCGATCATCGCCGACGCACCCGCGTAAGCGTCAGGCGACCGCGGCGCCGGCGAGCGGCCGGCTGATCTCCTCGGGCGCGGGCGACCAACGCAGGTCGAACGCGTCGGCGAGATGATCGATCGCGATCGGCGCGACCTCTTCGACGCCGACGTCGCGGCCGAGGAGCCGCGAGAGCGACGTGACACCGTGGTCCGGGAGACCGCACGCGACGATCCCGTCGAACCATGCGAGGTCGGTGTTGCAGTTGAGCGCCATCCCGTGCAACGTGACACGCGTCCGCAGCAGCCGCACGCCGATCGCGCAGATCTTGTCCTCGCCGGACCACACACCGGTCTGCACGTCCGCGCGACGCGCGACCGTGACGCCCATGTCGGCGCACGACCGGATCGCGACCTCTTCCAGCCGGCGCAGGTGCGCCGCGGCGTCGGGACGGCTGCCGAGGCCGAGGATCGGGTACACCACCAGTTGGCCCGGTCCGTGGAACGTGAACGACCCGCCTCGGTCGATCCGCCGAACGGCGCCACCTCGGGCCGTCACGGTCGCCTCGTCCCACAGCAGCTCGTCCTCTGTGGCGCGTCTGCCCGCCGTGAACACTGGTGGATGTTGGAGCACGATGACCGTGTCGGGGATCTCGTCGGCGAGCCGGCGGCGGGCGAGGGTGTGCATAGCCTCGTTCGCGATGTCGTAGTCGATCAGGCCGGGTGGCGTGAGCAGCCACGCGGGGGAGCGGCTGCCGATCACACTCCGAGGTCCTCGGCGAAGTCCCAGGTCTCGAGGTTGTGCTTCACGCGCGCGAGGAAGCGCGTCGCCAGCTCCCCGTCGATCAGTCGGTGGTCCCACGACATCGAGATGTAGACCATCGATCGCACGGCGATCGCGTCGTCCTCCACCACCACCGGCCGCTTCTGGATCCCGTCCAGCGACAGGATGCCCGCGTTCGGTTGGTTGATGATCGGTACCGACACGAGCGAGC
>C688J18823_10002459_pt1 | contig 11566 bp, 17 predicted proteins | sample HopSoiMetagenom1_FD_18823 | JGI IMG/M metagenome (IMG submission 18823) | reverse complement strand
CCCGCCGACTACGACACCGAATGGGTAGCCGTCGCGGCGGGCGGCGTCACACCCGCGACATGGGTCGCCAACAGCATCGTCAAAGCCGACGTCGACGACACCCCTGTGGCGCTGACGGTCGGTGCCTCGACTCTCGTAGGCCGTGGCGCCGCCGGTCCGATCGCCGCTCTGACCGCCGCGCAGATCAAGGCGCTGCTCGCTCTCGTCGCCGCGGACGTCTCGAACTTCGATACGCAGGTGCGCACATCGAGACTCGATCAGATGGCGACGCCGACCGCGCCTGTCTCGTTCGGCGGCCAAGCCGTCACCAACGTGCTCGCCCCGACCAACCCGACCGACGCCGCTACCAAGGCGTACGCCGACAGCGCCGGGGTCACGGCGACGCTGTGGGACGCCGGCAGCATCGTCAAAGCCGACGTCGACAACACCCCGGTGGCGCTGCCCGTGCCGGCGTCGACGTTCGTCGGTCGTGCCGCTACCGGCGGCATCGCTGCTCTGACCACTGCGCAGGCCAAGGCGCTGCTGGCGATCGTGGCCGCGGACCTCGCCGACTTCAACGCGCAGGTACGCACGAACCGACTCGATCAGATGGCAACGCCTATCGCGCCCGTCTCGTTCGGCGGACAGGACATCACCAATGCGAGCTGGGCGGGGACGGCAATCCCCATAGCCGGCGGCGGCACCGGCGCGGTCACCGCAGCGACCGCTCGCAGCGCTCTCGGAACGATGGGCAAGTACAACGGCACGATCGGCGACGGCACGACGACCAGCTTCGTGGTGACGCACGGCTTGCAACGCACGGCCGTGGCCGTCGAGCTGTACGACGCCACCACGCTCGAAACCATCATCGCCCGCGTCACGCGCCTGTCGACGACGCAGATGCGACTCGACTTCAACCCGGCGCCCGCCACCAACGCCGTGGGGATCATCGCATGGGCGTGAGAACGGAGCAGCCATGAAGTCCTACGACGCCCTCAACCTGCTGGGCAACGCCATCAACAACCTGGCCACGCCGGCCGTTGGCACCGACGCCGCCACGAAGGCGTACGTCGACACGGCGGCGGGCGCGGGAGTGCCGGCGACCACCTACGACGCCAACACCGTCCTCAAGGCCGACACCGACAACACGCCGGTCGCCTTGCCGGTGCCGGCGTCGACCCTGGTGGGCCGAGGCGCCGCCGGGACGATCGCCGCGCTCACCGGCGCCCAGGCCAAGGCCATCCTGGCCATCGTCGTCGGCGATGTCTCGGGCCTGGCCGCGTCGGCCGTACCGTTCACACCCACCGGCACGATCGCCGCCAGCAACGTCCAGGCCGCCATAGCCGAGGTCGCCGCCGAGGCCGGCTCGGGCATCACGCCGAACACGGGCTGGGCCGTCACCGCCGGCTACGTCGCCGACAAGACGCTGAACCCCGAGAGCACGACCGTCACCGAGGTCGCCCGCGCCCTGGGCACGCTCATCGACGCGCTCAAGGCGCAGAACATCTTGGCGAGCTAGGCAGTGGCCAAGTTCGGCGACATCCTCACGACGGACGCGTTCGATACCGGGGCGACGACCTGGGACCCGGTCATGTGCAAGGTCACCCGCACGACGGACGTATCGGTGCCCAACAGCACGGAGGCCACCACCCCCTTCGGGACCGGCAACGCCGCCGAGGACTACAAGACCGTCGCCGGCATGCACAGCATGGCGACAAATACCGACCGGCTGGTCTGCACCAGGACGGGCGTCTTCGTTGCCAAGGCGCAGATGTACGTGAACGCCGAGATCGGGACCGGCAACGCGTTCCTCGTCATCTCGGTGACGACGACCTCGCCGAGTGCAACCGTGAAGACGCAGTCATGGCTCCTGGCCGGCCAGACGAACGGCAGCTACCTGAACCTTGAACGAACGTTCGTCGTGCCGACCGACGTCAACACCTACGTCACGATGGCGCTCAAGAACCAGGCCGGCGTTGCCCTTCTAGTCAAGGCAACCTCCTGGCTCTCGCTCCGCCGCGTAGCCAAACTACTGGAGTCGGACCTATGACCATCCCTCCGTGCTGCCAGCTCTACCACATTCCGGCCACTGGTGTGGGGTCCGTCAGCACGACCACTCCGATAACGTGGACTATTCCGGCCGGTACGGAGCACAGCACCTTCAATCAGATGTTCAATCGGCTGACCTCTTCGAGCCGGCTCTATCCTCAGCAGGTCGGCTACTGGGACGTCAGGGCCACGCTCTTTGGCTCCAGGACGAGCGGCCCCTACCTCAACACTCTCAAGCTCACGACCATCACGCCGTCGGCGACGATAGACCTGGCTCGGGTCTATGGCACGTCCGCCATCCTTACGGCCGATGTCTATGTGGCCGACACGGCAGCCTATTTCTGGCTGGACTTCGGCGGTGCGTTCACCGGAAGTTCCGCCTACGCGACCCTGTCGGCCAGGAGGGTCGGATGAGCACCTTCGGCGTAGTACCGACCAGCACCGTAGTGACACCCGCTGCCGTCACCGAAATGGCCCGCATCGAGGTGCAGACAACAACGGACCAGTCGCCGACCTCTAGCACGTTGGTCAACTTCGGCTCCACGATGGCCAGCGTCGCATCCCAATCGTCGAACGCGGCCGGCATGTACGACTCAAGCGGCAACGGCACGCTTCGCACCATCGGCTATCCGGGGCTGTTCGTGGTTTGCTTCGATCTCGCCTGCAATGCCAGCGCCAACGCCGCCTTCATGCTGCAACGCGACGGCGTAGATGTCCAGAAGATCGGGCGCGAGAACACGGCGGGCGCCGTTTCTCAATGCGTGATCGTTTGGGAGGAGTTGGTGAAGCAGGCGTCACCAGGCCCCGGATTCCAGCTTTTCACCATCCTCAGCGGCGCCACGGTCCAGGCCGGCAGCCGGATGTGGATTCAACAGGTGGCATGACATGACCAAGTTCGGGGACACCAACACGCAGGACACGATGTCCGGGCTCCCGGCGGGCGGTACCGCCGGCCAGGCGCTCACGAAGACGACGGGCGCCGACTACGACGCGGGACGGTGGGGCTGATGGCCAAGTTCGGGGACATCCTCACGACGGACGTCGTCGACACGAGCGGCTTCACCGGCAGTTGGAACCCGCCCGCCTGCAAGCTCGTGCGGGCGCAGAGTGCCACCGTCGCCGTCGGCACGCCGTTGTCGCTCACCTTCGATTCCACGACCGGGATCGAAGAGTGCAAGACCGTTGCGGCGATGCACTCGACGAGCACGAACACCAACCGCATCGTGGCCACGCAGCTCGGGCTGTTCCTGGTGAAGACGCAAGTGAGCTTTAGTGGTGGCACCACCGGCGCCGTGATCTCGACCTTCATCGACGTGACCGTGCCCTCCGCCTCACAGACGACCACATACGAGGTACGCACCGCGTCGGGGTACGCCACCGCCTCGTATCACGTGCGCCCCATCCTGGTCGACGTCGACCCGAACACGTACGTCGCGCTCCGGCTGGCCGTCGCCACCGGGACGAGCGTCACCGCCACAACCGAGACCTGGCTCTCATTCCGATGCGTAGCGGCCTTCTAGAAGGACACCGAGAATGACAATCACCGCCTCGCCGGCACGGGTCATAAACTCATTCGCCCCCATTAGTGCCAGCTTCTCGACAATCACGACGTCGGTCGCCCAAATCAGCACCTACCCGTATCCTGACGTCGCCTCGCTGAGCACGATGTACCTGACCAACAACAAGTACTACCCGCGGGAGATCGGCCTCTTCAGCGTGACAGCCAGCGTTCTCCCTACGACAACTGGCTTCACGTTCACCGCCGTGCAACTGGTACGGGTCACCGGCGCCGCCGTAACCACGACGCAGGCGCACTTCCCGAACCCTGGCTGGGGCAACCTGCTCGACATGACGGTCTCGGCGGACATATGGATACCCGACGTCAACACCTACGTCATGCTGCAAGCCGGAACGGACGCCTTCTCCGTAACCGCACAGGTATCGTTCTCTATTCGACGGGTCGCGTGAAGGGACCGCCATGTCTACATGGGGGCTAATCCCAACCACATCAGCATTGGCCGCGGGCGTCTCAACACCACCACGGTGCGAACTGAGCTTGACGGCGGACCAGTCGGGCGCCAGTCGTTACCTGAGCTGGGGCACGACGGAGGCGACAGAGATATACAAGTCGCACCCCGAGATGCGGGACGCCACGACCAACCCGACGTCACTGGGGGGCGCCGCGTCATGCGCAGGCGCCACCTACGCGGTCGGGTGCGCGCTACTGATATCCCCCGGCACGGGCTCCTTCGAGGTCGGACTTCGGTACGTCAACGCCCCGACGATCGGCGACCAGAGGATGGGCGTCGCCCCGGAGGGGATGGGCGCCGGCCACTTCCCGACGTGGGTCTCGTTCGAGATCGACCAGGTGATGAAGGCCGGCGACTTGCGCTTCCGGCTCTTCGCCATATCGAACGGATACACCGTCAAGGCCGGCTCGCGCTTCTGGCTCTACCAAGTGGCCTGAACGCGGCGGCGCCGGCCCCCCGTCGGAGTGGGGAGCCGGCGCCTAGGGGCCGTCTGAACCCCTGTCGGGCAACGTAGAGGATCGGCGTTGGCGCGTGGGGGATCACGCGTCGAGTCGCGTCGAGCTTGCTAGCGTGCTCGCCGCCCGGTGCGTCGTACAACCCCTAACGCGCTCGCTGAGCCCTTAGCATCTCTTCTAGCGACGGGGACCGACGCATCGGGCTGCACGCGTCTTCAGTCGGACTATGCTGCCGGCGATCGAGCTGTTTGAGTCCATCGAACGCTCGTCGGCTTCGAGGCCCCCTCACGGGGGCCTCGTCGCGTTGCATGCGCCCATCCGCGCGCGAGCAGCGCTAACGTGCGGCGGCATGGACTCAAACATGCTTCTAGTAGGTGTAGTGACGAGCGTGCATCGTGCCGGTCAATGATCGCTTCCCGAGCGGACCGCGTGCGCTGCCCGACCTGCGACTGACACTGCTCGATCGGTGGCGCCCCGGCCAACCGTTCTGGCGCGGTGACGCGGCGCGTGAGCGCGCTGCGGGCCACTCGATGCCGCGTCTGTCGTTCGACAGCGTCGCGCTCGCTCGCGCCGAGCTGTGGTGGGCGACGCACGATCTGAGCACGCTCGTCGAGCACGCGGCGCGTACGTTGCCGTCGACGACGTTGAGCGACGAGCTGCTGCCCGGTCGGCTGCCGAACGCGGCGTGGGGGCTCGTCGTGTTCGCTCACCCGCTCGTCGGTACTGACGCCAAGAACGGCGACGCGATGTTGACGAGCGCGCTGCTGTGGGGGCTCTGCGGCATCGACGAGCGTCACGGCGTGACGTATTGGCCCGAAGACGGCAGCACGGTGGACGACGACGAGATCGTCGACGGGCACACGTTGCATCGAGCGCTGACGATCTCGACGTACGTGCACGCGCCGCCGAACGGTGTAGCGGGGCCGCTCATCAATCGCGACGAGGAGGTGAACGGAGAGTGGGTGCGCAACGCGGGCTTCGAGGGCGTCTGGCTCGCAACGGGGCGACAGCAGTGGCGCTTCGGCTTCGACGTGATGCGACCGTGCTGGTACGAGGCCCCGGAGTCGTCGCCCGGCCTTCGCGCGCTATCGAGCCCGCACGCCATCGCGTCGATGGCTGAAGAGCGTCGCTGGCTCGCCGCGCTCTGGTTGCTCGCCGCGCAGCCGCTCACCGATGTCGTCGAGCAGCGCGTCGACAAAGCAGCTCGACGACGCTCGCAGCGTGCTGGTGTCTCGACGTCGAGCGTGCGACTCGTCGACGTGCGACACAAGCGCAGCGCGACGTCGAGCGACAGCGAGCGTCGCGTCGACTGGCACAATCGCTGGATCGTCGAAGGGCACTGGCGACAGCAAGCGCACGGGCCGGGCTGGTCGCTGCGCAAGCCGGTCTTCGTCGACGAGTACGTGAAAGGCCCTGCTGACAAGCCGCTCGTCGTGCGCGAGCACGTGAACGTCGTGCGCGCGTCGAACGACGACGCATCGACGTAGACCCCCCAAGGGCGAAGCCGGGTCGTTCGCTCTTTCACCCCGTCGGAGTGAGCGGCCCGCTTCGTCGACACGAATCAGGAGGCAACGAAACATGAGTGACGATCAAGCTGTCGAGCAGCTCGAAGCGCGCCGGTGCGACTCGTGCTACGAGCCGGGCACGAGCGAGGATCTGCCGCTGCACGGCGAGTGCATGCTGCGAGCGATGTTCGGCGGCATCGCTGACATCCTCACCCCTGAGGACGTCGCTGACGTCGGCCCGGACGGTGGCATGTCAGTGCGCGATTCGGCACGTTGCGTCGAGTGCTTGCTGTCGAAGTTCGCTGTCGACAGCGTGCTGCGACGCGAGCATCTCGGCGAATCGGTCGAGATACGCCGACAGTCGCTCGCGCTCTTGCAAGCGTTGGTCACGAGGAATTACGAGGCGCTAGCCAAGCTCGATCCGAAGGCGGCGGCGCTACTCGCGGTGCGTCACGGTATGCGCGACGCTCTCGACGAGCTGCGCCCGCATCTCGAAGCGCTGGGGCTCGACGACGAAGACGACGAGGAGAAGACGTCATGAGCAAGGACGACACCGCCGCGATGGTCGACGCGCTCACGAAGCGCTTCACTGACGAAGGGCGACTCATCGAAGCGGGGTGGCAAGCGATGCGCGTGCTGGTCATCCCGTCGACGGCGTCGTCGATGCAGCTGAGCGAGATGCGCAAGGCGTTCTTCGCTGGCGCGCAGCATCTGTTCGCGTCGCTCGCGGGCGTCGTGGGTGAGGGGGATGACGAGCTGAGCGCGGACGACATGCGACGAGTCGAGCTGATCGGCGACGAGCTGGACAAGTTCGTCGAGGAGCTGCGTGCTGAGGTCAGGCGTTCGTAATGCCTGTCGTCACGCACAAGGAGTGTCGAGCGCTCGGGCACGCGTGGCAGCGCATGGACGGCCCGCCGGATGGGTGGCGTCGACCGGACTCGCCGTACTGGAGCGCGGCGCGCTACGTCGTGCATCTGCGCTGTCGAGACTGCGATAGCTGGCGGCACATCGCGATGACGAGCAAAGGCACGCGTCTGCAGAACAAGTACACGTACGTCGACGACTATCTCATGCCGCCCGGCGAGCCACGCCCTGACCCTGACCGACTGCGGCTGTGGCTGGCGGTGCCGAGTCGATGGAAGTGAACGAGTCGCGTTGGTGGCCGGCGAACACGCCGCGCGCGAATCATCTGGCGTACGCGTGCATCTTGTGGACGCTGTATCTCGACGGCCCGTTCGAGCACGCGAGCGGGGAAGCGCCGAGCGTGCTCAAGCGAGCGCTCATCGCTCGTGATGGCCCGTACACCGCGGCGAAGGGTCAACCCGATCTGCATTACGCGCTGGAGCGGCTCGCTGACGTCGACGGGCCGTATCGAGGTTGCGTCGAGCGCAAGACGTCGGCGACGTCGTGCTATCGACTCGCGCTCACGATCGGCGTCGATGAGCTGCCGCCGAACCCGTTCGAGCGTCCTGATCTCTACGGCTCGACGCAGCGCAGTGTTTCGTCGTCGAGCGCTGACGAGTCGGCGCTGCTCGATCCGCTCGATGCGCTCGCGGCGATCAAGGGTCTCGTCGACGAAGCGCTCGGGCACGGGCTCAACGCGGCAGACTTCGCGACAGCTGAGCGTCTCGCTGCTGTGCTCGAGGAGAACGAGCGCTTGCGCGTCGAGCGTGATCAGATCCAGAGCGTGCTGCTGGAGAAGCTGCGCGAGGTCGACGGTCTGCGTCGTGCGCTCAGCACAGCTCGACGAGCGCGCTGACGAACCGTCGCCACAATACGAGGAGCCCCCGACGATGGTCGAGTACTTGAGCGAAGCAGTCCGCCGGCTAGAGGTCGAACGGGACCGGCTGCGGGCGGTCGTCGTCGCCACTGCCACCGACGCCCGCGTGCTCGTCAAGGCGCTCGGCCAGGGCAACGCCGATGCCGCCACCGCTCTCGCCGAACGCATCTACGACCGGCACGAGCCCCACGACGTCGGCGAACAGCTTGACGGAGGCGCGGATATGGGCGGCCAAGGGGGCGGGGCTCACGTGCGTCCCTGAGTTGCGCCTCGGACACGCGAGCCCCGCCCCGGCTCTCGTCAGCGGCGAAGCAGCACGAGCAACAGGACGACGACGACGAGAGCGAGCGTGAGCCACTGCAGGACGTCGGACGTCGTCATGCTGTGACGCTAGCGCTGTGATGTCGCGACGCGTGCTGTAGCGTCGCTGCTCAGCGCTCGTGAGCGAGCTGGTGTGCTCGTCGAGCAGCGATGCATCGTCCCGAGCCGGCGAACGCAGCAGGCGAGCTTCTAGCGTGCTCTCGTTCGACGTGCTGCGCAGCTCGCTGCGCTGGTGTCACAGCTGAGCGGATATGTGCTCTGAGCTGCTCGAATGCGTCTAGTTGTCTGTTCTTTACTGATCTGTTCAGACCCGTAAAGAACAGACGACTACGATGTGCGCATGGACTCAAGCAGCAAGACCCGCAAGGGAGCTACAGGAAAGAGACGAGGCGTCGCTGAAGCGAAGGGCGCTGGGGTGCGCGTGCGTCACGCTCGCACGCACGACAGGATCAGGCGATTGTCGGCTGTCGTGCGCGTGAGCAAGCGTAACGGGCGCAAGGGGCCGCGGTTCTTGTCGCCGAGCGAGCAGCGCAAGGCGATCAAGGCGTGGGCGGCGGCGAACGGCGTGATCATCGTCAACTGGTACGACGAGAGCGACAGCGTCTCAGGGCGCACGACAGCGAGGCCGGGCCTGCAGGCGGCGTTGGCGGAGATCGAGGCGGGGCGCAGCGACGGGCTGATCGTCGCGAAGGTCGATCGCTTCTGTCGCAATCTCGTCGAGGGGCTCTTGGCAGTGCGCAAGCTGCAGCACGACGGGCACGTGTTCGTGGCGACGATCGACGGCATCGTGGCGATCGACGCGCAGGACTTCGCGACGAACTTGTTGCTGTCGCTCATGCTGCTCTTCGCGGAGTGGCAGTGGAACAGCTTGCGTTCTCAGCTCAACGACAGTCGCACGGACGCGGTGGCGCGCGGCGTGGCGGGCAACGCGCCGTACGGCTACGACAAGGACGACGACGGGCGACTCGTCAAGCATGCGAGCGAGGCGCAGATCGTCGTGCTCATCTTCTCGCTGCGAGCACGCGGGTGGTCGTTGCCGGAGATCGCGGACGAGCTGACGACGCGTGAGGTGCCGAAGCGCAACGCGCCGGGGCAACGATGGGTGCCGACCGCGGTGTTGCGCATCTTGAACAACCGCACGTATCTCGGTGAGCTGCGCAGCGGTGCCGCGGTCAATCGCAAGGCGGGGCATCCGCGGCTCGTCACGCAAGCGCAGTGGGACAAGGCGCACAAGCTGCGGGCGACGCAGCGACGCGGGCGCTCGCTGTTCTTGCTGTCAGGTGTCGTGCGCTGTGCGAGCTGCGGGTCGCGCATGGTCGGCTGCAGCGACGGGGGGCGCAGGCGCTATCGCTGCAAGAGCAGCAACAGCTGGGGGCGATGCCCGGCACCGGCGGGGGTGCCGAGCGATGATCTCGACAAGGCGGTGCTCGAACGACTGCACGAGGACTATCTGTCGAACACGAGCTGGCAGGGCACGCTCACAGACGACGACGAAGTGCTCGGGGCGAAGCAGCGTCTCGTCGATGCGGAAGCTGAGCTGCGGTCGTTCCTGGACAACGACGTGACGCGCTCGGTCATCGAGCGACTAGGCGCCGCCCAGGTGCAATCGAGCGCAGACAAGCACATCATGGCCGTCGAGGTGGCGCGGCTCGATCTGCGCGACGTCGAGAACCGCGCGGTGAAGGCGCACGTGCCGCACAATCTCGATGGTGGCGTCTGGGCGAAGCTGTCGCACGAGCGCAAGCGTGACGTCATCGCTGTGCTGTATCCGGTCGTGGCGGTGGCGCCGCAGGCGAGGCGTCGCTCTCGTTGGGAGCCGTCAATCGGGGGGCGCGTCCGCATCTGGCGCGCTCGTGAGGAAGGCTTGCCCGCTGGCTTGCCCGGTCTCGGCGGTCAGTGCGTCGAGATGGTGCCGATCGCTGTCTAGGTGCAGCGTCGACCAGGTCGTGCCGGGGTAGCTCTCAGCTAGTGCTGCTTCGATGATCTGATCGACTTGGGAGCGAGTGCTCTCGTCGAACGGGCACGTCGGCATGTCGTTGAGCATGTCGACGTGTTCGTCGTTCTCACAACCCTCTTTCTCGGCTCAGCGCGCGCTCATTGAGATCTGCAGCAGGCTGAGTGCACGGCTCTTAGGCGAACGCGGGGGTTCCGTTCGTGGGACCGCGCCGGTACGGTGGCGATTCGCGGTTGCCCTCCCCGGCTCGGGGCAGGTGAGTCCCCAGCCGCTTCGCTGAACCTTCGTGTCGCAGACGCTTCTGCGGCGCTGCACGTGTTGCTTGACCAATAACGCGCCCCCTGCTTCGGCGCGCTTCTAAACGTGAAGGGATGGGCCGATGGCTGCAGTCATTCGGTGTCATTGCTGGCGATGCGTCGACGTCTTGTACATCGACTGTGCGCACTTCTGGGCGGCGCATCGTGGTGACGTCGATGCGGAGCTGATCGAGCTGCGCCCGCTGCCGTCGCGGCCGCAGCAGTTGACGCTCTTCGACTGGGAGCGCGCGACGTGAGCGCGTCGGTGACGATCGACGTGCGCGGGTTACCGCGCCCGCAAGGGTCGATGCGCGTGCACACGTTGCCGAACGGCAAGACGGCGGTGCGCTATCCACCGGCGGTGTACGCGTGGCGTGCGCAGGTGCAGCAAGCGGTCGCACAGCTCGATGCGGAGCCGTTCGTGGGGGCGGTCGAGCTGCGACTCGGCTTCGATCTGCCGCGTCCGGTCGGGCACTACGGCACAGGTCGCAACGCTCGTGTCGTGCGAGCGGGTGCACCGGCGCATCCGTGCGTGGCGCCCGATCTCGACAAGTTGACGCGCTGCATCGGTGACGCGATCACGGACGCGGGGCTGTGGAAGGACGACTCGCAGGTGGTGCTGATCGAGGCGGCGAAGCGCTACACGAGTGACGTGCCGGGCGTGGTCATCGCGGTCAGGGGGGTGTCATGAGCGAGTCGATCCCGCTCGCTGAACTGCCGGGCTTCAGTGACGGCGACGTCGTGCGTGATCGCTTCGGCAGGTATCTCGTGCGCCCGCCGGGAGGGACGCGGCGCGAGCCGTACACGCGGGCGACGACGTTGGCGAAGACGCATGACGACGGGGGCGGGCTGGCGCCGTGGAAGGCGTCGCTGGCAGTCGTCGGGGCGATGATGCAGCGCGGCATGCGAGCGAGCTGGGAAGCGCTCATGGCGGAGACGGGCGGCAACCCGTGGTATCACAGCGAGGCGTCGAAGCGTGAGTGCAAGCGCTTAGTCGAGGAGTGCGCGGCGATCGGCGGGGCGATCGATCGGCGTGAGACAGGCAAGGCGTTGCATCGCATCACGGCGCTGTCAGATGCGGGGGTGATGCCGGAGCACTTGACGGCGGAGACAGCTGACGACGTCGCCGCGTATCACAGCACGCTCGCTGACAAGGGCGTCGTCGTCTTGTCGGAGTTCATCGAGCGCATGGTCGTG
>C688J18823_10002458_pt1 | contig 11566 bp, 9 predicted proteins | sample HopSoiMetagenom1_FD_18823 | JGI IMG/M metagenome (IMG submission 18823) | reverse complement strand
GCAGGCAGGTTCTTGCCCGAGCTGCCCGTGCCCCACGTGCTGCGCGGTCCGGAAATGGTGTTCGGGTCGCCGCCCTGAATGACGAAGCCCGCGATCACGCGATGAAACTTCGTGCCGTTGTAGAAGCCCTTCTCCGAGAGGTCGATGAAGTTCTTCACATGACCCGGCGCCACGTCGGGGAAGAACTGCAGGTCGATCTCTCCCAGCGAGGTGTGCAGCTCGGCGATCTTGTTCTCGTAATAGCTCATCGGTTTCTCCTCCTCGGCGGGCTTGGCTGCCGGAGCAGGGGCCGGCTGGGACGCCGTCGCGGCGCTCTCCGTCCCCGTGCTTTCGGTCTGCGTGCCAGTGTTCTTGTCGTTTGCGGGAGCGCAGCTCATGGCGAGAGCGAGCAGCGCGAATGTGAGTAGTTTTTTCATGGCGCCTCCAGGCGGCGCGAATCGTATTTGTTCCGCTACACTCGCGCAATGGCACCGAGGTGAACATGCGCCGATTCTTCGCGTTTCTCGCCGTCGTACTGACCACCACGTCCGTCGCGGCGATGACGTCCAGCCCGGCGCTCTCCGCCGCGCCGTCGCATTACGTAACCGTCGACGGCATCCGCGTGCACTACAAAATTACGGGCAAGGGCCGCAACACGCTCGTCTTCGTGCACGGACTGGGCGGCGAGATGAACGTCTGGCGCGAACAGGTCGAGTACTTCGCTCCGAAAGCGCGCGTGCTCGTCCTCGATCTGCCCGGCTACGGCCAGAGCGACAAACCGCAGCACGTGAAGTACACGATGCGGCTCTTCGCGCGCGCGATCCGCGCAACGATGGATGACGCGAAAGTCGATCGCGCGATCGTCGTCGGCCACAGCATGGGCGTGGCGGTCATGCGCGAATTCGATCGCGCGTTTCCGACGCGCGTCCGCGGACTGGTGTCGGTGGACGGCGCGATGGTGATGAATCTGCCTCGTGCGGAAGCGGAGAAATTCATCGAGCCGATGCGCGGCGCCGACTACCAGACGAATCTCAGCGCGATGTTCGACGCGTTCACGGAGCACGAGAGTCCGCCGGTGCGGATGGACATCAAGTCCGCCGCGCTGTCGACGCCGCAGCATGTGATCGTCAGCTCGATGGAGGAGATGTTCGCGCCCGCGGTCTGGAAGGACGACAAGATCACGATCCCGCTGCTGATCGTGAATACGAGCTCGCCGATGTGGACGGCAAAGTATGTCGACGCCGTGCGCGCGCTCGCGCACGATCTGAAGTACACGACCATCGACGATGCCGATCACTTCATCATGTTCTCGCAGCCGGCTGCGTTGAATCAGGCGATCGAGAAGTGGATGAAGTCGAAAGGTTGGCTGCGATGACGGCCCCTCACCCGGCCACCCTCTCGTCGATATGGAGCGCGGACGTCTCGTCCGCAGTCGCTGGCCGTCCCGGCCGGCGACGATTGTCGTCGAGCGAGACGCTCGCCGACTGCGGGCGGGACGCCCGCGCTCCACCCGCTGAAGCGGGGCGAGGGACAACGCTCTCGCGTTTAGCGCTGGATTGCGTAGGCGATCTTTACGAAGAGCGACCGATCTGCGCGTACCAGATCGGCGCGTTCGTTCAGGATCCGATCGTCGCCGTAGCCGACGAAGAGCACCGTCTGCCAGTTCAATCGATATGAGTAGAGCAGCGAGCCACTGAACGAGCCGTCGTGCTTCGGAACGGGAAACTTGTACCGCTCCGGCACGCGGGTGATGTCAACATATTGACCAATCAACCGCAACAATGAATTCGCGGTGAAGCTGTACACGAGCCGCACGCGCGACACCTCGGCGGTGAAGAGATGTCCCGGATTGTTCGTGTTGCGGACGCTGAGCTCCTGCCGGTTGTAGAGCAACTCGGTCTGCAGGTGCGGGGTCGGACGGAAGATCGAGTCGATCGACGTGTCGTAGCCGCGGCCGGGACGTGAGTTCGCGAAGTCGATGGCCTCGCCGACATCGCCCTGGAACGTGATGTTCGACCACATGCGCGACGGGTTCGCCGAGTACAGCCAGGTCCAGTACGTCTCGGAGAGCGTCTGCCCGTTGTCCAGCCGGTAGCGCGCGCCGGGGTGCAGTTGCAGCAGCGCAAGCAAGTTGTGCGTCGCGCGGAACGAGCCCTCGAGGTACTGCTCCTGCGACACGAGTCCTTCGTCATCGCTGACGTGATCGCCCCGCGCCGCGACGCGATAGTTCGTGAAGAAGCCCTTCTCCGGCCACCAGTTCTTGCCCGTGCTCGCGATCTCCTCGCGAATGCCGGTCTGCGGCACGAATCCGTTGTCCGCGCGGAAGCCTTTGCCGAAATCGTTGAGCTGCACGTTCCAGTCGTATTCGCGTTTGCTGTGGAACCACGCGGCGCGCGCGGCGTGCGACGTGACGCTGTCGGTGTCGCTGTAGAGATACTGTCCGACGACCTGATCGATCTCGGTCGGGCGCCATTCGAAGTCGGGACCGAGGAGGCGATTGTGTCCGCCGCCGCGATATTCGCGGATCGTCGTCAGCGCGCCGATCGCGGAGCGTCCGATCTCGTGCCGCACGCGCGCGATGCCCGCGATCGACTCCACATCCTGATCCTCGGTGAATGAGCCGAGGGACGTCGGGATGACGATCGAGCCGCCGCCGCGGTCGTCGGCGACGAGCGTCGTCCATTCCGTCGAGCCGCTCTTGCCGGTGGCGCGCAATCCCCAGCGCGGCGACGTGATCGTCCGCGTGTAGACGGCCTGAATCGGCGTATCGAAAAGATCCGTGCCTTCGAGGAAGAACGGCCGCTTTTCGCGGATAAAGATCGCGAATCGCTGATTCGTCGTGATCTGCGCGACATCCGACTCGATCTGCGAGAAGTCGGGATTGAGTGTCGCGTCGATCGCGGTGTCGGTGGTCGGCGACCACTTCACATCGATGCCTGCATTGTTGTCGAGGTCATGATGTCCGAGGGTCGTGGATGTCGCATCCGCCGGCGTTGCGGTTGATTGCGAAGTGACGTACGGGGTCGCGATCAGATGCTGCGAATTCGGCAGGTTCGTGATGCCGCCGAGCAGCAGCTCGTGACAGACGAGGCAGTTGGTGTTCTTCGGAATCGGGACCGCCGAGGCGGAGTAGCGGAACTGGCGCGGCCACGTGCGGATGACGTTGATGCCGAACGTCTTCGGATCGCTCTCCTTGTATCGCAGCGTGGAAAGCGGGATGCGGTACTCGGCGACCCATCCGGTTGCCGTGATCTTCGTTGCCGTGTCGTAGAAAAAGTCGGGTGAAAAATCCTCGGAGCCGCTAGCGTCGTTGTCCAGCGCATCGCCCTGCACGTTGCGCGGATTCACCCGCAGCTCGAGCGCGACCTTTCCTTCGCCGCGCGCATCGACGAACACGCCGACGTTGTCCTGATCGCCGAAGACCTGGTCGCGCTCGACGAGCGGCGCGCGGATCTTGGACGGATCATCGTCGCGGCAATCGATGCCGATGTAGAGATTGCGATCGTCGTACGTGGCGTACGCGATCGTCTTCATCGGCGGCTCGGTGTTATCGCTCTTGTAGTACTCGAACCACTTGTCGATGACGAACGCGCCTTTCCAGCCGGCATCGGAGAGGTCGCCATCGAGGGTGATCGGGCCCTGCGCACGAGGAAGAGTCAGCTGCTGCGTCTGCGCCTGCGCGAAGGAGGAGAGGGCGGACAGAAGAACGGCTGCGAGCGTTTTCCGCATAACGAGTCTTTTCGAAGGTCTTTGACGACCATTGCGAAGATTCGTTAGTTAGTGCGTCACGCCCTGCTGCGTGATCTGGATCTCGCCGTCTTCGGTGTAGAGCTCGATCTTCTCGCCGCCGCCGCCGATTTTGCCGGTGGCGCGGACGCGCGTCTTGCCGTTGAACGTGTCGCGCTTGATGGTCAGGCCGTTGAAGTCGGAGCGGACGCCGGCCGCTTCTTCATCGGTCGTGAGGATGGTCGCATCGATGTCCGCGGCGAAGCGGCCGCCGATGTTCAGCACGATGTTGCCCTTCGTCGTCTTCACCGAGACGTGCTGCGTGTGCAGCCGCGGATCCATCGTCACCATCACATCACCGGAGCGGGTGTCCGCTTCGACTGCGCCGACTGCCTGGTTGACGATGATGTCGCCGCCGCCGTTGTGCAGCGAGATCGCACCGCCGGCATAGATCACGTGCAGTGTGCCGCCGCCGGTCGAGAGCTCCCCGCCTTTACGCGCGTTCCGCACGAGGATCTCTCCCGCCTCGGTGTGCGCATTGAGGTCGCCGTAGATGTCGCCGAGCTCGAGCGGGCCGCCCATCGAGCGGACGCTGCAGTTGCCGGTGACCGTGCCGAGGTACACCTGACCGGCGCCGGTCTGAATGCTGGCCAGACCGCGGATCTCGCCGATGCGGAAGTTGCCGAGCTTCGTCGCGTACATGAACGGGCCGTTCACCAGCGGCTGCTCGATCGTTTCGATCACGCGGGCCTGCTGCTGAAGGACTCCGAGACTCGCAACCGGAGTCGCCTGCGGACCCGGAACCGCAGGCCGCACCACCGCCATCTTGACCGACCGGATCTCGTTCGGGCTTCCACCTCTGCTGAGCAGGAACACATCGCCCATGACGGCGGTCGTCACGAGCGACGGACCGCCCGGCCCGTTCACGATGCCGCGCATGGTGTTGAGCGCAATACGCGGACTGCGCAGCGCGAGATTCGTCTTGAAGTCGCCGGTGATCGACTGCGCGATCCAGTCGAGATTCGAATCGCCGTTGACCTGTACTTCGATCGAGCCGTTGACGGTCGTGAGCTGCACCGGATCGGACGGACGTGCCTCGGTCAGGAAATGAATGTTGCCGTTGACGCTGTCGACCGTCACCGGACCATCGATGCTGTCGAGCGTGATCTCGCCGTTCGTATTCTTCGCCGTCACCGTTCCTGCGATGTTCGTCACTTTGATGTGCTCGCCCATCTGTCCGGTGATGTGCACGGTCGTCGCACGCGGCACGCGCACGACGTACGCGACGTTGCTCTTCCACTTCGCCGCCGGCGATCCGTTGACGACGGTGCGGATCAGACGCGATTTCGCATCTCCGCCCATCAGCACCTGCGTCTGCTCGCGTCCTTCTTTCAGCGACGTGCCCTCGGGCGCGACGACGACTTTCACCACCGACACCGACACGCCGTCCTGATCGCTGCCGACGACGTCGACCGCTCCGATCGGATCTTCGATCCAGAGCGTGCCGCCGGCATCGAGCGGGAAGTCACGCACGAAGCGCTCGGTGTGACTGACCGGCGCAGCAAGGAGCGACGCGCACGCGAAGAGCGCGATCGCCGTCATGCTGCTGATTCGGATTGGGACCTTCATCACGGATGGATCTTGCCCAGTGCCTCTGCCGCTCTGGTGCGGACGTAGACGTTTTCGTCGTCCTGCATCGCCTTCTGCCGCAACATGTCGACTGCTGCGGAATCGAGCTGACCGCTCGCCGCGAGCTTCGCCAGCGCGTCGACAGCCTTGATGCGCACGGCAGGATTCGGATCGTTCTTCAGCGCGGCAATCAGCGCTTCGCGCGTGTCGCCGCTCGTCGTCGGCATCGTCTTCAGCGCGTCGACGGCTTTGATGCGCACGCCTTCATGCGTGTCGTTGCGCAGCACTTTCGCAAGCGCCTGCGCGATCTCGGGGCTGGTCGACTTGTCGGGCGTGTAGGTCTGCCGGACCCAGTCGATTGCACGCGAGCGCGTCGGCGACATACGGTCCTCGTTCTCCATGACGTAGGCCATGAGACGAACCATGCTCTTGTCATTGCGCGCGCCGGTGACGGTGACGTGCTGGGTGACGTCGAACGCGAGCTGGATCTGATCGTCGTTCGGGTCGACGTCGCTGAACTGCACGTTCTGGATGTCGGGACGTCCTTCGATGTTCGGATTGATGTTCGCCGCATCGATGGTGCGCGTCTCGGCGATGGAGAACGCGGCGGGCTGAATCGGCGCTGCCGGAATGCGCTCGACGCTGGCGACTCCGGTCGGTTGCACATGAATCGGCTGCGAGCGATGTCCGACGAAGTACGAGCCGCCCGCGAGAATCACGACCGCCGCGGCCTGCGACAACCACTTGAACGCCGGCCGGCGATGAAACGGAACGACATTCGTCTTCTGCTCGGCGACACCGATCTCGGCGAGGAACCGCTGCTTGATGCGCGCAGGCGGCTCGAGCTCGGGAAGCTCCCCCATCAATCGCCACGCTTCCTTCATGCCGTTCCATTCGTCGGCACATTTGGCGCAGTTTTCGATGTGCAGATGCGACGCCTCGCGCGTCTGCGCGTCGAGCGATTCGGTCAGGAGCAGCGGGAAGCTTTCTTTCATTGCACTGCATTCAGCCATCGGTCACCTCCGCGGGTATCGGCGGTCAGCGCTTTCTTGAGCGTTTCCATCGCGCGGAACACGCGCGTCTTCACCGCTCCTTCGCTGCATCCGGCGATCTGGGCGATCTCGGCGTACGACAGACCCTGATAGCGCGACAGCAGAATCGCTTCGCGCTGCTCAGGAGTCAGCGCCTGAAGCGCCCGCTGCACCCGCACCTCGTTCTCGCGCTGCTCCAGGGTGCGGTCGGGACCGTACTCCGCCGGAGCGGGCAGCGAGATCAGAACTTCTTCCGTTTCTTTCACCTTGTTGTCCGCTTTTCTCAAGTAATCGCGGCACCAGTTCGCCGTGATGGAGAAAAGCCACGTCGACAGTTTTGCGTCGCCGTGGAACTGGTTGGCATGCCTGATCATTTTGACGAAGACTTCCTGAACCGCATCCTCGGCCGCCTCGGCATTCTTCAGGAAGCGGAACGCGAAGTTGTAGATCCGGCCGCTGTAACGGTCGTAGATCTCAGAAGCGGGAGAGAGATCGCCGCCCTGAACGATACGCATCAGCTCCTGATCGTTCAGGTGGTTCATCTCCCCTGTTTCTCGTTGTTTGGACGGCGGCATGGGCGAAAGGTTACGGGCAGGCACGGCCCGCTGCGTTGGTTGCCAAAGGCTGGGCCACGGTTAGCGCCCGATTTTCCAGCGCAACAACCTGCTCAACAGGTTCACTCCCCTCCATCACCACCACGATCAGCGCGTACAGATCGAGCATGATGTAGAAGACCTCGGTGTCGCCGAAGTTGAACTCGAAGAGTCCGGCGACGGCGAGCCCGACGGTGATCGCCACCCCCGCCTGCGCGAACGCCTTCGCCGGACCGTTCCACGCCTTCGCACACTCGCGGATAAACAGCACCATTAAAAGGAGATAGGCCACAAGGGCGACAATCCCCCGTTCCGCCCAGATCTGCAGGACGGTGTTGTGGAGGTGCGGAATCCGGAAACGCGGCGCGTCGTGGCGGCGATACAAGGGGTAGATCTCCTTGACATTTGCCGGTCCGACGCCGAGGAGCGGGTAGTCGCGGATGATCTCGACGCCGGCCTCGGCCATGCGGATGCGATCGAGATTCGACTCCTGCCGGGTGTCGAAGATCGACACCATCCGGCTGAAGAGCGACAGCGGCATGAACGTCACGAAGATCACCAGCGCCGGCGCGGCCCAGGCCAGCATCCGCGGACGCGCAAAGAAGAGCAGCACGAACATCGCGCTGAGCCAGCCGAGCCAGATGCTGCGCGTAAACGTGAGGAGCAGCGTCAGCGTGACGATCCCCGCCGGAATCCAGAGCCACCACTTCCGCAGATGCGCCGCCAGGATGATCGCGAGCAGCGAGATCGGCAGCAGCAGACCGGAGAACGTCATCACGTGCGTGACCGGTCCGGTGATGCGATGCTCGAGATCGCGGTCATTGAGGATGAAGTACTGCACCAGTCCGATGCCGGCGCTGATCGTGCCCATCGCGATGTGCAGCCACAACGCGAGCGTGCGCATCCGCGGATACGTGCGGAAGAACATCAAGCCGATCGGGAACGTCAGCATCTTCACCCAGATCATTCCTTCGAAATAGATGTGGAGCTGGCGCGGAGACGCGATCGAGGAGATGGTCGAGACGATGCCGTAGAGCGCGAGCGGGTAATAAAGAATGTGGAAGCCGGGACGGATCTCGCGCTTCCACAAGGCCCACCCGAGGAAGACGATGGTGAGGCCGGCGAAACTCTCGGCGAGAGCGATCTTGCCCTGCGTGAAAACGTGCAATAGATAAAGGAAGAGCGAGATCTGAAGCGCGGTGGGGATGTCTTCAGGAAGACCGAGGCGTCTGGCGAGCCACGACACGGGGCGTCATGCCTCGTCGAACGCTTCTTCGACGAGCATCACCGGGATGTCGCTGACGACCGGATAGACGCGATGGCACTTCACGCATTGCAGTCCCTGCTCGACGACCGGCTCCTCGCCGCGGAACTTCTCGCGGTATTTGTCGCGGACGAGCGTGCGGCGCGATTCGGACAGCGGCACGAGCTTCACTTCCTGCTTGCACAACGGGCACGCGAGAATCTCGAGCAGTTCGTTGTCGATTGCCATCGGGCGCGGATCATAGCATCGTCATCCTGAGCCTCGTCGAGGGAGCCGGGTGGCAGGCGGCGCGCAACTCGCGCCTTCCACCCGCGCAGGTCCCTCGACTACGCTCGGGATGACATGACAGCCGTCCTGCACCTCGCCGCCGGCAATCGATGGACCGGCGCCGCCGCTCCGGCATTCGCCGAAGTCGAGTCGTTGCGCGCGGCCGGCATCGACGCGCATTACGCCTACGCCGGCGGCTACAAGCTGCAGGAGAAACTCGGCCATCTCGCCTTCGCGCATCCGCTGATCGCGAAGGCCCAGAACCCGTTGTCATTCGCCGGCACGGTGCGCGCGCTGCGGCGATTCATCGAAGAGCGCGACATCGAGCTCGTGCACGCGCACCTCACCTACGACCACTGGCTCGCGCGCTTCTGCGGTGTGCGCCTCGCGCGGACGTTTCACTCCCGCCGCGTGCTGCGCAGCGATCCGTTCACGCGATCGCTGATCGCGAAAACAGACGTCCTCTGCGTCATCAACTCAGAATTCAAATTGCGCGACGCGATCTTCACGCCGCCGCCGGTCGATCATCGGCAGTTCCATCCCGACGGTCCGAACGTGCGCGCGCGGTACGGCATCGCGAGTGATGCGAAGCTCCTCGCCGCGATCGGCAAGCTGACGCACGATCGCGGCTTCGAACATGTCTTGCGCACCACCGCGGCAACGGATGCACATCTGATGATTATCGGCCACGGCCCGCATCGCCCCGCCCTCGAACAACTCGCGAGCGAGCTCGGAATCACATCGCGCGTGACCTGGGCCGGCTATCACGAAGACGATCTCGCGGAGCATTACCGCGCCGCGAACGTGCTCCTCTTCACCGAGCGCGGATCGGATGAAGGACATCGCGCGATTCTCGAAGCGATGGCGTGCGGCGTGCCGGCCGCGTCGTATCCGATCGAAGGCGTCGCGGCGCTCACGGGACCGGAACAGATCGCCGCGTCGGCAACGCCCGAAGCACTCGCGAACGTCGTCGAAACGACATTGCAGCGTGCGGAGCTTCGTAAAGATGTTGTGAAACGGTCGCGCCAATTCGGCTACTCCCGCGCGGCGGAACGCCTTATTTCTGCATACGGACTACAATCCGGTCTGGTCCAAACCAGGTCATGAACATCGCGGCGGTTGCCTCCTTCTCTGCGCAGAGCGTCGGCGCTGCGGTGATGGCTCTTCTGCTGTTCGGATTCCATCGCCAGTACCGCAAGTCGTATCTGCTGCACTGGACGCTCGGCTGGGCCGCAGTCGCGGTCTCGCATTTCACCGGCGCGATCGCGTCGATGGTCGCCGATCCGCTGCGCATCCCGCTGACGATCACATCGAGTACCGCCGGCTGCCTGCTGATCGCGTGGCTCTGTTTCGGCGTGTTCGAGCTGGTGCGGCGCCGCCCCGTGCGACTGCTCGATGCACGCAACATCCTCCTCGCGCTCGGCGCAACCGGCCTGCTCGCGTGGCTCGTCCCGTATCTGCGTGAAGCGATCGCCGCGATCGGCTTCACCGGCGCCGCGATCGCACTCTGGCGCGCCCGCAGCCGCCGCGACGGAATCGGCTTCACGATTCTGAGCGTCGCGTTCTTCGCGTACGGCCTCATCGTGCCGATCGCACAAGGAACGGTCGATCTGCTCACGCTCACGGTGATGGGCGTCGGCATGATCGCCTGCCTGCTCGAAGACGAGCGCGAAGCGGCGGAGCTGGCGACGGTCGAGATCGAGCACCTCGCGTATCACGACGCACTCACCGGCCTGCCCAATCGTCCGCTGTTCATCGATCGCCTGATCGTGTCGCTCGCGCAGGCGACGCGCGCCAACTCGCGGCTGGCCGTCTTCTTTCTCGATCTCGATCGCTTCAAGGACATCAACGACTCCCTCGGACACTCGACCGGCGATCAACTGCTGAAGGAAGTGGCGGAGCGGATCCGCCGCTGCGTGCGCGACGGCGATACGGTCGCACGCATGGGCGGCGACGAGTTCACGCTGCTGATCCCGCAGGTCGGGGACATCGATGACGCCGCGAAGATCGCGCAGAAGATCCTGCAGACGCTGAAAATCCCGTTCTACATCAACGAGCGCGAGCTGTTCGTCACGACGAGCGTCGGCATCTCGATCTTTCCAAACGATGGCGCGGATCCGGAGACGCTAGTGCGCAACGCGGACACGGCGATGTACCGCGCGAAGGATCAGGGCCGCGACAATTACCAGCTCTACGCACCGGCGATGAACGCGCGCGCCCTGGAGCGGCTTGCGCTCGAGAACATGCTGCGCAAGGCGCTGAGTCAGAAGGAGCTGGTGCTGTTCTACCAGCCGCTGGTCGATGTGGAGACGCGGGTGATCAGCGGCGTCGAAGCGCTCATCCGCTGGCGTCACCCGGACCTCGGCCTCCTCTCCCCCGCGCACTTCATCAGCGTGGCGGAGATGTCGGGCCTGATCGTTCCGATCGGCGAGTGGGTACTCCTGACCGCATGCAAGCAGGCCAAAGCATGGCATCGCCGCCTCGATCAAAGGATCAAAGTCTCGGTGAATCTCTCCGCGCGGCAGTTCCAGCAGCCGGATCTGGTGGAGCAGGTGCGGCGCGCGATCGAAGAGAGCGGCATCGATCCCTCCTGCCTTGAGCTGGAGATCACCGAGAGCAACGCGATGCAGAACGCCGACAACACGATCTACACACTGCGCGAGCTGAAGAATTTAGGCGTTCATATTGCGATGGATGATTTCGGTACTGGATATTCGTCACTTAATTACCTGAAGCGTTTTCCGATCGATACACTCAAGCTCGATCAGATGTTCGTCCGCGACGTGGTCACGGATCCGATCGACGCCGCAATCGTCAGCGCCGTGATCGCGATGTCGCATAGCCTGAATCTGACGGTCGTCGCGGAAGGCGTGGAGACCGAGGAGCAGTTCGAGTTCCTGAAGAAGGAGCGCTGCGACAAGATCCAGGGATTCCTCTACAGCGCTCCCCTCGCCGCCGATGCGCTCGAACCGTATCTGATCGGGCAGCGCGCGGTTACGCGGTAAGAGGGAACGACGAGGGGGCCTCCGGCGGGCGGGCACGGCCCGCTGCGTTTGAGTTCGCGCAAAACACGTTCA
>C688J18823_10002457_pt1 | contig 11576 bp, 8 predicted proteins | sample HopSoiMetagenom1_FD_18823 | JGI IMG/M metagenome (IMG submission 18823) | reverse complement strand
AGAGGCTTCAGCCGGGCAACAATCCGCCTCCATTAAAACTTCGGCGAACGAAGGATTGATTACATTTTCCAATCGTTTTGAATTGGATGGGATCACCTTTGAAGAACCTAACACTCATTTTTTTAGTTTTAATAATCCAATAGGAGCCTGCAAAACCTGTGAGGGCTTTGGAAATGTAATGGGCATTGATGAAGATTTGGTAATCCCGAACAAGAATTTATCTGTTTTTGAGGATGCCATTGTATGTTGGAAGGGAGAAAAAATGAGTGAATGGAAAGATATACTTGTTAAAAATTCTCACAAATTTGATTTTCCGGTGCATCGTCCTTTCTATGATTTAAGTGCAAAAGAAAAGCAATTGCTTTGGACAGGCAATAAATACTTCGAAGGATTGAACGCTTTTTTTCAATTTGTAGAATCGCAAGTTTATAAAATTCAATACCGTGTTTTGTTATCACGTTACCGGGGGAAAACAGTTTGCCCGGATTGTTTGGGTACCCGATTAAGAAAGGATGCACATTACGTTAGGGTTGCTGATAAGTCCATTACGGATATTGTGCTAATGCCAATAAAAGAAACCCTGTCATTTTATAAAAAAGTTCAGCTTTCGACATACGATACAGAAATTGCAAAACGTATTTTACTTGAAATTACAAATCGCTTGCAATTTTTAGATGACGTAGGTTTGGGTTATCTTACTTTAAATCGTTTGTCAAATACACTATCAGGAGGAGAGTCACAACGCATCAATCTGGCCACCTCACTGGGAAGTAGCTTGGTAGGTTCCATGTACATTTTAGATGAGCCTAGTATTGGTTTGCATTCAAGGGATACGACGCGTTTAATAAATGTGCTTACTCATTTACGAGATATTGGCAATTCGGTAATTGTTGTGGAGCACGATGAAGAAATCATGAGAGCTGCAGATCAATTAATTGATATTGGGCCAATGGCTGGAACACATGGAGGAGAACTGGTTTTTCAGGGAACACATGCCGATTTGGAACACGAAACCAAAAGTCTAACTGCTTTATATTTAACAAAAAAAGAAAAAATCCCTGTTCCTGCTTCAAGAAGAAAATGGAATCACTTTATTGAGTTGGAAGGTGCAAGAGAAAATAACCTGAAGGAGGTAGATGTAAAATTCCCATTGAATATTCTAACGGTTGTAACCGGTGTGAGTGGTTCCGGAAAAACAACATTGGTAAAACGTATTTTATATCCAGCACTTAAAAAAATTCACGGAGGTTTTGGTGAACAAACAGGAAGCTTTAAACGTTTAGGTGGTGATATCAACGCGATTTCGGCAATTGAAATGGTGGATCAAAACCCCATTGGAAAATCTTCCCGCTCTAATCCGGTAACGTATGTAAAAGCATATGATGAAATACGTACGTTATTTGCTGATCAGGCTTTGTCAAGAAACAGAGGATACAAACCTTCCCATTTTTCCTTTAATGTGGATGGCGGTCGTTGTGAAATTTGCGAAGGAGAAGGAGAAGTACAAATAGAAATGCAATTCATGGCCGATATTCATTTGGTATGCGAGGCTTGTAATGGCAAACGGTTCAAACAGGATATACTGGAGATTACTTATAACAATAAGAACATTGCCGATATTTTGGATATGACGGTTGAAGAAGCCATCACTTTTTTTGATTCAGCGGAAAAACCAACCAATACGGAAAAGAAAATTGTTCAGAAATTAAAACCATTACAAGATGTTGGGTTAGGGTATGTACACTTGGGTCAATCTTCCAGTACGTTGAGCGGTGGTGAAGCACAACGCATCAAGCTTGCATCTTTTCTGGGGATGGGACAAAACAGTGCAACACCTACTCTATTTATATTTGATGAACCAACAACAGGTTTACACTTTCATGATATTTCAAAGTTGCTGTATGCATTTAATGCGTTGATCACGCAAGGACATTCGTTGATTATTATCGAACACAATGCCGAGGTTATTAAATGTGCGGACTGGGTTATTGATTTAGGACCCGAAGGTGGTAGTGAAGGTGGTTCGATCGTATTCGAAGGTGTTCCCGAGGATTTGGTAAAAGAAAAAAAATCATACACGGGAATGTATTTAAAAGAGAAATTGGATTAAATTGCACGATGCAACAAATCAATAGAAAATATGTAGCCTGTATTCTATTTCTTCTATCGGTTCTTTTTTTTTATCGCACCACCCATTACAAAGCCGTTTGGGATGATGAACGCTCTCATTTCACACCCAATACTCAGGAGGTGATGAATCATCACAATGGTAATTTTTGGAATATACAATCCGGAATGAATATCCCACTCACCTACTCCACTTGGGGAATTGTTAAAAAAATAGCCTCCCCTCATACTTTTAAACCAGCAGCATTTCATACGCTTAATGTACTTACGCATAGTATAAATGGAGTATTGTTATTTTATTTGTTAGTGTTGCTTTTTAAAAATAACATCAGTGCATTTTTGGGGAGTGTCTTGTTTTTAATTCACCCTTTACAGATAGAGTCCGTAGCTTGGATATCGGAATTCAGAGGATTGTATGCTGCATTTTTTTGCTTGATTTCTTTGCTGTTTTTTTTCAGTTATCTTGAAAAAAAGCAACCTGCGAAAATTTCGGAGATCATTCGTTCAAAGGGATTTCTTCTATCCTTTTTATTTTTTATGTTTTCTTTATTAGCAAAACCAACTGTTATTATTCTACCATTTATTATTTTAATTCTTGTTTGGAGGTTTTATAAAGACAAAACAAAATTAATTGCAACATCTTTATTACTATGGGTTATACCTATTGCCATCGCTGCCTTTCCCTTATTAGTGAAAGGGGCGCATATCAGCGTCCCAATCTTGCAGCGTTTTGTCATTGCTGGATACGGTCTTTTTTTTTATTTACAAAAACTAATTGTTCCTTATCCTTTAGGTGCATGTTATGGTTATTTACCAAGCGTTGTAATTGACAATTCATTTTCATACGTTGCACTTATTATCAGCATAGCAGTTATTTATTTCGTGATTCGCATACGCAATTCGATGCCCGATTTATTTGCAGCCTTTATGATCGTACTGGCTTGCATACTTCCTGTACTTGGTTTTATCCCATTTGAATTTCAAAAATTCTCAACGGTTGCCGACCGGTATATGTACATGGCACTTATCGGTCCTGCACTACTTATACCAGCCGTGGTAAAACGCATGCAGGATAATTCATTCTTAAAGATGTGTGTAGGAATTGTCATTAGTATATTAGCTATCCTCAGCATTAAACAGACAAGCACCTGGAAAGATGAATTTACATTATGGGATCATTCCTTAACTTATTTTGAAAATAGTGCTCAAACACATTACAACAGAGGTGTTCAATACTCACTGAAAGGGAATTTCCCAAAAGCAATTGCTGACTATACGCGTGCTTTTGAATTGGATTCCACGAATACGGATATTCTATTCAATCGTGCGAATGCTTATGAAAATTTGAAGGATTTTAACGCTGCGTTGACGGATTATAATACTGCTTTAAAGATAAATCCTAAAGACGGAGAAGTTTATTTCAAACGCTCCTATCTATTTTTAATACAGAATGATGTTGACAATGCTCTAGATGATGTACAACGTGCAGAGGAATGTAAGTATCCAGTTGATAAAGCGTATAAAGATATGTTGCTCAATTTAAAATTTCCGAAATAAAAAACTAGATTTTAAATTGCATTATTTTATTAGGGGATTTCCTCTTTAAATTGCAAATCAAACAAACGCCTGTATTGTCCATTCATTTTTAACAACTCCTGATGATTACCCATTTCTACAATTTGCCCTTTATCCATCACAATGATCTTATCTGCTTTTTGGATAGTTGCCAATCGATGTGCAATGATAATGGATGTTCTACCCTTTGTAAGAATTTCTGTGGCACGTTGTATTAATTTTTCAGAAGCTGTATCAATTGAAGATGTTGCTTCATCTAATATTAAAATTTTGGGATTGTAAACATAAGCACGAATGAATGAAATCAATTGTCGTTGCCCCACTGATAACATCCCTCCTCTTTCCATCGCATTGTAATCATAGCCATTTGGCAAGGCATTGATAAATTCATGCGCCCCCACAATTTTTGCTGCCTCTATAATTTGTTCTCTGGAAATAGTTGGATTATTTAAGCTAATATTATTTGCAAGGGTATCCGAAAATAAAAAAACATCTTGCAACACAACACCTATATTTTTTCGCAAGGAGCTTAATTCATAATCACGAACATCGGTTCCATCAATGCTGATGACTCCTTTGTTGTATTCGTAAAAACGATTCAACAAATTAATGATACTTGATTTACCCGCTCCGGTTGCACCAACCAAAGCTACCGTTTGACCCTTTTCTACGGAAAATGAAATGCCTTTTAGAACCCAGGTATCCGGCGAAGCTTCGCTTTGGCGGAGACTGTCTGCAGATACGCCCGCCTTCGCTGAAGCTTCTGCGGATAAATATGAAAACCAGACATCTTTAAATTCAATTTTCCCACTGATCTCTTCAGCCATTTTTGTACCCGTTGTTGAAATAAATTCTTCGGTATCCAACACTTTAAATACGCGCTCAGAAGAAACCATACCCATTTGCAAGGTATTGAAACGGTCTGCCAATTGCCTTATGGGGCGAAAGAGCATATTTAAATACATAATAAATTCAACAACTTCACCTTTGGTTGTTATACCTGCAAGTAATTCCTTTCCACCCCACCAGATTAACAAACCAACAGATACAGAAGATAAAATTTCCACCACGGGAAAAAAGACAGAGTATGCCATAATGGAGCGGATATTCGCATCTCTGTGCTTTTTATTTATTTCATCAAATTTTTCAAATTCAGCTTGTTCACGATTAAAAATCTGAACAATGTTCATTCCTGTGATATGCTCTTGAACAAATGCGTTTAATCGTGCCACCTGTGTCCGGACATCTTGAAAAGAAGCGCTTACAGATCGTTTAAACAAATAAGTTGCAAACAACAAAATTGGAATGGATACAAGGGATATTAATGTAAGCCGAAAGTTAAAAATCAACATGATACCCAAAATAACCAGCAACTTTAAAATATCACCAATGATGACAATTAATCCTTCAGAAAAAATATCACCTATCACTTCCATATCCGAAATCGCCCTGGTAACAAGCGTTCCAATGGGCGAATGGTCATAATATTTCAAACGAAGATTAAGAATATGCTTATACAATTGGACGCGCATATCTTTGATAATATACTGCCCCAAGCGATTCGTCAAATAAGAATCGCCAAATTGAACAACTGCTTCAATAATCAGTAAGCCTATCAATACCATGGTCATGTATCCAAGCATGGTGGGATTTGATTTTGCAACATGCATATCAATTGTATATTTCACCAGATAGGGGCGAATGGGTGCTAAGAGGGAAAGTGATATGGTTGTAAAGGCAGCAAAAAGGAAGTTGCCTTTATATGGTTTTACGTAGGTAAATATTCGTTTGAGAATCACAAAATCAACTGCTTTCCCGGAAACTGCTTTTTTATTCTGCTTACTCATTAAAATAATTTTTTGGATACGTTACCTTCGTAAGGTATAAGCCACATGCCGGAACAGATAAACCTGCTGCCGAACGATTTTTCTTTTCAATAATTTCCTGAAACTCCTGAACAGAAATTTTTCCTTTACCCACATTGATAAGTGTACCTACAATGGCTCTTACCATGTTACGAAGAAAACGATCCGCTGAAATTGTAAATATTATTCTATCGCCTTCTACCTTCCATTCTGCCATGTAAATTTTGCAATTATTTGTAAAATTTTGTGTGTTACTTTTTGCAAAAGATGAAAAATCGAGATAATTAAAAAGTGTAGCAGCTGCTGCATTCATCTTCGCTACATCAAGCTCAAAATAAAGGAAAGAAGACCGGTCGACAAGAAATGGATTTTTTTTATGATGGATGTGATATTCGTATGTTCTGGAAATGGCATCAAAACGTGCATTGGCTTTTTCACCTACTACGATTATTTTTTGAATCGCAATATCAGCGGGTAGTGCATGATTAAACTTGAAGATCCATTTTGCTGTATCATCCATTAAATTTTTTGTGGAATCAAAGTGCGCAAAATATTCCAGCGCGTGAACACCTGTATCCGTTCTTCCACAACCTGTAACAAAAACAGGCTCATTCAATAACCGGGATAGCATCTCATTTATGACTTGTTGAATCGTTGTAAACGTATTCTCCTGTATTTGCCAACCATGATAAGCTGTTCCGTTGTATGATAATTGAATAAAATAACGTTGCACTGAAAAATTTTTCAACCATTTATTTGAAAACAGTTGTGCACAAAGGTATAAAAAGTACTGATAAAATGCATGAATCAGGGCAGGACAACGTTAACAAATTTTAACAGCTAAAAACACTTGTAAATGCTGCTTTTCTGTTTATTTTTGTGGCAATAATACTATTGAATTTTCAATCATCACTATATAAAAAAACAATGACGGATATAAAAGAATTAAACGAGCGCATTCAGCGCGATAGCGCCTTTGTAGATTTACTTACCATGGAAATGGACAAAGTAATTGTTGGACAAAAATACATGGTGGAACGTTTATTAATTGGTTTATTATCAAATGGTCATATTTTGCTTGAGGGAGTACCCGGCTTAGCAAAAACATTGGCAATTAAATCATTGGCATCTACTATTCATGCAGATTTCAGCCGGATTCAATTTACACCGGATTTATTACCTGCCGATTTAATTGGTACAATGATTTACAACCAAAAGAAAGAAGAATTTACGGTAAGACAAGGTCCGATTTTCTCCAATTTCATTTTAGCGGATGAGATCAACCGTGCTCCGGCAAAAGTACAAAGTGCTTTACTGGAAGCCATGCAAGAGAAGCAGGTAACAATAGGTGATCAGACATTTAAATTACCAAATCCTTTTTTAGTACTGGCTACACAAAATCCTGTTGAACAAGAAGGAACCTATCCATTACCGGAAGCACAAGTTGACCGTTTTATGTTAAAGCTTGTTGTTGGTTATCCAAGTAAAGAAGATGAACGTAAAATTATTCGTCAAAATTTAGCACAAGAAGCCGTAACTGTAAATCCAGTATTAACAAAAGAGGATATCCTGAATGCACGTAAAGTGGTGAAGGATGTTTACATGGATGAGAAAATTGAAAAATACATCATCGACATTGTATTTGCGACACGCTTTCCAAGCGAATACAAACTGAATAAATTTGAAGGACTAATTAATTTTGGAGGATCACCGCGTGCCAGTATCAACCTGGCTATGGCTGCAAAAGCATATGCTTTCATCAAACGCAGAGGATATGTAATTCCGGAGGATATACGCGCCATCTGTACAGATGTGTTGCGTCATCGTATTGGTTTAACGTACGAAGCTGAAGCAGAAAATATCACAACAGAAATGATCATCAATGAGATTTTAAATACGGTTGAAGTTCCTTAGTCCCTATGGAAACAAGTGCATTATTAAAAAAAGTCAGAAAAATTGAGATAAAAACCCGGGGATTGTCTAACCACATTTTTTCAGGTGAATATCACAGTGCCTTTAAAGGGAGAGGTATGACATTTAGTGAGGTGCGTGAATACCAAGCGGGTGATGATATCCGCTCCATTGATTGGAATGTTACAGCTCGTTTCAACAACCCATATGTAAAGGTATTTCAAGAAGAACGGGAAATGACTGTTATGCTACTGGTGGATGTGAGTGCCTCCGGAGAGTTTGGTACACACAAGCAATTGAAACAAGAATTGATTACTGAATTATGCGCTGTACTTTCTTTTTCGGCAATTCAAAACAATGATAAAATAGGGGTTGTATTTTTTACAGATAAAATTGAAAAATTTATTCCACCTAAAAAAGGAAAAGCTCATATTCTTCGAATCATTCGCGATCTTATTGAATTTGAGCCGGAACATAAAAAAACAGATATTCGTCAGGCTTTACGTTATTTAACCAATGTCATAAAAAAGAGAAGTATTGCTTTTATTATTTCTGATTTTATTGCCGATGATTTTTCAGACGCTATAAAAATTGCAAATAAAAAACATGACCTGGTTGCATTGCGTATTTTTGATAAACGAGAACAGGAGTTACCCAATGTTGGATTGATTAAAGTAATGGATACGGAAACTGATGAGCTGAAATGGGTGGATACAGGGGATAAAAACATTCGTACACACTTTGCTGCTGTAGCAAAAAAAAGAGAAGCTTATCTAAAGGAGCTGTTCAATAAAAGTGGTGTTGACTCTGCAAATATTAGTACCTCCGATTCCTATATACAACCATTAATGAATTTATTTAAAAAGAGAGAAGCTAAATAAATTGACATTCTTGAAACAATAAATGCATAAGCTTTGGCAGCTAAATATGACAAACAGGATGAGAAGCATCGTTAACTATTTTAAAAAACCGCTAAGTAAAATGATAGGAATCATTTTGCTTTGCATTGTTTTTTCTTCTCACACGTTTGCGCAAAAGGAAAATGCTCATCTCGATATAACAGTTAATGCCAAATTAGATACGTCTGCTATTCAGATTGGTCAGCAAACGAAGTTGACATTAAGTATTCAGTATAAAGTAAATACGGAAGACAGGGTAAGGATTCAATGGCCAGATACGCATGATTCGTTACGGAAAGAAATTGAAATTGTTGAACAAACAAAAATAGATACCCTCATTCCTAACAAAGAAGATCCTTTTACATTTGTTCAAACGAAAACGCTGTATATTACTTCATTTGATTCGGGATATTGGGCAATTCCACCTTTTAAATTTATTGTAAATGGTGATACTGCCGGAATATACTCCGATGCACTTTTATTAAGTGTATCCACTATTTCCATTGATACTACACAGGCGATTAAAGATATTAAACAACCCTACTCCATTTCTTACTCCTGGATTGATTGGATCAAAGATCACAAACTATTGGTTTCAGGAATAGTTGTTGGCCTCATTGCGCTTTGTATACTTATTTTCTTTGTTTTAAAATCGCTTAAAAATAAACCTCCTCCCGTTGTTGAGGAAGTAATTAAAATACCAGCACATATTATTGCTTTGGAAAAATTAGAAAAATTAAAGGAGGAGAAACGGTGGCAGGAAGGAAAATTAAAATCGTACTACAGTTCATTAACAGATATTATTCGTGAATATATAGAACACCGCTTTAAAATACAGGCCATGGAGCAAACCACAGATGAAATTCTAACAAGTTTCAGAAATGTGGCCATTGACAAAGAAAGTCAGGAAAAGCTTCGGCAACTATTATTGCTTGGTGATTTGGTTAAATTCGCGAAAGAGCATCCATTACCAACTGAAAATGAAATGAGTATGGATAATGCATTTGCATTTGTGAATGGAACCAAACGTGAAGAAGACATTGTTCCACCGGCAAATCCAACACAACAGATTAATGATTTTTAAATTGTAAGAAATAAAAAATGTTTGATTTTTTAAGCGATATAACATTTGCAAATAAGGAATTACTATGGTTGTTACTGGTAATTCCTGTGATTATTGTTTGGTATATTCTAAAAAACAAAACCTATCATGCAGAACTAAAGGTATCCTCCTTATCGGGTTTTACTGGAATTAAACCGTCTTTAAAAACCAGGCTAAGACACAGTTTGATCGTACTTAGAATTTTGGCAATCAGTTTAATTATTGTTGTATTAGCAAGACCGCAATCACGCTCCAGTTGGAAAGATATTAAAACAGAGGGAATAGATATTGTTCTTTCCTTAGATATCTCAAGCAGTATGTTGGCTAAAGATTTTAAACCAAACCGGTTGGATGCTGCAAAAGAAATTGCTGCAGAATTTATTGACAGCAGACCTAATGATCGAATTGGTTTGGTTATTTTTAGTGGTGAAAGCTTTACACAATGTCCTTTAACAAGTGATCATGCAGTGATAAAAAACTTATTTTCAAGTATTCAAGCCGGAATGCTTAGAGACGGAACAGCTATTGGAGATGGTTTAGCAACAGCAGTAGCAAGAGTAAAAGATAGCAAAGCAAAGAGCAAAGTGGTTATTTTACTTACCGATGGGGTAAATAATCAAGGTTCTGTTCCTCCTATTACAGCTGCAGAAATTGCAAAAGCATTTGGAGTTAGAGTTTATACTGTTGGTGTTGGTACGATTGGAAAAGCATTGTCCCCAACAGGAATTATATATGCTGATGGAACAATGGAGTATGTCTATGTAGATGTGGATATAGATGACAAGACACTAACGGAAATTGCTGGTATGACTGGCGGAAAATATTTTAGAGCCACAGATAACAGCAAACTAAAAGATGTGTACAAAGAAATTGATAGGATGGAAAAAACCATTTTTGAAGAGAAAAACTTTACTAATAAAGCAGAACATTTCTTGCCATTTGCAATTGCTGCTGCTTTTTTATTGTTAGTTGAATTTTTATTAAGAAATAATGTATTCAGAAGTATTTCATAAGATATGTTACAATTAGAAAATAAATATTTTTTAGTCGCACTTATCCTCATTCCGCTGTTTATCCTCTTGTATTGGTTAACAGTGAGATGGAGAAAAAGAACCATACAACTATATGGAGAACCGGAGGTAATTAAAAAATTAATACCAACCATTTCTGTTAATAAGCGTTTTGCTAAATTCATTTTATTTCTTGGCGCTTTTGGCCTGTTAATAATTGGAATTGTAAACCCCCAGATTGGGACACGGCTGGAAAATGTAAAACGTACCGGGGCAGATTTGATGATTTGCCTGGATGTTTCCAACAGTATGAGAGCAACAGATTTAAGCCCTAACCGATTGGATAAAGCGAAAATGGCCATCTCTAAATTAATTGATAAGTTAAATGGTGACCGTATTGGTATTATCATTTTTGCTGGAGAAGCCTTTGTACAATTACCTATTACTACGGACTATGCCTCTTCTAAACTTTTTTTAGAAAGTATTACACCTGATATGATCCCAACACAAGGAACAAATATTGGCGATGCCATTGACCTTTCCATGGAATCATTTGGAAAAGATGAAGGAAAAAACAAAGCCATTATTATCATTACAGATGGAGAGGATAATGAATCTTCCGGTGTAAAGGCTGCTCAACAGGCGGCAGAGAAAGGAGTAGCTATTTATACAATAGGTATGGGATCCACAGCAGGTGCTCCCATACCAACTTATTCAAATGGTACACGCGAATATAAAAAAGATAAACAAGGCAATACCATTGTAACACGTTTGAATGAGCAAACCTTACAGGAGATTGCAGCTGCTGGAAATGGAATTTTTGTAAGAGCAACAAACTCGGATGCAGGATTAAATAATGTATTAAATGCAGTGGATAAACTGGAGAAAAAACAATTTGAAAGTAAAATGTACAGTGATTATGAAGACCGGTTTCAATTGTTTATTTGTGGGACCTTTTTATTACTACTGATTGAAACATTTATAAGCGAACGCAAAAGCAAATTATATAAACGATTGATGTTATTCGAAAATGAAAAATAATAAATTGTGGACATTTTTTTGTTGGCATCCCTTAAGCATTTGGCTT
>C688J18823_10002455_pt1 | contig 11577 bp, 5 predicted proteins | sample HopSoiMetagenom1_FD_18823 | JGI IMG/M metagenome (IMG submission 18823) | reverse complement strand
CGCCGAAGAGGGCGGCGACGTGGTCGGCTTCGCCGGGTTCAGCGACGGGTTCCTTCGGCACTTGTGGGTGCAGCGTTCGTGGCAGGGCCAGGGGGTGGGCACGGCACTGTTGAAGATCGCGATGGATCGGTGTCGCGATGGGCTACAGCTCTGGGTGTTCCAGAAGAACACGGGCGCTCGGCGTCTCTACGAACGTCATGGCTTCGAGCTAGCTGAACTGACGGACGGAGAGCAGAACGAGGAACACGAGCCCGACGCTCGCTACATGTGGAATCCAAGGCCAACCTGATCCAAGGCTCGTCTTAGGCCACCTCTAGGTCCTCATCGCGCAGATCTCGCCCTCACGGCTGCCTGCAACGCTGTGCACCGTCTGAACCATCGTTACGCTCGGCGTGTCCGTGCTACGAGCAGATCCGCTCGGAGTACTCGAGGCTCGTGCCACTCCGCGTCCAGCGCCACATGAAAACGTCGTCGCGGCGGCGGTTGCCCGTGCATCGTCGAGCGCTCGCGCACGCCGGAAGTCGGCAAGCTGTGAAGCAACCAACAGCATGTTGGGCGACGAGAAGACGTACACTCCCGATAGAGGTTGCCCCGTTACTGTGAGGAGAAGACGCTCCCACGGGGATCGCCCGGATCCTGCTCGACCGCTGTCTTCAACGTGCGCTTGATACCCCGAGCGAGTCACGCCCGATCTGGCTCAGATCGCTTTCAGCTCATGGGCACGTCGACCCATCGATAGGAAGCACAAGATGCGATCCGCACGCATCGCGAACGACGCGATCGGCGTCGGCACTCTCGGACGCCGCTAGCCGATGATGCCGCGTGCGGCTCCGAACGAAGGAAGGCCACGATGTCGATAGCCCTTCAAGACCCAACGCTTCCCCGAGATCCATCCGCGCCACACGGGTTCTCCGAGATCGATCGAGAGGCGGAACTCGGGGCCCCGCGAACGCTCGCAGACGAGCTCCTCGGGGAGTTTCACGGCAGCGCAGCAGCATCCGAAGCCGCTGCTGAAGTGGCGTCCTGGAGGCCTGTCCGATGAAGTACTCGGTGCTCCGGCGCCGCGAGGTGCAGGGCGTCGTGCTCATGCAGGAAGGCGCATGGACGACGCACGGGTTCGGGGCTGACCCGCCCCTGGGGAAGACTTTGATCCGGCGATTCACCGAGCAGATGGTCGGCAAGTCCGACGATGGCGAGCCGGCCATCATGGTGAAAGGGCCGGCGCTATACAGGATCGGCCAGGAGCTGAACGTCACCTTCAAGCGTATGCCCTGAGCAGGCTTCGGGCTCGCGGCGCACGGCGTCCGGTTGTGCGCGCCCCTGCGATGCAGCGGGCGAGCTCGCCGACGTGGTTCCTCGGGGTATGGACGCGGTCGTGGACCGACGTGGGGCCTTCGGGTCGGAGGCGGTACTTGTCGAAAGTTGCGACACGTCGGGTCCGAAGCAACTATGTGGCATGCAGAGACGCATGGCGACGGCGTGATGGACATCCCCGACATCCGATACGTCCGGAACGGCGGTGTGGCACTGGCGTATCAGGTGTTGGGAGATGGACCCATGGACCTCGTCTACGTGCAGGGATTCATCAACAACATCGACATCGCGTGGGACAACCCGTACTACGCGCGCTTCCTGCGTCGCCTGTCCTCGTTCTCTCGTCTGATCATCATGGACAGGCGCGGAACGGGTCTCTCGGACCGTATGTCACCCAAGGACCTCCCACCGCTCGAGGTGCTCATGGACGACCTCGGCGTCGTGCTGGACGAGGTGGGCTCCGAGCGGACCGCGCTGTTCGGCGCGGGCGATTCCGGGTGTCTGTGCGCGATGTTTGCCGCCACGTACCCGGATCGCGTCGCCGCGCTTGCCCTGTTCGGTGTGTCGGCCGCGGGGACGGCCACGGCGGATTACCCGTGGCAATGGAGCGAACGAGATTGGGAGGAGTACTTCACCGAGCTCATGGCCGGATGGGGAACGCTGGCGTATGCGCGGAAGACTCTTCCACGATGGCAACCCTCACTTGCGAGTGACGAGCGCATGCTCGCCTGGTGGACGCGGTTCATGCGACAAGCTGCCAGCCCTTCTTCCGTTGAAGCGATCGAACGGATCTGGCATCTGATCGACGTCCGGCCCATCCTTCCAACCATCCGCGTGCCGACCTTCGTCGTGCATCGGACGGACAATCCGAACGAGCGCGTCGAGGCGGGACGCGACGTGGCCGACCGGATCCCCGGCGCTCGGTTCCTCGAACTGCCTGGGGACGACGATGCCCCGTGGGCAGGCGATCAGGATGCCGTGCTCGACGCCATCGAGGAGTTTCTTACCGGCAAGCGCCACATCGCCGAGATCGATCGAGTGTTGTCCACGGTGCTATTCACGGACATCGTCGGCTCTACCGAGCATGCTGCGGCGCTCGGCGATGCTCGCTGGCGCGAGCTCCTGGAGGAGCACAATCAGATCGTGCGCAACGAGCTCGAACGGTTCCGCGGGACCGAGGTGAATACCGCGGGTGACGGCTTCTTCGCGAGGTTCGATGGCCCCGCTCGCGCCGCGCAGTGCGCGCGGGCGATCGGCGTCGCTCTCGCGCCCATCGGTTTGGAGATCCGGGCAGGAGTGCATACGGGCGAGGTCGAGCTCATGGGCGCCGACATCGGTGGGATCGCTGTGCACGTTGGCTCGCGCGTGGCGGCGCTGGCACGTCCCTCAGAGATCCTGGTCTCCTCTACCGTGAAAGATCTTGTGGCTGGAAGCGGCCTTACCTTCGAAGATGCCGGCGAACACGAGCTCAAAGGTGTTCCCGACCGCTGGCACCTATATCGCGTCGCTTGATGCGGAGATCGCGGTGAGATCTCCATCTGCGCATGTCGACACGTTCCAGGACGATTGCAACGGATGGGGATCCCGAACGCTCCAGCGTCCTCAACGCCACAGGGTTCCGTGGGATCAACGGGATCGATCACCCCGAAACCGACGAGTTCAGACCTGGCGAACTCCGTCAACCCGATGGTGCGGACTTCGTTGCTCCGTAACGCTCACGAACCCGAGCGACAGGCGACTTAGTCTGCGGATGGCGTGCCGACGGTGGCCCAAGCCGCCGGAAGGGCAGACCGCACATCGGTGAGTTCGTCTGCGATCCGTTCGATCTGCACCTCCGCGTCATCGAGCGTGCCCTGCTTGGCGGCGTCCTCCAACTCGCGGCTGCGCTCTGAGAGCGCACGGGCGCCGAACGTCGCCGCGTTCGATTTCAAGGTGTGCGCCGCGCGACGAACGTCGTCGACCTCACCTGCTTCGAGGCCCTTCCGCGCGGCGTCGACCAGTCCGGGCGCGTCGTTCAGGAACTGCTCGATCAACTCGCCGACGAATCCGGTGTCGCCGCCCGTGCCGTCGAGCAGTCGCACGAGCGAGCTGGTGTCGATCGTCTCGCGACGGGAGGCGACAGCCGGCGTCGGTTCTGGTCCACCCGGACGGCGGGGCGTTCGTTTGATCGCGCCAACCAGCTCATCGACACGGATCGGCTTCGCGACGTAGTCGTTCATCCCTGCCTCGAGGCACCGTTCGCGATCGCCGCTCATCGCCTCGGCCGTCATCGCGACGATCCACGGCCGCTGGCCCTCGGGCCAGCGTTCTAGGATCCGCCGCGTCGCCTCGAGGCCGTCCATCTCCGGCATCTGGACGTCGGAAAGCAGCAGGTCGTAGGGCTGACGGTCGAGGGCATCGATCGCTTCGATCCCGTTGGCCACGACGTCGGCTCGGTATCCCAACCGTTCGAGCAGGCGGATCGCGAGCTTCTGATTCACGACGTTGTCCTCGGCCAGCAGGATCCGGAGCGGGTGGCGCGTCGCCAATTCCTCGTCCAGCGCGCTCGCCGCTCCATCGCCGGCATCTTCTAGGGTCGCTCCCAGCGCCGTCGCGACGGCGCCGTGCAGCGGCGACGCCTTGAGCGGCTTCGTAACGACAGCCGCGAAGGCGCTCGCGGACCATCGGGGATCGGCCGTGATGTCGTGTTGGCTCACCGAGGACGCGAGCACGAGCGGAAGCGATGGGCGCAGCTCGTGCAGCTTCAGCCCGAGGTCGAGCCCATCCATCTCGGGCATCAGGAAATCCAGGATCGCGACGTCGACGCGGTTCTGCTCGATCGCCGCGAGTGCCTCCTCCGACCCGGCGGCGAGCGTGCTGTTCATACCCCACGCGCCGAGCAAGGCCGCAAGGAGCCGGCGGTTCGTCTCGTTGTCATCCACGATCAACGCGCGGCGATCGGCGAACGAGCCGTCCCGCCGCAACGCCGTCGGGGTCATCTCGGTCACGCCGCACTCGATGGTCACGTGGAACGTGCTTCCCTCGCCGGGGACGCCGTCGCTTTCGACCCAGATCGTTCCGCCCATGAGCTCCGCCAGGCGCTTGCTGATCGCAAGCCCGAGCCCGGTACCGCCGTAGCGCCGGCTGGTCGTCGCGTCGACCTGGCTGAACGACTCGAACAGCCGGTCGGCGCGTCCCGGTGGGATACCGATCCCGGTGTCGCGAACCGCGAGGTGGTACTCGATCACGTCCGAGCGGTTGGACAGCTCACGGCCCACCGTGACGACGACCTCGCCGGCCTCGGTGAACTTCACGGCGTTATTGAGGAGGTTGAGGAGGATCTGCCGCAGCCGGCTCGCGTCGCCGACGGCGGTCTCGGGGACGTCGCGGCCGATGTCGTAGGCCACCTCGAGGCCCTTCTTGGCCGCGAGCGGGCCGACGAGGTCGACGACCGACTCGATGCACGATCGCAGATCGAACGGCGCGCTCTCGAGTTCCATCCTGCCCGCCTCGATCTTCGAGAAGTCCAAGATGTCGTTGATGATCGCCAGGAGCGCTTCGCCGCTGTTCGCGATCGTCGCGGCGTAGTCGCGTTGCTCGGCGTCGAGCGTTGTCTCGAGCAGCAAGCCGCTCATCCCGATGATCGCGTTCATCGGCGTGCGGATCTCGTGGCTCGTCGCGGCAAGGAACGCGCTCTTCGCCGCGTTCGCCTGCTCGGCCACCTCGCGCGCGTCCTGCGCCTCGCGAAACAGCCGGGCGTTCTCGATCGCGATCGCCGCCTGCTGCGCGAGCCCGTTCAGGAAGCTCAGGTCTTCTTCAGTGAACGGCTCGCTGCGACCGGCCCGCCAAACGGCCATCATGCCGGTGACATGGCCGCGGACGTGGAGCGGCGCCGCCATGAGGCGCTCGTCGGAGTGCTCGGTCGCACCGGGAATCATCACCGCGCGAGGGTCCGCATTCGTGTCGTTGATGAACCCGGCGGCGCCTCGGGCGGCGAGATCGCCGATGATGCCTTCCCCTGGTGCGATCGTGTCCGCCTTGATCTCTTCGGCGGATTCCCCACGCACGACGATCGGCTTGAACAACCCGTCCGGTTGTTCCAGGAACACCGCACTCGTATCGGCGTCGAGGAGCTCGGCGGCTCGCAGTGCGATCGGGTCGATCACGGCGTCGATATCGAGCGTGCCGCCGACCTCACGGCCGAGCTCCGCAAGGGCCGCCATCTCGCTCGCGCGGCGCTGCGTCTCGCGGTAGAGCCGTGCGTTCTGGATCGCGGCGCCAACGTTGGCTGCGATCGTCGACAGAAGGCGGATGTCGTCGCCGAATCGCCCGCCCTCCGTGATGCTTTGGACGCTGATGACGCCGATGGCGCGGCCCTCGACCACGATCGGCACACCGAGGTAGGAGTTGGCGGGCGTGCCGACGATCTCGACGCCGAGGGCCCGGAACGCGTCGGCCCGGTTGAGCAGGAGCGGCTCGCGCTGCATCAGGATCTGCGACACGAAGCCCTCTCCGAACGGGAGCGACGCCTGGTCACGATTCCGGACGCCGCCCTCGCTGAAGTAGGGGAAGTCGATGAGACCGGTCGTCTCATCGTGGAGTGCGATGTACACGATGTCGGCGTTGAAGACCTCGCGAAGCTGGTCGCCCAGCCGGTCGATCAGCGCCTCGAGGTTGAGCTGGTCGGCGAACGCCTGGCCGACGTCGTTGATCACCGACAGCTCCGCAGCCCGCTGGCGCGTCTCCTCGAACAGCCGGGCGTTATCAAGGGCGACGCTCAGGCTTCCGGCCAGCGTGACGAGCAAGCGCACATCCGCTTCGTCGAAGGCATATTCGTGGTCCAGGTTCTGCAGGGAGATCCGTCCTATGGCAACGCCGCCGACGACGAGCGGCACGAAGAGCGCCGACTTCGCCGGCTCGCCGGTCCCGAGCAACACCATCGACGCGATGGCGGCGGCGTCCTCCGGGCGCTTGACGAGGATCGGTTCTTTGCGCTCCAGCGCGACGGCCGTCAAACCTTCATCCGGGCGGATGGGCTCGTCCGGGAACCGCTCCCCTCGCTCGATCGAGTACGGGAAGTGCATCAGGCCGTCGTTCGGATCCAAGATGCCGATGTCGACCACCTGGGCGTCGAAGATCTCGCGGATACGGTCGCCGACGAGGTTGTACATCGCGTCCATATCGAGGTTCTGCGCGAGACCTCGTTGTACGTCGTTGATGAGCGCGAGCTCGGCGTTGCGCTGACGCGTCTCCTCGAACAGGCGCGCGTTTTCGAGGGCAACGCTGAGGCTGCTTGCGAGGGTCGACAGCAACCGCACGTCGGCATCGGTGAACGCCTGTTCCCGGTCGAGGTTGCCCAGGAGGATCACGCCGGTCGCCTGGGATCCCACGACGAGGGGGACGAACAACACCGACTTCGCTTGGGCCCCCTGGTGCACGATCGGGTTCCCGAACTCGGCGGCGCGTTCCTCGAACCGTTCGTGGATCAGCAGCGGTTGCTTGGTCTCGATCACGTGCTTACGGAACCCGAGGACCTCCATCGGCTTGTCGGGGAACCGCTCGCCCCGTTCGATCGTGTACGGGAAGTGAAAGACCCGGCCATCGGCGTCGAGCACTCCGATGTCGACGATCTGAGCGTCGAAGATGTCGTGGAGTCGGTCGCCGACGAGGTCATACATCGCCTGGCTGTTGAGGTTTTCGACGAGGCCGCGCTGTACCAAGTTGATCAGTGCCAGCTCAGCGTTCCGCGCGCGTGTCTCCTCGAAGAGCCGCGCGTTCTCGAGTGCGACGCTGAGGCTGCTCGCGAGCGTGGTGAGGAGCCGGATGTCGGACTCGCTGAACGCGTTCTCTCGATCGAGGTTCTGCAACGAGATTACGCCGGTGGCGCGCCCGCCGACCGCGAGCGGGACGAACACCGCCGACTTCGGCGGCTCACCTGAGATCACGTACGGTTGCCCCGCCGCGGCGGACAGCCGTTCGATGTCCTCGTTGATCGCGACCGGCTCGAGGGTCTCGATCGCCACGCGTCGGAAGCCGACCAGCTGGATCGGTTCGTCGTGGAACCGAACACCGCGCTCGATCGTGTACGCGAAGTGCACGAGGTTCGTCGCGGTGTCGAGGATCCCGATGTCCACCACCTGGGCGTCGAAGATCTCTTGGATGCGGTCGCCGACGAGGTCGTACATCGCCTGCATGTCGAGCTTCTCGGCGAGTCCGCGCTGCACGTCATTGACGAGGGCGAGCTCGGCGCTTCGTTGGCGTGTTTCCTCGATCGCCCGCGCACGGCTGAGCGCCGACCCCACGTGCGTGGCGACGAACGCCAGGACCTCCTTGTCCTGTTCGGTGTGATGGACGTCCTCGCGGTAGCTCTGCACCACCATCGCGCCCACGGTCTTGCCGTCGGCTCGGAGCGGGACGCCGAGCCAGTCCACGGACGGCAGGCCGAGCATCTGGATCGTTCCGGCGGTCGCCATCTGCTGGATGTCGTCGAACGTCACGAACAGGGGCTCGCCCTCCCGGAGAACGTAGGCCGTCAGCCCGCGCGCCTCGCCGGTACCGATCGGCTCCCAGACGTTCGGATCGGGAGCGGTATCGCCCGACCCATCGACGAAGTACGCCCAGTTGAGCGACTGGCGGTCCTCGTCGTACAGCACGATGTAGAAGTTGTCCGCGTACATCAGCTCACCGACGATGCGATGGATGTCCGCGTAGAACCCCTGCATGTCCTGCGCGCTGCTCGCGGTCTCGGCGATGCGGTACAGCGCCGCCTGCAGCCGATCTGTTCGATCGTCGCTCACGCGTCGCCTCCGTCGGAGGTCCACAGCTTGATCCGCGATTGCTTGCCACGGATCTCGAACTCGTCGACGAACCGAAGCGCGTCGGTCGAAGCCGTCATGTTCGTCTTGGTCTGATCCGCGAGGAGGACGGTGTTCCCGGTCTGCTTGGTGAGCTGCTCGATCCGGGCCGCCGTGTTGACCGTGTCCCCGATCACGTCATAGTCGAACCGACGCTCCGATCCGAGGGTTCCCGACATCACGCGGCCGGAGCTCAAACCGACTCCCATCGCGAACCCGTCCTCGCTGATGCCCGTTGCGCGAAGCCACCCGTTGAAGTCGTCGAGGCGGGTCGTCGTCATCTCGACCGCCGTCGCGACCGCGCGGTCGGCATGGTCGACGCTCTCCACGGGCGCACCGAATGCGGCCATCAGGCCGTCGCCGAGGTTCTTCACCAACGTGCCGCCGTGGTCGAGCACGCAGTCGCCCATGGTTCCCAGATAGCGCGCGAGCACCTGGGTCACCTGCTCGACGGGCGCGTCGTCCGCGAACCGGGTGAAGCCGCGGAGGTCGACGAACATGACTGTCGCCCAAAGGCGCACCGCGCGGATCGTCGGCACTCCGTCGGTGGCGGCGAGCATCTCGGCCGCGATCTGCTCGGGCAGGAAGCGGGTGAAGACCTCCTGGACCCGCTCCTGCTCCAGGTTCCGGAGCCTCGAGCGGTTCATCCCCGCGTCGATCCGGGCGCGCAGGATCGCGGGGTCGAACGGCTTCGGCAGGAAGTCATCGGCGCCGGCGCCGAGGCATCGGACGATAGCGTCGCTGTCGTCGACGCCCGAGATCATGATCACGGGGATGTGGCGGAGGTCGTCGTCCGCCTTCAGCCGTTCGAGGACCTCGATGCCGTCGATGCCCGGCATCTCGATGTCGAGGAGCACAACGTCCGGGCGGTCGCTCTCGAGGGCCTGCAGCGCCGCGAAACCGTTGTCCGCAGCGGACGTGCGATGACCGGCGTGTTCGAGGTTCTTCGTCAGCAGGCTCCGGTTCAGCTCGTCGTCGTCGACGACGAGGATGTGTCCGGGGCGAGCCTGCAATCTGATCTCCTGCTCGTTTCGGGGGCCAGGCGGAGGCCCAGCCACGAGGCCGACCGGCCGTGTGGCCGCCCGAGTTTCTCACGCGGCTTCGGAGGGGAGCAACGCAGAGTCGCGCCGGGTCCGTCACGTGCATTGGTCGTCGACGGCCGCGCCATGTTGACTCCTCGCCGTGGTGGCGAGTGGCGAGGGAAGAAGTAGGGGGATGTCCGAAGGCCCGGCGGAGATGATCCTCAAGAACGGTCGTGTGTACCTGCGACGGGGATCGTCCGCTGGCAAGCGTCGTGGCTATCGCGGGCGACGAGATCGTCTACGTCGCGTCGGGCACGAACGGGGATCACATCGCTTGGTGCCCTCGGCAGGAATCGAACCTGCGACACACGGTTTAGGAAACGCTGTTCTGTGCCCGTTGTGCCGCCTGAGATGGGCATGTGGATTATGTGCCGGACCGGCACGTAACACCGTTGTCGTTTGCGTCGGCCTTCCCGGCGTTTCGACTAGGTCAAGGCTCTCGGGGCAGGAAGGACCGCGAGCGAGAGGTGGCTTCGGTGGCTATTGGAGGGGGAGAAGTCGGTCGAACATTGATCGAGAAGACCGACAAGAGGCGCAGCCGCCGGACTAGCCGTACATTGATCCGAGGGGAAGTTCACTGCCGCATACCAAGCGGGGCTACGCCGAGGCGAGACCACTAGGACGTAGCGCGGTCGGCGACCTCCTCCCTGTGATCGCCGACCGCGCTTCCTTGCTAGATGGCGGTCCGCACCGGCGCGTTGTTGAACGCCTGCAGGATCGCGTTGTACGCCGGCTTCGGCTGCAGGTTCGCGTCGAACGGCAGTGGACGACGCGCGGCCCCGTCTCGCCGTGGGAAGTCCTCCTGTAGCCATGTGTACCGGTCGGACAGCCCGAACGTGTTCACGACCTTCACCGCGGGCTCTTGCAGCGCCACCGAGAGGAACCGCGTGTACACGTCGGCGACGCCGGCGTCCCGCGAGGCGATGTCGGCCTTCAGTCCATCATCGAGCACGTCCAGCTCCGTGATGAAGATGTACAACCCGCGGGCTGCGACGTTGGACAGGAACGTCCGGAACGCGGCGGTATCGAAGTTCCGCGCGAACCCGTTGGCGTTCAGGTGGGCTTCGATCCCGAGGGCGTGGATCGGCGTGTTCTTACTCTTCAAGTAGTCGATCGCCTTGAGGATCGAGGCCCGCTTCGTCGCGGCGGAGCTGTCGGCTTCGGTTCCGAACTCATTCATCACCAGCAGCGGTGCAGGGTCTTGCTGATGCGCAAGGTTGAATGCTTCCTCGACATAGGTCGGGCCGATCGTCTGGTAGTACGGCTCGACCGTCCAGAACCCGTTCGCGTCCTTGCGTCGGGCGTCGGTCACCTCGTTGGCGACGACCCAGAACTTCATCTTGCCGCGGTAGTGCGCGACCTCCTGCTGGATGGTCCCGAAGAGGATGTCCCGCGCCTCTTGCGTCGACAGGTTGTACAGCTGGTCCTGCGGCCACCCGTCGCCGAGCCCCTCGTCCCACACGAGATGCGCACCGAACACCGGCTGGCCGTTCCCCTGCGCGAACGAGACGATCCGGTCGCCGTAGGAGAAGTCCAGCGGCGAGGTCTGCGTCGGCTTGAGCCGGTACCACAGCAGATCGTCCTCGGTGAACAACATGCCGGCCTCACGCTGGAACAGCGACGTGTAAGCCGGATCGGGCTCGTATTGCCACGTCGCGGTCGAGGATCCGTAAAGGATGCCCTTACTTTTCGCGGCGTTGTAGAGCTGGCCGGTGGGCAGCGCCCAAGCAGGCGCGATCCTCGAAAGGACGGACGCTCCTCCGCCGAGCACGACCGCCGTTCCCGCGCCCGCACGCGCCAAGAACGTCCTGCGGCCGATCTTCTTGTCGCTTCCCATCTCACTCAACCTCCGATCTACGCGCCTTTGCCCGGCGTCCTTTGGGATCACGGACCGGGTGGTCAAGGCGAGCGACAACGGATGGAGGCAGAGGTCGAGCGACGCCAGACTCCGGTGGGGCGGTGATCAAGCACCCGCCTCGCCTCCGATCGATCTCGGATAGGCATCACTGCAAATCGGTTTGTACGCGGGATCGAAATCGCGCGCAAATCCGCACGTCATCCGGTCGAAGGCCGAGCCGTCCTGCATCATATTGGCGCGACGTCAAAGGCAGTCCACTCTGATAGCTGGCCGTCCGTGAAGATTTCGCTGGCCAGCGGCTGACCATCCATAGGGTTGAAGATGACGACGATCTCGCCGCGTCGGTTCGGAACTGAGAAGCCTTTGACCACCACGACCGAGCGGATCGAGCTGATCTCCGAGTAGTTGCACCTCGGGTAGGGACGCCGCCGCTCGGTAGACGGACGATCGCTGAGCAGACGAAAGTCCCGGCTCTGTGAGGAGCTCCGCG
>C688J18823_10002454_pt1 | contig 11579 bp, 9 predicted proteins | sample HopSoiMetagenom1_FD_18823 | JGI IMG/M metagenome (IMG submission 18823) | reverse complement strand
TGATTCACGCGTTGGTGACCGTTGCGGCCATCGACATCGCCCGTACTGCCGGATTGAAGCACACGGGGCGGCCCCGGTCCCACCTGATGGCCGTGATGGTCACCACTGCTGTCATTTTGATGGTTGCGCACACTGTCGAGGTTCTCATTTGGGCGCTCGCCTATGGGACGGTCGGCGCGGCGCCTTCGGGGAGCGATCTGCTATATTTCACCTTCGTGAATTACACCACGCTCGGCTATGGGGACATCACGCCCGCCGCGGGGTGGCGGCTGACGGGACCCATGACAGCGATGAACGGCATCCTGATGTTTGGTTGGTCAACCGCAGTTCTTTTCGAGGTGCTGCGCAAGACGGTTGAGCATCTTGCGGCGATCGCGGCGCCCCAGTCTAGTTCTGGAGATCGAGGCTAGCGAGCTTCAGCCTGTCCAGCAGCACGATCTGGCGCTGAGTGTTTCCGATGAAGCCGAGGATACCGAGCTCATGCAACCGCGATAGTGCGCGGGAGACGGTTTCCAGCGTTAATCCGAGATAGTCGGCGATATCACGCCGCGACATCGGCAGCGCCATGATCCCGGCCGCCGTCAGCCGCTTGTCCATCTCGATCAGGAAGGCTGCGACCCGCTCCAGCGACGTCTTGCGGCCGAGCAGCAGCATGTGGTCTTCCGCATGCTGAAGGTTGGTCGTGGTCATGCTCAGCAGGTTGCGAGCCACCACGGCGTCGTCCTGCGCGACCAGCTCGAGACTTTGGCGCCTCACGAGGCGAACCGTGGTGTCGACGATCGCTTCCGTCGTGAACCTGTGCGCGCTGCCGTTTTCCAGCCCGAAGATGTCGCCCGCAAGATGAAATGCGCCGATTTGGCGTCGGCCGTCCGACAGGAGCTTGTAGCTCCGCACAGCACCCTTCTTCACCTGATAGACGTACTCCGCGGCCTCCTTTTCGCCGTAGACTTCCGAGCCCTTCTTATAGGTAAATTCGTTTAAACTGATGATTGGATTTGACTCGGTGTTTAGCCCGAGCTCCCGGAGCGAATGAAGCGGCGAAGAGGCGTCGGCAGCGGTGCGAACGAACATGGCCAACTCCCGAACTGATGGTGGCGCGATATTTCCATGGCCGGGAGTAAGGAGCCGCCGAAAATCCGCTTCCCGCGAGGGTTGTTTAGGTCATAAGTGGGGTTTTCAACCATTGTCTGTAGGTGCATTGTACCAAGGTACAGGTAGGGTTCGATGCGCTGGATTGAGAACCCGTCAGAGTGTCTGTCAGATGGTGCGGCAATATGCCGAAAACGGACGCTCCGTTCGCGGTTGTGGCATCCCAATCGGGCTGCTTTGCTCAGGCATTAACGGCACGTCTGGTTTCTGCATTTGAAGTACCCGTCGAGGGAGAAAAACTTGCCCGGCTTCGTTTATGTCGTGGACGACGACGCATCCTTCCGGATGGCGATCCAGCGTCGACTCAAACTGGCCGGGTATGAAGTTGTGACCTACGCGTCCGCGCAGCAGCTACTGGATGATCCGCCAGGGTCCAGCCATCCGGGATGTATCTTGCTTGATGTGCAGCTTCCGGGCCTGAGCGGGCCGGAGTTGCAAACCTCGCTCCTCCAATGCCAGTCGCCGCTGCCCATCGTCTTCCTGACCGGACATGCCGATACCGCGACGACGGTCCGTGCGATCAAGGCCGGCGCGGAGGACTTTCTGACCAAGCCGGTATCGTCAGAACAGTTGATCGATGCGATTGAGCGCGCGATGGCTCAACAGGAGGCGGTGCGCAGCCAACAGAGCAAGCTCGATTCGCTGCGTTCTCGCTTGACGTCTCTGTCGCGGCGTGAACGACAGGTGTTCGACCTGATCGTACGCGGTAAAATCAACAAGCAGATCGCCTATGAGCTTGGAACGACCGAACGTACGGTGAAAGCGCACCGCCACCAAGTGATGACTAAGATGCAGGTACTGTCGTTTGCCGAACTGGTGTCCGCTGCCGAGCGGCTCGGTCTTCTGGATTCGGAAAAGGCGTAGTGCAGGCCTATTTTCGTGCGCTTCGTCAGGTCTGCGGTGAGACCTGTACGATGGGCCAATATGAAATGTTATTGACATAGTTCGGCCTGGACCGCCTACATACCGGCGTCGTTAGCCGTCGGATTAGCGCAGGAACCATTGCCGCGTAGCGTCGTTGCGACGCAAGTGCCGGGTTTCCAATCAGAAAGACGGGTCCATTGTTTGCACGTAAGTCGATTTACGTCGTGGATGATGATTCATCGATGCGCCGAAGCTTGGAGCGGCTGCTTCGGAAGCACGGCTTTGATGCGGTTGCTTTTGATTCCGCCGCCGCGCTGCTTCGTTATGGCTGCATCGACGAGGCGTGCTGCATCGTTCTGGATATCAATCTGAACGGAGAGTCGGGCATCTCACTCCGCCGCAGGCTCGCTAGCGAGGGTGCCACGACCCCCATCATCTACATTACCGGCAACGACTGCCAGGCGAATCAAGTGGCCGCGATTCAGTCCGGGTGCGCCGCCTATCTGGCCAAGCCCTTCGCGGCAAGCGCACTCATCGACTCCATTGAACGCGCCTGCGCCGGGCATAACTGATCTCGCCGTTGCTCACTCCTCGATATCCTGCTCCAGCGTCTGAGCGGGCGCGCCATTGTGAGCTGAGGCGAATTGTGCCAGCGGCAACGATGTCGTCAGAGACAGAAGATTGGAATCGGTGACCTCGAGCACCAGCGCCTTGCCGGCTTCCATGTCCTTGACGAACTTGGGATCGGCGGCGTCGGCGGCGATACAGGCATTGCTCAGGCACCAGGTGTAGGGCAACGACTGGGAATGTCCCTGATCGACGGTCAGCTTGGCAGGCCGTTGCAGATACATCCCGACCGGGACAAACACTTGTAGCCGGGCAGTGGGGTCGGCGTCACGCTCGATCAGGTCCACGCGCACCGCCATCTGGCCCGTTGCAAACTTGCCGGTGATCGAGGTCCGGCACAGCATCGGCGCACCGCCGGGCTTGACGCAAAGCTTCCGCCAGTCGCCATAGGTGATGTCTCTGGCTTCGCGCTGTCCGCGAGGCGCGAGTTCGGTGGGTTTTGCCTCGCGCGCATGCTGTTGCGCTGCAGCATTCTGGGACGAAGCGGGTGCGGCAATAGCCGTTGCGAACAAAAGCAACAGATGGGCTCGCGTAGGCTTACGTCGCGGCTTGAGAGCAGGGTTGATCATATTGCGCCTCCAGGCGTCGGCGTCTGCGGCTACTTTTGCGCATTGAGGAATTTTTCGACCAGTGGTGACCACGTCGCGATCGTGTCGGGCGAGCCGATGAAGAAATGCCCTTCGTTGCCAAAGGGCGGCATCAGATGATATTCGGCCCTGCCGCCGGCAGCGGTAAAGGCGTCATGCATGCGCTTCGACAAGGCCGGACCGAAAAACGTGTCGTTCTCGATATAGAACCACAGCATTGGCACCCGCGAGGTTCGGCCGAAATCGGCAGTTGCTTCGACCAGCTTGTCCGGTGCGCAATTGTTGTTGGGTTTGCCGTCGACGCGCCCGCCGCGTCCTGCGGCGAATGTGATGATTGCCTTCACCTGCGGTGGGTTTGCGCTCGAGAGCGCAATGGACGCCCAGCCGCCCGCGGACTGTCCGACGACGACCACGTCCATCGGCAGAACGCGTTTCTCGGCCACCATGTAGTCGATGATCCAGAGATCGACCTGCGCCACCGCACGCCCGGCGTCGTGGAAGTTCGGATTGGTGCAGTTTCCGACCTTGGAGAAGAACGGTCCATAGAGACCGTGCTCGGGAATATCGATCGCGGCTGCGCCGTAGCCGGTGCCGACTGGTGCCACCACGAGGTAGCCGCGCTTGGCAAACCACTTGGCGGCGTCGCGGAACTCCACCAGCGGGAAGAAGCTGCGATCGACGGCCTTGAGCGACACGCCGTGGTTCATGATCGCCAGCGGGAAGGGGCCGTCGCCGACGGGCCGCACGACATAGGCGAACATCGGCAGCGGTAGCGGCAGGGCCCACATCTCTTCCTGGATCCGGACATTGTCGTCGGCGCGTACAGGGGCAAGAAAGCAGGCCGAAATGCTCAATGCCGCCGCCAGGTAGGTCACTGTTGACCGCAAATTCACGCGCGCCTCCTTCAACCGGCGAAAGTGCTGGCCACGATGATCGGTCCAAGCACGGTCAGCACAACATTGCCGACAGCGTAAGGCACGGCGACCCCGAGCACGGGCGTCTGGCTTTCTGCAACTTCGCAGGCGCCGGTAACGGCGGCGTCGACGGTCATGGCGCCGGCCAGCGCGCCGCAGATGATGACCGGGTTCATGCGGAGCACGCGATGGGCAAACAGGGTCGTCACGATCAGCGGCACCAGCGTGACCACCAGGCCCATGCCGACCAGCAGCATGCCTTGCGACTGGATCGCGACCCAGGCTGCGTGGCCGTTGCCGAGCCCGATCGCCGCGATGAAGCCGCCAAGGCCGAGATCGCTCAGCGTCTGCTGCGCTGCGGGCGGCATTGCGCCCATTGTCGGCCGCCGCGAGCGCAGCCAGCCGCAGAAGAGCCCCGCAATCAGGGCGCCGCCGCCACCTCCCAACGTCAGGGGCACCGACCCGATCTTTACGCTTGCGAGACCGGCGAGCAGACCCACGGCGATGCCTGCGGCAAGGAATGCAATGTCGGTGCGATCTTCGGAGCGCAGAATCTGTCCTACATGCGAGGCGGCGCGCTCGATGTTGCGGGTGCTGCCGACCAGCGTCATGACGTCACCGACATAGACGCGGGTGTCCGCGCTCAAGGGGACTTCACGTCCCATTCGCGTCAAGGTTCGGAGGAACACGCCTCGTGCGGCATCGCCGACACGATCGGCCACGTCCTTGACGGAGCGGCCATGGAGCTTGCGATTGTCGACAAGGACGTCGATCACGTTGCCCGGAAGCGCCTTCAGGATCTCATCGGCGTCGATTTCTGTGCCAACAATCGGTTTCGCGGCGACAATGGCGGCGGTGCGTCCCGCAATGACGATGTCGTCGCTCACTTGAAGGACGGTGTCGCGATGCGGCTCGACATCGGCGCCCTGGCGCACGATCCGCTCGATCACGCTGCGGCTGCCGATCTCGTCTTCGACGGCGCCGACGGTCCGTCCCGCCGCTGCCGACACCCGGTACGCGCGCGCCTGGAATTTTCGATAATGCAGATTCTCATTTTGTTGCGGGTTGCCACCCGAAAGCTCCGCCTCGAGCTTTGCAGCTTCCGCTTTCAGATCGATCCCCATCAATTTCGGCGCGACAAACGGCACGTACAGGAGCGTGAGGATATAGCCGAGCACGTAGGTGACGGCGTAGCCGGCGGCGATATTGGCGTCCTGCTGCTGCAGCACCTCTTTGGCCAGTCCAAGCTGGGCTAGCGCGCCAGATGCGGTGCCGATGACCGACGACTGTGTCAGAGCTCCCGCTGCAAGACCGGAGGCGGTGCCGGGACCGAGCGCGAACACATGGGCAAATACGAGAACGATGATGAGGCCGGTACCACCAAGCACGAGCGCGAGCGCGACCTGAGCCAGGGTCCGGATGCTCAGCGAGGCAAAGAACTCGGGTCCGGACCGGTAGCCGATCGTGAACACGAACAGGCTGAAGAGAATGACCCTGAGCAGGGAAGGAAACGTGAAGGTGCCGAGCTGCCCGATCAGGACGGCAACGATGAGCGTGCACGCCGTGGTGCCGATCGAAAAGCCGCGGATCCGGACGCGGCCAAGAATGGTCCCGAGCGCGACTGACAGCAGCAGGAAGATTTCCGGAGCGGCGGAGATGATCCATCTGACCGTGCTCATGGTGCAGGCCCTCCAGCCATTTGCGCCAATCTGGTTGGTGATACCCGGCGATGCTTGATCCAGATCAACCCTCGCGATCGGCCAGACGCTCCCTATTCAAGCGCAGGATTTCAGAACCCGACGTTGGGACATGAGCACGATGGATGCCACCGCTGCTTCGTCGATACGCCGCGACGAAACGCTGCCAGTCGCGCTGTTGCTGGCCTTCACCGGTGGCTACCTCGACGCCTATACGTGGATCATCCACGGCGTCATGGCTAACGCCCAGACGGCCAATCTCGTCCTGCTGTGGGTTTATGGCTCGGTCGGCGACTGGACGAAGGCGCTCCACTTCGTCCCACCGATCCTTGCGTTCGCGGTCGGTATTGTCGCCGCGTCATGGCTGCGTCGGGCGGCGCGCGAGCGCGCCAGTGCCATCAGCACGCTGCTCGAGATTCTCCTGCTCGTCATCATCGCAGTCCTGCACAATCGCTTGCCGGATCTCGCGGGAACGCTTGGGATTTCGTTCGTCGCCGCCGTACAGAGCGCCGTTTTCACGAGGGTTGAGGGCGTGCTCTACAGCTCCGTCATGATCACGGGCAACATGCGGCAAGCGATTGAAGGCATGTTCGCTGTGGCCTCCCGGAATGGCTCGCTACGGCCGCCAGGCATTTTTGCTGTCTTGTGCATCACGTTCGGCCTTGGCGCCGCTCTTGGCGCCTTCGCGACCAAGCAGATCCCGGACCTGGCGCTCGGTGTCCCCGTGATCGCGCTCCTGGTTGTGCTGTTGCGTTGCGAAAGTCCGGACGACGAGGCCAGCCCATGACCTCATCGGACCGTAGATCGCGCCGGCCCTTCCTGTTTCCGCCCGCGGCTTGGCTGGCGGGGTATCACAGTGCCTGGCTGCGTTCGGACGCGATCGCCGGAATCACCCTCGCGGCTTATGCGATCCCCGTGTCACTGGCCTATGCCACGCTGGCGGGCCTGCCGCCCCAGATCGGAATCTACGGCTACATGCTCGGCGGCATCGGCTATGCGCTGCTCGGGTCGTCGCGCCAGCTTGCGGTCGGTCCGACCTCGGCGATCTCGCTGATGATTGCGGCGACGGTTGGGACATTGTCCGGCGGAGACGCGGCGAAATACGCCGAGATCGCAAGCCTGGCCGCATGCGCGGTGGCGCTGCTGTGCCTGATCGCATGGTTGTTCAAGCTCAGCGTTCTCGTCCGCCTGGTGAGCGACAGTATCCTGGTCGGCTTCAAGGCCGGCGCGGGACTTACCATCATGATGAGCCAGTTGCCGAGCCTGTTCGGCGTCGCCGGAGGCGGTCACAATTTTTTCGATCGCGCCATCAAGCTCGCCGGTCAGCTCGGCGGCATCAATTGGCTGGTTCTGGCGATCGGAGCCCTCGCGCTCTTGTTCCTGTTGGTGGGAGAACGGCGGCTGCCCGGAAGGCCGGTCGGGCTCACGATCATGGCGTTGTCGATTGTCGTGGCGACATTGCTTGGCCTTCCGTCCCTTGGCGTGCCGGTCACCGGGAAAATCCCAGAGGGATTGCCGGCTATCGGGTTGCCGAGTTTTGGCCTGTTGGAGCCCGACGAGCTCTTCCCGCTGGCTGCGGGATGCGTGCTCCTGGCCTATATCGAAGGCGTCTCCGCCGCCCGCAGCTTTGCTGCCAAACACGGCTATGCGCTCGATGTCCGGCAGGAGTTTTTGGGGCTGGGCGCGGCGAACCTCGTTACCGCCTTCGGCCACGGCTATCCCGTGGCCGGCGGGCTGTCGCAATCCGCGGTCAACGACAATGCCGGAGCGCGCACGCCGCTGGCCCTGGTGATCTGCTCGGTGACGCTTGCGCTATGCCTGCTGTTCTTCACGGGGTTGTTGACGAACCTGCCCAAGGCAGTGCTTGCGGCGATCGTCTTTGCCGCCGTCTACAGGCTGGTGGACATCCGCGCGCTGTTGCGGATGTGGCAAGTCAGCCGCATCGACTTTCATGCCGCGGCGATTGCGCTGCTGGCCGTGTTGCTCCTGGGGATATTGCAAGGCGTCCTGCTGGCGGCTATTGCGTCGATCGTTCTGCTGCTGGCGCGGGCCTCGCGTCCGAATGTCGCGTTCCTCGGCCGGCTCCCCGGTACTGGCCGTTACTCCGACAATGCGAGGCACGATGGCGTCGAGCCATTGGTCGGCATCATCGCGTTTCGACCCGAAGCCTCGCTGCTTTACATCAATGCTGAAACGATCCTGGAAACAGTGTTAGGCACCTTGCCGCTATCGGTCGGCGTCAGGCTGGTTGTCTGCGATCTGTCGGCGTCACCCTACATCGATCTGGCCGGCGCGCGCATGTTGCATGATCTCTATGACGAACTCGCCTCCCGAAATATCACCTTCCGCATCGTCGGCGCGCACGCGCAATTGCGCGATCTGCTGCGGGCTGAGGGGCTGGCGGAAAAGACCGACAGCGGGGCGTGGCTTCGTTCGGTCGACAGCGTGCTCGGGGAAAGCATGACCGGACAATCATCTGATCCCAATCCATAGGATCCGCCCGACTTATTGGCCGGTCGGCTCTGATGCGATCTCACCATCGTCCTCGATCCGTCATGCGGCAGCGCTTTGGACGATGTCGCACCGGAAATTACTCCAGGCCTCTTCAAGATGCTCGACCCTTGACTTGGATCAATAGACCGAGGTGAGCGGGCACCACGATCCTAGCCGTGACATCGCAAAGATCCGGAGAGAGACATGTCCAAGGACGCCAAGGCTGCAGAAAAGCGCATCGATCAGTTCATTTCCGGGCCCGGCGGCCGGGCGGACGACTGGCGCGATCTGGTCGAAGCAGCCAAAGCATGGGCGCGCGCCGGCGATCGCGCCAGGTACGATGCGGCACTGGCCGATCTCTCCGTCATTGAAGAGTTTCACGGGTATCCTGGGCTACAACTGATGGCCGCTTTGCGCGAAGCGGCCTCGGCCGGGGATGCGGCGGGTTCACTTGGTCTTGCGACGCGGATTACGCAGGCCCTGATGACAAGATCCTTCCGCCAACATGCCGGCGATTGGGATCCCAAGGACGACGGCAGTGGCGACGCACCCGAACTCGTGTCCTCGACTTTCGGCTCACATGCAGCCCGGCGACCCTATTTCGAAACGTTGGTCGTCACCGGCATCTCCTCCGAGAAGTGGCCGGCTCTCGCTGCCGAATGGCGCAAGTTGCGCCGTCCGGTCGATTCTTTCGTCTATGAGCCGGTGATCGTCGGCAGCCTCGAGGACGCCTTCTGCGCGACAATGCTCAACCCCAATATCGCCGCCGTCGTCATCAACGAAGGTTTCGGCCTGCGCTCGCGTCACGACGCGCCGATACTCCGCACCATGACCGCCGCCGCCGGCATCAATGACGAGGCGGACGCGTCCGCGCTCCGGCTCGCGCACGTCATCAAGCGGGTCCGTCCCGAGCTCGACATCTATCTGATGTCGAATCGCGACGTGGAGGCAATGGCGGGGAACCCCGAAGCCAATGTGGTCCGGCGGATATTCTACTCCATCGAAGAGCTCCTCGAACTCCATCTCTCTATCCTCGAAGGGATCCAGGACCGCTTCGATACGCCATTCTTCGACAATCTCAAGAAATACGCGCAACGCCCGATCGGCACGTTCCACGCGCTGCCGATCGCTCGCGGCAAGTCTGTCTTCAGGTCGGACTGGATCCGCGATATGGGCGAGTTCTACGGCTTGAACCTGTTCCTGGCCGAAAGCAGCGCGACCACCGGCGGCCTCGACAGCCTGCTGGAGCCGACCGGCACCATCAAGAAAGCACAGGACAAGGCGGCGCGAGCGCTCGGCGCCGATCGCGTGTTCTTCGTGACCAACGGCACCTCGACTTCAAACAAGATGGCAGTGCAGGCGCTGCTTGGGCCGGGCGACATCGCGATCGTCGATCGCAACTGTCACAAGTCGCACCACTACGGCATGGTGCTGGCCGGCGCCCAGCCGATCTATGTCGAAGCGTTCCCGATGACGGAGTATTCGATGTACGGCGCGGTGCCGCTGAAGACCATCAAGCAGGCGCTGTTGAACGCGAGGGCCGACGGCAGGCTGGACCGCGTCAAGATGCTCGACCTGACCAACTGCACCTTCGACGGCCACATCTACAACACCCGCCGGGTGATGGAGGAATGTCTCGCGATCAAGCCGGATTTGATCTTCCTGTGGGACGAAGCCTGGTTCGGCTTCGCGCGCTTCTCGCCGTTCCTGCGGCGACGGACCGCGATGGGCGCCGCCAACGAGATCGAGGCCTGGATGCACGACCCGAAATCGGTCGCGGCTTACGAGAAGCAGCAGGCCGAGCTCGGCAAGACTCCGTCGGACGAGGTACTGCTCAAGACCCGACTGGTTCCCGATCCGCGGCAGATCCGCTTGCGCGTCTACCAGACCAACTCGACCCATAAGTCGATGTCGGCGATCCGTCAGGGCTCGATGCTGTCGGTCAAGGACGTCGAATTCCACACCGTCGAGCAGCAATTCAAGGAGGCGGTGTTCACGCACGCGTCGACCAGCCCGAACCAGCAGCTCATCGCCAGCCTCGACGTCTCGCGTCGCCAGATGGAGCTCGAGGGCTACGGCCTGGTGGCCAACGCGATCGAAATCGCGTTCGCGATCCGCAGGGCGGTCAACGGCAATCCGCTGATCTCGAAATACTTCCGGATTCTCGGCGCGGACGCGATGGTGCCGGCGCAATATCGCCAGAGCGGCTTCACCGACTATCTCGCAACAGGCATGAATTGGGCGAGCATCCTGAAGAGCCTGGACGACGACGAGTTCTGCCTCGATCCGACCCGCATGACCTTGGTGTGCGGCACCGCCGGCTACGACGGCACGCAGTTCAAGGGCATCCTTGCCAATGATTACAATATCCAGATCAACAAGACGTCGCGCAATTCGGTGCTATTCCAGTCCAACATCAACAACACCCGTAGCGATGTTGCGCATCTGGTGAGGGTGCTGGCCGAGATCGCGGGCGAGGTCGACCGCGGGCTGGTTCAGGGCGGTGCCAATGCGAAGAAGACCTTCGAGGCGCGGGTCAAGAGTCTGATGACCGATGTGCCCGACCTGCCGAACTTCTCGCAGTTTCACGACAGTTTCCGTGGCGATGCCGGCACCAAGACCAACGAGGGCGACATCCGCAGCGGCTTCTACTCGGCCTATGACGCAGCGGGATGCGAATATATCCGGCTCGGCGATTCCGAGATCGACCGTCGCCTCAAGGCCGGGCCGGACCTCGTCTCCGCGAGTTTCGTGATCCCGTATCCGCCTGGCTTCCCGATCATGGTGCCGGGGCAGGTCATCACCCAGGAAACCATCGACTTCATGCGCAAGCTCGATGTGAAGGAAATCCACGGCTACGACGCCAAGGAGGGGCTGAAGCTCGTACGTGCCGAAGCCCTGGCGAAGATTGGCCGGCCCAAGCCCGGCGCCGCGCCGAAGCTGAAGGCGGCATCGTAATAAAGGGGACGGACATGCAGAGCTTTTTCACGTTCTTGCAGCAGAACCCGTTTCTGTTGCTGTTCTTCGTCGTTGGCCTCGCCGTCTGGATCGGCCGTGCCAGCATCAAGGGTTACGGCCTCGGCATGGTCGCCGGCGCCATCGTGGTGGGCGCAGCCCTTTCGGTTTGGGCGTCGGTCTACGGCGTGAAGCTTGAGCTGAACACGTTCGCCAAGAGTCTGTTCTACTATTTGTTCATGTATGGCGTCGGCTTACGTGTGGGACCGTCCTTCATCAACAGCCTGAAGGGC
>C688J18823_10002453_pt1 | contig 11581 bp, 10 predicted proteins | sample HopSoiMetagenom1_FD_18823 | JGI IMG/M metagenome (IMG submission 18823) | reverse complement strand
TGGGGGCGAGAAGCAGTGCGAGCAGCACCGCGCAGGCGCCATCGGCCGTGCGCACCGTCTCGCGCAACTCGGCCGGCAGGGCAGCGAGGAGGCGCGTGGCGTACTCCATCTTCGTGCCATCCAACGATCCGACGAGGAGCGTGCTTTGCGTCGGGGTTCGCCCCCAAGCGGTGGCGATATCGGCCGCGCGCCGGCCGGCCGGGGTGGCCGCCACCGAGGACTCGGGTGCCGAAGGGGCGATGGCAGCCAGGCCGGCCTCGCGGCGTTTGCGGTAATCCTCGGCAACGAAGCTCGGGTGCACCCGGCGGATGCGCTCGTCGAGCGGCGGGTGGGTATCGAAAAGGCGCACCGCTACGCTCGCGCCGAAGAACATGTGCGACATCTCCTCGGCGTAGCGCGCCACGATGCGCGTACCGGCGCCGGAGGCGCCGATCTGGTCGAGCGCGCCGGCAATGCCCTCGGGGTTGCGGGTGAACTGCACCGCCGAGGCATCCGCCAGGAATTCGCGCTGGCGCGACACCGCCGCCTTGATGAGCCGCGCGAAGAACAGCCCGACGTAACCGACCGCGAATACCACGGCACCGCCGACGAAGAACGGCACCGCGCCTTTCCAGTCGTCCGACTCGGCGCCGGCGCGCATCAGGAATTCGCCGATCGAGCCGATGGCAACGATGCCGGCCAGCACGCCGATCATGCGCACGTTGAGCGCCATGTCGCCGTTAAGGATGTGGCTGAACTCGTGTCCGACTACGGCCTGCAGCTCGTCCCGCGTCAGCTTCTCCAGCGCCCCTCGCGTCACCGCCACTACGCTCGCCGAGACGCTCCAGCCGGCGGCGAAGGCATTGATCGAGCGCTCGTTGTCCATGACGAACGCACGCGGCACGCGCACGCCGGAGGCGATTGCCATCTCTTCGACGATGTTCACGAAGCGCCGCTCGAGGGCGTCGGACGTCTCGGCGGCCACTTCGCGAGCGCCGATGAGACTGGCGAGCTTGGCACCGCCTTCGGCCAGCCGGGCGATGTTCACCAGGCTCACCACCACGACTACTGCGATGACCACCAGCGCACCGGCTGCGTAAACGCCCCGCGGCACCCCGCCTAGGCCGGCGATCGGTTGGTCCGAGAGCCACAGGTAGCTCGTGCCGATGACGAGATCGACGGTCAGTGCGATGGCAACCACGGAGAGCAGAAAAAGGGCCACCATCACGCGGCTGTTGCGCCGCGCGAGCTGCTGGTGCTCGAAGAAGCTCAAAGCTACGAGAACGAGACCTTCGGCGCCTTGCGCTCTTCGGGCGACTCGGTGGACTGCAGGAGCTCCGCCGGGCCGAATCCCATCGCGCCGGCAAACACGACCTGCGGGAACGACTCGCGCTTGGTGTTGTACTCCATCACCGAGTCGTTATAGGCCTGGCGTGCGAAAGCGACCTTGTTCTCGGTGCTGGTGAGCTCTTCCTGGAGCCCGAGGACGTTCTGGTTCGCCTTGAGGTCCGGATACTGCTCGAACACCGCGACCAGCCGGCCGAGCGCGCCGCCGAGCACGCCTTCCGCCTGGCCGAGTGCGTGCATGGCGGCCGGGTCGCCGGGCCGCGTGGCGGCAGCCTGCGCGGCGCTCACGGCGCTGCCGCGCGCCTTGATCACCTCGTCAAGCGTGCCGCGCTCGTGCGCCATGTAGCCCTTGACCGACTCGACCAGATTCGGAATCAGGTCGTAGCGACGCTTGAGCTGCACATCGATCTGCGAGAACGCGTTCTTGAAACGGTTGCGCACCGTGACGAGGCCGTTGTAGACGGCAATGGCCCAGACGACGGCCAGCACGATGATGCCGAGAACGATCCAAACCATCGCTTCCTCCCTTCTTATTTACTTACTATAGCCCGTCTTGCTTGCGCTCGTCCGAGCGCGGCGGACAGCGCGACCCCGGCGGCGGCGATGCCGATCGCGCTCAACGCGATCGCGCGCCCTTCCATGCTGAGGGCGCGAAGGCCGGTCACCAGCCAGCCGCCGAGCGCATCCGCGCCGCGCACCGCCACGATGTCGATCACATTCTTCGCCTTGTACTTCTCGTCGCGCCCGACGACGGTGAAGAGCGACTCCCTCGCCGGGTTGGAGATGGCGAAGTTCGCCGTGCGCTGCAAGGCCTGGAAGGCGATCACCACCATGAGCGTCGGCGCGGCGGCGAGCACGGCGAAGCCGGCAGCGAATACCACCGGCAGGAGCGCGAGCGCAGGCCCGACGCCAAAGCGCTGGATCAGCTTTCCCGTGGCCACGAACTGCACGGCGAGGGTGAGGATGCCGACCGCGAGATCCACCGTGGCGAAGATGCGCGTGCGCACCGCGGGGTCGTCGGAGGCCTTGGCGACGATAGCCGCCTGCTCGAAGTAGAGGAAAGTCGCCGCGATCGACAGCAATCCCACCCATAGCAGGATGCCGGCGATATAGGGCGAGCGCAGCACCATGACCAGGCCGTCGAGCGCGCCGCCGCCGATGCGCTGCTCTTCCTTGCGCTCGCTCTTCACCTCGAGGCGCGTGGCGCAGAAGACGGCCAGTTCGAGCAGTAGCGCGGCCACGATCAGGAGATGAGTGGTACCGATCGCCGGCGCGAGGACGATGGTCAGCGCCGGCCCCGCCAGGGCGCCCGCACTGCCGCCCGCCGCGATGAAGCCGTACAAGCGCTTGGACTGGTCGGTGCTGTAGAGATCGGCCATGAAGGACCAGAACACCGACACCGCGAAAAGCACGAATACGCTGATCCAGACGAAGAACACGCGCGCCACGGCCTGGCGCTCGACGTCCAGCGCGAGCAGTACCCAGAAGATCGCCAAGTTGGCGACGAAGAAGTGATAGACGATGGGAATGAACCGCCGGCGCGGCAGTCGCGCCACCAATGCGCCGTAGATCGGTACGGCGGCGAGCATGGTGACGAACGTGGCGGTGAAGAGCCACTGCAGGTTTCTCACGCCGCCCGCGACGCCCATCTCGTCGCGCAGCGGACGCAGGATGTAGTACGCGGCAAGGAGGCAGAAAAAATACGCGAACGACCAGAGGAGCGCGCGCACCTCGTCCGGCCGCACGTTGACAACGCGATTCAGCACATCAGCGCGCTGCGAGCGCCTTGCGCATCTCTTCCGCGGTCAGGACCTTGCCGGAGATCGACGAGCCGAGGTCGAACACTTTCGATGCGGCGAGCGAATCCACCGGCACCGGATCGAAGCCGGCATCGGCGACGAGCTGCGCGCCGATCTTGAGCGTCGCCGCATCGTCGGCCGCGACCGGCATGGCCATGCGCGGCGCCGCACGGTTCGCCTCGCGCGCCATGGTCTGGTAGCCCCACGAATTGAAGCTGCGCACGAGCCGCGCGCCCGGCAGGATCGCCGCCGTCGAAACCGCGGCGCCCTTCTCCTTCGCCTGCGCGCCGAGCTCGCCGTCGCGCGAGGGCACTGGATTGTTCGGGTCGACCACCACCTTGCCCTTCAGCTTGTCGCCAACCTGCTTCGCGATCGCCGGCAGGGCGCCATACGGCACGGCGATCAGTACGGCGTCGCCGAAGGCGACCGCTTCCTCGACCGTTCCGGCCTTTGCCTTGCCTCCCGCGCCCTCGGCGGCGCGCTTGGCCGTCTCGGCATCACGGTCGGAGAACATCACTTCGTGGCCGGCCTTCGCCCACAAGCCGCCGAGCGTGGAGCCGATGCGGCCGGAGCCGATGACGCCGATCTTGATTGGCTTGCCCTGCGCGAAAGCCGGCAATACCGCTGCGGCGGTGACTGCAAGGAGGAATGCGCGTCGCTTCATGGTGCCGTCAGGCTATCATCTTTGGATGGACAGGCGCCGACGAGCCCTCCTCGGCGCGGGCCTCGCGCTCTATGCCAATCGCGTCTTCCCGCAAGCCAAAGTGAACCTGCCGAAAATAGGCCTCGGCACCTGGCAGACTTTCGACGTCGGCTCCAGTGCCTCGGCGCGCGCGCCGCTGCGCGAAGTGCTGAAGCTCCTCGACGGCAATGCCGTCGACTCCTCTCCCATGTATGGCAGCTCGGAAACGGTGGCGGGCGACCTCATCGCCGAGCTCGGCGTCCGCGATCGGCTCTTCATTGCTACCAAGGTTTGGACCAGCGGCCGCGAGGACGGTACCGCGCAAATGGAAACCTCCTTCCGCCGCCTGCGAGTCAAAGTCATGGATCTCATGCAGGTGCACAACCTGGTCGACGTCGGCACGCACACCAAGACCCTGCAGCAGTGGAAGACCGAGGGCCGGATCCGGCACATCGGCATCACCCACTACACCGCCTCCGCGTATGCCGAGGTCGAGCGCTGGCTGAAGACCGGCGCCTACGAATTCGTGCAGATCAACTACTCGCTCGGCGAGCGCGAGGCCGAGAAGCGGCTGCTCCCGCTCGCGGCGGAGCGAAACGTCCGCGTCATCGTCAATCGCCCCTTCGCCGAAGGCGCGCTCTTCCGCCGCACGAAAGGCAAGCCGCTGCCGTCATGGGCGGCCGAGCTCGGCATCGCGAGCTGGGCGCAGTACTTCCTGAAGTGGATCGTTTCTCACCCGGCCATCACCGTCGCCATCCCCGGCACCGGGCGGCCCGACCATATGAAGGACAACCTGGCCGGTGGCAGTGGCCCGATGGCCGATGCAGCGGCGCGAAAGAAGATGCAGGACTACTTCGACTCGCTCTAGCGGCGGTCTACGAATCTCGAGGCCTTGATGTTGGCCTCGTATTCCTTGGCGAGCGTGCCGGTCTCGAGGACCACCACCTGCGGCGCGAGCTCGAACTTCTCTTTAACGGCTTCGCTGATGGCTCGGCCGATGGCGACACCGTCGGCCCCGCGGCGCAGCTCGATCGACAGACGCAGGATGTCGTTGTCGCCTTCGTTCATCGCCTCGGCGCGAAAGTCGCCGATCTCGAGATGGCGGAAGAGAAAATCCTCGAGATCCTGGTGGCCGATGTTGATGCCGCGCACCTTGAAGAATCCGCTGGTCCTATGCGCATGCTTCAACCGCGGGAAGACTGAGAACGGACCCGCGCCGTCATCGGCCTCGCTGTAGGTGACGAGGTCGCCCGAGCTCCAGCGCAGGAACGGCGTGATGTTGTTGCTCCAAAGCGAGGTGACGACCAGCGTGCCGATCTCGCCTTCCTTCACCGGCTGGAACGTCTTTGCATCCAGGACCTCGACGAAGTACAGGTCGCTCCAGATGCGAAAGCCGAGTCCAGGCTTGTCCTCGGCGCCCATCATGCCGCACTCGGTCATGCCGAACGTATCGCTGAGCTTCGCGCCCCAGGTGCGCTCGATCTTGTCGCGCTTTGCCTGCGAGACCGGCTCGGCCGAGGTCATCAACTTGCCCACATCCAGCCTCACGCCCTTCGCCTCGGCGAGATTCGCGATGTGCAGCGCATAGCTCGACATGCCGAGCCAGACCGTGGGCTTGAGGCGCTGGATCAGTTCCACCTGCAATGCGGATGGCGTCGAGGCGCCCGAGCCCGCCCAATTCACCGTGATGCCGCGCGATGCAGCACAGCGCGCGAAGACCTGCCCGACCGGATGGATGCCCATGGGGAACGAAACGTGGGCGCGATCGCCCTTGCCTACGCCCGCGCAGTCGTAGGTGCGCGCGAACGCTTCCAGTCCGTACTCCATGTCGCGGAAGCTGCGCGGATAGAAAAGCGGCTGGCCTGTGACGCCACCCGAGCGCCAGTACTCCTGCACGCCTTCCGGCGCCGCGATGCAGAACTCGTTGTAGAACTGCTCGTCGGTCAGCCCGCGCAGCGTGTCCTTGTCGAGGATCGGGATGCGCCGCCATTCCTCCCCATCATCCAGGCGATCGAGGCGCACCTTCTCCAGGCGCGGGCGCCAGAACGGCGAGCGCAGCGCCTGCTCGACGGCGTGGCGCTTTCTCGCCGACTGGATTTTGCGTATTTCCGTGCGGGACTTCGGGAGAGGAAGCGCCATCGCCTAGATGAGAAAAATGGGGTCTGTCCCCATTTAGATCTGCTTCAGGAAGCCGATGAAGCGCTTCTGCTTCTCGTAGGCCGGGGAAGCCCCCTTCATGGTCGCCAGCCGCGCGTCCTTGGCCGGCGTGGATTCGACGACGGCGTGCGCATCGGCGAGCATCTGCTCGTAGTCGGCGCCGACCGGGCAGACGTCGGCGCAACTGCGGCAGCCGGTGATGACGCCCGAGCCGCGCAGGATGCTCTGCCAGAGGTTGAAGCTCGTCTCCGAGCGCAAGAGCTCCTTGCGGCCGGCGGCGCTCGGCTCGCTGATGATGGTGTCGAGGTGCGCGGTGAGCTGCGCAAAGCCGTGCGGCGAGCGGTGGGTGTCGCACGCCGGCCAGTCGCGCTCCCATTCGCGCACCGCGTCGGGCGGGCAAACCTTCAGGCAGCGGCCGCAGCTCGGGCCGAGGCACAGCGCCTCGGTCATCGGCTGGTCGCACTCGACCGGCACCGAGCACAGCACCGCGGTCAGAATGACCCGCGGCCCGTATTCCGGCGTCAGGATCTGCAGGTTAAGCCCCAGCGTGCCGAGCCCAGCCTCCACTGCCGCGTGCGGCAGCGACAGCAAGGTCGACAGGTGCTCTTCCGGTTTGTCGTTGTATTGCGAAGGATCGACGTGCGTCGGCGGCACGATCAGCGCCGGGTAGCCCGCATCCTCGAGCCAGTAGACGAGCTCGAGCGAAGTTTCCTCGAGATGCGTGAGGGCGAGCTCGTCGTTGTAGTACTTGTGGCGGTCGTTCCAGCGCTTGATGCGCGCGACGCCGTCGTTCAGCCGCTTGGCGAGCACGATCACTCGCTCGCCGTCGAGCTTCGTGATGTGCGAGGTGTCGATGCGCGCGCCGTCGGCGATGCCGACGAGGTCGGCGCCCAGCTCGCGCGCCTTAGCCTTTATCTCGCCCGCTGTCAGCGGTTTCCGGAATATCTCCACTTAGCTCTTTCTGCTTGCGCTTGAACTCCTGCATCTGCTTGGCCACCATGCCCTTGTAGCCCTCGGGGCCGACCCAGCGGCGATTCCATTCGGAGAGACCCGAGACCGGCGCGCCGGATTTGCGGTCGTCCTTGTACTTCTGCTGCAGCACCGCCTTCTCCGGCGTGCGCTCGGGAATCACCTTTTGCACGTCGGCGAGGTGCGCGTGGTAGTCGTTGCCGACCGGGCACACCGCGAGGCAGCGCGGGCAATCACCGAACGAGCCGACCACGCGCAGCAAGCCCTGCCAAAAACCGAATAGGTCACGCGTTTTCAGCATTTGGGATCTTTGCGAAGCGGGAGCGTCGATCACGCGCTCCATGAATTGCAGCATGGTCATGAAGCCGAATTCCTGCGCCTCGGTGGCGCAACCACGCTTGTCGATTCCCCAGTGCAATACCGCGTTCGGCGGGCACGAGTGCAGGCAGCGGCTGCACGACTCGCCGATGCACACCTGCTCCGTGATGCGCTCGTCGGGCTCGAGCTCGAGCTCGGTCAAGACGCCGGTGAGATAGATGCGCGGCCCGAATTCCGGCGTGAGGATGTTCACTTCGAGGCCGAGGGTGCCCAGGCCCGCCTCGACGCCGAGATGGCGCGTGGAAAGACGCCCGTAGGATGCGCGCTTCAGGCTCCAGTCGGTTTCCTGCGCCGCGGTGACGAAGGTCGGATGCCCGGCGCGCTCGAGCTCGTCGGCGAGGCGATAGGCCACCTTGTCCATCTTGCGCAGCACCAGCATGTCCATGTACTGCACCGGCACGTTGGAAAGCGCACGGAAGGCGCCGGCGGGAATGCGCTGCACCAGCACGATCACGCTCTTGAGCGACGGCAGGATGCGGTCCGGCGTCTGCGGCCAGCGCGGATCGGGCGGGAATGCGTTCAGCGTGGCGCACGAAGCGATGCCGGCGAGGTCCGCGCCGAGCTCTAACGCGCGCGCTTTGACGCGTGCGGAACTTGGTGCCGACTCGAGCGGCTTGCCCTCTTTGCGGGCGCGGAAAGGCATAAGGCATTGAACCACAAAATGGTTAGAATCCCCGCGACCCTAATAGGGAAAAGGCAGGAGGAGCAATGAAACGCATAATCGTTGGTGTCGCCGCGCTCGTAGCACTGAACGTGCACGCGGCAGACGAGCTGAAGATCGGATTCCTCTCGACGCTGTCGGGCCCCGCGGGCGGCATCGGCATCGAGATCCGCGACGGCTTCAATCTCGCGACCAAGCTCGCCGGCGGCAAGCTCGGCGGCATGAAGACCGAAGTGATCTTCGCCGACGACACGCTGAATCCCGATACCGGCCGCCAGCTCGCCGAGCGGCTGCTAAAGCGCGATCGCGTGAACCTGATGACGGGCATCGTGTTCTCGAACGTGATGCTCGCGGTGTGGCCGACGATCCAGGAAGCGAAGACGTTCTATATCGCGCCGAACGCGACGCCGACCAGCATCACCGGGAAGGGCTGCAGCCCCTACTTCTTCTCCGCATCGTGGCCGAACGAGGCGCACCACGAAGCCGCCGGCGCTTTCGCGCAGCAGAAGGGCTTCAAGAACGCCTACCTCATCGCGCCAAACTATCCGGCCGGCAAGGACGCGCTCACCGGCTTCAAGCGCACGTACAAGGGCACCATCGTCAACGAGTACTACTCGAAGCTGAACCAGCTCGACTACTCGGCGGAGCTTGCGCAGATCCGGGCGGCGAAGCCGGATGCGCTATACGCATTCCTGCCCGGCGGCATGGGCATCAACTTCATCAAGCAATTCGTCGCCGCCGGGCTGTCCAACGAGATCCAGCTGATCGTGCCGGGCTTCGCCTCCGATCAGGACGTGGTGCGCGCCGTCGGCGAGCCGATGCTCGGGCTCTTCGATACGTCGCAGTGGGCCTACGATCTGGATAACGACGCCAACCGCAAGTTCGTCGAGGAATTCCAGAAGGAGTACAAGCGCATTCCCACGCTGTACGCGGAGCAGGGATACACCGCGGCGCTGATCATCGACCAGGCGGTGAAGGACGCGAAGGGCAAGGTCGAGGATCCGAAGGCTTTCCGCGCCGCTCTGATGAAGGCGCCCGAGCGCGCGAAAACGCCGCGCGGCCCGTGGAAGGAGGCGGCGAACGGCACCCCGATCCAGGACTACTACGTGCGCGCCCTGGTGAAGGACCGCGAGGGTCGCATCGTCAACAAAAAGATCGCCACTATCCTGCAGAACCACAAGGACCACTGGCTGGGCGAATGCAGCATGAAGTAGTGCGTTAATTGGGGTCAGACCCCAATTAATGTCGGCAATCCTTTTCTTCGAGCAAGGGCTGAACGGCGTCCAGTTCGGCCTCATGCTGTTCCTGCTCGCCGCGGGCCTCACGCTCGTGTTCGGCATCATGGACATGATCAACCTCGCGCACGGCTCGCTCTACATGATCGGCGCGTACTTCATGGCGAGCTTCGTGCAAGCGACGGGGTCGTTCTGGATCGGGCTGCCGCTCGCGCTCATCGCCACTGCCATCGTGGGCGCCATCCTCGAAATCACGCTCCTGCGAAGGCTCTATGGCCGCGATCACCTCACACAAGTGCTCGCCACCTTCGCCATCATCTTGATCGCCAACGAGCTCGTGCGCATCGCCTGGGGCTCGCAGCCGATCATGCTGAACCCACCGGCCGAGCTCACGGGCCCGGTCGCGCTACCGGGCGGATTGCGTTATGCGTCCTATCGGCTGGTCATCATCGCCACCGGGACACTCGTAGCGCTGCTTCTTTACCTGTTGGTGACCAAGACGCGCGTCGGCATGCTGGTGCGCGCCGGCGCGTCGAATCGGGAGATGGCGGCGGCCATGGGCGTGAACATCCGGCGCCTCTTCACCGCCGTATTCGCGCTCGGCGCCGCGTTGTGCGCGCTCGCCGGCGCCATGCTCGGTCCGATCCTCGCCGTGCAGGTCGGCATGGGCGAGAACATCCTGATCCTCGCCTTCGTGGTGATCGTCATCGGCGGCATCGGCTCGATCCGCGGCGCCTTCGTCGGCTCGCTGCTGGTGGGCATCGTCGACACTAGCGGCCGCGCATTCCTGCCGTTGCTGTTCAGCACCTTCCTGCCGCCCCAGCTGGCGAGCGCGGCCGGACCGGCGGTGGCGTCCATCCTGATTTACCTCCTGATGGCGGTGGTGCTGTACTTCAAGCCGCAAGGCCTCTTCCCGGCGCGCGGATGATTCGCATCCTGCTGGTTTTTCTTGCGCTGGGACTATTTCCCCTCGTGATGCACGCGATGGACGCCATGTTCTACGTCGGCCTCGCGAGCCGCATTCTGATTTACGCCATCGCGGCGAGCAGCCTGAATCTGGTGCTCGGTTATGGCGGCATGGTGAGCTTCGGCCACGCCGCTTTCTTCGGCGCCGGCGCGTTCGTCGTCGGCATCCTGGCGGTAGAAGGTGTGCGCAGCGTCTGGATCGCCTGGCCAGCCGCCATCGTAGTCGCCGCGCTCGCGGCCCTCGTCATCGGCGCGATGTCGCTTCGCACGCGCGGCGTGTACTTCATCATGATCACGCTCGCCTTCGCGCAGATGATCTACTACATCTTCGTCTCCCTTAAATCCTACGGCGGCGACGATGGCCTATCGATGCCCGGCCGCTCGACGGTCGCGACCGATGTGACGCTCGGCAACGAATTCGTCTGGTATTACCTGGTCCTCGCCCTCCTCGCGCTCGTTCTCTACGGGCTGCATCGCCTCGTGCATTCGCGCTTCGGCCGCGTCATCGACGCCATCCGCGAGAACGAGGCTCGCGCCGAGGCCATTGGCTTTGCGGTGTACCGCTACAAGCTGCTGTGCTTCGTGATCGCGGGCGCCATCGCCGGGCTCGCCGGCGCGCTGATCGCCAACCAGTCGAGCTACGTGAGCCCGAGCCTGCTGCACTGGATCCAATCGGGCACGCTGATGATCATGGTGATCCTCGGCGGCGTCGGCACGCTATGGGGCGGCATGATCGGCGCGGCGGTGCTCCTCGGCCTGGAACATTTGATCGCCGACTACCGCGTCGGCTGGCTGGCATCGCTCGCGCCTAACTACCAGGACCACGCCGGCCTCGCGGTCGGCGCCGTGCTGCTATTGATCGTGATGCTGGCGCCCGAGGGCATCGCAGGCCTGTTCAGGAAAAGACATGCTTGAGCTGCGCGGGATATCGAAGCGCTTCGGCGGCGTGGTGGCGACGGACGAGGTCACGCTCGAGATCCCGAAGGGAGAGGTGCACGCCCTCATCGGCCCGAATGGCGCCGGCAAGACGACGCTGATCGCGCAGATATCGGGCGTGCTGCCGACCGATTCGGGCCGCATCGTCTTCGATGGCGCCGACATCACGCAGCTTAAGACCCACGCCCGCGTCGCGGCCGGCCTTGCGCGCAGCTACCAGGTCACGAGCATCTTCCGGCGCTTCAGCGTGCTCGACAACCTCGCGCTCGCCGTGCAGGCGAGGAGCGGCTCGAGCTTCTCGTTCTGGCGGCCGCTGCGCGCCGAGCGCGCGCTTTACGAGGAAGCGGCGCGCATCGCGAACGAAATCGGCCTCGCCGATCGACTGCAGGTGACGAGCTCTAACCTGGCGCACGGCGAGCAGCGCGCCCTCGAGGTCGGCCTGGTACTCGCGACCAGCCCGCGGCTCGTGCTG
>C688J18823_10002452_pt1 | contig 11583 bp, 9 predicted proteins | sample HopSoiMetagenom1_FD_18823 | JGI IMG/M metagenome (IMG submission 18823) | reverse complement strand
CGATGCCCTTCGTCCGGATGACGACCGTCGAGACGCTCGAGCGGTTCACGGCCGACGGCGGCAAGGTCCTCGGGGTGCTGCGGCGGCCGGACCGAGCGATGACGGAAGACGGGCTCGTCGACGTCGCGGAACGGATCGATGCCGTGTTGAGCGGATCGGTCGACGGCGACGCGGCGGCGCTCTTGCAGGACGCGATCGGCGGCGGCTCGGCGCTCGCCGACCAGCTCCGCGGCGCGATCGCTGAGCTGATCGATACAGACGTCGAGCTGGACAACGAGGAGATCTTCGTCCTGCATCGCGTGAAGGACGATCGGGACGTCTTCTTCGCGGTGAACACCACGTTCGAGCCGCAGGCGGGCAGGCTGTCCCTCGCCGGCGACGTCCGGCCGGCCATCTGGGACCCGACGACCGGCGACGAGCTCCCGGTGGGGGCCGTCGATGTCTCCGACGGCCGGACGTCGTTCGACCTCGCGCTGCCGGCGGTCGGTTCGGCCTTCATCGTGGCGAACGCGACGACCGGGCCGGCGGTCGTCGGCACGAACGTCACGCTGGAGCGGATCGACGCCAGCACCGCGCTCGGCCACGCGGCCGCGGAGCAAGGGTGGATCGACGTCCGTCGGAACGGTCACGTCGAGCGCGCCGCGGTCGATGGCGCGCCCGCCTCCGAGCCGATCGTCCTGGACGGCGCCTACCGCTTCGAGACGGAGGGTGCCAACGGCCTGGTCCTCCGCTCGTTCCATGCCGCGATCGACCAGGGCGACGAGATGGACGGGTCGTGGTCCGACGTGGACCTCGACGACACGTCCTGGCTGCAGGCGCGGCCCGGCGCGTGGTCGTACCAGCTGCCCGCCGAGCCGGACCGGCCATATCCCATCCCGGTCCGGTACCGGATCCCGTTCGACGTCGACGCGGTGCCCGAGCGACTCGAGGTCGTCATCGACGGGTTCGACGGCTCTGCGCACCGCCTGTTCCTGAACGGTGAGCCTGTGACCGCGACGCCGGTCCGCTCGAGCTTCGATTCGCAGATGCAGAGCGTCGACCTCACGCCGCACATCCGAGCCGGCAGGAACGTGCTGGGCGTGCGGTTGCTGATCGAGGGACCGACCGGCGGCATCGTCGACAACCTCAAACTGACCGGCACGTTCTCGCTCGCCAGTGACGCCGAGGCCGGCTACCGGATCGAGGCGCCGGTCGCCGACGTCGATCCCCGCGCCTGGACCGACCAGGGGTACCCCTTCTACTCCGGGACGGGCGTGTACCGGCGGACGTTCGACCTGCCCGAGTCCTACGCCGACCATCGGTGGTTCCTCGAGGTGCCGATGCGCGACGACGTCCTGGAGGTCCACGTCAACGGCGCACCCGCCGGCGTGCGGCTGTGGGACCCGTACGTGGTCGAGCTCACCGACCACGTGCACGCGGGCGCGAACGAGCTCGCGATATCGGTAACGAACACGCTGGCGAACCTGATCAATGCCGTCGACCGCCCGTCGGGCCTCGCCGGCGCGCCGAGGATCGTGCCGCACGCCTCGTTCACGTTCGATCTCGGCGCGCTGACGTCCGCGGAGGTCACCGATGGCTGAGCGCACCCTGCCGGTAGATGACCTCACCGACGACGCCTTCGCGCCGTTCGGCACAGTGGTGCGGAGGCCGTCGAGGCCGCACGACGCCACGGGCCCGGGCTGGCAGTGGTGGGCTGAAACCGTCGTGCTTCAGGACGACGGCCGGCCGTGGAGCGTCGGGTACCTCGACCTCGAGCCGGCGGCGCCGCGCTTCGACTGGGCGGAGCGCCACCTGCGCTCGCAGGAGGCGATCGTGCCGGTGAGCGGCGGATGCCTGGTGTACGTCGCCCCGGCCGATCACCCGGATGAACCCGACCGGCTTCCGCCGTTCGACGCCTTCCGGGTGTTCCGGGTGCCACCGGGTTCGGGCGTCGTGATGCATCCAGCCGTCTGGCACGGGGCGCCGATCGCCGAGGACGACCCGGCGAAGGCGATCGTGCTCCTGCTCGCGGGCACGGGCCGCGACGACGTCACGGTCGTCCGCTTCGGCGACACACCGATCGAGATCGACAGGGGGTGAGGGCATGGCCGAGATCGTCTTCGACGGGGTTACGAAGGTGTTCGACGACGGCACGGTCGCCGTCTCGGATCTCAACCTGAGGGTGGAGGACGGGTCGCTGATGGTGTTCGTCGGCCCGTCCGGCTGCGGCAAGACCACGTCGCTCAGGATGGTGGCGGGTCTCGAGGAGGTCAGCGCGGGCGAGGTGCGGATCGGCGACCGCGTGGTCAACGACGTCGCGCCGAAAGACCGGGACATCGCGATGGTGTTCCAGAACTACGCGCTGTATCCGCACATGACGGTGTTCGAGAACATGGCGTTCGGACTGCGGTTGCGGCACATCCCCAAGCCGGAGGTCAACGGCCGCGTCGACGACACGGCGAAGTTCCTCGAGCTGTACGACCTGCTCCGCCGCAAGCCGGGGCAGCTCTCGGGCGGTCAGCGGCAACGGGTCGCGATGGGCCGCGCGATCGTGCGGGAGCCCAAGGCGTTCTTGATGGACGAGCCCCTGTCGAACCTCGACGCGAAGCTCCGCGTCCAGATGCGTTCGGAGATCTCGCGCCTGCAGCGCGACCTGTCCGTCACGACGGTCTTCGTCACGCACGACCAGACCGAGGCGATGACGATGGGCGACACCGTCGCGGTGCTTCGCCTGGGGCTCCTCCAGCAGGTGGCATCGCCGCAGATCCTGTATCGGCGCCCGGCCAATCTCTTCGTCGCCGGATTCATCGGGTCGCCGGCGATGAACCTCGTCGATGCATCGCTCCGCGCCGACGAGGAAGGCGGCGGCTTGCAGGTCGTGTTCGGCGAGCACGCGGTCACGATCGACCCTGGCCTCGTCGCGGAGCGTCCGGCGTTGCAGGGGTATGTCGACCGCCCCGTCATCATGGGGGTGCGGCCCGGCGACCTCGAGGACGCCGCGCTGCATCCCGACGCGCCGGCGGATCGCCGGATCAAGACGATGGTCGATCTGCGAGAGGACATGGGATCGGAGATCTTGGTGCACTTCACGATCGACGTGCCGCCCGTCCTCACCGACGACCTCAAAGAGCTAGCCCTGGAGACCGGGGAAACGGAAGAGTCGCTCGAGACCGAACAGCCGAAACACACCACGTTCATCGCGAGCTTCGATGCGGACTCCGCCGCCGCCGAGGGCGACCGCGTCGAGGTCCTCGTCGACACGCGCGCGCTGCACTTCTTCGACCCCGAAACGCGCGACTCGATCTGGTCCGATCCGTGACCCGCGCCGAGCGAGGCATCTATTGCGATGCCTGGTTTCCGTTGCAGCACAACTATCATCCGAGCCTGCCGCCGCGCCGGCTTCGGATGATCGACCACATCGAGTCCTACCGCGGCACGATGCTCGTCTGGGCGGCACTCGGCGGCGGCGCGTTGTCGCTCCCCTACCTCGAGGAAGAGGCGTTCGGTCCGGTCCCGCCGCGCTTCCGCATGTACGGCTTCGTCAACGATTCGGAGTTCATCGCCGAATGCGGCCGGCGCGGGATCGACGTGTTCGGCGTCGTCTTCGAGCACGCGTGGGAGTTCCCGGCCGAGCTGAACGAGACCGAGGACACCGTCCTCGCGCTCAACGAGACACGCGGCGCCGGGCAGGCCGCGTGGCTCGGGATGCGCGAGTTCTGGAACGACCGATACCCGAAGCTCTGGCGGCCGCGATCGGAGTACTTCCCGGGCGGCGTCCGCAACGCCGACGGCGAGGACGTTGCCGACATCCTGGAGGAATGCGCGCAGCGCGACATCTACGGCGAGCCGTGCCATGCGCTCTGGATCGAGGTCCCGGGTTCGGAGCACTGGAACTACATGATGGATCGCAACAACCCGGTCTGGCGCGAGTACCTCAAGGCGGTCGTTCGGATCCAGATCGACGCCGGCGTCCAGGGCGTCCACTTCGACGAGTCCGAGGTTCCCATCACGTCGCTCCAGTACGGCGGCTGCTTCTGCGATACCTGCATGCGCGGGTTCCGCGTCTACCTCGCCGAGCTGCCCGCCGACGAGCGGCCAGCCGACCTCGACGGCGCCGACCTCGCGACGTTCCACTACGGGCGCTGGCTGCTCGAACGGGGCCACGACTTCAAGTCGAACCGCGAGTCGGCGCCGCTGTTCTATGACTACCTCCGGTTCCAGCGGCGGAACATCGCGCGGTATTTCGGCGAGCTCGCCGACTACGCTCGCGAGTACGCGGCGAGCGTCGGCCGCGAGATCCGGATCTCGGGGAACTTCTTCCACCTGTTCGATCACTACTTCGCGATGGAGCCGAAGGTCGACGTGATCGTCACCGAGATGCGCAACACGACGTACCGACAGCCGTCCTGGTACCGGTACGCCGCCGGCTTCGGCGGTCCCAAGCCGGTCGTCGTCGTCGAGAACCCGTACGGCGGTGTCGTGCCGGAGCTGGTCGAGGCGTTGGAGCGCGGCCAGGGCCACGACCGGTTCCGGCGATCGTTGTACGAGGCCGCCGCGCTCGGGGCGGACATGAGCGTCCCGTACGGGGCGTGGATGGGCAGCGTGATCGAGGACGCCTTCTATCCGCCGCACGATCTGGCGGTCGAGATCCAGTCGTTCCTCGCCGATCATGAGGACCTGTTCGGACGCGATCCGACGCTCGCGGAGGCCGCCGTCGTGTTCTCGATCGAGAGCAACTATCGGGCGCTGGCAGCGCGCGAGGTCATGGCGGACAACCGCACGAACGAGATGCCCGAGGGCGAGCAGCCGTTCGGGATCGCCTGCGAGGCCCTGTCCGCGGCGATGCAGCCATACGACGTCGTCTTCTTCCCGGACGGCGACCTTCGCCCCGACGACGCCGAGCGGCAGAACCTCGAGCGGTACGCGACGGTGATCCTACCGGGCTGCTCGTTCCTCACGGAGGCCCAAGCCGATCTCGTGCAGCGGTTCCTCGATGGCGGCGGTCACGCCGTCGTGCTCGGCGATCTGGGGACCAACCTCGCGCCGGAGCGGCGCGACCGGCTCGCGTCGCACCCGCACATCGTCGCGGCCGACGTGTCGTCGTTCTCGGTCGACGCCATACCCGGCGGGCCGCAGCTGCGCGTCACCGGAGGCGGCCCGACCGATGCGGCAACGACCCTGCAGGCGATCGAGAGGGGCGCTGCGCTGCACGTGATCCGCTACGACGACGAGGGCGACGCTGTGGCGCCCCTCGATCTGCTCGAGCTCGAGGTGCGCCTGCCGTTCGCCGTGGCGTCGTGCGAGATCGTGGACCCGCTCGCGCAGGCGAAGCTCGAGTGGGAGACCGACGGCTCGCTCGTGCGGCTCCGGATCCACGACGTCCCGCTGTACGCGATCGTCGTGCTGGCGCGATGACGATCAGGTTGCTCGGCTCGTTCGCCCACCCGGACGACGACGTCTTCGCGTTGGGGGCGACGCTGGTCGCGCACCGCGACGACCTCGAGACGACGCTGGTGTTCGCGACGAGCGGTGAGGCGGGGCCGATCACCGACCCCGACGCGGTCTCGCGCGACGACCTCGGGACCGTGCGCGAGCACGAGCAGCGCGCCGCGATGGAGACGCTCGGCGTCCGGGACACGACGACGGCTCGATTCCTGCGGCATCCCGACTACTACCTCCCGGACGTTCCGTTCGACGACCTCGTCGCACGGCTCGCGGAGACCCTGGCCGAGGTCCGTCCCGACGTGGTCGTGACGTTCGGGCCGGAGGGCATGACCTCGCACCACGATCACATCCGCATCGGCGAGGCGACCCTCGCGGCGTTCGACGTGGTGAGCGACGCCAAGGCGACGCTGTTCCAGACGGCGCTCCCGCGATCCACCGTCGACCGGTTCTACGAGAACCTCGACGATGCTGGCTACGGCCGGGAGGGCGAGCTGTTCAACGTCGCCGGCGTCCCCGACGACCGCATCACGGTTCGGTTCGACGCACGCGCCTACCGAGGAACCAAGCTCCGAGCGATCCTCGCGCACCGCACGCAGATCTGCGAGTGGGAACGGATCCCCGAGCCGGTGCGCTGGATCTTCCTCGACGAGGAGGCGTTCGTGCAGGCTCGGCCACCCGTCGAGGCGTCCGCCGCTCGAACGGACGTCTTCGCCGAGATCGCCGGCTCGGATCGAGAACGCGCATGAACGCCCGGCCGCGCGTCGCGGTGGTCGGTGCGATCAACGTCGACCTCGTGGTGACGCTCGGGCGCCTGCCGGGGGCGGGCGAGACCGTCACCGATGGGTCGTTCGCCCGTCACCACGGAGGCAAGGGCGGGAACCAGGCCGTAGCCGCCGCCCGCGCGCTCGGCGACGCCGGCGACGTCGTGATGATCTGCTCGGTCGGCTCGGACGATCTCGGCAGCGACGCGCTCGCGGCGCTTCGCGATGACGACATCGCGATCGAACGGGCCGACCTGACGTCGGAGCGGCCGACCGGCGTCGCGCTGATCCTCGTCGACGGCAACGGCGAGAACCTGATCGGGGTCGCGCCGGGCGCGAACGACATGCTGGAGCCGCAGACCGTCCACGCCGCACTCGAGCGATCGAGCGCGACCGTGGTGCTCGCGAGCCTCGAGGTGCCGGGCGCATCGGTGGCCGCCGCGGCCGATTGGTGCCAGGACCACGGCGTTCCGTTCGTGCTGAACCCGGCGCCGATGGACACCGGCCTCGTCAGCGGCTTGGCGGATCGGATCGCCTACGCGATCCCCAACGAACACGAGCTCGCGCAGCTGGGCGACGCCTTGCACGACGGGACCGTCATCGAAACGCGGGGCTCGAGCGGCGCGCTCATCCACGGGCCCAACGAGCGGGTGCCCGCACCGCAGGTCGACGCCGTCGACACGACCGGTGCCGGTGACTGCTTCTGCGGCGTCTTCGCCGCCGGCATCGCCGAGGGCCGACCCGTGCGGGTCTCGGTCGAGCGGGCGGTGACCGCCGCAGCGCTGTCGGTGCTGGTCGCGGGCGCGAGAGAGGGCATGCCGACGCGCCGTGAGCTCGAGGAACGCGTGTCCAGTCGGTCCACCACTGAGGAGCGCTAGGAGAATACGTTGCGACTCGATAGCGAACTGACCCGACGGGGTTTCCTGCTCGCGGCGGCGGGATCGGCGGCGGCCGCCTTCGCCGCGTGCACGCGCTCCGGCGGGACGTCGGCGGTCACGAGCGCCGCTCCATCGATCCCGCAGGCGGTGCTGCCGTCGGTGTCGCCCGTGGCGGCGGACTGCCTGACGCAGCCGGCGTCGAACGCACCGCTGTGGCAAGCGGCGCTCGGGCGCGGCGTCGTCTACGGATCCTCGGCGGCGACGTGGCAGCTGTCCGACGGCCAGTACCGCTCGCTGTTCGAGCGGCAAGCCGGCATCCTGTTCACCGAGGACGACCTGCTCTGGTGGCGGCTGAAGCCGACGCCGAGATCGAAGCTCGACTTCACGCACAGCGACCAGATCGTCGACTTCGCCAACAAGAACGGCATGCTGGTGTTCGGCGCACACCTCGTCTGGGACGAAGGCTTCGGCGACGGCTGGACCGACGATGACCTCTGGGGCATGGATCGCCAGGCCGCGACCGATCTGATCCACTCGACGATCGACACGGTCGTCCGTCGATACCAGGGGAAGGTCGCCGCCTGGAGCGTGGTGAACGAGGCGATCGACGACAACGGCGTCCGGACGAACGTGCCGTGGTACTCCACGATCGGCCCGAGCTACATCGCGGACTCGTTCCGGACGGCCCAGGCGGCCGACCCCTCTGCGCTGCTCGTCTACAACGACTATGGGTACGAGACCGACTTCCAAGGCACGAACGCTGCCGACAAGCGCGCTGCGACGCTCGACGTCCTGGACGGATTGCTCGCGGACGGCGTCCCCGTCCACGCGCTCGGTATCCAGGCGCATCTCCATGCGGCGCGATTCGCGGACCGGTTCGACGCCGACGCCTACCGAGGCTTCCTGTCCGACGTGGCGCAGCGCGGTCTCAAGATCCTCGTCACCGAGCTGGACGTGCTGGACGACGGGCTGCCGGCCGACGCGAAGCAGCGTGATGCGGCGATCGCGGATGTCTACGCGACATACCTGAACGCCGCGCTCCAGGAACCGGACATCGCGGCGGTCATGACGTTCGGCCTGTCGGATCGGTACACCTGGCTCCAGGAGGACTACCCGCGTTCGGACGGCGCCCCCCGCCGGCCGCTGCCGTTCGACGACGATATGCGGCCGAAGCCGGCTCTGTCTGCGCTGCAGACGTCCCTCGAGGCGGCAGCCGACCGCACGCCGTACTGGGTGCCGCAACGGTGCTCGCAGTAGCCGCCACGACGCCATCGGGCAGCGCACCCCGGCGGCATCATCCGAGCGCCTCTCGGGTAGAGATGCCGCCATGCGGATCCGACGGCGTGCTCGTCTCGATCCGTCGCAGGTCAGCGACCGCCGGCGCATGTCGGGCTCACCGGTCGCGATCGGCGGCGGCGCCCTCGGCCTGATCGTCGCGGTCATCCTGCTGGTTCTGAACGGCGGTCTCGGCGGGAGCTCGTCCGACGTCGGGTCGTCGGCCCAGACGGGCGACCTTGCGTCGTGCCGGACCGGCGCCGACGCGCAGCAGCGCGAGGACTGTGCCGTGGTCGGCTACGTGAACAGCATCCAGGACTATTGGGCGCACACCCTTCGTGGCTACACCAGCGCGCGCACCGTGCTGTTCCGGGACCGAACGCAGACCGGGTGCGGCGCGGCGACCACCGCGATCGGTCCGTTCTACTGCCCGTCCGACAAGCGCGTGTACATCGATCTTGGGTTCTTCCAGGAGTTGACCGACCGATTCGGTGCCTCAGGTGGTCCGCTCGCCGAGGCCTACGTCCTCGCCCACGAGTACGGGCATCACGTCCAGGACCTCCTGGGCACGATCGACCGGGCGGGTGCGAACAGCCAGGGTCCCGAGAGCGCATCGGTCCGTCTGGAGCTGCAGGCCGACTGCTACGCGGGCGTGTGGGCCGCCAACGGCGTGCGGACGGGGTTCATCACGACGATCACCGACAGCGACGTCGCCGATGCGCTGTCGGCCGCTGCGGCGGTGGGCGACGACCGGTTGCAACAAGAGTTCCAAGGCAGCGTGGATCGCGAGACGTGGACCCACGGCTCGTCGGAACAACGACAGCACTGGTTCTCGACGGGCTACCAAGCGGGCGACCCGCGCGCGTGCGACACGTTCAGCGGATCGATCTAGGGAACGCTCAACGCTCGCCAACACAACAGGCGATCGCCATGCTGCGAGACGGCGACCGTGTGGTCGCTGCACGTGCCGAAGCGGTGTTCGTCGGCGGGCCCGACGTTCTCGACGAACACGTTGGACGCCGGGTCCGCGCAGGAGAACGTCCGCACCACGCCGGTCGCCGTGATCGTTCCGCAGTGCACCGTCGGGAAGGGCGAGAGCGCCGAGAGCTTGGCGTGCGTCACCGTACGGAGACCGTCGCCCGTCCGCGGGATGGGTCCGTCCTGGCGGCCGGCGTGCGCAACCGAGCCGGGCGGCGGCAGCGCGATCGCGTCGGACACGGGCTCACGGACACGCGCGAACGCGACGCCGACGGTCAACGTTGCGGCGACGGCCGCGGCCGCGACCCACGCGACGATCTGCCGGGTGCGCCGGGCGCCGCCGCGTCGTCGGATGCGCCGGACCGACGCGTCCGGCAACAGGTCGACCTGGTAGCTCGCGAGCAGCGCATCCTCGACCGGGCGCGCGGGCGGCAACGACGCGCCGTCCGCGTGCACCTCGCAGAGTGGGCGCAGGCGCGTGCGTTCGCCCGACGCGTCGCGGTCCACGACGACGGCGGGCTCCCCGTGTCCGTCGCTTAGGCACGCGACGCACACCAGGCGGATGCGCGTCGGGTACGCGGCGGCCGCGCGGTACCCCCGGCTGTGTTCGACCAGGCGGCCCCAAAGCGAGACCTGTCCGATCGCCGCGCCGGCGATCCGCCCGAGGCCGGCGAGTTCGTCGGGGTCCGCGGCGGCGTAGACGCCACAGGAGCATCGAGCGCCGGGCGCTTCGTGGTGCCTGCGGCTGCACGTCGCCTCGAACGACCGGCCGGGCTCCCACGCCTCGGCGCGCGTCAGCGACGACAGAAGGTAGGCACCGTCGCGCTCGACGACGCTCCACGCGCGCCACCCCTCGACCTCTTCGAGCGACAGCGGCGCGGAACGCGAGAAGACCTGCACCTTCCCATCCTGCGCCCGGACCGCGTCGAAGGCTAGGTCACGGCACGCGCGGATCGCGGCAGGACGGATCGTGCGGATGGTCGACGCAGTACCGGACGTTCGAGAACTGGTCGTCGAACACGCTGCCCAGGTTCACCACGAACACGAGCATCAGGACCGCGAAGACGATCGCGACGACGCCGAGCGCGAGCCCGGCGACGCCCATCCCTTTGCTGCCACCACCGGGCGCGCGGGCGCGCGCGACCGCGATCGCGCCGAACACGATCGCCAGGCCGCCGAGGACGAACCCGAAGACGACGGTGAACGACAGGACGATCGCGACGATGCCGATCACCAGCGCGGCGACGGCGAGCCCGCCGGTCGCGGGCGCCGCGGCCGGCGCAACCGGCATCGCGGGCGGTGCCGGCGGGGCCGCCGACTCGGGTTGCGCACCGATGGGCGCGATCGCCGCCGTCTGTTCGACCTCGCGCCCGCAATGCGGACACGTCGTCACCCCATCGTCGATCGCTTCGCCGCAGTGCGGGCACGTCCCTGCCATGCGGAAGTTTCTATCACCCGCCGGTCAGCCGGCGCGGACCGGCTCCGCGCTGCGGATCGTTCCCACACCGTCGGCGATCTCGACGGCCGTGCCGAGCCGCGCCGACATCGACGCGAGCCGCTCGAGGATCTCGGTCGCGACCGACGGCTCCGGGACGCGCGGCACGCCGCGCCGCGTGATCGCCTCGTGTTGTCCGAGGTCGACCGGATGGACCCGGACGGCTTCCATGCCCCACGGACCAACGACGAGCTCCGCCTGCACGGCGCGGAACACCCACGGATCTGCGAAGCCGTCGTCGTTGAGTCGCCCGATCAGCTCCGCTTCGGTCATCGTCGACGGGTCGACGTCGGCCCCGAGCACCGCCCTCGTCTGGGACCAGAAGTACGCGGGCAGCGGACCGCCGAGGTCGCTCCACACGAAGTCCCCGAGCCCGTAGAACACCGGGCGACCGTCGACGAGCTCGACCGGCGCGAGGACGTGCGGGCCGCTGATCGCGACCGCGTCGGCGCCGGCGCCGATCGCGTCGCGCGCGAACGCACGCAGGAACGCGGGCGGGTTCCCGGGGTCGGCGTCGCCCTGATGCGCGTGCACCAGCATGATGACGACGTCGGCGTGATCGGCTGCCTGCCGCACCGACCGCAGCAGGCGCGCGCGCCCCTCGGGATCGACCTCGTACCGCACCGACACGTCCTCGCCCGTCTCGAACCGCGCGGCGAAGACCTTCAGCCCCGGGTCACCGTTCATCCATCCGCCCATCGCGTCGGGCACGCGGTCGTGCACCGTCTTGAGCGCCTCGTGGGCCGCAGGGGGAACGGTGACGATCGGCTCG
>C688J18823_10002451_pt1 | contig 11583 bp, 10 predicted proteins | sample HopSoiMetagenom1_FD_18823 | JGI IMG/M metagenome (IMG submission 18823) | reverse complement strand
GATCGAAGGCGGCCCGCCCGATTGGCCGCCGGCCGCCAACCTGACACCCGGCGAAGACAGCGCCATGCCGCGTTACCCGACGGAAACGGCGTTCGCCGCAATGTTCAAGAGCGGCAAGCGGCCGGACGGCAGCGCCATCAGCGATGTGATGCCGTTCGGCATGCTTAAGGAATTCAGCAGCGAGGATGTCTCTGCGGTCTACGCCTATATCAAGACACTTCCGCCGCTGAAACGCGGTGAGAAAAAAGGACTATAGCCTCATCGCTGGCGAGATCCACTAGATGCGCGCCTCCAAGACCATGCTGAAGGGACCTTCCGTCGCGCGGCGCACGCGAGTGAAGCCGGCGCCTTTGAGCACCTCAGAAAGTTTTGCCTCACCGGCTTGAGCCCCGAGCGCCTCGCCGACTTCCTGCGCAAGGGATGTCGGCACGCAGATCATGGTCGAGGCGTTGTAGTAAAGCCGGCTGACCGGATTGGTGACATTGTCACCTGCTTTGTCGCCGGCAATAGGCTCCACAATCATCCACGTGCCATCGGGTTTTAAAAGTGTACGCAAATGCGCCGCGCAGCCGCGTGGGTCGCCCATGTCATGAAGGCAGTCGAACGTAGTGATCAGGTCGAAATCCTTCTCCGCAATGGCCTTCGCGGGAGCGGTTTCGAACCGGACGCGCTCCGCGAAGCCGTGCTTCTTCGCATGCGCATTAGCCTGCTCGATTGAGGGCGAATGAAAATCGTATCCGACGAATGAGCTTTTGGGAAACGCCTCCGCCATCAGCAGCGTGGAGAAGCCCACGCCACAACCGACGTCCGCAACCTTGGCGCCGGCATTCAATTTGGGTGCGACGCCCTCCAGCGCCGGTAGCCAGGCCTGGCCGATGGCATTGACGTAACCCGGCCGAAAGAACGAGCCGACGGCACAGAACAGGCAGCCGCTGCTTTCGCCCCAGGCTACTCCCGCGCCGGTGCGGAAAGCGCTCTCCACCTTGGGCTGACCCTTGACCATCTCCGCAGCTAGATCGAAGGCTCCTTCCAGGTAGACCGGGCTGTCCTTGACCGCAAAAACCATTGCCTGTTCGGGCGACAAGCTGAATTCATCACTTGCCGGATTGAACGTGACATAACCATTGGCCGCTTGAGCAAGCGCCCATTCTCTCACATACCGCTTCGCCAGCCCTGTCCATCCGGCTAACTTGTCTGCCGTTCCGGCGCCATGCGTGTGCAGAGCTTCAAACAGGCCGAGTTTGTAGCCGATGCTTCCGGTGGGCACACTGAACGCGCCCCCGAGGTCGCCAAGCATCTTTCCAACCAGTCCGTTCAGTTTGTCCATGTCGATGTTGCTCATAATAATTTCCTTTGAATGGCGGGAATTTGCATTCAATTCATGTGACCAATCAGAATCTGGTCGATATCGGTCGACCAGATAAACTTAATCGGCCCTTTTCGATTGCCGACCACGCGACCGATCCCGGGCGGCTTCCGCCAACCCTTCGCCGATTTGAGAGCGATCGAGGCCGATATCCCTCAATTCCCTGTCGGTGAGACTTCGCAGCAAGGTTAGCTGCGCCTGGTACTCACGCTGTGCGATCAGAGCAGCGATCCAGTTGTTGACCAGCCGGCCAAGCCTCCACGTGGCCTTTCTGATCATCTTTCGAAACGCGCCCGGCGCCGCCGAGGAGTAGATTGAACTATCGTTTGCTATCGTCATTGTGATTTCCTAAAACGTCGGAGCTCCCCTCCATTTGCAGCATGCGCCTCGCGAGTTCCCAAGACTTTGAGAGACCTACGATTTATTCTTCAGATTTACTTGAGATGTGCGTTAGAGAGTTTTATTTCCGCCCTCATTGAAATTGCCGAAATTGAAACGCCTTTAGCCGGCAGTTTTGACCTGCGATTTCAGACGCTACAATTGCGTGGAACCCCAATGATTTTCGCCTTCGGACGCTACCAGATCGATGTTGAGAGGCGGGAAGTAAGACACGGTGGGGACTCGGTCCACGTCGAGCCTCAGGTGTTCGATCTGCTGATCTGTCTGCTTCAGAACCGCGATCGCGTCGTCAGCAAGGACGATCTTATGAGCTCGGTGTGGGGCGACCGAATCGTTTCGGAATCAACACTGACCAGTCGCATCAACGCGGCGCGAAAGGCCATTGGCGACAATGGCAAGGACCAAAGACTCATCCGCACGATTCCGCGCAAGGGATTCTTGTTCGTCGGCGATGTGAAAACGCAGGAAAACGACAGCGCACCGGCGACTGCTGTGGCCGGGCAGGTGGCTCCGAATGAACGGGCATCGGCTGTAGCGGCAGAGCGACGTTCGATTGCGGTGCTTCCCTTCACCAACATGAGTGGCGATCGAAATCAGGAATATTTTTCGGACGGTATCAGCGAAGACATCATTTCCGCGCTCTCAAAGCTGCGCTGGTTCCTCGTGATCGCCCGGAATTCATCCTTTCTCTACAAGGGGAAATCCGTTCACATCAAGCAGGTCGCCGAAGAACTCGGTGTCAATTATGTCGTTGAAGGCAGTGTGCGCAATGTGGGAAACCGAGTGCGCATATCAGCGCAGCTGAACGATGTCGCCACATCCACCCATCTCTGGGCGGAACGCTACGAGGGCAGCCTTGGCGATGTATTCGCACTTCAGGACGAGATAACCAATTCGATCGTCGCTGCTATCGAACCGCAACTTTATGCCGCAGAGAGCTTTCATGCCGAACGCAAGCCTCCGAACAGTATGGATGCGTGGGATCTGGTCATGCGAGCCATGTCATACTACTGGCGACTGACGCGGCAGGACAACTTCGTCGCTCAGGCCTTTCTCGAAAAGGCCGTCGCTATAGATCCGAACTATGGTCAAGCCCTGGGGCTGCTCGCCACCAGCCATGCGTTTGGGGCTCACATGGGTTGGGAGGACATGGCGACAGCGATCCCCATTGCTGAACGCGCGAGCCGGCGGGCTATCCAGATCGACAGCGAAGACCCTTGGGCGCACAATGCTTTGGGTAGCGTCTACCTCTGGGCGCGCCGTCTCGACGACTCGCTGGCCGAGTTCGAGGTAGCGCTGCAGCTCAATCCGAACTTCTCATTAGCACAGGGGTTCTACGCACTGGTGTTGACGTATACCGGCCGCTGGCAGGAGGCCGACGCGGCTGTGCGGCGCGCTTTGCGGCTTAGTCCGCGAGGTCCGTTTTCCGCGATCTATTATGGTGTTGCAGGTTACGCGCAATTCACCGGGCGGAACTACGATGAAGCGATTCGCATGTGCCGCGAGGCCGTTCGGGAGCGTAGCGACTTCACGGGAGCGTTTCGGGTTATTAGCGCCGCTGCCGGCATGCTGGGAAATCACGAGCTAGCGGCGAGTTCACTTCAAGAGCTGCGGCGAACGCAGCCCAACATCTCGCTTGCCTGGATCGCCAATCAGATTCCGTGGAACCTGGATGCCGATCGAGACCATTATCTCGAGGGATTGCGCCGCGCGGGTTTGACCTGAATCGCTCTCACTCAAGGCCGGCGCGGCGCAATCCCTCGAGATAGCGTTCGCGGTCGACGTCAAGTTTGAACGGTATCTTTTTCGCGATCCAGTCTAGCGATATATTGGGCTGGGCACGCATAAGCTCCAGCAGAGCGGCCTCGGCAACTTCATTCATCCCGGCCATGCCCGCCGCGGCAACCAGCACCCGATGGCCGCCAGTGAAATCATTTCGCTGCCTGATGGCTTCGCGGGCCATGCGGATCGCTTCGTCATAGTTGCCGCCCAGGAACTGCGCATACGCGACAACTCCGCAGTAGACCGCGGCAAACGGATCGCGCGGGCTCAGTCTAAGTGCCTGCCGGGCAGCCAGGTCGCCTTCTTGCCAGCGTCCGCAATAAGCCAGCGCAACCCCATAATAGCCTCTCGCTGGGGAAAAACTGGGGTTGAGCCGGATGGCTAACTCGAACTCCGCGAGCGAGTCGTCAAAACTACGCGTGAGCAGGTAAACACAGCCCAATGCATAGTGGGCCCAAGGGTCTTCACTGTCGGCGCGAATCGCCGCCAGCGCGGCGCGCTCCGCAATCGGGAGAGCGGTTTCCAGCTCGGTCCAACCCATATGTGCGCCGAACATGTGACTCGCGGCGAGCAGCCCCAACGCCTGACCATAATGGGGATCGATGGCGATCGCTTTCTCGAGCAACGCTTGTGCCACCATGTTGTCTTGGCGTGTTACGCGCCAGTAATGCGATAAAGCGCGCATGACAAGATCCCAGGCGTCCATGCTGTCGGGCGCTTTGCGTTGGGCCCGGAAGTTCTCCGCGGCGTAAAGCTGTGGCTGGACGGCTGCGACGATGGCTTGGGTAATTTCATCCTGAACCGCAAATACGTCGGCGATACTGCGGTCGTAATGCTCCGACCAGATATGGACGCCTGTAGCGACATCGTTCAGCTCCGCCGTGATCCGTACCCGATTTCCCTCCTTGCGGACACTTCCCTCGACAATGTAGCCGACGCCCAGTTCGTCGCCGACCTCCTTTATGTGCACGACGTTGCGCTTGTAAATAAAAGACGAGTTACGCGAGATCACATAGAACCAGCGCAGCTTTGACAATGCGGTGATGATGTCTTCACTGATGCCATCTGAAAAATATTCCTGTTCGGGCTCCTCACTCATATTGATAAAGGGCAATACTGCGATGGCGGGCCGGTCGAGCGGCGACAGGACGGCGCGCGAGGCTTCCGCGGTATCGCCAGCCGCGTGACCATTGTGGTCCGATGATTCCCGGCCGACGTGCTGCAATCGTAAATCCCCGATGAAGCGAAAACCCTTTCGTGAAATCGTGCGGATCAGTTTTTGATCCCGGCCGCTGTCCCCGACGGCCTTGCGCGCCGCGTTGATCCTGCTCGTTAGCGTCGATTCGGATACGATACGGCCGTCCCAAATTGCCGTGATCAGATCATCTTTGCTGACGACGCGATCATTGTTTTCCAAAAGATAGACCAAAAGGTCAAACACCTGCGGCTCGATCGCGACGGGGTTACGGCCGCGGCTGAGCTCGCGTCGGTCGGTATCAAGCGTCTGATCGGCAAATAGAAATTGCATGTCTGTAGTCCCGGCAATGTCGCGTCTAAAGGAATACTCAAGCTGCTCTAAAGAAATAATCAGCCTCGCCTTAAGCACAAATCATCAGAAGATCAGAGTCTTTGTGTCTGCGAAAGGCCATCGTCGGTTCACCGCCGTCTCATCATATAGAAAGGGAAACTCATGGCCAACGCGACCGCGACATCAGTGCCGCAGCGCAGCCATATCGGCGATCGACGGCGAGTTTCCGATTCCTGTCGTGATCGTGGGCATTCCCGTGCTCGGGCCGACGCGCGGCCCACAAGGCTTGTCGGCGTCATTCGGAAGCTGCTGCCGATACTGGATCATCTCGTTCTCATAGCCGTAGTCGCCGGCATCTCATTGGCACACGTCATCGTGCTCTACAAAATAGACACGGGTTTGCGCACCAATGAACTTACGCCATCTGTGAGCTCACGATCTCATCGGAACTTTTGGTGAGACAACGGGACCCCAGGGGCTTGAGCCGGACGCCATATTTTCAAAAGCATTTCTCAAAGGCATTTCAATGACCCTGCTGCAAGATGACTCGGTTTATTTTCCGAACACGCCAAATAAGCCAGGCCTCGATCAACTTTCGAGCGCCGATCGGAAAGCGCGGATCACCTCAAAAACAAACTGGTTTGCGGAGCCTCTAGAGGCTTCTCACGATGGACGGCGGGCAGATATCCGCTCGGGAGGCCTGTGGGTAGAACTCTTTCGAGCTCTGCACGCCAGTCGGCGCCAGGCAGCAGTTCGAGAGCTGAGTAAATATCGTCATCTTGTTCAAGACGCGCAGCCACTCGACGTTAGCTCCCCCGGCTCTGTGCCTGAGCCTTCAGCGCCGCACAGCAAGGGAAGCTGGACATCAGGGCTGGGACTGGCTCTCCTGCTGCTTGCCTGTTTTGTCGTGATCCACGCGATCGCGATAGTCCGCATCGAATCAGCGACCCCCTTGCATTCTCTGTCCTCGTCGGCGCCTCCGCTGGACTTGGGTGATTAGGTCGGCCGCCGGTCTAAAGAAATAATCAGGCCTGTCTCAGGCGCAAATCAAGCGACGCTCAGAGTCTTTCGGTGCCCAGAAGGTCATGATGCATGGATTGCGATCGCATCGAGTGACCATTCAGCAAGTCGAAAGGACAGTGCATGAACAACGCGGCCTCCACGACCATGAAACAGGACAAACGGCCCGGCCCGGTAGCCAGCCCCGATCTCATGGCCCTCAAAATTCGTCAGCAGGCTGCGTGGTCATCTGGGGACTACGCCGTCGTCGGCACGACCCTGCAGATTGTCGGCGAGCAACTGTGCGAGGCTCTCGATCTCACGCCGGGATCGAAGGTGCTTGATGTTGCTGCGGGCAACGGCATGGCCAGTCTGGCGGCGGCCCGACGTTGGTGCAGGGTCACCTCCACCGATTACGTTCCTGCTTTGCTGCGAAGCGGCCGCGCCCGCGCCGAAGCCGAAGGCCATCCCATCGAGTTCATCGAAGCTGATGCCGAAGATCTCCCGTTCGCTGACGGCGACTTCGATACTGTGCTTTCGACTTTTGGGGTGATGTTTACGCCCAACCAGGATCGCGCCGCAGGCGAGCTGCTGAGAGTCTGCAAACCAAAGGGGCAGATCGGCCTGGCGAACTGGACTCCTGAAGGCTTCATAGGACAACTGTTCAAGATACTCGGAAAATATTTGCCGCCCCCGTCCACCGCCAAGTCTCCAGCGCTGTGGGGAACACGGGAACGTCTTGCGGCGATGTTCGGATCCGCCACGAGCGAGATTAAAGCCGAAGCGCGCTACTTTAATTTTCGCTACCGGTCGCCGGCGCACTTCCTGAATGTGTTCGAGACGTACTACGGTCCCATTCATCGGGCATTCGCGTCGCTTGACCAACAAGGGCAAATCGGTCTGAGGGATGATCTGCACGCCTTGATCGTGCGCATGAACCGCGCGACCAACGGCACGATGATCGTACCAAGCGAATATCTCGAGGTCGTGATCACCAAGCGATGACCGTTCGCTGATCCATCCGCGGACTCCCAAGTCTCCCGGTTGGAAGACGAATGGTAACCTTCGGACATGACAGATGACAAAGCTCCTTCAAGCTCGTTGTGACACAAGCGCCACCAGTACTGTCGTGGCGCTACATTGCTCGCTGGGGTCAGGCCGTCACTGGGCTAGCCTCGCTGAGGAGCTTGCAGGCAAATACGTGTTCATCGCTCCGGACCTTTCCGGTTACGGAAATAACGCGGGAGCTTTTGGATTGCCAACGACTCTGGCTGAGGAAGTGCATCTGCTCAACGATCGCATTTACGATGCTGTCGGGCCCATACACCTCGTCGGGCATTCATATGGTGGCGCGGTGGCTTTCAAGATCGCCACCGACTCGCTGCTGGCGCACCGCGTTCGTAGTTTGACCCTGATCGAGCCGGTGTTGCCAACCATTCTGCGGGAGAGCGGTCCAGACCGGCCGTTTTACGACCATTTCGTCCGTCTGGCGGAGGCGGTCTACGAAGACCTTTGGAATGGCGTGCCGTCGAATGCGATCGACAAATTCGCGACGTTCTGGAGAGGATCCGAGCCGAACCAGGAGATTCCACCAAAATCCCGATCGCGGATGATTGAGCACGCGGAAAAACTGGCTTTTGATTTCGCGGCAGTCTTGGCCGAGCAAGACGTCACAGCAGCAGCGGCTACGATCAAAGTACCGACGCTGCTGGTGTCGGGCGGGCTATCGCCTTATCTGACCCAGCGAATAGTGTGGCGCTTGACCAATGCGATCACCGGGGTAAAGACCCACCATCTGCCCACCGCGGGGCACATGCTCCCGCTCTCACATTCCGCCGCAGTCATCCCTGAAATCGTCCGGCACATCGCACTGGCCGATTTAGAGCAAAGGTCCGCGCTCAAGCCGGGTGGGCCGTTGCCTGCAGATCATCTTGCCGGAGCTTGAGATGGGATTGAGACAAGGCGCCTGCCTTTGCGGCGCGATCCGATCCTTCGCGCTTCACGCGGCGCTGTGATCGACATCACAAGCGGTGTCGAACCCACACATTTGGTTCCACGTAAACTCCATAGTTCTGCTCAAGTGAGACAAGCACTGGCACCAGCGCGCCCTCGACCTCTGCCTCTCCTGAACTTTCGAACGCCGCCCCCGTCCATTGTGACCAGTCGGCGATGGTCCCAACTATCGTCATAGAATAAGGGGCGATCTTCACAATTCTTCCTCCGACCCCAAGATGGGTTCGCAACCATGCGTCCATTGGCAAACCGTCGGCACGCTTCAACGTAATATACTCGCACATCGGGGTCCGTGGCCGGAGATGCTTTTGGCTAGGCCTGACAGGTGCGAACATTTCTGCAAAGTTCATTTTCCTCGCGCGTGCCTTCAACGCATCCAGCATCGCCAGCGAATTACCAATACCTCTCGCTTTGGGAACAAGGGCGATTTCGAGTGCGCTCATCGTAGTTGGGGTGCGCCCAAGAATTCTATCTTCGTGAGCCCAGCGGATAACCTGGTCCCAACCACCATCTGGCAATTCGGTACGGCCCTCGACGTTAAACGCAAATGGAATACTGAACGCGCGTCCAACGACCTCGCCGTCGACAAGTCCTCCAAAAGCGTAGTCCAGGTAGTCAACAAATATAGATGGGTCAAAATAGAGCTTTGCCGTCGCGTCGTGCCTCATGAACTCGGGCCATACAGCCTGCAAATGCTGCGAAAAGACCAGCGGGCACAGATCCGGTCGTTCCCGCAATGAGAATATCTCCAGGTTCATTCTTCAGCCCTGTTGCAGCGGCGGACATTGGTCGATGCGACAACCAACACCAGAACGCGGCTGTTATTCGATCACCTCACTGGCGCTCGCCAGCAATGTCGGGGCAATGCTGAGGCCGAGCGCCTTGGCGGTCTTGAGATTGATAACCAGTTCGTACTTGGTCGGCGCCTGCACCGGCAGGTCAGCCGCCTTTTCGCCCCTAAGGATGCGATCAACGTAGCCAGCAGCGCGCCGGTATTGGTCAACGTAGTCCGGCCCATACGCGGCAAGACCGCCGCCGGTGACCCAGAAGCCTGAGTAATAGACCGCAGGCAATCTGTGCCGATCAGCCAGGGTGATAATCAAGTCTCGATGAGCGAGCACCAGCGCGCTCGTTGTCACGATCAGACCGCCATTCCCGGTGCGCGCGAAAGCTGTGACTGCGCGCTCTATCTCGAGCGGGTCGTGCACATTTATCGCGGTCAATTCAACGCCGAACGACGGGGCCGCGGTCTGGATCGCCGCAAACTGACCGGTTCCGGCGGAAATGGCGGGATCCCGAAGAACCGCCACGCGTTTGACGTTCGGCGCGATCTGCTTGAGCAGATCCAGCCATTTTCCGCTCAAGCTGTATTCATATGAAATGAATCCGGTGGCGTTGCCGCCAGGCCGCGCCAAACTGTCTACGAAGCCGGCGCCAACCGGATCGGTGACACCTGCGAACACCACCGGAACGGTGCGGGTTGCCTGAAGCATTAACCCAACGGTGGAGGCGCCGCTGGTTAGGACGACATCCGGAGCGAGCGCGACCAATTCCGCCGCATGGGCGCGTGCGCGGTCCGCGTTAGCGTCGGTGAAGCGACGAAGGATTTGAATATTGTGGCCCTCGGCCCAGCCCAGCCGCTCCAGCGCTTGCAGGAATGCCCCGAGCCGCGCTCGGCCTTCGGGATCAGTCTCGGCCAAACCGAGCAGTACGCCGATGCGCCGCTGCCGCTCAGCCGGCTGCGCGTGTGCCGCCAGCGCCCACGCCAGCGATGAGCCGGCCATGATTTTGATGAACTCGCGCCGTCGCATGTCCGCCCTCGTCCGTCCTTGCCAGTCACGCCCCTTGCCAGTCACGCCTTGATCAAATCTCGCCAATCGCCTCGCGCCGCCGCTGTTCGGATTCCTCGACATAGCGCCGCATCGCGTGCGCTTCGGTCAGAACTCCGGTCGGCCGGCGCTCGCCATCGCTATCGACCACCGCCAGCGATTCGGCTTCCGCGCTTTCAAACACCGCGATGGCTTCCTGGATGTTCATACCCGGGTACAACACGACGTCGCGAAAATGAACCAACCCGAGCAGACCCTTGTCCTTGTCGATATCCGGTGCGTGCGCATCGGCCACCAGCGCCAGCCCTACATAGCGGCCGGTGTCGTCGACTACGACCACCTGCGTCTTCGAGCCCAAGGGAAATTTCTCGCGGAATTCCTCCATCGGCATATTGGCCTTGACGGTGGCGACGTCGTGCCGCATCAGGCTGCGCACCGTGAGGTCGCGGATCCAGCCTATATCGGCGGCGCTGCGGACGGTTTCGCCGCGCAGATGCAGCCGCCAAGTCGCAAACGAATAGCCGAACAGTTCGCGGGTGATCTGGGTCGAGATGATGACTGCGACCAGCACGGCCGTCGTGAGCCAGAGATTGCCGGTCGATTCCAGCGCGATGAACGACATGGTCAGCGGCCCTCCGACCACCGACGCCGACAGCGCGCTCATGCCGATGATCGCATAAACATTCGGGCTGAGCTTAAGGTCCGGCCAGATCGTATCGAATCCGGCAGCGAACAGGTGACCGCCAAGCGCGCCGAGAAACAGCGTCGCGAAAAACAATCCGCCGCGAAAGCCAGTGCCCAGCGATATGACCGAGGCGATGGATTTCAGGATGAACATGGTTGCGACCACCGTCAGCGGGATCGAAATAAATCCGGCAAAATGCAGCGCGCCGTGCCCCGACGACATTACCTGCGGAGTGACCAAGGCGAGTACGCCAACGCCGAGACCGCCAAGCGCCGGGCGCAGCGGCGGCCACAGGCGCATCTTCGTTAGCAGCGCTTCGCAGAGCGCAACGCCACGCATGATGCCGATACCAAACAGCGCCGACATGATTCCAAGCAACGCCGCAATCGCAAGATCATGCCCGAGGACATCGCCGACCGGACCAACGCCGACGCCGAGCGAGAACACTGTAAAAGAATGGGCGACAAAATAGCCCGTAACTGCAGCGACACCCACCGGCGTAAGACTGGCCGGCGTGTAACCTCCGATCACCAGCTCAAACGCATAGAAGGCGCCAGCGAGCGGCGCACCGAAAGCACCTGCGATGGCGGCTGCGGCGCCACAGCCGACCATCATGCGCTGATCGGCACGGCGCAGATGAAATCCGCGGCCCAACGAGGCTGCGAGACCACTGGCAAGCTGGGTGTAACCGGCTTCCAGTCCAACCGAAGCGCCGACTCCGCTGGACCACACCGTCTGCGACGCCACGATGACACTGCCGCGAAACGACATCCGGCCGCCATGCAGGGCGTTGGCTTCGATCGGATCGATTTCCCGCGCCGGCCGCCATCGCTGCAGCAGCAGAAACGCCAGGCCCAGAACTAGTCCGCCGAGACTCGGAACGAGCAGCGCGCGCACCGGCTCGATCCTGTACTGGCTTGAAAGGCGATCGCCCATTTCAAGATCGAACAGCAGCACGTGCAATACTTCGACCGCCATGCTC
>C688J18823_10002450_pt1 | contig 11587 bp, 8 predicted proteins | sample HopSoiMetagenom1_FD_18823 | JGI IMG/M metagenome (IMG submission 18823) | reverse complement strand
CCGGGTCCACTCCACCGATCGGCTCCAGGTGAAGAAAACCGTCATCCGTTATGTGATTGATGATGAACCCGATTTGATCGCAGTGGCCGGCAAGCATGATGCGCAGTTTCCCGGCGGGATTCCGCACCCCAAAAACGTTGCCCATCACGTCAGTCCGGATCTCATCGCACCAGGGTCGGATTCGATCCCGGACCAGCTTTTGCACATCGTGCTCGTAGCCGGACGGGCTGGGGGTTTCTACAAGTCGCTTAAGGAAATTTTTGCTGTCGCTGTCCATTAGGAATTGGGTTGTGGGCCAAGTTTGCTGAAAGGAGCTTCACTGACAACGGAAACGTCCAAATTCCGTTGAATGAAGTTGAAAGTCGGCCGTCTGATGCTCAACCGATGTACCAACCGGTTCCGCGTGCCCCCAACCGCTTTCAGTACGCCTTTGCCTGCCGGCCCTGGCGCTGGCTGAGTGTGCCCGCTCTTGCCCGAAATATGCTCGCTTCTAGCTTGGAACCAGCGATACTAAACCCGCTTCTCTGGTTTTATCCCCCGTATGAAACTCTCCTCCCGAAATAGATTCGGTGGAATCAGCCTGTGCGTCGCTACCGTTGCCATCCTTCAGCTGGCACAAAATGCTGATGGTGGGCGACTTATAAATGGCCATGTGCCCGCCGCCGCGCGCCGGCTTTTACCGCTGAGCGACGCTCCAGCTGATCAGCCGCTCCAACTCGCTGTCGGTTTGCCGGTGCGCGATCCCGCGGCGCTGGAAGCTTTCGTGAAGGAGGTCTCGGACCCGGCTAGCCCCAATTTTAGGAAATACCTCACGCCTGAGGAGTTCACCGACCGCTTCGGGCCGTCTGAAGAAGAGTACCAATCGGTGATTAATTTTCTTGAGGCGCAGGGCCTGGCCGTTGCCCAGACTCATCCCAATCGGCTCGTTGTTGATGCCGAAGCTAGTGTCGCGCAGGTCCAACGAGCATTTCACGTCCGCATCCGCAATTTCGCGCACCCGACAGAGGGAAGGACTTTTTTCGCGCCGGAGAATGAGCCGGAGGTTGATGCTCCTGTGCCCATTTTGCACATCGCGGGGTTGAGCAATTATTGGATTCCTCGTCCGCAATCCCGGATCAGAGAGCTTGATGTATCTGGTGCTAACGCGTCACCGAGAGTGGGAAGCGGGCCCGGCGGCGCTTTCGCCGGTAACGATTTCCGGAACGCCTATTTGTCTGGCGTGACGCTGACGGGTGCTGGTCAGAAGGTCGGTTTGTTGGAGTTCGACGGGTACAATGCCAATGACGTTCTTGCCTACCGGCTAACAACCAATGTGCCTAACGTGCCACTGCAGAACGTGCTGGTGGACGGCTATTCGGGCCGCGCTGGCAGCGGCAATGGGGAAGTTTGCCTCGATATCGAACTGGCCATGGCTATGGCGCCGGGCTTGTCCCAGATCATTGTCTACGAAGCTCCTAACAGCAGTCCCTGGGAGGATATTCTTAGCCGTATCGCCACCGACAACCTGGCGAAACAGGTCAGCTGCTCGTGGGGCGGCGGGCCTCCGAGTGCTACGGCTGAACAAATTTTCCAACAAATGGCTGCCCAGGGTCAGACGTTCTTCAATGCTTCTGGTGATGACGATGCCTTCAGCGGAAACATTCCGTTTCCAACTGAAAGCCCGAACGTAATTCAAGTCGGCGGGACGTCGTTATCAACCCTGTATGCCGGCGGGCCGTGGGCGTACGAGATAGCTTGGAATTGGGGTCTCAACGGCGGCAGCTATACCGGTTCCGGTGGAGGAATTAGTTCTGTCTATTCGATTCCCAGCTGGCAACAAACGGTATCGATGCTGTCGAATCAGGGCTCAACCACATTCAGGAATATCCCGGATGTTGCCCTAACGGCCGATAACGTCTTTGCTATTTCTAACAATGGCCGGACCGAAAACATCGGCGGAACCAGCTGCGCAGCTCCTCTTTGGGCCGCGTTCACTGCCCTGGTAAATCAACAGGCAGCGACTGACGGGAAGCCGTCCGTTGGATATCTAAACCCGGCCCTTTACGCGGTGGCACAGAGTGCCAACTATTCCGTGGCCTTTCACGATATAATTGCCGGGGACAACATCACCCCGAAAAGCAGCGGGCGGTTTCAGACGGCAGTAGGCTACGATCTTTGCACCGGATGGGGAACACCCACGGCCGCGCTAATCTCGGCCCTGCTGTCACCCGGGGCGCCAATCTCGGTATATCATGTGACCACCGCGGCGACGCCGGTGAACGGAGGGACCGTTATTGGTGCGGGAACTTACCTCGCCGGCGCCCATGTATCGGTGACGGCGACTCCATTCGGCACCTATCTGTTTACCAACTGGACAGAGGACGGCAACGTGGTCAGCACTTCGCCGACCTACAGTTTCACTGCCGGCGCTGACAGAAATCTGATCGCAAATTTTGCGGTTAACAATTCGCTCTACACCGTGACCGTTAGCGCCTCACCATCGACTGAGGGTAGCGTTGGTGGCGGCGGAAGTTTCAGGGCGGGGAGTCATGCGTTCGTGTTCGCCGCTGCCAAGAAGAAATACATCTTTGTTGATTGGAAAGAGAACGGCGTCGTAGTCAGCACCGCGGCGAACTATGGTTTCACGGTCGATAAAAGCCGAAACCTTGTCGCTGAATTCAGTGGCAAAAGAGCGCGCGGCCGACGTCGGTGAGTTGGGTTCCGCCTCTGGGTAGAGCGGTTAAATGGAAGTCGGAGCCGCTAGGCGTGGAGCGGATTAGCGGGGGATCAGCCTTGCCGGAGTTCGAAGCTACATTACCGTGGCCGGTGCCGTTTGTAATTTTTTTACGAAAATTGGTAGCTGCGCGGTTCCTTCTACGGCTCGTTTTCGTCGGTCTTGTTGCGTCCTTTGTCACTTCAACGGCAGCAGCCGGAACGTATCAAAGGACCAAAGACGGCAAGACACTGGTATGGAATCAGGACCCGAGAGCGGGCGACGCGGCGACCTGGTCTGGCGACCGTGATCGAGATGCCTACGCGACCGGATTCGGAACGCTGACATGGTACACGACGAACGGACGCGCAGATTCGAATGAGGTCGTGTATGGCTCCTTTTTCGGCAATATGGTTCGGGGAAAACTCGACGGGCCGGTTAACGGCCATTCGAGAGGGGTGACCAATCATGCGCTGTTTAACGACGGTAGGCGCACTAGCCGGTGGGCGGCGGGTCCCGTATCCTCCTGGCGGACGTTTCGCCATGATGAGGGAAATGAATCCGACGAAGTGACCGTTGCCAAGGTTGAGCAGACTAACCGGGGTGATTTCAATCCACCGCCTCCCAGTTTTGAGCGAAGCGCAGCTGACCGGCCCGTCCCGGATTTTAATTCCGTACACAAAGCTCCAGAACCAGCCCGCCAGGACATTCCAGCGGAAGGGCCGGACGGTCCTGAAAAGGAGCCATCGAACCAGGCACCCTCCATCGAGGGCGGACCGAAGCCGAAGCTTGAGATGGACGATTCTTTGCGGTCGCTGGTGGCTCCACCGCCTTCGTTAGGCGAACCTGCAGCCCCCACCGGCAATGCGCCGGAGTTGAGTTCTGGTGGAGCACGACTGTCGAAGGAGGAAGTCACTGGGGTTGCTGACGCCGCAGCCCGAAGCAAGGGATACGAGCTAACGCAATATCAACGATCGGAGCCGCAGTTCGACCCGATCGATCACACCTGGTCGGCGGTCTACGAACCAGCCCCTGCGCAATCCGGCAAGCGGTTCACCGTCGCGATTGATGATAAGAGCAAACGCACGGCAATAGTGGGCGCGCGCTAACTACTCTTGGTCCGTAGTTTGACCGGCATGGCCGAGATCAATCGTTTCAGCAGTCGATTCCACTTTCACTGCCAGCTTGGAAAACTGCCACTGGCCAGCGGATTTCGATGCCACGGCGTAAATCGTTCCTTTGGCTTTCGGACCGGAAATCGGGATCGATAAATCGGCTGTTCCCGAGCCGCCGCTTACATTCGCATTTCCTAAAACGTACCAGCCTTCATGGATCGGGGTGCCGAGCGCTTCGGTCACGCGCACATCGGATTTTGCACGCGCAATGGCGGCCTTGTAGGGCTGCGTCGATTTGATCGCTGTGAAGACCGTGAACACCATGGCTGCAAGGAATGCCACGCATAAAATGATGATCGTCAGGCAACCAGTGGGGATGAACCATTTCCAATTTCGGACCCACCAGCCGCGCCGAGGAGGTGCTGCAGGGATTGGCGGGATAGGCGGCGGTTGCGGCGGCGACGGGTCCACTTTGGCGGGTTAGTACACGATCGGAATTTTTTGTCGAGTCCGATCCTGCAAATACGCTCTTAGCGGAACTGGTGCGATGAGCCAGAATACATATATTGGCCGACCGAAATGTTAGATGATCCACGTAAACGAATTGTGCTGATCGACGACCACGAGGTCGTTAGGCAAGGGGTAGAGCGCCTCCTGAATCTCGGCGATGAATTTGTAGTCTGCGAAGAGGCGGGTGACGCAGATCGAGGGCTGGCAATGGTTCGCGAGATGCAGCCGGATGCGGTTGTCGTCGACGTGCAGTTACCGGGCACGGACGGAATCGAACTCACCAAAGCTTTGTTGGCAGAATTTCCGCACCTCACCGTCATTGCACTCTCGGCGCACGAAGAGCCGGAAATGGCGTTGAGGGCGTTGGATGCGGGTGCAATGGCCTACGTTGTGAAGAGTGAAGGCATCGATGCACTGCTCGGCGCCCTGCGCAACGCATTCAATCGAAAGCGCAGCTTCGCGGTGTTGGAGAAATTCGGCCGGATCGTTTGATCCCGACCGACGTCAGGCCGCAAGCTTATCGAGCAGACTGCGCAGCTCGTTAATGTCGAACGGCTTCTCAATCATGACATCGACGTCCAGCTCTTCGTAAGCCATTCGAACGTCGGCGGTAAGGTGCGCCGATAAAACCATGATCTTCCCGGCGTACGGACGCTTTCTAATTTCGTAAACAAGGTCGACGCCACTCAGGCGGGGCATCTTCTGATCGATGATGACCACATCGTATTGCTCGGGATCGGCGTCTATCTTCGCCAGCGCTTCGGCTCCGTTGTCAGCTCCTGTCACCCGGTACTGCTCTCCGCCGAAGATGAAGCGCATCGATTCAGTGATGGAACGTTCGTCATCGACGGTAAGAATGTTAAGCGCTGTTGCCATGCCGTATGAAAACCAGCAGCGTTCGTGCCCCGTTGCTGACAGAGCTCGACGGCGGAAATGGACGAAAAACTTACCTTGGAGCTGACGTCACCGTGGCAACAGAACCTGGAGCCAGCGTTCGGAAGTCGCCACTGCGCCGGGTAACGTGCTCGCGGTCGAATCGCTCGAGCAACGGCACCGCTACTCTTCGAGAAGTATTCATGGCTTCGCGAAGCTGGCTGAGCGTTGCCGAGCCCCGGGCGCTGAGGAATTCGGTGATCATCTCGCGGGCTAGAGCGAACGCCTCCCGCGAAATCAGCACCTCTGGACCAAGTTCGACCACATCGCCCTGATCGATCAAATAGCGCACCGTCTGACGATGGTTAGCATCAGGAGCGAGAAGCGCGCGACCCGGTGGATCGAACGGCTTCTCGGCCAGTAGAACCATGATTTTCTTCGCGGCCGGCTGAAGTTCCGCCGGCAGGCTGGTCCGATGAGACGCGCGTGCTATCGCGGAATCGCGCCGCACAAAATCGGATGTGCAGAGGTCCTGGATCAGCGCCTCCATTGCATTTGAGTCAAGGTTTTGGAATTCGGATCTCAAAGTGGTGAGTTCCAATCCTTTTTGTTGTGGATGAACTTTGTGCGCGCGGTCAATGAGTTCGGCTGCCCGATTGCGAAAACCCTGCCACGCACGCGCATCGGCAACGATCGTGCCGTGCCTAACCAGCTGGCCTTCGGCACCCAAATCGCAGACAGCTGCATCAACTTGATCAGCGCTAAAGTTTGAATTGCGCATCAAATCAGAAGCGATTCGCCAATTCCATCTGATCAACTCAGATCCTACACAGATTTTAACGTCGTTAGGTCTGGCCGCGCGTGCGACCAGCAATTTCTGCTGAGCTTCATGGCGAAACGATTTCGGATTGGCTTTCGGATCCAGGATCACTCCACCACCCAGGGTATGTTGTTCCGACCGGTCTCGAATGACGAACCGATCGCCGAAAGCGGCGAGGATCGGCGCGCTGAGGCGCAGTTCGGCGATCCCCCTCTCGCCAATTGGTAATTCGTCTTGTCCGGCCAGAATCAACACCGCCGGGATGCGCCTGGTCCCGTGGTGCAGATGGATGGCGGCCCCGGACTTAATTGGACGTGAAGCCGGTTCCGATCGCTGCAATCGGCCGGATCTTTCAATCTCGACGTCCACGGTAGTCGAAGCTTCGTCCTCTTGCGTGCTGAGTACCGAGCCACGCAAGGTGCGCGCAGCGATAGCTGTCTTCGGCAAATCGGCCAGATTAATGCCAACCCTCATCCCCGGCTGCGCCATTGTGACGTGGGCGCGATGCGTTTGGATCGAGCGCACTCGGGTCGCGAAACCCTGCGGGTGAATGAAAACACTGTGATTCGGCGAAAGGGTGCCGCCGGAAAGCGTTCCCGTTACCACTGGACCGATTCCGGGTAAAGTGAACGCACGGTCAACAAATAGCCGGGGTTTTTTGATATCGCGCTGGGGTTGCGCGGTACCGAGAAGAGAGCCGAGTGTCTCTTTTAGGTGCTCGAGTCCGTGACGAGTCCGCGCCGACACTGGTACGATCGGTGCCGCCGAATATTCGGTTTCCCTCAACTGTTCTTTGATATCGGTAATCACGTTAACGCTGTCATTTAGGTCGGACTTTGTCAGCGCGACCAGTAACTGAGGAACGCGGAGATAGTGGAGAATCTGAAGATGTTCTTCGGTTTGACGCATCCATCCGTCGTCCGCCGCAATCGCCAGCAAGGCCAAGTCGATCGAGCCCACCCCTGCGATCATGTTCCTAACAAAGTCTTCGTGTCCCGGAACATCGATCAGGCTGATCGAAAGAGGGGACTCTGGCTTGGAGCTGTCGGCCAGTTCCAGATGCGCAAATCCAAGCTCGATCGTGATCTTTCGCTTCTTTTCCTCCGGTAATCGATCGGGATCCGTACCAGTCAGGGCCTGAACCAGCGCGGTCTTACCATGATCGACGTGGCCGGCAGTGGCGACGACGAAGTGTTTCTCGTTCACGGCTGTGAGGCGCTCGCCGTACGGATTGCATCAACGACGATGTCGTCCTGGACGGGGAATATCGTGCGAAGGTCGAGTTTAACCGATCCCCCCGCGATGTAGGCGATGATCGGCGGAGAAAAACGGCGAAGCCGGGCCGCAAGCTCGTTAGTCGAGAATTGCTCCGGAATGATGTCTAGAGTGACAGATGGAATGGTAGACTGCGCCAGGCTACCACCGCCAACATTCCCGCTGCCGCGGCCAATACTGATCTGGATGGGCAGTCCTCGAAGCCGGACCAGCATCGCCGCTGCGCGCGCTCGCAGCTCGTCCTTTGTCGTCCGCATAAGACTCAACACCGGAAGGTCGGTTTCGGCAGAGTTGAGATGAAGATCCACGGTCGTTTGGAGAGCGGCTAAAACCAGCTTATCGCAACGCAGAGCGCGAAATAGCGGCTCTCGCTTGATAGCCTCCAGGGCGCGTTTGCGGCCGACTATGATTCCCGCCTGGGGGCCACCTAACAATTTATCTCCGCTGAAACAAACCAGGTCCGCGCCTTGTTTGATTGCTTCTCGAATAGTCGGCTCGTGTTCTTCCAAACCTTCCGCGCGAGTATCGAACAGGGCGCCACTGCCGAGATCATAAACAAACGGGACGCGTCCTTTGTTTGCCAGCTTCGCCAAGTCCTCCGGCGCCGGAGAGGCAACGAATCCGCTCATGAAAAAATTGCTACGGTGGACTCGAAGGACGAACGCAGTTTCGGAGGATAGCGCGTGAGTGTAATCGGCGATGGTGGTCTTGTTAGTCGCTCCAACTTCCCGCAGCCTGGCTCCAGCACCTTCGAGAATATCGGCGATTCGGAAACCCCCGCCGATTTGCACCATTTCACCGCGCGAGATGACAATCTCTCGTTTTTTTCTGGTGAGGTGGTTCGTAATCAGAACCAATGCCGCGGCGCAGTTGTTTACGACAGTTGCCGCTTCGGCCCCGCATAAGACCGCCACGGCATGTTCCACATAGCCGGCGCGGTGGCCGCGCGTGCCACTGCTCAAATCCTGTTCAAGATTGCCATACGCAGCTGCGATCTCCCGAACGGCGTCGGCCGCTTTGTCCGCCAACGGTGCCCGCCCCAGATTTGTGTGAACGATGATGCCGGTCGCATTAATCACTGTCTGCAATCGCGACCGCCGCAGCACAGCAATTCGTTCCTGCACGTGCTCCACGATTTGTGCGGGCGCAGTGATCTGCGACTTTGTTCGCTCAACCGCCAATTCGCTACGAATCAGATCAATTACCAGCGGTCGGGGCAGATCAGTCGGTCCGATACTATCAAGCACCGTATTCACCGCCGGTATGGCGCGACGGTTCGCTGATTTCATTTTGTCATGCATATCAGCGGGCTCCGACGCGAATCGACCATCCGGCCAATCACATCGGCAGACAGGCTTCGCGCTTTCGTTAGCAGCCGTGCCACTTTAGGTAAATCCTTACCGGCCACGCACAGCAGGAGACCGCCGCTAGTCTGTGCGTCGGTTGCCAGGATCCGCTGCGCTTCGTTAGTGCGACCCCAATCGACAGCCACCGTGGTCGAGTAAAGGTTTTCCCGGGAACCTCCCGGGACGCAGCCATCTTTTATGAGGTCTAGTATTTCTTTGCTGATAACTGGAAGCGAAACAGCATCGACATCTGCGCATAGCCCGCTGCCGCGGCACAGATTTGCCAGGTGACCGACCAATCCGAAGCCGGTCACATCAGTGGCGGCCCTAACAAGTCCGGACTCGCCCAGTGCCACGCCTACGTCATTCAAACGGGACATCAACGTGATGGTTTTCCGGATTAGGGTTCGCGACGCGAGTCCGCGTTTGATTGCGGTCGTTGCGATGCCGGTGCCGAGCGGTTTGGTCAACACCAGAAAATCACCGGCCCGGGCCTTGGCATTGGTCATGAGCTTGTTGATATTCACGAGGCCGGTGACCGCTAACCCATAGATCGGCTCCGGATTGCGGATCGAATGGCCGCCGATGATGGCGCAACTCGCCTCGGCTGCCTTGGACATTCCTCCTCGCAGAATCGCGCTTACGGTCGCTGCCGCGATTTTTTGGGTTGGAAATCCCACGATGTTCAGAGCGGTTAACGGGCGGGCGCCCATCGCGTAAATATCCGATAGCGAATTCGCTGCTGCGATCTGCCCGTAAGTGAACGGGTCGTCCACGATTGGCGTGAAAAAATCGACCGTCTGGACCAACGCACGAGTCTTGTCCAACCGGTACACACCGGCATCGTCGTACGTCGTGGAGTTCACTAGTACGTCGGTGGTCAGAGAAAGAGGAAGCTGCGGCAAAACTTGCCGCAGGGCCTGCTGGCTCAGTTTGGCGGCTCACCCCGCGCTGGACGACAATGACGTAAGCTTACGGATCTGCTCGCGTGGCATTCCATTCACCTCCTTTTTGGAAAGTTTGAGGGACAATGTTTGATGTTTGATGGGCAGCCGAAGGTCGGTCTCGCAACTCAAACCTCAAACATCGCCCATCAAACTTCGGATGGCGGAGAGGATAGGAATCGAACCTATCCCGGCCGTTGCCGACCGACGGCGGTTTTGAAGACCGCGAGGGCCACCAGGCACCCTTCACTCTCCGATTTGGGAAAAAGGAAAACGTCCAACGCTCAACGTCCAACGTCCAACGTCCAACCCGCCCAATTGAGCGTTGAACGTTGAGCGTTGGGCGTCGGGCGTCGGATTGGAGGTGCGACCGCTGAAACCCGCGAGCAACGCCAGGCCTACTTGATCGCCTTGACTTGCTTAACGATCGCGGGGAACTCCGGCCACTCGCGGGTCTCGAGCTTGGAGTGGAGGAGCTTTCCATTGGCGCGAATTTCGAATGCACCGCCGCTTGAAGGAATGAGGGTCAGCGATTTGACCCGCTCACCGAGTTCTAAAATCTGGGTCGCCAAACTGACGGCCTTAGGCGTGTAGTTTCAAACTACACAATATTCAATCGAGACCTCGATCTTCATTCGAACTCCTTTCCGCCCAAAAGGGTATCGGTGGCCGAAAAGGCGGTCAAGGAGCTAGGCGAACGGAAATGTCAGGACCACCGTTGTTCCTTCGTTGGGCCGGCTACTCACCTTTACAGAACCGCCGTGAAGGTCCGTGATCGATTTCACCAGCGCCAGGCCGAGACCGCTGCCTTCGGAGGATCGCGAAGGATCGGCGCGGTAAAACCGATCGAAGATTTTTGGCAGATGTTCGGGCGGTATGCCGGTGCCGGTGTCGACCACAGAAACTTGAGCACCAGCCTGATCCGACCGAAGCGAGATAGTCAGCTTGCCACCGCTGCCTGTAAATCGGAGGGCGTTCTCGATCAGATTACTTAGCGCTCTCTCGAAAAGAACGGGATCGGCAGTGATTTCCGAATTTCCTTCACAGCTGATGATTACACCACGTTCCTCCGCAATCGCGCCGTAATACGTGACCATCTTTTCCACCGCCCGACGGCCATCGAATTCCTGACGGGCAATCTGTTCGCGCGCAGATTCGGCCCGCGCAAGAAAGAGAAGATTGTCTACGATCAACGATAGCCGGTCGCATTCTGCCGCAATCGATGCAATTACTTCACGGTAATCGGATGGTGCGCGTTCGCGCGTTAGGGTAACTTGCGCTTCTCCCAGAATATTCGCAATCGGCGTCCGCAGTTCGTGAGCGATATCCGCCGAAAATTGCGATAGACGAACGAAGGATTGCTCAAGTCGAGTCAGCATCTGGTCGAAAGCGGCAGCCAAGGGTTGCAATTCTGTCGGCCACGGTTTCGGGGCCAGCCGCTCATGCAACGGGCCCGGGCGAATGCGTCGGACGGAATCGGTCAACCGCGCCAGAGGCTGGAGCCCGCGCCGCGTTGCCGTCCGAGCGACGATTACGGACGCCAGGATGCTGGCCGTTAGAACTGTAAAGAACAGGACCCCAAATTCTTTCTGGAAAGCCGCATCGACCGATCGGTCTTGAGCTAATTGAATGATGTAATGAGTGTTGCCAGCGTGTTCGGCGGTGGAAACGAGGGAGAAGAACCGCGAATTAACATGATACGCGTGAGGTTTGACTATCGTTGTGTCGTCCTCAGCGGCGGATGGAAATACGTTGGAGGGAAGCAAAGCTCCCATTTCCGGTGTTTCGTTAACCACTCGTCCGGCTGCATCGAGAACACGGACGAAATATACTGATCGTTCGCCGGCTACGTTTGCCGCCGGTTGAAACGAAAGATTTTCGGGACCTCCAGCTCGCAGATCATGTTTCACCGCGGCAATTTTGTCGGCCAGGCCGGCATTATCCTCTTCGATGGCGTGACGGACGACGAGCCAGTAGCAGATTCCGAGGGATAGCGTCAGCAGCAGGGCAGC
>C688J18823_10002449_pt1 | contig 11588 bp, 20 predicted proteins | sample HopSoiMetagenom1_FD_18823 | JGI IMG/M metagenome (IMG submission 18823) | reverse complement strand
AGAAAACGCGCGACGAGTTTCGCGACCAGATGCTGCGACTAAATGAAGCGATTTTGCGCTATATTAAAACTTCGCAAGGCGACGACGCGCAGGCGCGCATGGATGTTGAAACGCAGTTGCGCAGTACGAACGAGCTGGTTACGAAATCGACAAATCCGCCAGAGGCGGTCGAGCCGACTTTGATGGACGGCAGCGTGATCAGCCTCAAGGAGGAGTGGTCGTTTGTGGTAGGCAATCTTGGCGGAAAACAGGGAGTTAAGATTGGAATGCCAATGCGAGTGATGCGGGACGATCGAAAGATTGCGACGCTGCGGGTGGTGGATGTGCGGCAGAAAATCTGCGGCGCTGTGGTTCAGGAAATGGATTCGAAGAACGAGAAAATCAAGGTGGGTGATCGCCTCCAGGTGGATGCGCAACCCGATGTGAGTTTGAGATAATGGAAATTAGATCGACATACAAATATGCGCGGATTTCGCCTTTTAAGGTGCGCGAAGTCACGCGTGAGATCCAGGGTCTGCCCGTTTCGGCGGCGCTCGACTTGCTCGCGTTCACACCGAAAAAGGCGGCATTTCTGATCGGCAAAACGCTGAAAAGCGCAATCGCCAACGCGGAGAATAACGCGAGCCTTAAACCTGACGGTTTGGTGGTGAAGGAAGCGACCGTCGGCGAAGGGCCGACGTTGAAGCGTATCATGGCGCGTGCTCGCGGCAGCGCCAGCCAGATTTTGAAGCGCACCAGTCACATTCGGATCGTGCTTTCCGACGAGATCGCGATCGAGACGCGGGAAACACGAAAAGCGAAGCGGAAAGCAGAAAAGAAAGCGGCGAAGAAGGACGGTGCCGGCGAAGCGACGCAGGATGCAGCGACCGTCCCGGATCGAAAGTCAACGAAACCGAAGCGGACTCCGAAGAGCAAGACAAGATCGAAGTAAATTTATGGGACAAAAAGTTAATCCAATCGGCTTTCGGCTGAGCGTGAATCGCGACTGGCGGTCGCGCTGGTACGCTTCGCCACAGGAATTTCCCGCGTTTTTGCACAACGATCTAAAGATTCGCGAATATGTGAAGAAGAAGCTGCAATTTGCGGCAGTCGCGAAAATTGTGATCGAGCGGGCGTGGAATTCCATTCGCGTCACTATTCATACAGCGCGTCCTGGGATTGTGATCGGACGCAAGGGCGCCGAAATCGAAAAGATCACGGAAGAAATTTCCAAGATGGCCGACGGCAAACAGGTAAAGATCGACATCCAGGAAATCAAGACACCGGAAATCGATGCGCAGCTGGTTGCCGAAAATGTTGCGTTGCAGATTGAACGCCGGATCGCTTATCGGCGCGCGATGAAGAAAGCTGTGCAAACGGCAATGGATTTTGGCGCGGAAGGGATCAAACTCCGTAGCTCCGGTCGACTGAATGGGGCTGAGATTTCGCGTTCGGAATGGTACCGCGAAGGAAAAATTCCACTGCACACGCTGCGCACTCCGATTGATTACGGTTTTGCTGAGGCCAACACGGTTTATGGCAAGATCGGCGTGAAATGTTGGATCTGTAGAAAAGAGGAGCGGCCAGCCGCACCGCCTCCTGCTCCCGTCGCGCCGCCACCGCCGCCACCCGAGCCAGCTGAAGTTTAGGAGGAATCTCTATGCCATTGATGCCAAAACGTGTGAAGTATCGCAAGGCCCAGCGCGGGAGCCGAAAGGGGACTGCTTCGCGTAACCTTAGGATCGATTTTGGCGAGTTTGGTTTGCAGACACTCGAGCGCGCGTGGATCACCAACACGCAACTGGAAGCCGCTCGCGTCGCGCTCACTCGCAATATGAAGCGCAAAGGAAAATTGTGGATCCGTGTTTTCCCGGACAAACCAGTATCGGCGCGCCCACCAGAAACACGCATGGGTAAGGGTAAAGGCCAGCCCGAGTTTTGGGTCGCCACGGTGCGGCCCGGCAACATTTTGTTTGAGCTGGATGGCATCCCGGAGTCGGTCGCGCGTGAATCTCTGCGCCTCGCTGCCGATAAACTACCGGTGCGTACGAAATTTTTAACACGCCACCACGTGAGAGCTGCCTAACAAGCATGAAAATGAAAGAACTCAGCGAGCTGGCAATGGACGAGTTGCTGACCAAGCGACGCGATCTGCGTCAGGAAAGTCTGCATCTGCGCTTGCAACAGCAGAGCGGTCAGCTCGAGCAGCCAAGCAGACTGCGGTTACTGCGGCGCGATCTCGCCAGAATTGAGACAGAGCTGTCGCATCGCGGGAAAAAAACTCAGGAAAAATAAATCATGGCCGAGCAAGAATCTCCGTCACCGACATCGACCCAAGCTGAAACGCCGACTCGTGCTGCGCGCAAAACGCGTACAGGCGAAGTGGTTTCCAGCCGCATGAACAAGACGATTATCGTGCGCACCGTCACGCGCGTGCCGCACGCGAAGTTTGGTAAGATCGTCAAGCAGATGAAGAAATTTTACGCGCACGACGAACAGAACCAGGCCAAGCCAGGGGACACTGTTCGCATTATGGAAACGCGCCCAATGAGCAAACTGAAGCGGTGGCGACTTGTGGAAGTCGTTCAGAAGTAAATTTCAAATGGTCCAAATTCGATCCAGACTGGATGTGGCTGACAACACCGGCGCGCGCATGGCGACGATGATCGGTGTGATCGGCAAACAGACGCGCTACGCGGGTATCGGTGATGTGATCACTGCCAACGTGAAGGAAGCGAACGCCACCGGGACTGTTAAGAAGGGCGAAGTGGTACGCGCAGTCCTGGTTCGTACGAGACAGCCGATACGGCGCGAAGATGGCTCGCTACTGCGCTTTGATAACAATGCCATCGTGATCATCGACAAAGATTTGAATCCTCGCGGCACACGCATTTTCGGGCCGGTCGCACGCGAACTGCGTGAGCGCAACTTTATGAAAATTGTGTCGCTCGCTCCCGAAGTCTTATGAACCGCGTCAAGCATCACGTTAAAAAAGGCGATCAGGTCGAGGTGATTTCCGGGAACTTCCGTGGTTCTTCCGGACGGGTTCTTGCAGTCTTTGCAGGCAAGCAGCGCGTGTTGGTTGAAGGCGTTCGCATTATCAAGAAGCACCTCCGAAAATCACAGGATAATCCCAGCGGGAAGATCGCCGAACGCGAGGGCCCGATTCACATTTCCAATGTGCGATTGCTCGAGGGCGAGAAATCGGAGAAGGGCGAGAAATCGGAGCAGGGCGGAAAATCAGAAAAGGGCAAAAAAGGGAAGCGTGCCGAGAAGAGCGAGGCACCACCCAAATAGGACAGATTGCTTTCCATGGAAAACGAATTTCGTCGTCATTATAAAGAGCACGTCATGCCGGCGCTGCAGAAACGCCACGGCTACAAAAACCCTCATCAGATCCCAAAGGTCGAGAAGGTTGTCATCAATACTTCGGTCGGCTCCCAGTCGGACGTGAAGCAAGCATTGGAAGAAGCCAAAGCAGAGCTTGCATTGATAACGGGACAGCGGCCTATGGAGACGCTGGCGAAGAAAAGCATCTCCAATTTCAAGTTGCGCAAAGATCAGGCCATCGGAGCTAAGGTTACATTGCGCGGTGAGCGTATGTACGAATTTCTGGAGCGTTTCATCAAGGCTGCCCTGCCGCGCATTCGCGATTTCCGCGGTGTTTCGCCGCGGTGTTTCGACAAGAACGGCAATTATACAATCGGCATTTCGGACCAATCGATTTTCCCCGAAGTCGAACTCGACAAAATCAAGCGCAACATCGGATTTGATGTTACAATCGTCACCACGGCGCGAACGGACGAAGAAGCTAAATCGCTGTTAAGCGAAATGGGCATGCCGTTCAGCGACCGGGCAAAGAAGCCCGCCGCGCAAGCCGCCTGATTTTTATGAGCACTGTTACAGACCCTATTGCTGATTTTCTGGCGCGCGTCCGCAACGGAGCGCGTGCGCAAAAACCGGAAGTGCTCATTCCGTACTCGAAGATCAAAGCCGAAATTGCACGGATCTTCAAAGAGGAAGGTTACATCTCGGATTATTCGGTCGACACGAGCGGCGCCTACCCGCGAATCAAACTCGTCAATAAACTTGTGGATCGATCGAGCGCCATTGCGGGATTGCGGCGAATCAGTCGCCCTGGCTTGCGCCGTTACGTTGGCGCCGATGAGATCCCGCGAGTGCTCGGTGGAATGGGTCTGGCGATCCTTTCCACTTCACGAGGCATTTTGTCGGGGCGCGAAGCACGAAAACAAAAGGTCGGCGGCGAACTGCTGGCCTACGTCTGGTGACGATTTACGTTGTAACGATTTACTCAATCACAAGGTCATGTCACGAATAGGAAATAGAGCGGTCGAGATTCCCGATAAGGTTAAGGTGAACGTCGGCGACGGCGGACAAGTGTCGGTAGAAGGGCCAAAGGGAAAACTGCAGTGGACGCTTCCCCGCGAAATCAGGGCGAGTGTGCAAGACAACCGTGTGTCGGTAGTGCGCGAAGCGGAAACCCGCAGCGCAAAAGCATTGCATGGACTTTCGCGCAGCCTCGTCTTCAACATGATTCAGGGAGTCAGCGAAGGCTTCACCAAACAACTGGAGATCGAAGGCGTCGGTTTTCGAGCGGCCGTCCAGGGTTCGAACCTCAACTTGAGCCTCGGCTTCTCGCACCCGGTTGTATTTTCGATTCCGAACGACATCAAAATCACAGTGGCCGATAACACCAAGATTACGATCCAAGGCGTGGACAAAAAATTGGTGGGCCAGGTTGCAGCCGATATCCGAGGTTTTTATCCGCCCGAACCTTACAAGGGCAAAGGCGTTCGCTACGCAGGCGAGCAGATTCGTCGCAAGGAAGGAAAGACCGTTCAATAGGCATGGCGACGTTCCGTAAGGCAGCGCGACAGCGCATTCATCGAAGGATCAGGAAAAAAGTCGCAGGCACCGCGCAACGCCCGCGCCTGGCAGTGCATTTTTCCGGCAAACACATTTATGCGCAGGTGATCGACGACGATGCTGGACGCACGATCGCTGCTGCATCTACCGCCGAGCAATCACTGGCTGGCGAAACTAAAGCGCATGCAAACCAGGTTGCGGCGGAACGAGTCGGCAAGGCAATCGCGGAACGGTCACTTTCGAAGAACCTCGACCGGGTTGTTTTTGATCGGGGTGGGTTTCTTTACCACGGAAAAATGAAGGCACTCGCCGATGCGGCGCGCGCCGGCGGTTTAAAGTTTTAATTCATGAATCATCCAAGCTCAGGAAGACGTCCGGACCGCAGGCAAGAAAGGCAATCGACGGCAAAGGGTGACACGAGCGAGAAAGTCGTGTTCATCAATCGCTGCGCGAAAGTCGTGAAAGGCGGCCGGCGTTTCAGCTTCAGCGCCTTGATTGTTGCCGGCGACCACGATGGCCGCGTGGGCTACGGGTTTGGTAAAGCGAACGAAGTTTCCGAGGCTATTCGAAAAGCGTCTGAGGCGGCACGCAAAGGAATGGAAAAAGTTTCACTGAACGAAAATACGATACCGCACGAAGTGCTAGGAGAATTCGACGGTGCGCGAGTGCTGCTGCGTCCCGCATCGCCTGGAACAGGGATCATCGCCGGTGGTGGCGTGCGAGCCGTTGCAGAAGCTGCCGGCATTCGCGACGTCCTCGCGAAATCGCTGGGATCGAGCAATCACGCCAACGTAGTGAAGGCGACCATCGCCGCATTGCGATCGCTTCGCCGGAAAGATCAAATTTTTAAATTACGTGGGATTTTGTCCCGCGATGGACGAGGTGAGTCACATGATGCGGCTCAATAATTTGCGGCCACGTCCCGGGTCGCGTCACCGCGTTAAACGACTTGGGTGCGGTGAAAGCTCGGGACACGGAAAAACCAGCGGAAAAGGGCACAAGGGGCAAAAAGCGCGCTCCGGTGGAAGCATCCGCCTCGGCTTCGAGGGCGGACAAATGCCGCTGATTCGACGATTGCCAAAGCGCGGATTTAATAACGCAGCGTTTCACAAGCATTACGCTGTTGTTAACGTGAGTGACCTGAATTCATTCGAGTCCGGGACAGCCGTAAATGAAAAACTTTTACGCGAATCGAATCTCATCCGCGGTCGTTTTGTCGGAATAAAAATCCTCGGTGACGGCGAGCTGAAGCACGACCTGCAAGTAGAAGTCGACAAAATTAGTGCGGCGGCGCGCGAAAAAATCGAAAAGGCTGGTGGAACTGTCACGCTGCGTGAACGACGAAGCGTTGAAAAAAACGAAGGAGAGATTGCTTCGTCGGAAGCGGAAGCAGATGCCGCTACCCCGACTGCCAAGCGGCGGGTTAAGAAAACGAAATCGCGCAAGAAGAAGAGCGAATGATTTCGGCGTTCCTAAATACCGTCAAGATCCCGGAGCTGCGCCGGCGCATTTTGTTCACGCTGGCCGTGATTGTGATCGTGCGTTTGGGTGCGGCAATCACCACACCGGGTGTGAATCAAGGGGTTTTGCAAGAATGGTTTCGCACTTCCCTCAGCCAGCGCACCGGAGGCGGTCTGGCTGCGCTGTTTAATTTGTTCAGTGGCGGCGCGCTGGAAAACTGCGCTGTTTTTTCGCTCGGGATCATGCCGTACATCAGCGCGTCCATCATGATGCAGCTGCTGACTGCAGTAATTCCGCAACTCGGCAGGTTGGCGCGCGAAGACGGCGGTCGTCAGAAGATCATGCAGTTGACGCGCTACACCACGCTAGTGCTGTGCGTTTTCCAAGGTTACTTGCTGGCACTTTCGTTCCAGCATCCTGAGTCCTATCACACAATGCTGCCCGGGATTACTGACACAATCAGGCAACTTGGCGTCCCGCTCGTGGACGATCTTGGTTGGAAATTCCGAATAGTTACTGTGGTCTCCCTAACGACCGGCACGTTGGTTCTGATGTGGTTAGGCGATCAAATCACCGAGCGCGGTATCGGCAACGGTATTTCCCTGATCATCACAATAGGGATTGTTGCGCGGTTGCCCGCTGCGCTGGTGCAGGCATGGAAGACTTTTGTTCCGACCGGACAGGGAGCGAGCCAGGTGAACCCGATGGTGCTCGTGCTGCTCGTGGTGGTCCTAATCTTTGTCATCGCCGCAGTGATCGCGATTACGCAAGGGGTCCGCAAAATCACTGTGCAGTATGCCAAACGCGTGGTCGGACGGAAAATGTACGGCGGCCAAACGCAATACATGCCTTTGAAAGTGAATTACGCGGGCGTCATGCCGATCATCTTCGCCTGGGCGCTGCTTTTGTTCCCTGCGACCATCGTGAGCTACGGCTTCAAGAACAGTCCCACTGCCAATCGCATTGCTGCAGCGCTTTCGACCGGCTGGCCGCATTATCTCGCTCTTGCGGCAATGATTTTCTTCTTCAGTTACTTCTGGGTCGCTACGCAATTTCAACCGACCCAAATCGCGGACGATCTGAAGAAATACGGCGGTTACATTCCCGGTGTTCGACCCGGAAAACCGACTGCGGATTTCCTCGACTACACCATGACGCGGCTGACTTTTGCGGGCGCAATCTTTTTAACGCTGATCGCGGTATTCCCAAGCTTGCTCAGTCAATGGTTGAACGTGCCAGTGATCACGGCGCAGTTCTTCGGCGGCACAAGCCTTTTGATCATTGTGGGCGTCATGCTCGATACGATGCGCCAGGTTGAGACGCATCTGATTCAACGGCATTACGACGGATTTTTGCGCAAGGGTCGAATCCGCGGGCGCTCGTTTGATCGCGCTGCCTACGCGCGCGGCGAAGCGGTGGGCAGTGGCACCCTAATCTGGTTTGGTGTGGGTATTGCCGTGCTGGTCATTGCTGGAGTAGCGATCTTTCTTTACGGGCGATAGGTGAAAAGGCGGCTTGTTCTTCTCGGCCCGCCAGGTTCCGGCAAAGGAACACAGGCGGAAATGATTACGCGGCACTTCGGAATTCCGGTGACTTCACCCGGGGCCATTCTCCGCCGTGAACGCGATTTAGGCACGCCGTTGGGGCAGGAGACCGCCGAAGCGCTCCGCAGCGGCGGCCTGGTCTCCGACAAGATCATCATCGAACTAATCGAAGACTGGTTGCGCTTGCATGGCGGGCATGGATTCGTCTTTGACGGGTTTCCTCGGACATTGCCGCAGGCAGAAAGTTTGATGTCGATGTTGACGAAGTTGCGCACAGCGCTGGATCTGGCGATTTGGCTGGAAGTATCGGAGGAGACTGTGCGTGATCGCATTACCGGTCGACTTCAATGCGGGGAGTGCGGTTTCACCACGAGCTCCTCGAGTGCACAGTTCGCTAATCGTCCCGTTTGTCCGTATTGCGACGGTCGATTGGAGCGGCGCAACGATGATGATCTGGCCGTGTTGCAAACGCGGTTGCAAGAGTTCCACACGAAGACGCAACCGCTGGGAGCTTTCTACAAAAAGGCGTCGATCCTTCATCGGATTGATGGCAATCGCGACCGCGATGTGGTCTTCGCCGACATTTCCCGATTGATTGAGGACAACGCGGCGAAATGATCCCAATCAAGAACGCAAAGGAAATAGAAAAAATGCGGCAGGCGTGCCGCACTGCCAGCGACATCCTTGAGCGGGTTAGCGATCTCATTCGCCCCGGAATTACGACGAAGGAGGTCGATCAGGCAGCTGCGGAGTTTATGAGCGAAGCGGGTGTAAAGAGCGCCTTTCTTGGTTATCGCCTCGGGCATCGTGTCTTTCCCGGAAATATTTGCATCTCTCTTAATGACGAAGTGGTCCACGGCATTGGCAGCCAGCGGCGGATTCAATATGGCGACGTAGTGAAGCTCGACATCGGCATCATCCATGATGGCTGGGTGGGCGATAATGCCACGACTGTTTCGGTGGGAGTGATTGAGGAGCGCACCGACCAGTTGCTGCGTGCGACCGAAAACGCGCTTACGCGCGCAATCAGTGTTGCCCATGAAGGGCGGCGCGTGGGCGATATCTGCGCGGAGATTGAGGACGAAGCGCGCCACTATGGTTTTTCGGTGGTCCGCGAATTTGTTGGGCACGGTGTCGGCCGGAAAATGCATGAGGAACCGCAGATCCCGAATTACGGCAAACGTGGGAGCGGCCCTAAATTGAAGGCGGGGATGACGCTCGCGATTGAGCCGATGATTAACATCGGCACGTCGGATGTCCGATTGCTCGATGATGGCTGGACAGTTTGCACCGCTGACAGTCTGCCGTCAGCGCACTTCGAGCACACGGTTCTGATTACGAAGCACGAGCCCGAAATTCTGACATGGCGCGCAAAGACGCAATTGAGGTAGAGCGGACGGTTGTCGACTTGCTCCCTAACACCATGTTTCGCATCGACATCCCCGGTGGTCGTCGCGTACTGGCGCATATCTGGGGCAAAATGCGTCTGCATTTCATTCGCATCTTGCCAGGAGAAAAAGTTATGCTAGAGGTGTCACCCTACGATTTGTCGAAACGGCGAATTATTTATCGCCAAAGATGACAACCCGGCGAGCGGCCGCGGTTTTCGATTTCGCGAATTATGAAAGTACGACCATCAGTAAAAAGACTTTGTGCCAGTTGCAGGATTGTGAAGCGTAAGAACGTCGTGCGCGTGATCTGCAAAAACCCGCGCCACAAGCAACGCCAGGGCTGATTACTGCACTCGTGAAGTATTGATTATGCCAAGATTACTAGGAGTTGAAATTCCAGCAGAAAAACGCGTTGAGGTATCTCTGACGTATATCTATGGAATCGGGTTTAGCACTGCCAGACGCATTCTCGAGCAGACGAATATCGACCCAAACCTCCGCGCGAAAGATCTTACGCCGCAGCAATTGAATGAGATCATCCACGCGATCACGAACAACAAGCTCAAGATCGAGGGCGATCTGCGCCGCGATATACAAGGCAATTTGAAACGTCTGCAGGCGATCAATTCTTATCGGGGCATCCGCCACCGCAAAGGTTTGCCCGTGCGGGGTCAACGCACTTCAACGAATGCTCGAACACGTAAAGGACCGCGCAAAACGGTGGGCGTAATTCGCAATCCCGACGCCAAAGCTGGCAAAGTTTAACCATCGACTCACATGGCTGAAGAAACGACTCCCGCAAATTCGGACGAAACCCAAAAAGGCGAAGCTGGTGAAAAGCAACCAGCTGCCAAAGACGCGGCTCCAAAAGCTGAAGAAGCAACCAAAGAGGCAGCTCCAAAAGAAGCAGCGCCTAAAAGTTCGACGGCAAAGAAAACCGCAAAGCCAAAAAAAGAACAGTCAGCGCCAGCAGCCGGAGCATCGGAAAATCTTTCGCTCTCAAGCGAAGAAGTCGACAAGCCGAAGATCGTCAAAGCCAAAGGGAGCAAGAACGTTCACTCAGGCGTTGCGCATGTGCTCGCCACGTTCAACAACACGGTCGTGACGATCACTGATCTGAAAGGCAACGTGATCGGATGGTCGAGTGCCGGCAAGGTTGGCTTCAAAGGTTCGCGCAAAAGCACCGCTTATGCTGCCCAAATGGTGGCTCAGGATGCGTCACGCCAGGCAATGGGCCATGGACTTAAAGAAGTGGAAGTTCTGGTAAAAGGACCGGGAGCAGGACGCGAATCCGCGGTCCGCGCTTTACAGGCCATCGGGCTCGATCTGACGGTCATTCGCGATGTTACGCCGGTGCCGCACAACGGTTGTCGCCCACCAAAGCAGCGCCGCGTCTGATGAAAACGCTTCAACGCTACAACCTTTCAACGCTTTAACCAACCTCATGGCCAGATACACAGGACCAAAAACAAAAGTAAGCCGGCGTTATGGTGTACCGCTCTTCGGTTCGTCAAAGGCGTTAGAGCGGAAGAATTATCCACCCGGCATCCACGGCCCGAGAGGTTCCCGTCGCAAGCAATCCGATTACGCGATTGCCCTCGGCGAAAAACAGAAGCTGCGCTACCAGTACGGACTGCTTGAAAAACAGTTCCGGCGGATTTTTCAGCGTGCTTTGCGCAAGCGCGGTGTAACCGGTGAAACGCTTCTCCAGTTATTGGAAACGCGACTCGATAACGTTGTTTACCGCCTTGGGTTCGCCAACACGCGCAGTGGCGCGCGCCAACTCGTCTCCCATGGACACGTGCTCGTGAACGGGCGTCGTGTCAATGTTGCTTCATACAATGTGAAAGCAGGCGACGAAGTTACGATTAAGGACAAGCCGAAATCGCGGCAACTCGTTCTGCGCAACCTTGATCTCACGCAAATTGCTCCCGTGCCCGACTGGCTCACAGCCGATCGTGACGGTCTCAGCGGCAAAGTCGCGCGCATCCCGTCTCGCGAAGAAATGCAGCCCATCGTCAACGAACAACTCGTGGTTGAGCTGTATTCCAGATAACAGGCAGGGTCACCGCCACGCAGAACAAATGTTTTGGCGCCCCGTTTGCCGGGAGCTCCAGTCCAGCGGGCTCTTTACGCCAATGCCCGGCTTGTTCAGCACATGCGTGTACCGCGTAAAGCTGCGCCGCCGCGGTTTGTCGGATTCAGCTAGACTGCAGTGCTGTTAGATCGCTTTACCTGCCAGCACAAAGCGAGATTCGGTTGGATTAGTGCCGTAGCTGAGCTTTGTTTCCCGTCGAATCACGTCACGCATTTGATCGAGCAGTTT
>C688J18823_10002448_pt1 | contig 11593 bp, 10 predicted proteins | sample HopSoiMetagenom1_FD_18823 | JGI IMG/M metagenome (IMG submission 18823) | reverse complement strand
TGGGAACCGGCGGGCGGATCGCGACGACGATCGTCACGATGCCTGCCAGGGCGGCCACGATGCTGATCGCGCACGTGGCGTCCTTGCCGAGCCGAAGCAGCAAGGTGGGCTTGCCGTGCGATGCGTCGCCGAGGCGGTCCCGAACATCCTTGAGGATGATGCGCGCGAAGAACAGCACGCATAGCCCCACGAGTAACGGCGCGTCGAACGGGCGCCAATGATCGTGAGCGACGACGATCCCGAGCCAGTACGGGAGCGAGACGTACGCCACGGTGAGCACGATCGGCGCGATCGTCCACCGGCGCGACAGCCTGGCCGGCGTCGCGGAGTACACGACATCGACCGCGAGGCAGAGGCCGATCACGACGAGGCCGCGAGCGCCGAGCGGGATCGCGGCCGCCACCGCCACGACGCCGGCCGTCACCGCCGTGCAGCGGAGGTCGGCCGCCGAGGCCGCGCCGGTCGCGAGCGGACGGGTGGCATCACGCAACCCGTTCGCCCGGTCGATCTCGACGTCAGCGATGTCGTTCACGCTGGTCGCGACCGCGTAGCTCGCGGCCACCGCGATCGTCGCCCAACACAGGTCGGCTGAGATCGTTGGACCGGCGTGCCGCGCGAGTCCGATCACGAGGAAGGTCCACATCGTGATCGCGGCGCGCGGCCGCACCATGAGACCGAGCAAGCGCAGGCGCGCGTTCATTTCGGCGTCACCGACCTGAACGGCCATGTCGCGACGATCGCCAACAGGAAGACGATCCACAGCACCTGGAACACCAGCAGGAAGGCCATCGCGACCCAGAGCACGGTCATGTACATCGACGCGTGGCCGAGCGCCTTCGCTCGCACGGACGTTTCATGGAAGGCGGCCGCCACGAGTCCCGCTGCGACGAACAACGCGACGGCAAGACCGGTCGCCTCGAGACCGGTCGTCGCCCAAGTGACGTACTGGCTTGCCGCCGTTGTGACGATCCCGGTGAGCAGCAAGGCGGCCAGGCCGATGCCCAACAGCGCCAACGCGGCGTTCCCGTTCGGACCGTCGGGCGGTCCAGCCGGCCGGAACAGGACCGCCAGGACCCAGATCGCGGCGAGGTATAGGCAACCAACCGCGATGGCGATGACCACGACCATGCCGCCGGAACTGACGCCGCCGGCGTTCTGGATGACGTCGGTCTGGTTCCCTTGGAACAGAGCCGTTGGGCCGATGCCGAACTTCGCAACGGCGATCGCGATGAAGCCACCAGCCAACGCGATCGCCGCACGCCAAGATGCGCCGGCCGAACGAGCGGCGGCCGCAACCGTCACGATGGCGACGAGCGACATCACGATCGCGGCCGCTGCGAACGTTGATGTCGGTGGGGTGCGTCCGGATCGGTCCTGGATCTGAAGGACAACCAGGATGCCGATCAGTCCGACGACCGCACCGATCCCTAGCCAGATGAGCGACGCCGCTGCGAACCGTGGAGTTCGTGTCCGGATGTCCGGCCGTCCACGCAACGGCGGCACCGGGTTATCCATCGGGCGGACGCTAGCGCGAGGCCGAACGCCGGGCAAGGGTAGGCTTCCTCGCATGTCAGCGACACACGAGCGCAACGTCGCGCAGCTCCTCGTGGCGTGCCTGGAGAACGAGGGCGTCGAGTACGTGTTCGGTCTGCCGGGCGAGGAGAACCTGCACGTGATCGACGCGCTCGCCGATTCGTCGATCCGGTTCGTGACGACGCGCGACGAACGCGGCGCTGCCTTCATGGCCGACATCTACGGTGCGCTGACCGGGCGCGCGGGCGTGTGTCTCGCGACGCTCGGCCCCGGGGCGCTGAACCTCGTGCTGGGCGTCGCGGACGCGCAGCTGGACTCGCACCCGCTCGTCGCGCTGATGGCACAGGCCGGCCTGAATCGGCTGTTCAAGGAGTCCCATCAGGTAGTGGACCTGGTCTCGGTCTACCGGCCGCTCACCAAGTGGGGCGACATGATCACCCTCCGCGACGCCGCGCCGGAGATGGTGCGCAAGGCATTCAAGCAGGCGGAAACCGAGCGGCCGGGCGCAACGTTCATCGTGTTGCCCGAGGACGTCGCCGAGCGGACGACCGACGCGCGGCCGCTCAAGGTGAACGTGCCACGTGACCCGTCGCCATCCGACGATCAGGTGCAACGCGCCGCGCATGCTCTGGCGGCGGCGACGCATCCGGTGGTGCTCGCCGGTGCGGGCGTGGCGCGCGACCACGCCGTCGGCGCGCTTCGTCGGTTCTCGGAGCGGCTCGGGATCCCGGTGGCGACGACGTTCCAGGGAAAGGGCGTGATGCCCGACGACCACCTGAACGCGCTCGGGACGATCGGGTTCATGGTCAAGGACTACGCGAACTTCGGGTTCGACCAGGCTGACGTCGTCGTCGCCGTCGGGTACGACATCGTTGAGTACGCCCCTGCCCGGTGGAACCCCGCCGGCGACAAGCGCATCGTGCACGTCCACCGGACGGTCGCCGAGGTGGACGCGAACTACCCGCTGGAGGTCGGGCTCCAGGGCTCGATCGGCGAGGCGCTCGACGCGATCGCCGACGCTGCGCAGATGCACCCGCTGACGGCGTCCGTGCCACCGGTGCGAGAGCTCCTTCGAGCGGAGTGGGACGAGGGCGCGACCGATACCGCGTTCCCGATGGCGCCGGCGCGGATCGTGCACGACGTCCGGGAGGTGATGGGTCGCGAGGACATCGTGCTGTGCGACACCGGGGCGGCCAAGATGTGGATGGCGCGCCTGTATCCGACGTACGAGCCGAACACGTGCCTCATCTCCAACGGCTTGGCGACGATGGCGTTCGCGTTGCCCGGCGCGATCGCCGCGAAGATGGTGTACCCGGACCGCCGCGTGATCGCGGTCATGGGCGACGGGGCGTTCCTGATGAGCGCCGCCGAGCTGGAGACGGCGGTGCGCGAGCGTGTGCCGATCGTCGTCCTCGTGTGGGTGGACGGTGGCTTCGGGCTGATCGGCTGGAAGCAGGATCTGCACTTCGGCCGACGCTCGGCCGTGTCGTTCGGCAACCCGGACTTCATGGCGCTCGCGGCGAGCTTCGGCGCCGAGGGTCACACGATCGCGAGCGCCGACGAGCTCCTGCCGACCCTCAAGACGGCCCTAGACGGCGATGCGGTCACCGTGATCGCCTGCCCGGTCGACTACGCCGAGAACGCCCTGCTCGTGGAGCGCTTGGGGGAGCTGGAAGGCTCCCTGTAGCGTCCCGGGGTCTCGGTCGGCCGCGGGTACGATAGGAAACCCAGGTGGTGCGCGCCTCCAGACGTGTGCCCGAACGACCGAAGGACCGAACCGTGCCGATCATCGACAAGATCTCGAACATGGGCGAGGGCCGCAAGCTCAAGCGGCTCGAAGAGCTTGCCCGGCTGGTCAACACGTACGAGCCTGAGATCGAGGAGCTCTCCGACGATGAGCTGCGCGGCAAGACGGTCGAGTTCCGCACCCGGATCGAGAACGGTGCGTCGATCGATGATCTGCTTCCCGAGGGGTTCGCCGCCGCGCGCGAGGCCGCGCGGCGCACGATCGGTCAGCGCCACTTCGACGTTCAGGTGATGGGCGGCGCCGCCCTGCACCAGGGCAACATCGCGGAGATGAAGACCGGCGAGGGCAAGACGCTCGTCTCGACCCTTCCGGGCTACCTGAACGCGCTGGCGGGCAGGGGCGTGCACATCGTCACCGTCAACGACTACCTCGCCAAGCGCGACTCGGAGTGGATGGGCGGCATCTACCGGTTCCTCGGGCTGGACGTCGGCTTGATCCAGGCCTCCATGACGCCGGAACAGCGTCGTCCCGCCTACGCGGCCGATATCACGTACGGCACGAACAACGAGTTCGGGTTCGACTACCTGCGCGACAACATGGCGATGCGGCTGGACCAGTGCGTGCAGCGGGGCCACGCGTTCGCGATCGTCGACGAGGTCGACTCCATCCTGATCGACGAGGCGCGGACGCCGCTGATCATCTCGGGCATGGTGTCGGACTCGGCGAAGTGGTACCAGACGTTCGCTCGTGTGGCTCCGCGCCTCACGGCCGACGTCGACTACGAGGTCGACGAGTCGAAGTACCAGGTCGCCGTGACCGAGGCGGGCGTCGCGAAGGTCGAGGAGATCCTCCAGCTCGACAACCTCTACGACAACGTCAACACGATGCTCGTGCACCACCTGCACAACGCCCTGCGCGCGAAGGAGCTCTACAAGCGCGACGTCGCCTACGTCGTGACACAGGGCGAGGTCAAGATCGTCGACGAGTTCACCGGACGCGTGCTCGAGGGCCGGCGCTACTCCGAGGGCCTGCACCAGGCGATCGAGGCCAAGGAAGGCGTGAAGATCAAGGAGGAGAACCAGACCCTCGCGACGATCACGATCCAGAACTACTTCAAGATGTACGACAAGCTCTCGGGCATGACCGGGACGGCGAAGACACAGCTCACCGAGTTCGAGGAGACCTACAAGATCGGTGTCGTCGAGATCCCGACGAACCGGCCGAACGTCCGCGACGACCGCACCGACCTCGTCTACAAGAACGAGGACGAGAAATGGAACGCGGTCGCCGACGACATCCTCGCGCGCAACGAACAGGGCCAGCCGGTGCTGGTCGGCACCGTGTCGATCGAGAAGTCCGAGCGCTTGTCGGGCGTCCTCAACCGCCGGGGGATCGAGCACAACGTCTTGAACGCGAAGAACCACGAGCGCGAGGCGCAGATCGTGGCCCAGGCGGGTCGTCGGGGCGCCGTCACCGTCGCCACCAACATGGCGGGCCGTGGCGTCGACATCCTGCTCGGCGGCAACGCCGAGTTCCTGGCGCGACAGGAGATGGCCGCGCGCGAGTTCGACAACGACCGCTACCTGCTGTTCGAGATGGAGGAGGAAGAGCGCGCGGCGTACGATGAGTCCTACGACCCCGTCTTCGACAAGCTCAAGGCGCAGACCGACGCCGAGCACGACGAGGTCGTCGGGTTGGGCGGACTCTTCGTCCTGGGGACCGAACGGCATGAGTCACGCCGGATCGACAACCAGCTCCGAGGGCGCGCCGGCCGGCAGGGCGACCCGGGCGAATCGCTGTTCTACCTGTCGCTCGAGGACGACCTGATGCGGATGTTCGCCTCCGATCGTGTGAGCGCGATCATGGAGCGCCTGAAGTGGCCCGAGGGCGAACCGATCGAGGCGAAGATGGTCAACAAGGCCGTCGAGAACGCCCAGAAGCAGATCGAGGAGCTCAACTACGAGCGCCGCAAGAACGTCCTGAAGTACGACGAGGTGATGAACGGCCAGCGCGAGGTGATCTACGCCGAGCGTCACAAGATCCTGGAGGGCCAGTCCCTGAAGGACCAGGCCCAGGGGTTCGTCGAGGAGGTCGTGCTCGCAACCGTCGACCAGTGGGCGCCCGCCGACGCCTACCCCGACGACTGGGACCGCGGCGGGCTCCTGACCGCTTTGAGCGAGGTCTTCCCGGTCAGCAGCACCGAGGAGGCCATCGCCGGTATCAGCGAGCAGCACGAGCTAGGGGAGCGGTTCGTCGAGGAGGCGCTCGCGGCGTACGAGGCCAAGGAAGAAGCGGTCGGCGCCGAGGTGATGCGCGAGCTCGAGCGCGTCGTGTTGCTGAACATCACCGACACGAAATGGCGCGAGCACCTCTACGAGATGGACTACCTACAGGAGGGCATCCATCTGCGGGCGTACGCCCAGCAAGATCCGCTCGTCGAGTACCAGCGCGAGGCGTTCGACATGTTCGAGGCGCTGACCGCGTCGATCCGCGAGGACTTCGTCCAGTACATCTACCGGGTGGAGCTGGTTCGACAGGAGCAGCAACCCCAAGCGCCGAAGGTCCAGCAGCTGAAGGAGAACCGCGACGACGTGGTGGCCGGCGCGGCCGGTGAGGGCGGCGGCCAGGGCGGTGGCGGCGGCGCGAGCGCGCAGCCGGGGAACCCGAACCAGGCGATCAGCGACAAGACGCCGCGCAACGCTCCGTGCCCATGCGGCAGCGGGCTGAAGTACAAGAAGTGCCACGGCGCCGCGGCGTAGCTCAGCCGCTCGATGGACTGGCCGGCGTCGCGCCAGCTTTCGTGCCCGCCCTCGCGTCGGCGAGGAGTCGCATCCCCACGTTGCGCGGCTACTCGACCGTCTGCGTCGGGGTTCCGTCCGCGTCGGGACGCGCCACCGAACGGACGAACAGCAGCGCCGGGTCCTCCGGACCCCAGATGTCGAGGTCCATCAGCGCGACGAAACCCATCGCCTCGTAGAAGCTGCGCGTCTCGGCGTACGGGGGGTACGGGTCGCGGTCGGAGAGCGTCTTGGCCGCGAGGAACCGCGTGCCGTCCGCGTGCAGGGTCTGCAGGAGCGCCTCGACGAGTGCGCGGCCGTGTCCCTGCCCACGATGGGCGGGGTGGACGGCCATCCAGCTGATCTCGGCGACATGGGGTCGGGGGCGGACGACGGTGAGGAACGCGACGACGGCGTCGTCCACCGTTGCGACCAAGCCGGATTGGGACCGGACCGCCTCGGCACACTCGCGGATGCCGTTCTCGTTGCCGAACCAATCGGGGAGCGCGGCGATGATCGCGTCGCACACGAGTGCATCGTCCGGGTGGAGCGGCCGAACCATCAGCGCAGCGTGAGCTTGCACGACGCCGGCACGAGCGCGCCGCGGTCGATCCGCTCGACGGTGAATCGCTCGTCGTTGAGGTCGACCGCCGTCGCGATCTCGAAGCTCACCCACAGCTCGCCGGGAGATGCCTCCGCGAGGAGATCGGGAACCTCCGCGAGCGTCGCGCCGACCAGCTCGGCTCGATGGCAGTAGCCGGAGACGGCGGCGCCGCGCACCGACGTGTCGGTCCATGCGGCGAGTGTTAGCCACGTGCCCACGGCCGCGGCGGGGTTCGCGAAGCGCGCGAGCACCCCGGTGCCGCGGGTCTTTGCGACGCTGCCGGTCATCTGCTCGACCGCTTCTGGCGCGAGGGGGTCCTCCTCGGACGCGCCCGGGGCGTCGATCAGCAGCCAGGTGACCGGCTCCTTGTTGAGCACCACCAGCGAGCGCAGGTCGTCCTCGGCGTCGGACAGCAGCGTGTCGAGCACCGTCGCCCCCATAACGTTGCCCAGCATACGGTCCGGCGGCGGTGCGGCCGGTAGGGCGCTCCTGCAGCGGACCGACCGGTGGGTAGACTCGCCCGCGATGAGCGAGTACACGGAGCGCCTGGCGAAGACCCGCGAACGTGTCGACGCGGCACGGGGGTTCCTTTGACATCGACGGCAAGCGTTCCCGCGCCGACGGGCTGCAGCAGGAGGCGTCCGATCCGAGCCTGTGGGACGATCCCGCCGCCGGCCAACGGATCACGTCCGCGCTCGCCCGTCTGAACGCCTCGCTCGACCGGTTCGGCGCGCTGGAGCGCCGGCTGGACGACGCGCTCGCGATCGATGAGCTCCTCGCCGAGGCCGATGAGCCGGAGCTGACGAAGGAGTTGGACACCGACGTCGAGACGCTCGAGCATGACCTCGAGGCCGTCGAGCTCGAGGCGCTCCTGTCCGGGCCGTACGACGCGCACGATGCCATCGCGACCGTGCAGGCCGGCGCGGGCGGAACCGAGTCGCAGGACTGGGCGGAGATGCTGCTCCGGATGTTCTCCCGGTGGGCGGAGCGCCATCGCTTTCCCGTCGACGTCGACGAGGTCCACTACGGAGAGGAGGCGGGCATCAAGTCCGCTACCTTCACGATCCACGGCGACAACATCTACGGTCTCCTCTCGGCCGAGCGCGGGGTGCACCGGCTCGTGCGGATCAGCCCGTTCGACGCGCAGAAGCGCCGGCATACGTCGTTCGCGTCTCTGGATGTGATCCCCGCGCTCGACGCCGACGAAGCCGGCGAGGTGGAGATCGACGAGGGGGACCTCCGGATCGATGTCTACCGGTCGAGCGGCCCGGGCGGACAGGGCGTGAACACGACCGACTCGGCGGTGCGGATCACGCACCTGCCGACCGGGATCGTGGTGGCGTGCCAGAACGAACGGTCGCAGCTGCAGAACCGGGAGACCGCGATGGGGATCCTTCGTGCACGTCTCGCCGAGCTCGAGCGGCGCAAGCGCGACGAGCAGATGGACGAGATCCGCGGCGAACGGAAGGCCGTCGACTTCGGCTCGCAGATCCGGTCATACGTGCTCGCGCCCTATCAGATGGTCAAGGACCACCGGACCAACGAAGAGGTCGGCGATCCCCAGCGCGTGCTCGACGGCGACCTCGATCGGTTCATCGAGGCGGAGCTCCGCCGCCGGGCTTCCTCGTGAAGAAGCTCCCGCAGCAACACCTTCGATGACGAATGGGGTTTCACCGTAGTGCGTCTGCGCGCAGACTGACGACGCCTCCACGGACTGCGACAACCCTCTGCTAGGGTGGTCGCCGTCACTTCCCCGACTCCCAAACGTCATGATCAGCCTGCAACACGTCACGAAGACGTACAAGAACGACGTCACCGCCCTCGACGACGTCTCGATCGAGATCGAGAAGGGTGAGTTCGTCTTCCTCGTCGGTCCCTCAGGGTCGGGCAAGTCCTCGTCCCTGCGCTTGTTGCTGCGCGAAGAGGAGCCCAGCCACGGCGAGGTCTTCGTCGCGGGGAAGAACCTCGCGAAGCTTTCGGCGTGGAGCGGTGTGCCGAAGCTCCGCCGCAACCTCGGGACCGTCTTCCAGGACTTCAAGCTGCTGCCGGACAAGACCGTCTTCGAGAACGTCTCGTTCGCGCTCGAGGTGATCGGCAAGGCGAAGCACGTGATCGATCACCGGGTACCCGAGATCTTGGAGTACGTCGGGTTGGGGGAGAAGCTGAACAACTACCCGGACGAGCTCTCCGGCGGCGAGCAGCAGCGCGTGTCGATCGCGCGGGCGTGCGTCAACCGCCCGCTCGTGCTGCTCGCCGATGAGCCCACCGGCAACCTGGACCCCAACACGAGCGTCGACATCATGCGGTTGCTCGACAAGGTGAACAAGATCGGCACGACCGTCGTGATGGCGACCCACGACCAGGCGATCGTCGATGCGATGCGCAAGCGCGTGATCGAGCTCGACCGGGGAAAGGTCGTTCGCGACCAGTCGCGAGGGGTGTACTCCTAGCGTGCGGGTCGAGTACTACTTCCGCGAGACCGCCTCGGGGATGCGGCGCAACGGGACGATCGCCTTCGGCGCCGTCATGACCGCGTTCATCGCGTTGTTCCTGTTCGGGCTCGCGTTGTTGATCCGGCGCGAGATCGCCTTGGTGATCGAGAGCATCACCGGCAACGTCCAGGTCCAGGTCTACGTCGACGACAACGCGGATGTGCAGACGATCGATCAGATCCATTCGATACTCACGCAGCTCCCGGCGGTCGCGAACGCCGATTTCGAGGACAAAGCGGCGGCCTGCGCGCGCGCGGCGCAGATATTCCAGTCGAACCCGACCATCATCGAGAACACGACGTGCGACACGTGGCCGCGGTCGTTCCGGGTGACGCTTGCCGACACGAGTCAGTACGCCCAGATCCCGGCGGCGCTGGGGTGCGAACCCGACGCGAACAAGCAACTGCAATGCACCCAGCCCGGCGTCACGACCGTCCGTGACTGGCGCGACGTGCTCGACCGGCTCTCCGCGATCACGACGGCCGTCTCCCTCGGTCTGTTCGGCCTGTCGGTGATCATGCTGATCAGTGCCGTCGTCCTCGTCTCGAACACCCTTCGCATGGGGATGTTCGCGCGGCGCAAAGAGATCAGCATCATGCGCCTCGTCGGGGCGACCAACTGGCGCATCCGCGTGCCGTTCCTCATCGAGGGCGGGTCGGAGGCGCTCCTCGGCGCCGCGCTCGCGATCGTCACGTTGTTCCTCGGGAAGGTCTTCGTCGTCGACCAGCTCGCCGGCAAGATCGTCTGGCTCCCGCTCGTCCGCAACAGCGACGTCTTGTCGGTGCTGCCGTGGGTGTTCGTGGCCGCGATCTTCGTGGCCGCCGTTGCCGGCACCGTCGGCATGCGTCGTTACCTCGACGTGTAGCCTGCTCCTCGTGCCGCACACCGAGCACCGTCCCGACGACAAGACGGTCGCGACCAACCGTAAGGCGCGGCATGACTACACGCTGGCCGAGATCATCGAGTGCGGCATCCAGCTGACCGGCACCGAAGTGAAGTCGCTCCGCCTGGGTCAGGCGTCGCTCGTGGACTGCTTCGCACGCCTGCGTGGCGGCGAGCTCTGGCTCGAGGGGATGCACATCCCGCCGTACGAGCAGGGCGACAAACGGACGCACGAGCCGACGCGCCCGCGCAAGTTGTTGGTGCACCGGCGCCAGCTCGCGCAGCTGCAACGCGCGACCATGGAGAAGGGACTGTCGCTCGTGCCTCTCCGCGTGTATTTCTCGCATGGGATCGCGAAGGTCGAGATCGCGCTCGCGAAAGGCAAGCGTCAGCACGAGAAGCGCCAGGCGATCGCGCAGCGGGATGCGATGCGCGAGGCGGAGCGCGAGCTCGGCCGCCGCCGTTAGGCGACGTTCGCCGAGAGCCACTCGACGAGCGGCGCCATCTTCTTGTACTGCGTTGCGCAGAACGCTGGGAACTTCGCTGTGCGCGCCTCGGCCGGGATCTCCATATCGGCGCCGACGGTGACGCCCGCGTGGCGAAGCAACGCCGCGCGCGGATGATCCGGCGCGAACCCGGCGGGCACCCGCTTATAGTGCTCGCCGCCCACGTCGTAGCCGGCGCGCTCTCCCTTCGCCACGATCTTCGCGAGCTCCGCGCCGGAGGGGTCGGCGTCGACCGCCTTCCGGTACCGCTCGAGCTCGGGCTTGTCGAGCATGTGCATGCCGGCCCCGAGCACCAGCGCGTTCGACCGAAGGCGGAACCAATAGCCCCGCGAGGTCTTGGCCTGACCGACCCGGAACATCATGTCGAGGTGGTTCTTGTACGGCCGCTTGTCCTTCGAGAACCGGATATCGCGGTGGATCCGCATCATCGAGCCGCCGACCTTCGGTTCGGCCCGGACGCCGGGCGAGAACTTCACGAGCAAGGGGCCGATCGCCTCGATGAACGCCATGCCGGGCTCCAGCACGTCGTCCTCGTACGTCGACCGATGCGCCTCGAACCACGCCTTGTCGTTGTTGCGCTCGAGGTCGCGCAGGAACCGGAACGTCGCGTCGCTGAACCCGGTGAAGGCCACGAGCCCACCCTACGTCGCTTCAGTGACGTCGGAGCTCGGCCGTATACTTCCCTGACAACTACATATGGGGGTGTACTGGCTTCGATCCGGACGTTTTGCCGTCTGGGCGAAGCGGGCCGTGATCCCGGATGTCACGTTAAACGCCGGACCAACACAAGCGCCAACGACGAGTTCGCGCTCGCTGCCTAATCCGTTAGGTAGCTGCTCGCCCCGTGTGCCTACGGTCGGGGACCGAGTATCACCTGAGTAGGCTGACCCCGCCGGTTCGGACCGGAGGCCGGCGGGGGACACCGCATCCGGTCTGGCCCCGAAGCGGTCTGCCGATGGACGGCCGAGGGGCGAGATCCAAGCATCGGCTGCGCCCGGAGAAGTCCCAGTCGGTCGCCCGGAGACAAGGGTTCGATTCCCTTCACCTCCACT
>C688J18823_10002447_pt1 | contig 11598 bp, 10 predicted proteins | sample HopSoiMetagenom1_FD_18823 | JGI IMG/M metagenome (IMG submission 18823) | reverse complement strand
AGTACATCGACGTTGTCGCGCAGGCAATGGGAATTACGCGCGAAACGAATGGGGCGGGAGCGCAGAAGCCGGCGGAGCGCAGAATCGGCGGGATCATTGGACCGTATTGACGAACCTGGTGGCTACTAGCTGCTCGCTGGCGGCTTGTCTCGATTTCTAGCTCATGACGCAACGCCTCTACTACAACGATTCTTTTCTGTACGACTTCAGTGCCAGTGTGCTGGATGCACAGGAACTCAAGCGCGACGGCAATGAGTCTGTCTGGGCTCTGAAATTGGATCGAACGGCCTTTTATCCCACCAGTGGCGGTCAGCCCTTCGACACCGGACGATTCGCGACTAAGTCGAAATCGGGAGTGCCGCTCGAAGTAGCCGTGCAGGAAGTATTCGAGGACGAGCACGGAGACGTTTGGCACCGAGTTTCGAAGGTTGTGCCTCCAGGTGTGGAGGTGCGTGGTGTGATTGACGCTGAACGGCGTCGCGATCACATGCAGCAGCACACGGGACAACATTTGCTCTCAGCGGCGTTCATTCAATTGCTGAATGCGAAGACCGTCTCTTTTCATCTTGGCGAGCAGGTCTCCACGATCGATCTTGACATCCAGTCGATCTCGCACGATGACCTCCTCCGAGCCGAGCGCCTGTGTAATGAAGTCATCGCCGAAGACCGTCCGATTGCAATCCGATATGCCAATCGTGAGCAGGCACAGCAGATGGGCGTGCGCAAACTGCCGGAGCGTGAGGGCGAAATTCGCCTTATCGAAATCGAGAACTTTGATCTGAATGCGTGCGGCGGCACTCACGCGCGCAGCACCGGACAGATCGGTGGACTATTGCTCCGTCGCACGGAGAAGGTGAAGCAAGGTGTACGGGTGGAGTTCGTGTGTGGGCTGCGCGCAGTGCTCACCGCCCGGCGCGACTTCCAACTCCTCGCCGACGCGTCGGGGCTGTATCCATGCGCACCTGCAGATGTACCTGACAACATAAGTAAGCAGCGTGAGGACGCCCGTGCAGCGCAGAAACGGGAAGCGCGGCTACTGGAAGAACTGGCTGAACTGAAAGCTGCGCAGCTGCTGCGGGACGCGGGGGAAGCGGAACGGCCCAAGTTCATAGTTCAAGTCTTCGAGGATCGTGATGCTGTTTTCATCAAGCTGCTCGCACAAAAGGTGACGAGAAGCAGCTCTGGCGTGGTCGCTCTGCTCGCCTCGTCGCAGCCGCCCGCGGCGTTGGTGTTCGCTCGGTCCTCCGACGGAAATGCCGATATGGGAAGCTTGCTTCGCGATCTCGTTTCTGCCGCCGGAGGTCGTGGCGGCGGAGGCAAAGACTTCGCACAAGGCGGCGTCCCAGACGCCAAACAGCTTGAGCCGCTGCTGGAGCAAGCCCGCTCCAGGTTAAGAGACAGCGCGTAGAGACGCAGCATGATGCGTCTCTAGGCTAGAGTACGCGGCGGTGTAACGTGCGTCGGGTATCCGGCCCTCCGTGGTTGAAACCCATTGCCCGCGTATCTGAATGAAGCTATTCTTCGGCTGAGGAGTCGCTTTGCTCGTCGAACTTCGCGTCGAGAATTACGCCGTCATCGATCAGGTGGTGGTTGAATTTGGGCCCGGACTCAACCTGCTTACCGGCGAAACCGGCGCCGGAAAATCCATCCTGATTGACGCTCTTGCCCTGCTTATGGGTGACAAAGCATCCCCGGAAGTGGTCCGCTATGGCGCCGAGAAGGCGGTTGTAAGCTGCGTATTCCGCCCCGAAAGTGCGCAGATCAACCGCATTCTCGACGAACATGGCCTTGAAAGCGTGTCGGAAGAACTCATTCTGAAGCGCGAAATCGCCTCCAAGAGCCGCGTTTGGATCAATAATCAGCCCGCAACGGTTGCTGTATTGAAGCAATTAGCGCCCGAATTGGTGACCATACACGCCCAAAACGAGACCGTTATGGCCTTTGATCCGCCCGCAAGGCTCAAATTAATCGATTCTTTTGCCGGAATACGGCTCGATTCGCTCGCGAAAGCGCACACTGCATGGCGCGAACTGCGCATTCGTATCGACGAATTGGAGCGTAGCGAGCAAGATAGGCTGCGTTTAGTCGACCTTTGGAACTTCCAGAAGACCGAAATTGACGCCGCTAAGCTCGAATCAGGCGAGGATTTGCGCCTCGAAAGTGAGCGCAGAGTCCTTATGAACGCCGAAAAACTCTATACAGCTGCCATGAGCTCGTACGATTTGCTGTATGAATCGTCCAATTCCGTGCTCAGCACACTGCGTTCGGCGGCGCGGCACCTGGAAGAATTGGCGCGATATGATCCGCAATTCGGCGAATCTCTGAAGCTAATTGAATCCGCCCGCGCCGATATTGAGGACGTTAGCACCACTGCGCGCGACTATGCCGATGGCATTGACGCCTCTCCGGAACGCCTGGCCGAGATTGAAGACCGTCTTGCAAGCATCGATTTGCTCAAGCGAAAGTACGGCAACAGCGTGGAAGAAATCATCGCCTTTGGCATTGATCTCGAACAAAAGCTTAACGATATCGAGAATCGCGAAGAAATTTTGCGTGGACTACGTAAACAGCTGGCCGCGGCGGCCCAGGCATACCTCGCAGAGGCGCAAACGGTTTCCCGCACCCGCGCCTCCGCAGCGAGCAAATTGGAGAAGCTCGCAGAGTCAGAGATCAACGAATTAGCCATCAAAGCGCGTTTTCATGTGGAGATAACGACCTCAGAAGACGAGGCGAACTGGTCGCCATCGGGCCTTGATTCCGTTGCTTATCTCATCTCGACCAACCCCGGGGAACCGTTAAGTCCAATAGAAAAGATCGCTTCCGGCGGCGAACTCTCGCGCGTAATGCTGGCGTTGAAGGCCAGCGTTGAGGCTGGACATTCCCGCACCAACGGCAATGGCAAGCCCAAGCGTGCCGCATCGCAACGAACTCTGGTTTTTGACGAGATCGATACCGGGATTGGCGGGAGCGCAGCCGAAGCCGTCGGCAAGAAGTTGAAGGCATTAGGCGTTCATAATCAGGTGCTATGTGTCACTCATCTGCCGCAAATTGCGTCATTTGCCGACCATCATCTGCTGATCGAGAAGAGCGAATCAGGCGGCCGAACGCGGACCACCATCCGCCAACTTGATGCAAAAGACCGCAAAGCCGAGATCGCGCGCATGCTGAGCGGCGCGAAGCTCACGGATGCCTCGCTGAAGCACGCTGAACAAATGCTGAAAACAAATGCTTGATTCATCACCGAGGCGCAGAGAAACGCGAGGAATGAGGAGTTCCGCGCGGACGGCTGACGTGGATGTTTCGCTCTCGTCGCCTTTCTCCGTGATCTCCATATCTGGGTGGTAAATCCCACCATGCCGTTGGCCTTCAAAAACGCGCCAACTAATGCTAATCCTCGCCATTTCAGGAAGTTGCGTTGACTGGTCAACTTCTGCCGCGTAGTTTTGAAATGGGATTGCCAAGTCATGGCAGGTATACTTAGAGACACTGAATGAGATTCCAGTCTGAGAAGACAGTCCTGCTGCTGAAGCCGCGAGGATTCTGCGCCGGTGTGGTCCGGGCTATCGATATCGTCCGAATTGCCCTTGAGACCTTTGGCGCACCCATCTATGTGCGCAAGGAGATCGTCCACAATCGCTATGTTGTCGACGACCTCGCCGCAAAAGGCGCGATTTTTGTCGACAGCGTGGAAGATGTTCCGGAAGGCGCGCGCGTCATTTACAGCGCACACGGCGTTGCTCCCGAAGTCCGAGAGGCCAGCAAAGCCCGCAAGCTGAAGGTGATTGATGCGACCTGTCCGCTAGTGACCAAAGTCCACGTGGAAGCTATCAAGTTTGCGAAGCAGGGCAATTCGTTAATCTTGGTCGGACATCGCGATCATGACGAGATCATCGGCACTCTGGGGGAAGCTCCGAGCGTTACACAAGTTGTGAGTTCGCCCGCCGAGGTTGACGCGCTGCACGTTGCCGATCCAGAGCGTGTGGCATATCTCACGCAGACAACGCTGTCCGTGGACGAAGCCAAGGACATCATTGAGGCGCTCAAGCGCAAGTTCCCTAAGATTCACGGGCCGCATGCGCAGGACATCTGTTACGCCACGGAGAACCGTCAGATCGCGGTGAAGAACGTTGCCCCTGAGGCGGACCTGCTGCTGGTAGTGGGCTCGGAGAATAGTTCCAACTCAAACCGCCTGGTGGAAGTTGCAACTCGGCTGGAGACTCCTGCGTATTTAATTGAAAACTTCCGCGCGATCCGTCCGGAGTGGTTGATTGATGTAAAGACGGTCGCGCTCACTGCGGGAGCGTCGGCTCCGGAGTGCCTGGTGGAAGAAGTAGTCGAGTATCTCTCCAAACAGGAGGGTTTCAACCGCGTCGAGGAAGTCGAGATTATGGCGGAGAACGTCCGTTTTGGACTGCCGCCGGAGATCGTGGCCGCAATCCAGGCTGCGCCCTCCACGACTGCCGTTGCTGCGGAATAAGCAAGCTATGGACGAGATCCCCCGTCGCCCTGTGCAGATGGTCTTTGGCAAGATCGATGACATCGCCAGCCGCGTAGCCGCGGCGGTGGATGGCGCCCGCCGATTGCTCTTCTCTACCCAGGAGCCTGAAGGCTACTGGTGCGGTGAACTCGAAGCCGACACAACTCTCGAGTCCGATTACATTCTGCTGCATACTCTGCTTGGCACACGCGATGAAGCTCGCCTGCAGAAGGCTGCGCGAGAGATCCTTCGCCATCAGAATGAGGACGGAGGATGGCCCATTTATCACGGTGGGCCATCAAATGTAAGCGCCAGCGTAAAAGCCTACTTCGGCCTCAAGCTGACCGGATACAAGGCTAACGATCCCATTTTGGTACGCGCCCGCGAGTGCATCGAAAAGTTGGGCGGCGTCACCGCGGTCAATACCTTCACCAAGATCTATCTCTGCTTCCTTGGACAGTATGACTATGACGCGGTGCCGGCGATTCCGCCGGAGATCGTATTGTTCCCGAACTGGTTCTGGTTCAACATCTACGAGATCTCCTCGTGGTCGCGCGGCATCCTCGTGCCCCTCTCGATTGCGTATGCGAAGAAACCGTTCAAGAAGATTTCCGACGAGCTGGGAATCGATGAACTCTTTCCTCTCGGTCGTCATAACACTGATCTTCGGCTGAAGTGGAGCGACAAGCTCGTCAGTTGGCGCAATTTTTTCCTGGTGTTTGATCGCCTCACGCACTGGTTCGAGCGTGTCCATGTGAGGCCGCTCCGCTCTGTTGCACTCAAGAAAGCGGAGAAGTGGATGCTCGAACGCATGGAGATGAGTGATGGCCTCGCTGCCATCTATCCTGCGATCGTGAACTCCATCATCGCTCTGCGCTGTCTTGGCTACTCGACGGACGATCCGCAAGTAATTCGCGCGATGGATGAATTTGAGGCGCTTGGCATCGAGGAACAGGACACCTTCCGCATGCAGCCATGCAAGTCGCCGGTCTGGGACACCGCATACGCTGCATTCGCGCTTGGCGAAGCCGGAGTTTCCTCCAGCGATCCGAGAATGATCTCCATTGGCGAGTGGTTGCTGCAGAAACAGGTCACGCACAAGGGTGATTGGGCAGTGAAGGTCAAAAACGCTGCTCCTGCAGGATGGTATTTCGAGTTCAATAATGAGTTCTACCCGGATGTTGACGATACCGCCATGGTGGCACTCGGACTCAGCAAGATTCAGGTGCCCAACGAGCGCTATCAGCATGAGTCGGTGCAGCGCGCTATCAAGTGGGTCTTTTCCATGCAATGCAAGAACGGCGGATGGGCGTCTTTCGATAAAGACAATGACAAGATGGTCTTCCAGAACATCCCCTTCGCCGATCACAACGCGATGCTCGACCCGGCAACGGTGGACATTACCGCTCGCGTGCTCGAATGCCTGGCCGCGTATGGATATACGCAAGCCGATCAGCGGGTGAAGCGTGCTCTCGAGTTCCTGAAACGGGAACAAGAACCGGACGGCTCGTGGTTTGGCCGCTGGGGTGTGAACTACATATACGGCACCATGCTGGTGCTGCGAGGACTCGAGGCCATGGGCGTCGACAATCACGAGCCCTATGTGCAGCAGGCGGCCGAGTGGCTGCGCATGTACCAGAACCCTGACGGTGGATGGGGGGAAAGTTGCATGTCGTACGACGAGCCCACAAGCAAGGGCATCGGCGCAAGCACGCCCACGCAAACTGCTTGGGCCATTATGGGATTGCTCGCCGCTGGCGACACGCGAAGCGACGCTGTCGCGCGCGGCATCGCGTATCTGCTGCGCACTCAACGCAAAGACGGCGGCTGGGACGAACCTGAGTACACCGGTACAGGGTTTCCACGGGTGTTTTATCTCGCATATCACCTGTATAGGGTTTACTTTCCATTGATCGCGCTGACGACGTATGGGAAAGTTCCGTTAGTTCATTCCGAGCGTAGCGAGGAATCGCTACTGAATTAACACGTGCAGTGAGCCTGGGATTCCTCACCGCCAGGAAGCGGTTGGAATCACGCAGCAAGGACTTAAGGAGAACCATTGGCGGGACCAATCTCACAGATGTGGACGGTGGCAACTTACGTTCTGAAGCAGAAGCTGGCCGGACGCAAGCAGTATCCGCTCGTGTTGATGTTGGAACCCTTGTTCCGCTGCAATCTTGCCTGCGCTGGATGCGGCAAGATCCAGTACCCGCCTCACATCCTCAAGCAGCAACTCACGCCGGAAGAATGCTTCCGCGCTGTTGACGAATGCGGTGCGCCAGTGGTCAGCATTCCCGGTGGCGAACCTCTGATGCATCCCGAGATCGACAAGATTGTCGAGGGTCTGGTCGCGCGCAAGAAGTACATCTACCTGTGCACAAATGCACTGCTGCTGAAAGAAAAACTGGATCTATTCAAGCCCAGCAAACACCTCACGTTTTCAGTGCACGTGGACGGACAGCGCGAGCACCACGACTTCTCTGTCTGTCGCGAAGGCGGATATGAAATCGCGACTGAGGGCATTAAGGAAGCGATCCGCCGCGGATTCCGTGTAACTACCAATACGACGCTGTTTGACGGAGCCGATCCTAACAGTGTGCGCGCTCACTTTGATGAGATGATGGATCTTGGGGTCGAGAGCATGATGCTCTCGCCTGGTTATTCCTATGACAAAGCACCCGACCAGAAACACTTCCTCGGGCGCGCGCGAACGCGCCGTCTGTTTCGCGCAATTTTGTCCAATCGAAAGACGAATTGGCGCTTCAACCAGTCGCCGCTGTTTCTCGAATTTCTGATGGGAAAGCAGCACTATGCGTGCACGCCCTGGGGCATGCCGACCTTCAACATCTTCGGATGGCAGAAGCCCTGTTATCTGCTGCAGGACGGATACGCCGATACTTTCAAAGAACTGATCGAGACGACGGAATGGCAGAACTATGGTACTGAATCGGGCAACCCGCGCTGCGCCAACTGCATGGTGCATAGCGGCTATGAAGCGTCGGCCGTGAATGACACGTTCATTTCACTGGCAGGCTTCTGGCGCACGATTCGCGCGACACTTTCGCATTATGACGACGAAAGCGCGCTCAAGCTACTGCATGAGCGGGTTCGCCCCGTGCACGCGTTCAATCCTCTGGTCCAAATCGAAGGGTCAGGGGAACTGGAAGAAACCCGGGCATAACCATCCCTCGGGCGGGGGGGTTAACACGAAGGCCACGAAGGTCAGAACTCGAGGTCACGAATAAGGCCTCGACGTCACTCTGGGTGCCCATCGTATTCNNCTTCGTGACCTTCGTGTTAACCCAAGGAGTTTTCATGACGATTAATCCTGACGCGCTTGAAGTCGCACCNGGGACTTCACACGAACGCCTGGAAGGCTGGGTTCCCGAACTGGCACGAGAGGAAGACGTTTGCCAGGCGCTCGAAAAAGCCTTCGATTATCGCGGCGACGTCATCATCACCCGTAAAGACGGCAGCAAAGTAGAAGGCTACGTCTTCGATCGCAGAAGCGGCAAGACACTCTCCGATTCTTTCGTCCGTGTAATTCCCAGCAACTCACGGGAAAAGCTATCCATTCCCTATTCTGAAATCGCCGCTCTCAAATTCAGCGATCGAGATCCTGCAGCGGGCAGGAGCTTTGAGGCGTGGGTGAAAAAATACTGGGAAAAACGCTCCGCGGGCGAAACCAATATCCAGATCGCGCCTGAAGCGCTCGAATAACAGAGTCATCATCCATTCCATATTGGCGTTCCCGTGTACGGTTGGACGCAGGATCTGGTGTTACTTGTTACTGCAGTGTAAAAACAGCAGATCCCCCGCTCCACGATCGAACTTGTGCATTGTAGCCACGTCGCTCGGAGCGATGGCTGACAATGTTTGCTGCTGACGCGGAGTGTTGATCGTCGGTGACACGTAAGCACTCGCTTAGGGTGTCACCGTCGGGGTAAATTCGCTGGATACGCCACCCCCGCAGCCGTCCTTCGGAGGCGGTGTGATCACAACGACCTCCAGTATTCCGGGCTGGGCAACATCTGCCTGCTCGACGAGCGTATCGGGACGATTCCGTCGGGAATCAAACGCACTAAGGCATGTGCATCGAGGCATCTAGTGCCCGCTTACGAAAGTTCTGCGTCTTCTTTCCGTCCAAACTGCATCAACACCACAACCCATTGTGATGCCTCTGAGCCCGCAGCGCAGCATATCGCAGCTTACACGAAGGTACATGTACGAAAATCCTAAGAAACACGGACAAAACCAGAAGAAACCGGGAACTCTGCCTTGACACACCGGGGAGTTTCCGAGGTATAACACGCCTACCTTAAGTTTCCCCCCGAGAAGCAGAGGATTATTCCTCTTTCGGCCCCGGCCAAGAGGCAATTCCCGTGTGGTTTTGGACAGGGAAGTATTTTCGTGGAAAGGTCTAGGCATTTATGGGCGCAGATTCGCGTGAAGTGATGAATATCCGCCAGGCTTCGCAGTACCTCGGCGTAAGTCCCGACACGCTCTACAAATACGTTTACGAAGAGAAGATCCCGGCCTTCAAGCTAGGTAACCGCTGGAAGTTCAAAAAGACAATCCTGGACCAGTGGATGGAAGAGAAGAGCACGGTTGGGGAAGCGAAAAGCACCAAGAAAAGACCACGGCCAGCGCGGGCTGCTGCTGCCGGTCAATAGTGAGGCGAAGGCATGTTCGGATTTGGATCGTCAAAATCAGTAGTAGGGCTGGATATCGGTTCCAGCAGCATCAAGGCGGTTGAGCTGAAGAAGGTCAAGGGCGAAGTCCACGTCGCGCACCTCGGAATCGAGCAGTTGGGCTCGGACATTGTGGTGGACTCAATGATCGTGGACTCGGGGAGCGTTTCCAGTGCGATCTCCAAGCTGTTTAGCGACCGGAAGTTCGGTTCAAAGCTGGTGGCAACCGCCGTCAGTGGCCACTCCGTCATCGTGAAAAAGATCTCGATGCAGACGGTACCGGAGAACGAGGTCCCCGGGCTTCTTCAGACGGAAGCCGCGCAGTACATTCCGTTCGACATGAACGACGTCAACATCGATTACCAGGTCCTGACGGACGATGCCAACGAGCCGCAGATGGACGTCCTGCTGGCGGCGGTAAAAAAGGACAAAATCCTCAACTACACCAACGTCCTCTCATTGGCAGGCAAGATCCCTGCAGTCGTCGATATTGATGCATTCGCGCTGCAGAACTGCTACGAGTACAACTACGAGCCTTCCCCAAGTTCCACTGTCGCCCTGCTCAATCTGGGCGCCAGCGTGATGAACATCAACATCGTGAAGGGCAGCACGCCTCTATTTACGCGAGACGTGAGCGTTGGCGGGAATCAATACACCGACTCATTGCAGAAGGAGCTCGACCTCAGCTTTGAAGATGCTGAGTCGTTGAAGCTCGGAGCCAAAGTTGGCACGGTTAGCCAGGACGCGAAGCTGCCGATATTAAAGCAAGTAACGGAAATCATCGTTCTCGAGATCCAGAAGACGTTCGATTTCTTTCGCGCTACGGCCGCAGGCCAGCACATTGAGAAAATCTATCTTGCAGGCGGATCGTCAGCGGTTCCCGGCTTGACTGAAGCACTGCGCCAGGAATTCTCGCTGCCAGTGGAAATTCTGAATCCGTTCCAGCGCATTCGCACCAATGGATCGAGTGCGGATTCCGAGCTTTTTCAACAGAACGCGGGTCAACTCGCAGTAGCAGTGGGCCTCGCCCTCAGGAGTTTTGAGACGATATGATTCGCATCAACCTTCTCGGCAGACAGAAAGCAAAAACCAAACGCACTGCAACAGCAGCCGTGGATTTCGAAAGCAGCGGCTCGCCGAATTCCGCGAATGTGTTCCTCGGCATCATCGTGCTTGCCGTCACCGTCGGGTCGATCTGGTGGTACCAGGGTCAGCTGGCCAGAGAAGCAGCCAGCATCCAGAACCAAATGGACGCTGCTCTACGCGAAGCCCAATCTCTGGCCCAGACCAAAGCGCGTTTCGAGCAGCGGCAGAAGGTGAAGGAAGAGTACGAAGCCCGCGTGAGGATTATCGATTCCCTGCGTGCGAGCCAAACCGGACCTGTCGAACTGCTCACGATGGTCAGCGCTACCGTCAACAACACCGATGCGGTTTGGCTGAACGCAATGAACGATGCCGGAACCAGCGTGAATGTGACTGGAGTTGCGCTCAGTACAAATGCGGTCGCCAACCTCATGACGAATCTGATGAAGACCGGGTATTTCAAATCAGTTGAAATCAAGGAAACATACCAGGACGAGAGCGAGAAGAAGATCCAAGCCTTTAATTTCAGCCTCACGTGTGAAAAGCAGCCCCAGGGCGCTGCGAACAGCACAGGAAAGAAATCGTAAGCGGACGGGAAATCACCATGGGTAAATTCAACGAACTTCCATTCATCGCGCGGTTCGCGATCTTTGCCATAGTTGGCGGCATCATTTTCGCGGCAGCCTGGTACGGACCACTCCCAGGCTTCGCTGCTATGCGCCTCGCGAACGACGCCTCAATGCAGAGGTTGAAGGCGCAGCAGGCTGATAACGCTCGACTGAAGCCATACGAAGGGCAGCTTAAAGCAATCGAGCTGCAGATTGACTCTTTGCAGCGGCAGATGGAACGCCAGAAACAGATTGTTCCCGACGATAAGAGCGCCGACCAATTCATCCGCGACTTACAAGCGAATGCGCAGCAGGCTGGAGTCGAGATTCGCAGTTACGTCGCGAAGCCGATAGCCGCGAAGCAGTACTACACCGAAGTGCCGTTCGATATTGAGATCGACGGCCCATATTTCGCCATGCTGAACTTCTTTGAGAAGGTTGGAAGCAGTGAGCGAATCATCAACATGGAAAACCTGCGGATGTCGGGAATCGGGAGCAAAGCTCCAGCGAGTACGAAGCACCGCTATGACTACGCGCCTGGAGAAACAGTGACGGTCGCTTGTACAGCCAAGACGTTTTATAGCGCTGCGCAGGCGGTGAAGACTCCGGCACCAGCGGCAACTGGAACAACTCCGGCCCCAGGTCAGGCGCCAAAAGCAAAGACCTAACAAGAGGGAGCACATGAGAGTCAGAGCTCAAATCCTTACGACTGCATTGCTAGCCGGAATAGCGGCGGCGC
>C688J18823_10002446_pt1 | contig 11602 bp, 14 predicted proteins | sample HopSoiMetagenom1_FD_18823 | JGI IMG/M metagenome (IMG submission 18823) | reverse complement strand
GTCGAACAGGCCGGTCGCGTGGAGCCCGCCCGTTTGCGCGAACGCGGGTTGTGCATCACGCAGCCTCTCGGGAAGCGACGCCGCGACCGTCCGCGTCAGGCGAAGCGGGCTCGCGACGCGCGCCGCCTCGACCGCGACCGCCTCGAGCGCGCCCTTGCCGCAAACCCCGCACGACGACGAGGTGTAGAAGTTCCGCTGCACGCGCGCAGCGTCGAACTNNTCCGCGTCGACGTCGACCGTGTTCGCNCGCAAGTCCTCGGTGGCATGGGCCGAGCGCGCCGGGATTCCCTCGGTGAGGCAGAANCCGAGCGCGAGCTCNTCGTCATGCCCGGGCGTCCGCATCGTGACGGCGACCGGCGCACCTCCGATCCGAATCTCGAGCGGCTCCTCGACGGCGACCGCGTCGCGAACGGTCTCGCCACCCGGCAGCCGAACCACGTCCGTCCGCGCAACCGCGTAGGGCGAACCACCACCGTCCACGCCCGCCATGACGCACCCAGCCTAGTCCGTCCGGCCACCCCCACCCTCGAAGGGTGGGGCTCAACCCGCCACCCTCGCGGTCGACGATATCGGTTCGAGACCGACGCGTCTGTGTCGGTTCCGTGTCGATTCGCGTCGCCCGCGCATGCGACGCGCGGCACGCCGCTACGGTGCGCTGCGCTCGGCGATCAGGTGCTCGTAGACGGCGCGGTACCCGTTGACCGCCGCGGCGACGTCGCCGGGCGAGATCCCATCGGCGCCTGCATCGACGAGCCGCGTCGTCTCGCGCGCCGCGCGGAACTCGGCGAGGATCTCGGGATCGTCGCCCTCGCTGACGACGGGATCGTCGACGGCGAACCCGCGGGCGTCGAGCATGCGCGCGACGAGGTCATCGAGGTCGGACAGCGCCTCGGCCGGCGCGTCGGCGACCTGCTCCTCGAGCGCCTGCCATTCGCTCTCCCACTCGTGACGATCGAGTCCCGGCTCCAGCATCGTCCCCTTCCTGCGCCGGACGCGCGCCTTTCAAACCCGTCATCCGCGCTCGTTAGAGTCGAAGCGTGAACGTCTTGCTGGTGGGGTCCGGCGGCCGCGAGCACGCACTCGCGTGGAAGCTGGCGCAGGCGGACGAGCTGACGGAGCTGCACGCGGCGCCCGGCAACCCCGGCATCGCGCAGCTCGGCGCCTGCCATCCCGTTCGGGCCGAGGACGGCGAAGGGCTGCTCGCACTCGCTCGCGCGCTCGACATCGACCTCGTCGTCGTCGGGCCGGAGGCGCCGCTCGTCGCGGGAGTCGCGGACGAGCTCCGGCACGCGGGGATCGCCACCTTCGGCCCGAGCGCAGCCGCCGCCCGGATCGAGGGCTCGAAGCGGTTCGCGAAAGAGGTGATGGAGGCCGCAGGCGTCCCGACGGCGGAGACGCTCGCCGTCGCGCGCCCTCCGTGCGTCCTCAAGGCCGACGGGCTCGCCGCCGGCAAGGGCGTCGTCGTCTGCCGGACGCAGTCGGAGGTCGATGCGGGTCTCCGCGCGGTGACCGCGTTCGGCGGCGACATCGTGATCGAGGAGCTGCTCGACGGGGAGGAGGTCTCGGTTCTCGCGCTCTGCGACGGCGCACGCGCGGTCGCGCTTCCGGCGGCCCAGGACTACAAACGGATCGGCGACGGCGACACCGGCCCGAATACCGGCGGCATGGGCTCGTACTCGCCGGTCGCCATCGACGTCGAGGAGGTGCTCGACCTCGTGCACCGACCCGTGCTCGCCGAGCTCGCCGCGCGCGGGACGCCGTTCGTCGGGACGCTGTTCGCGGGCCTGATGCTGACCGACGACGGGCCGAGGGTGCTCGAGTTCAACTGCCGCTTCGGCGATCCGGAGACGCAATCGCTCCTTCCGCGCCTCGACTGCGATTTGCTCGCGGCGCTTGCCGCAGCAGCGGGCGGCGACCTCGCTGGGGTGCAGCTGCCGACCACGGACGACGCCGCCGTCACCGTGGTCATCGCCGGCCGCGACTATCCGGCGGCGAGCGACAGCGGCACGCGGATCGACGGGATCGACGCGGCCGAGGCGGCCGGCGCGCTCGTCTTCCACGCCGGAACGGCACTGCACGGCGACCGGCTCGTCACGAACGGCGGCCGGATCCTCAACGTCACCGGTGTCGGCTCATCGCCCGGCGACGCACGTGCTGCCGCATACCACGGGTGCGAGCTGATTTCGTTCGAGGGGATGCAGTACCGCCGCGACGTCGCACAGGAGCGAGGCGTCCGTGCCGTCCGCTGACCCGCCGCTCGTCGGGATCCTGGTCGGCTCGGAGTCCGACCGCGAGCGGATGCAGCCCGCGCTGGACGAGCTCGAATCGCGCGGGATCGCGCACGAGTTCGAAGTTCGCTCGGCACATCGTCAGCCGGACGCCGTCGCCGAATATGCGAAGGGCGCGCGTGAGCGCGGCCTGCGCGTCCTGATCGCCGGCGCCGGCCTCGCCGCCGCGCTTCCGGGCGTGGTGGCAGCGCACACCGACCTCCCGGTGATCGGCGTCCCCTTGCGGTCGTCGAAGAGCGTGCTCGACGGGCTCGACGCGTTGCTGTCGATCGTGCAGATGCCGCCCGGCGTGCCCGTCGCGTGCGTCGGCGTCGACAACGCGAAGAACGCCGCCGTCCTCGCCGCCCGGATTCTCGGGCCGTCGGCCTGACCGCTCTTTAGAATCGCCTCGTGGTCCCGCGCTACTCCCGCCCGGCCATGACCAGGATCTGGTCGGACGAGAGCAAGCTCGCGCGCTGGTTCGACGTCGAGCTCGCGGCACTCGAGGCGTGGGCCGACGTCGGTGCGATTCCCGCAGACGACGTCGCCGCGATTCGCGCACGGGCGCAGGTGCCGACGCCCGAGCGGGTCGCCGAGATCGAGCGCGTCACCGACCACGACACGGCCGCCTTCGTCGACGCCGTGACGGAGCAGCTCGGCCCCGAGGGCCGCTGGGTCCATTTCGGCCTGACGTCGTCCGACGTGGTCGACACCGCCCTTTCCCTACAGATCCAGGAGGCCGGCGTCCTCGTCCTCGACGGGATCGAACGCGCCCTCGCCCTTGTCACCGCGCGCGCCGAAGAGCAGCGGAACACGGTCTGCATCGGCAGGTCGCACGGGATCCACGCGGAACCGATCACTTTCGGCTGGAAGCTCGCAGGGTGGGCGTTCGAGCTCGACCGCGCACGGACGCGGTTGGCCGCCGCGCTCGAGACGAACCGCGTCGGGCAGCTGTCGGGCACGGTCGGCACGTATGCGCAGGTCGAGCCCGAAGTCGAACGGATCGCCTGCGAGAAGCTCGGCCTCGAGCCCGATCCACTGTCGACGCAGGTGATCGCACGCGACCGGCACGCCGAGATGCTCGCGGCGCTCGCGCTCTGCGCCACGTCGCTCGAGCGGTTCGCGACCGAGATCAGGCATCTCGCGCGCACCGAGGTGCGCGAGGTCGAGGAGCCGTTCGGAAAGGGGATGAAGGGCTCGTCCGCGATGCCGCACAAGCGCAATCCGAAGGTTGCCGAGCGCATCTGCGGGCTTGCACGCGTCGTCCGCGCCGCCGCCGTCGTCGGCCTGGAGAACGTGCCGCTCTGGCACGAGCGCGACATCTCGAACTCCTCGTCGGAGCGCGTCGTCGTCCCCGATGCATTTCTCGCGCTCGACTACATGCTCGACCGGTTCGCGTGGATCGTCGAGGGGCTCGTCGTGTATCCCGAACGGATGCGCCGCAACCTGGACGCGAGCCACGGCCTCGTGTTCAGCCACCGGCTCCTCCTCGCGCTCGTCGAAGCGGGCATCGCGCGGGATGAGGCGTACCGCCTCGTGCAGCGGCATGCAATGCAGGCGTGGGAGGAAGAGCGCGACTTCCGCGCCCTCGTCGCCGCAGATCCCGAGGTCACCGAGCAGGTCGACCTCGACGCCGTGTTCGATCTCGAAGCAACCGTTCGCCATGTCGACACCGTGTTCGAGCGCCTGCATGCGCTCGCCGGAAAGGAGGAGCCTGTCCATGTCTGAGGCGCCCGCGATCCATGTCGGGAGCGGCAAGGTCCGTGAGCTGTTCGCGCTTGACGACGACCGTCTGTTGCTCGTCGCCAGCGACCGGATCTCGACGTTCGACGTCGTCCTGCCGACAGAGATCCCCGACAAGGGCCGCGTGCTGACGGGGCTGTCGGGTTTCTGGTTCGCGCGGACGCGCGACATCTGTCCGAATCACCTGCTCGCGCTCCGCGGCGACGGGCGGTCGACCGAGTGCCGCCGGCTCGAGATGCTGCCGATCGAATGCGTGGTGCGCGGGTACTTGTCCGGATCGGGCTGGAAGGACTACCGCGCCACAGGCGCCGTCTGCGGCCACGCACTGCCGACCGGCCTTGCGGAGTCGGACCGATTGCCGGAGCCGATCTTCACCCCGGCGACGAAGGCGACGACCGGCCACGACGAGAACATCGACCGCGACCGCGCGCTGGAGCTGATGGACGCCGACCGGTTCGACGAGGCCGAGCGTCTGTCGCTCGAGCTCTACCGCTTCGCGTCCGACTACGCGCGCGAACGTGGGATCATCATCGCCGACACGAAGTTCGAGTTCGGGGTCGACGACGAGGGCCGGCTGGTCCTCGGAGACGAGGCGCTCACGCCCGACTCGTCGCGGTTCTGGCCCGCGGACGAGTACCGGCCCGGCGCTTCGCAACCCTCCTACGACAAGCAGTTCGTCCGCGACTACTGCGAGACGCTGGGATGGGACAAGACTGCGCCCGGCCCGGAGCTCCCGGAGAACGTCGTCACCGGCACACGCGCACGCTACGTCGAGGCGTTCGAGCGCGTCAGCGGGATCTCGTTCGACGACTATCTCGCCGATCCGGACGTGGTGCTCCGGTGAAGGCGACCGTTCTCGTCCGCCCGAAGCACGGGATCCTCGATCCCCAGGGCGAAGCGGTCGAAAGCTCCCTCCGCCAGCTCGGTTTTGCCGTCGACGGCGCGCGAATCGGGCGCGTGGTGGATCTGGACGTCGAGGCGGACGACGCGGCGTCCGCGCGGGCGGAGGTGGAGCGGATGTGTGAGCAACTGCTCGCGAACCCGTTGATCGAGAGCTACGAGATCGAACTGGCGGAGACCGGCGCGTGAGCTCGCCCCAGCCGCGGATCGGCGTCGTCACGTTCCCGGGGTCGCAGGACGATCGCGACGCGCTCTGGGCGCTCGCAGCGCTCGATGCCGAGCCTGTTCCCGTCTGGCATGCGGACGACGACCTTCCCGACCTCGACGCCGTCGTCCTTCCCGGCGGCTTCTCGTACGGCGACTACCTCCGCTGCGGCGCGATTGCGCGCTTCTCGCCCGCGATGGCCGCCGTCGCCGAGTTCGCCGCGGGCGGCGGTCTTGTGCTCGGCATCTGCAACGGCTTCCAGATCCTCTGTGAGGCCGGCCTTCTCCCGGGCGTCCTGCGGCCGAACGAGTCGCTCTCGTTCATCTGCCGCGACGTCCGCATCCGCGTCGAGCGCTCGGACACCCCGTTCACGACGCGCTGCGAGCCCGACGAGGAGCTGGTGATCCCGGTCAAGCACGGCGAGGGCTCGTGGTTCGTGCCCGACCACGACCTCGCGGAGCTCGAGGCTCGCGGCGCGGTCGTCCTGCGCTACGCGGAACCGTGCAACGGCTCTGTCGCCGATGTCGCGGGAGTCGTGAATCCGGCCGGCAACGTGATGGGCCTGATGCCGCACCCGGAGCACGCGGTCGATCCCCTGCTCGGCTCGTCCGACGGCGCGCTGATCCTCGCCTCGCTCGTCGATGCGGCGCGCGACCGCGCGCTCGCCGCCGCCTAGGCATCACCCCCCAACAGCGCTCGCTCGAGCTCTGGATGCCCGCGCAGCGCCGTGCGCAGCCGCTCGAGATCGCGCGCACGAAACGTGACCGGCCCTCGCCGTGCAACGCCGTCAGTCGTATACGCGAACCGGACGAGTCGCTCGCCGCGATCCAGTTCGAGTAGTTGGACGACCGACGCAAACCGTCGCTCGCCCGAGCGCTGGGGCACGCTCACCTGCTCGACGAGAGCGGCTGCGCCCCACGCCGTCTCGATCTTCCGTTCCGTCGTCTTCGTTGCCATGTCGAGCAACGTAGCCGTCCGGGCGTCACGGGACCGTGACGTCTCTGTGCCGAGGCCGTCGCGTGACCCCCAGGAGGGTCGTGGCGGCGACCTAGGAGGCGCGGCGTTCGATCAGTTCGATCCGGTACTCGTCCGGATCACGGACGAAGCACAGGCGCGATCCCCCCTCGCGCACGCGGTAGGGCTCGCGCTCGGGCTCGATTCCCTGCTCCTTCAACCGTGCGAGCGTCCCGTCGAGATCGTCGACGGCGAGCGCGATGTGGCCGTAGCCCGTGCCGAGCTCGTACGTCTGCCCGTCGTGGTTGAACGTCAGCTCGAGCTCCTCGTCCTGGCCGGGCACACCGAAGAAGTAGTTCGTCGCTTCCTTCTGGCCGTCACGGACGATGTCCATGTCCCGCCGGAACTCCAGCCCCAGCGCCTCGTAGAAAGCGCGGCTCTTCTCGGGATCCGTGATCCGGTACATCGTGTGCAGGTAGCGCGTCATGGCGCGCATCGTACGACACGAGCGACGCGAGGCTGCGAGCATTCGGCCCGCACGTCCCGCGCCCGCTTCGCAGCAAAAAGGAGAACCGATGGCTGTCACCACCCGCACCCTCCAGAACTTCATCGGCGGCGAGTGGGTCGGCTCGTCCGGCGAGCGCGCGCGCCCGATCGTGTCGCCGGTGACGGGCGAGACGATCGCCGAGGCGCCTGACGCGACCGACGCGGACATCGAGCGCGCGGTCGCGGCTGCACGCGCGGCGCAGCCGAAGTGGGCGGCGGAGTCGCCGTGGGAGCGCGCGAGGGTCTGCCACGCGATCGCGGACCTGATCGACGAACGGCGCGACGACTTCGCACGCGAGCTCTCGCTCGAGCAGGGCAAGCCGTTCGCCGCCGAGGCGCTCGGCGACATCGAGGAGACCGCCGAGAACTTCCGGATCGCCGCGGAGGACGTGAAGCGGATGGAGACGGCGATCATCCCCTCGCAGGACGTCAACAAGCGCATCCTGACCTTCCGCAAGGCGAACGGCGTCTACGCGGGGATCACGCCGTGGAACTTCCCGACGCTGATCCCGGTCGAGCTGATCGCACCGGGGATCGCAGTCGGCAACACGATCGTGATGAAGCCCTCGGAGTGGACGCCCGTCGCGATGGCGAACTTCATCCAGATCATGGCCGACGCCGGGCTGCCGGACGGTGTCGTGAACGTCCTCTACGGCGGCGGCGACGTCGGCGCGAAGCTCGTCACGCACCCCGGCGTCGACGGCGTCGGCTTCGTCGGGTCGCACCGGACGGCGGAGAAGATCGTCCGGGCCGCCGGGCTGAAACGGACGTTGATCGAGGCGAGCGGCAACGGGCCGGTGATCGTCTGCGAGGACGCAGACCTCGAACGTGCCGCGCAGGGCGCCGTCTTCGGCGGCTTCTTCTGCGCCGGCCAGGTGTGCTGCGCGACCGAGCGCGTACTCGTGCACGAGCGGGCGCACGACGCGTTCCTCGACGCGGTCGTGAAAGCGGCGAAGGAGTGGCGCCTCGGCGATCCGTTCGACGACGCGACGCGTGTCGGGCCGATCAACAACGAGCCGACGGCGCACAAGATGGACACGCATCTCGAGGACGCCGTCGACAAGGGCGCGAGCGTCGTGCTCGGCGGCGCCCGTGCGGACGGATTTCCGACGCAGCTCTACTACGAGCCGACCGTGGTCACCGACGTCGGCACGGACACGTTGATCAACCGCGAAGAGACGTTCGGCCCGATCGTGCCCGTGATCCGCGTCCGCTCGGACGACGAGGCGCTCGCCGTCGCGAACGACTCGCATCTCGGGCTGCAGGCCGCGGTCTACACGTCCAGCCTCTCGCGCGCGTTCTCGTACACGGACAACCTCCGCGTCGGCAACGTCGTCGTCAACGACTCGACGGACTACTGGGAGGCGCACGAGCCGTTCGGCGGCGCCGCCGGGACGCAGAGCGGCTGGGGACGGATCGGCGGCCGGTACACGATGCTCGACATGAGCGACCTCAGGACCGTCGTCCTCGACGTCGGCGGTCTCGAGTAACGCACCTACGGCGGCGCAGACCGCGGCGCCGAGCACTCGTCTCACCAGGTGATGCGGTTCCTCCTCGCTCTCGTCGCGACCTGCGCGATCGGCGCCGCGATCTACTTCGCCGTCGCCGCGAGCAGTCCCTCGACGAAGTCGGCCGCGGGACGGAGCGCGTGGCCCGAATCGACGCCGGCTGGGGAAGGGCTCGACCCGAAGCGTTTCGCCGCCGCGATCCGGCGGATCGAGACGGACACCGGCAGCGTCCTCGCCCTGCTCGTCGCCCGCCACGGGCGGCTCGTGTTCGAGCGCTACTACCACGGTGACGCGCGCGACTCGGGGTTCGACGTGTACTCGATCACGAAGAGCGTCACGTCGGCCCTCGTCGGCGTCGCAATCGGCGCGCATCGGATCGCGGGCCTCGACGTGCCGCTCCGCCGCTTCTTCGGCCGCGAGGTGCCGCGGCGCGCCGCCGGGATCACGGTGCGCGAGCTCCTGACGATGACGTCGGGATGGCCGGGCGACGCCGACCCGCGGAACGACATCGGCGATGCACCGAACGTCGTGCGCGCACTGCTGCACCGACCTGTCGTGCACCGGCCCGGGACCACGTTCAGGTACGACACGCCGTCGAGTCATCTGCTCGCCGCCGTGCTGCAGCGCACGACGGGCATGTCCGAAGAGGCCTACGCGCGCCGGCACCTGTTCGGCCCGCTCGGGATCGTGCTCGCCGACTACTGGCCGAAGGACGATCAGGGCGTCACCTACGGCGGGACCGGGCTCACCTTCGTCGCACGTGACGCGGCGAAGATCGGGCAGCTCTACCTGCAAGGCGGACGCTGGCACGGACGCCAGCTCGTGCCGCGCGCGTGGGTGGCCGCGTCGACGCACACGCACGTGCACGTCGCGCCCGGGCGGGGCTACGGGTACGACTGGTGGACGCTCCGGCGCGCCGCGGTCGCTGCGTACACGGCGCTCGGCTACGGCGGCCAGTACGTCGCCGTCGTCCCGAAGCTCGACCTCGTCGTCGCCGTCTTCTCGGATCCCGCGGGCCAGCCGCCGAACCTCGAGCGCCTGCTGTTCCGGGAGCTCGCGCCTACGGTTCGAAGGTGACGACGAGCCGCGCGATGCGCCCCTCGCTCGGCGTCACGAGCATCCGGCCGGCGACGGCGGCAGGCTCTCGGAGCCAGCCGTAACGCGCGGCGAGCGGTTCCCCGGCGTCGACGTGGAACACGAGCACCTGGTCGTCGGGCGGCCGCTCCCGGTACCCGGCCGCGATCGCGTCCCGTCCGGCGAACGGGCCGACCGGCACACCTTCGAAGGAGAGCTCCGCGTCGTCGGTGAACCACTCGGCGAGCGGATGCCAGTCGCCGGTGCGCACGCATTCGTTGTGGGTGCCGACGTAGTCGTGCAGGAGGAGGACGTCAGGCGACACCCCAGCCTCCTCGGCCAGGAGCGAGAAGAGCACGCCGTCCACCCAGCCGCCGTGCCGCCAGTACGCGCGCCGGCGCGTTCCTTCCCGTGCGTAGCCGACCCGCTCCGTGTGGGCGAGCGCGCGCTCGTTGAAGCCGTACACCTCGAGCTGGAGCCGGTGATAGCCGAGGTCGTGGACGAGGTGACGCTGGAATTGCCGTGCCGCCTCGTCGCCCACGCGCCGTCCGCGAAACGCCGGGTGCACGGCGAGCCGCTCGAGATGCGCGATGCCGCGAGCGGCGGTTGGCGATCTCGAAGCCCATCGCCCCGGCGCGCTCGCCGTCGACCTCGATCACGAAGCGGCCGAAGTCGTGCGGCTCCCGCTCGGAGCGCTCGATCTCGCCGCCGAGCGCGTCCGCGTCCTTGGCGGTCACCGCGCCGAGGAACGGCTCGACGTCTTCGTCCGTCACGAGCTCGACGAGGAAGTCGACGTCGTCGGTGCGCGCGCGGCGGATCGCGACGCTCACGGCGTCTGCGCCACCGGCGCACGCCGCGCCATGCGGGCGATGCCTGAAGCCAGCGTCACGCCCGTCAGGATCAGACCCAGGCCGAGAAGCTCGACCCCCGTCAGCGCTTCGGAGAGGACGACCGCGCCGTACAGCAGCGCAAACCCGGGGATCAGGTAGTTGACGAGCATCGCGCGCGCCGGGCCGTATGCGCCGATCATGCGATTCGCGAGCAACGTCGCGAAACCCGTCGCGACCACGCCGAGGATCACGACCGATCCGAGCGGCTTCCAACCCACATGGTCCGGGATTCGCGCAAGCGCGAACGGCAGCATCACGACCGCCCCGCACAAGGTCGACGTGGCCGCGAGCTCCGGCCCGCCCACGCCGATCCGTCGTTGGACGTACAGGGCCGACACTGCGTAGAACAGGGACGAGAGCACGACCGCGAGCGTGCCGACGACGGCCCGCAGGCCGCCACTTGGATGAACCCCGCTCACGACCGCGACGCCGCCGAGACCCACGGCGAGCCCGAACAACCGCAGTCCCTGCACCCGCTCGGTCGGCGCGAATCGGAGCGCGAGCAGCGCGACGAAGATCGGGACGGACGCATTGGCCACCCCGGCAATCCCCGAATCGATGCGCGTCTCGCCCCAGGTGATCAGCAAGAAGGGGAGCGCCATCCCGACGATGCCGACGACCGCCCCCGGTGCGAGCGCCGCAGGCAATTGCCGCGTGCGCCGCCGCGCGGCCGCGAATCCGATCAGGACGACCGCGGCAAGTGCGAGCCGCAGATCCACGAGCATCGCCGGCGCGAAATCGCGCAGCCCGACCTTGATGAACATGTAGGACGATCCCCAGATCGCGGACAGCGCGAACAGAACCGTCAGATACCCGCGCACGCTCCGGAGGCTAGCTACGACCCTCGCGCGGAACCGCGCCGACGGCCGAGCGCCCGCGTGTCCCGCGTACGAACCCGGTGCCGAGCGCGACGCCGCCGAGCACGAGCGCAAGTCCCGCGACTGCGGCGACGGTCAACGGCTCGCCGAGGAGCAGAACGCCGTACGCAAGCGCGATCGCCGGCACGAGGTAGGTGATCAGGATCGACCGCGACGCGCCGGCCCCCGACAGCAGCGCGTAGTAGAGGACGTAGCCGACACTCGTGCCGCCGATGCTGAGCGCCAAAAGCGCACCGAGGACGCCCCAGCTCGGGAAGTGCGACGGAAGCTGGAACAGCGCGAACGGAAGGAGCGCGGCGGCAGCCGCAGCGAGCGCACCGGTCGCCGAGACGAGCGCCGGAACACGGGCGAGCGCCCGCGCGCTGTAGAGCGCCGCGACCGCGTAACAGAAGGCCGAGAAGGTGACCGCAAGCGCCGCGGCCGTCTCGCCGCTCGGCTGCGCGCCGACGAGGAGCGCGACGCCGCCGAATCCGACGAGCAGCCCCACGAGCCGCGCGCCGGTCACCACCTCCGCGCGGCTGAACCGCAACGCGAGCAGCGCCGTGAAGAGCGGCGCGGACGCCTGGATCACGGCCGCGAGGCCCGAGTCGATCCGCGTCTCCGCCCACGAGAGCGACGTGATCGGAATCGCGGAGTT
>C688J18823_10002445_pt1 | contig 11602 bp, 8 predicted proteins | sample HopSoiMetagenom1_FD_18823 | JGI IMG/M metagenome (IMG submission 18823) | reverse complement strand
GGACACATGCGCTCCAGGATGTGTCGCTGGAGATCGCGTCCAACGAAATCCTCTGCGTGGTCGGCGAGTCCGGCTCCGGCAAGTCGATGATGGCCAATGCGGTCATGCGGCTCTTGCCCAATGAGGTAGCGATCGACGACGGCCGGATCATGTTCGAGGGCCGCGATCTCTGCGCGGCATCGGTCGCAGAGATGCGCGAGGTGCGCGGCGCCGGTATTGCGATGATCTTTCAGGAACCGATGACGGCGCTCAATCCGCTGCGCACCATCGGCGACCAGATCGCGGAAATGTTCTCGATCCACACCGATTTGTCGAAGGCCGAGATCGGCGACAAGGTGATGGCCCTGCTCGCGGACGTTCGTATTCCCGATCCGAAGGTGGCGGCGAAGGCCTATCCGCACGAGCTGTCGGGCGGCCAGCGGCAGCGGGCCATGATCGCGATGGCGCTGGCGCTCGACCCAAAGCTTTTGATCGCCGACGAGCCGACCACCGCGCTCGACGTCACGACGCAGGCGCAGATTCTGAAGTTGATCCGCGACCTGCAGCAGCGCCGCACGACGGCGGTCATGTTCATCACCCATGATTTCGGTGTGGTGGCCGAGATTGCGGACCGCGTGGTGGTGATGCAGCACGGCGTGATCGTCGAACAGGGTACGGCCACCGACGTGCTGAACAGGCCGCAGCATGCCTACACAAAGCAGCTCATCGCTGCCGTCCCGCCGTTGAAGGCACCGCCGCCGCGGGCGCTGGCGGCCGACAACATCCTGACGATCACGGACGTCTCGAAGACCTACCGCACCGGCGGCTTTCTCGGCCGCGGCGCGCGGGTCACGCCGGCCGTTAAAAACGTCTCGCTCAACCTGCCGCGTGGCGCGACACTCGGAATCGTCGGCGAGTCCGGATCCGGCAAGTCGACGCTGGCCCGCTGCATCGTGCGGCTGATCGACCCCGATACCGGCGCAATCGTGCTCGAAGGCCGCGACTGGGCAAAGATGACGCGCGAAAATGTCCGCCGCGAGACGCGCCATATCCAGATGGTGTTTCAGGACCCGTTCGCCTCCCTCAACCCGCGCCGCAAGGCGGCCGAACTGGTGGCGCAGGGCCCGATCGTGCACGGCACGCCGCGCGCACAGGCGATGGCGGACGCAAAGGAACTGTTCGCACTGGTCGGGCTCGATCCCTCCTCCGCCGACCGCTATCCGCACGAATTCTCCGGCGGCCAGCGCCAGCGCATCGGCCTCGCCCGCGCATTGGCGCTAAAGCCGGACGTGTTGGTGGCGGACGAACCGGTGTCGGCGCTGGATGTTTCGGTGCAGGCGCAGGTGCTGAGGCTGCTCGCCGAACTGCGCGCGCGGCTCGGGCTCTCGATCGTGTTCATCACGCATGATTTGCGCGTGGCCGCGCAAATCTGCGATCTCGTCGCCGTGATGAAGGATGGTGAAGTGGTGGAGCACGGGCTGGCGGGCGAGGTGTTCGGCAACCCGCAGCATCCCTATACGCGGGCGTTGCTCGATTCGATTCCGGGCGGGGAATTTGCGAGAGAGCACGACACTGCGGCGGTGTAGCAGCTCCCTCTACCCGCTCTTCGCGCGGAGAGGGTTGGGGTGAGGGGTTGCTTCAGCGGACTCCAACTCTCAATCGGATTTGCGGAGAGAGCCCCTCACCCCGACCCTCTCCGCGCGAAGAACGGGGAGAGGGTGAAGATCACGTCATCTCGCGCGCGTCGCGGCGTCGATAGACCAGCAGCATCAGTGGGGCCAGTTTGCGCAGGACGCCGTGGGCCACGATCGGCACCGGGTCGGTGAACGGCAGCGCCAGTTCGTTTTCCGGCACGCCGCGGACGGCCTTTGCGAGTTCATTGCCGAGCGGGATCGTCAGCGCCACGGCGCGGCCGTTGCAACCGGTCCAGCCATAGGCATTGGGGCCGAGCTTGTGGATGCGCGGCAAAAAGTCCGTGGTCATGCCGACATAACCGTTCCAGACATAGTCGAACGAGACCTCGCCGATCTGCGGCCACAGCCGCTGCAGCCGCTCGGTGACACGCGCCTTGATCCGCTCGACCTTGTTGCCGGGGCCGATCACCGCGCCGCCGGTGACGAGACGGTTTCGGGCGTCGTAGCGTGCGAAATACAGTTCGCCGTGGGTATCCGACATCGCCTGACGGCCGGGGATGATGGTTTTGCGGACGTTGTCGGACAAAGGCTGCGTCGCCATCTGCCAGGACAGCACCGGCATCACCTCGTGTGCAATCTGCGGCACCAGCGACTTTGAAAATTCGCCGCTATAGGCATTGGTCGCCATCACCAGCGCGCGGCCGGAAATCTCGCCCTTGGCCGTCTTGACCACCCAGCGATCGTTGCGACGTTCAAAACTCTCCGCCGGCGAGCGCGCGTAGATGCGCGCGCCCAGCCCAAGCACGGTGCGCGCGAGGCCGCGGGCCAGCGCCAGCGGATTGATATGGCCGCCGGTCTTGTTCCAGAAGCCGCCGAACCATGCATCCGAGCCGAGCATGTCCCGCGTCTGCTCGCGCGACAGCAACTCCACAGGCGCGCCGAATTTCGACCATTGCCGCACGCGACGTTCGGCAATCTTGATGCGGCCGGGGGAATGCACGGGCTGCACCCATCCGCCCTGTTCCCCTTCGGCCTCGATGTTGTAGCGCCTCGTCACGTCGAAGAGATATGACGCGCTGTCGCGCAGCATGCCGACAAAACGCTCTCCCGCCTCGCCGTGCTTCGCAACAATATCCTCCGGATCGGGCCGCGACAGTGTCGGGATCACCTGGCCGTTGTTGCGCCCCGAAGCGCCCCACCCCGGCTCCGCTGCCTCGACAATGGCGACATCGACGCCCGCTTCGCGCAGATGCAGCGCGGTGGAAAGGCCGGTAAAGCCGCCGCCGATCACGATCACATCCGCCTGCTGCGTGCCGGTCAGTTCGGGCAATTCAGGCCCCGACGGCGTCATCGCGGCCCACAGGGACTCGGGCCAGCGGACGTTGCTCGTATTCATCGGTATCCTTTCTTGCAGGGGCCTTGTCGTTCTGCTTAGTTTAGCTCCCTAACAAGCCCTGAGGAAATAAAAGAGTGGCACTCAAAAACGTCATTGGAATCGATCACGCCGTGGTCATGGTGAAGGACCTCGACAAGGCCGCCGAGAACTACAAGCGGCTTGGCTTCACCGTCTCGCCGCGCGGCACCCACAGCGCGCATATGGGATCGGGCAATTACACCATCATGTTCGATCCCGACTATATGGAATTGCTCGGCGTGCTGACGCCGACGGAACATAATGCTCCGGCGCGGGCCAATCTTGAAAAGAACGGCGAAGGCATCGAGCGCATCGCGTTCACGGCAGTGGATTCGGCCGATGGCGCGGAAGAAATTCGCGCGCGCGGTTATCCACCCGTTGGCCCCACCGATTTCGAGCGGCCGGTGACGATGCCTGATGGAACGGTGTCCGCCGCCAAATTCCGCACGTTCCAGTGGCCGACATCGGAAGCGCCGGGCGGCGTCCGCATCTTCGCCTGCCAGCACAAAACGCGCGAGACGGTGTGGATTCCCGAACTGATGAAGCACGCCAACGGCGCCAGGCGGCTGAAGCAGGTGCTGCTGGTCGCGCCGGAGCCGGCCAAGGAAGCCGCGCATCTATCCAGGATGATCGACCGCGAGACGCGTAACGAGGCGGACGGTGCGGTGGCGGTGCCATCGGGTGGCGACCGTGCAGATTTCGTGTTCCTGACCAAGGATCAGCTCGGCAAGCGCTATCCCGGCGTGTCGCTGGCCGGCCTGCCCGAGCGCGGCGGCGCAGGGCTCGTGATCGTGGCCGATGTCGCGGCGGCGGAGAAGGCGCTGGGCGCCGTCGGCGTGAAAAGCGCAGGCGGCGTGGTGGTGCCGCCGGCTTCCGGCAACGGCACGATGCTCGCGTTCGTCGGGGCGTAGCCGGCAGCGCCAGCCGCGCTGCATCGGGGAAGCCGGAACATGGCGAAGGGCAAGGTTGAAACGGACGGCGATACGGCGGCAACCCGCCGTGGCCGCCCCCGTTCTGCCGAGACCACCAACGCCATTCTGCAAAGCGCCTACACGCTGATGGCGACGACGGGTCTCGCCGCCACCAGCATCGACGCAGTTGCGCGGCACTCCAACGTTTCGAAGATGACCATCTACAAATGGTGGCCGTCACGCGAGGCGCTGCTGATCGACGCGTTCCTGAATCACGCCTCGTTGATGCTGCCGTTGCCGACATCAGGCACACCGGCAGACCGCCTGAGAAGCCACGCCGCGGCCTATGCGAAGGCGCTGCTGGGCGAGTTCGGCAGGGTGCAGCTCGCGGTGATCTCCGAATGCATCTCGAACACGGGGTCTGCGGAGATTTTCTACGAGCGCTATCTCAGCTACCGAAGAACCGCTTTGGTGGAATTGATCGCCGGCGGCCAGCAGGACGGAAGCGTTGGCGCCGCCGGGACGCCGGAGGACCTGTACGATGCGATCTATGGCAGCCTGTTCTACCGCTACATCTTCGGAATCAAGCCGATCTCGCCCGCGCAGGCCCGCAATCTCGTCGATACTCTGCTGATGATCAGGAGCCGCTGACACCGCCGGCCGCGTCCGCTCGCGCGCGGCGGAACCACGCCCATGTCTCCCGCGTCACGGCCCGATAGCCCTGCCCCCGGAAAACGATCTGATCATCGACGATTGCGTTCAATTTCGGCAGCGCATGAAACGGGATCGAGGGGTAAGCGTGATGCTCGACGTGATAGGGCATGTTCCACGCAAACCATCGCGTGACCATGCCGGTGTAGGTGGTGCGGGTGTTCTGAAAGGCGCTTCGCGTCCGTTCACAGCCGGTGTGTTCGGCATAGAGATAGGGCCGCAGGAATAACTGGCCGACGATCAGGGGAACGATCCAGACCCAGAACAGGAGCATCGTATGGAGCGCGAACGAAGCGAGCAGCAGCACGGCATAGCAGGCGACATAGAGGCGCGCTTCCTTCACGACGATGTGGCGCTTGGCTTCCGGGATCCAGGGGGCGGAGGCATTGCCGGTAAAGGCATGGCGAAGCATCAATCCTACCCGGAAGGCAACCTGCCGAAGACCGGTATAGGCGATCGCAAGTTGCGTATCGGAGGTAGGCATCGGGCCAACCAGCAATTCCGGATCCCGATGCGGATCCTGCGTGTAGCGATGGTGGTCCCAGTGGAACAGGCAATAATATTCGTAAGGCAGTCCGATCGCGAATGAAGACAGATGGCCGAGTGCAAGATTAAGCACGCGGCTGCGAAACGCGGTCTTGTGGGCGGTCTCGTGCACAACCATGAACACGAAGGCTGTGAAATAGCCCTGCACAACGATCAGTGGCATCGCCCAGAGCACGCCATAGGTCGAAGACACCAGCCAGATCAGCGCACCGGAAACGCCGATCGCGCCGTAGTGGCTGGCCGCGCGAACGATGCCTTGAAGGTTCGATCGCGCCGATAGATCGCGGAACGCGGCCGACGTCAGCGGCTTTTCTCCCGTTGCGGTAATCGCTGTGCTCATGGTCGCAATCGCCTCCAGGATGGCTTCAGCGCTGCAGCAGTGCCGAGATCTCGGCGTTGATGAAGGCGCGGTCTGCGGGAATGGTGATGGGATTTCCGGCACGGTGTCCGTGGACCGAGGGAATCGGATGGAGTTCGGCCGACTTTGCGTTGACGAGGCCGCCGATCTCGGCCTCATTGTCGCGCATGTCGAAGTAACGATCGGTCTGCCCCGGCATCAGCAGCACCCGCGCCTTGATGGCGGCGAGCGCGCGGCCGATGTCGTCGCCGAATTCGAGACATTGGCTGATATCGCCACGCTGCCAGATCCCGATCTGCGCCAGCAGATTGTTGGCGTCACGCCGCGAGAAGGCATCGTCCCAGGCGCGTGTGAGGTAGTCTTCCAGCGACTGGAAGCCGGCCTCGCGCCACACTTCGTCCCGATAGAAGGCGTGCGACATCGCCCATCCGGCATAGACGCGCCCCATGGCGCGCAGACCGGCGGAAGGCTTTTCGACGAAACGGCCATTCCTGAACGTCGGGTCTGCGGTCAGGGCTGCCTTCACCCCTTCGAGGAACACGTGATTGTAGGGCGAACATCTGGCACTGCCGCAGACGACGGCCGCCCGTTCCACCATGTCGGAATGGCAGGCCGCCCAGTGATAGGCCTGCATGCCGCCCATCGACCAGCCGTAGACGAGCGCGATGCTTGAAATTCCGAACTGCTCGACCAGAAGGCGGCGCTGGACCGCGACCGCATCGTGATAGCTGATATCGGGAAACGGCGTGAGGCCGGAATTGGACGGTGAAGAGGACAAGCCGTTACCGAAGAGATTCGGAATGACGATGAAATAGCGGTCGGGATCCAGCGCGCCGCCACGCTGGATCAGCCATTCGGTATCATAGTGCTGGGCGCTGAACGATGTCGGGTAGACGATCACATTGTCCTTCCGCGCGTTCAACGTGCCGTAGGTCTTGTAGGCGAGATGCATGGAAGGGAAGACGACACCCGACTGCAGCACGACGTCCCCTGCGTCGAAGTTGTCGTAGTCACCGTTGGTCGTCATACGTTATCCCTCGGCGCGCCAATGGGCACAACCCATTACTGTACCAATAGTACATTATTTGGATTGGCTTGCAACCGCGTTATGGCGTGCTTAGCCTTCGTATTGCAGCACGTGCATGCCGGCGTTCCAGTCGCTGACATACATCAACCCCTCCGGCGTGACGTAGGTGTCGCAGGTCTTTGCGGCCAGAGAAATATTGGGCCGCGGATCCACCAGCTTGCCGGGAATCGGCGGCACCCAATAGGCAATCTCCTTCGGCACGAAGGCATCCCTGATGTCGAACACCCGCACCCCCGCCGTATTGTAGGTAGCAAACACCGTCTCTTCGCTTTGGAACGAGCCGGGCCGATTTTCGTGCAAATTGTGCGGNCCGAACGTTCCGATGCTGCAGAAATCGCGTTCGCGTGGTGTCGGCAGCGTCGATATCGGCACCGGATTTTCGGGAGCGCGGACGTCGACAATGAACGTGTAGAACAAGCCCTTGGCGCATTTTTCGGCGTTCGCCTCGTCGGCCACGACAGCTAGTCCCCGCTTNGGCAAGGGCAGAGGCGTATGCGTTCCCCCGGGGAAAGGCGGCGACCAGTTGATGCGCGAAATCAGTGTGGGCTTTGCGGGATCGCTGATGTCGTGGATGGTGAATCCGCCNTCNCGCCACGCCGCATAGCCGCGGTTACCGGCGGTGATCATGTGATGCAGGGCGANNCGCTTGCCTTTGGGCAAGTCGGGCTCGCCGGCGGCGCGGTTCATGCCGGGCAGCCACCATNTGGAGACGATCTCCGGCTTGGCNGTGTTCTGNAGGTCGACGATGCACAGGATGTGGTCGGTGAAGCCGTCGAAGTGCGCCGANACATAGGCGTAGCGTCCTCCCGGCCACCACAGGCGGTTGATCCCGAAGCCGGGCATTTCGAGGAAGGCAATCTCGCGCATCTCGTTTGGCTTGGAGATATCGTGGATGGACAGGCCGGACCGGAATTTCTTGCGGTTGGTGATGCTGTCGGCCAGGTTGTTCTCGAAGTAGCCGCGCATGCTGTCGTAGGATTGCATCGCCACGATGTTGGCGCCGTTGGCGAGCAGCATCAGGTCGTCCGAAACCTGCAGGTGATGGGTACGCGTGTACTGGCCGGCGGTGAAGAAGCCTGTGGGCTTCAGGTTGCGTGGGTCCGATGCATCCAGAATGGTGACGCCGTCGCTGAACATGTGCCCGACGTAAACGTGCTTCCTGTTGACCATCACCTGCACGCTGTCGGGCCGTCCGCCGATGTCGCTGTAGGAAATGTGCTTGATGCCCTTCCCGATTCCCTGCGGAGGAATTTCGGTATCGGCCGCGAATGCGGGCGCAGACAGGCTGGACATCGCTGCGGTCCCGGCCAGCGCACCGAGTTGTTTCAAGTGCTGACGGCGCGAAAATTCCGGCATGGCCGCTACTCCCCAGGAAAGCCCATCTGTCTTCCCTCGCTGCAGTCTGGCTGCAGGCGATGATGCAGACTTTTGAAGTTGGGCGAACGCTAAACCTGTTTGGACTGGTTCGTAAACTGCCAATCCAACGTTCACGCTGGGTCGTTCGCGGCGGCACTCGTGCCAAAATACCGCGCAACAGGGCTATGCAGGCTGTCGGCGGGGACGCACTTACTCCGCCGGTGCCGCCATCGGCACTTCCGAATGCGCGCTGTAATCCACACTCGGACTGGTCTTCGCGAGCGCGAACAGGCCCCCGGCCATCACCAGGTAGGCCAGCGCGACGCCCGGCGTGACGCCGAGGCCGCCGCCAATGCCGACGGCCTCGCCGTGCATGAAGCCGAAATAGGTCATGACCGCGCCGGCCAGTGCGAAGGCTGAGGCTTTAAGAAAATCGCGTTCGATCACGAACACGCCGATCGCGCCGAGCACGAGGCCGGCGAGGATCGAGCCGCCACCCATCACTTCGAGCCCATGATAAATTACGCCTTGCTGCGGCAGTGAGGCGATCGCCGCGGTCTTCACCGCGTCGACCTTTTCTGCGGCAAGACCACCAACTGTTTGAGCTGCGGCCATACTCGCACCGAGCATGGTGTCGATTTGCAGTTTTGCCCATGCGGCGAGATGCGGCGTCAGCGCCAGCACAACGGCAGGCGCGTGCTTGACCGGCGTGGTCTGGAACGCCTGCGCGCCGATCAGCATGCCGATATAGAGCAGGATCGGCGAGATCGCGACCACCGGCACGAGCGCCAGCAATACGGAGATGATGCCAAACCACGACAGCAGAACCACCATCAGGCCGGTCGCCGCGGAATAGCCGATCCGCCCGCCCATCGCCTTCCAGCCGGGATGACCGATATAGACGGCGTTGATGAAGGGATTGCCCATCAGGCAGCCGATCAGGCTGACGACGCCGTCGGCCGTCAGCACCCGCGTGGTCGGGTATTCGTCGCCGGCGGCTTCCGCGCTTTCGACGTTATCCATGGCCTCGACGAGGTCGTAGATGCCGAACGGGATCGCGGTGACGAGAATGATGCCGAGGAATTCGAAGCCGGAGAAGACGTGGCCGACGGCCGGCAACGGCACCGAGAAGCCGAAGCTGGCGAAGGCGTCGCCGACGCCCTTCAGGCTCAGGCCGCCGAGCCCAAGCCCGAACAGGTTCGAGCCCCAGGCGATGATCATGCCGACCGCAATGGCGACGAGGCCGGCCGGCATGCCTTTCCAGTATTTCACGCCGCCGAACCAGCTCGCCAGGATGATGGCAAAACACACCAGCCCGATCTGCGGCGTCATGTACATTTCCAGCGCCGGCCGCATCGAGATGAAGGTGACGGAGACACCGGCGAGCGTGCCGAGCAGCGCCGCGCGCGGCGTGATCTTGCGGATATAAGGCGCGATGAAGCCGCCGATCATCAGAATAAAACTCTGGAAGAACACCCAGACCAGCCCGGCCGACCAGCCCTTGATCGGATCGCCGGTCTTGAGCGTGATCGGCAGCATGATCACGAAAGTGACGATGAACATGTGCGGCACGCTGACGCCCGACGGCAGCGCACAGACGTCGCTGCGGCCGGTCTTCTGCGCCAGCTTGTAGGCGAGCCAGGCGTAGTAGAACGTCGAGAGGCACATCATCAGGCCGAGCGCCGGCAGGATGCGGCCGAACACGAGGCTGTCAGGCATCTTCAGCACGAAGCGCAACAGGCCGGTCAGCACCAGCATGTTGACGAGGATGTTGGTGCCGAAGCCAAACAGCGCGTTCCAGTCGCCCGGCGTCCACAAAACCGGCTTGAAGGTGGATGTGCCTGATGTCCCCGTTGCACTCGTGCTCATCATAAACCCCCTGCTGCTGCGGCTCGTGGAATCTCCAGTGAAAGCGCCTTCAGCACCTCTGCCGAGTCGGAGACCCAACCAAAAATGCCGCCCTGGGCCTTGATCATCTTCAGGCCGATCTCGTGGAATTCTGGAAAGTAGGAGGCGCAGCCATCCGCCAGCACCACGCAGCGATAGCCGCGGTCATTGGCTTCGCGCACGGTGGTGTTGACGCAGACCTCGGTGGTGACGCCGCAGACCAGCAGATTCTCGATGCCGTAGCGCTGCAGCACGTCGCCGAGCTCGGTGGCGTAGAATGCGCCCTTCCCCGGCTTGTCGATCACGATCTCGCTGTCGAGCGGATATAATTCGGGAATGATGTCGTGACCGGCCTCGCCGCGAATAAGAATGCGTCCCATCGGACCGGGATCGCCGATGCGCAAGGACGGCGCGCCGCGCTCGACCTTGGCCGGCGGCGCATCCGACAGATCGGGCAGATGACCTTCGCGGGTATGAATGACCAGCATGCCGGCCGTGCGCGCCGCATCCAGCACGGCCGCGATCGGCTTCACCGCCCGCGCAAGCTGGCTGACGTCATTGCCGAGCGTTTCGCCAAAACCGCCCGGCTCCATGAAATCGCGCTGCATGTCGATGATGAGAAGCGCGGTCGCCGCCCAATCGAGCACGATCGGCCCCGGCTCCGCTGCGAGCTTTGCTGAGTTCGCCATGACGTACGCGCCCCGAACGAGAGAACTCTTCGGGAGAAGTCAAGCAAGGCCCATGCCATTGTGTACAATGGCGGCAGGCGTCGGGCGGCCACGGAATTGATCGTTCTTTCAATTCGTTGAGTATCAACGCTGTGGCGACACGTTCTCCGTCCGGCGCTTTCCGGACGTGCATCTGCTCACCAACTGGGCAGCCGAGGCCAGAAATTCTCGATCAGCCGCAGCAACACCCGCGCGCCCGCAGCGTCGCTGCAAGCCGTCGCCACGCACAAGACCGTCGTCCAGCGAGATTCTCCGCGGGCCGAAGATCCGCTTAGTTCCTGATGATTGCTACGAGCTAATTCCAATCCAGCAGCGGGGTGCCAAATGCCCTCTTCCAGACCGTCAGAAAACGGGGAAACCAGGAGTGCGCCACGGCTCCCTGATAGGCCCACGTGCGGTATTTGAGGCCTTTTTCCGACAGCAGTTCCTGATATCCGCCGTGCGTTTCGGTGGCGGTACGGATGTCCCGCAATATGTCGCGAGCGCAGGAACGGTACTTGTCGGCGCCGGAACATTCATCGTAGTCCAGCATGCGATCGGCGAACTCGACGTTGAACGTCGGCCAGCAGGAACGCCCCTGGTAGGCCGGCGCCGCAATCTTGTGGATCATCTTGTTCTGCGGATTATCCGAAGATACCAGGAAGTGAGATGTACCCGGGATTCGAAACCGCGGCTCGCCAAGTATCAGATCCGTCGTCGCTGCGAATAGCGCGCGTTCGCCCTCATCGCTCAGATCCCAAAATCCCTGGTGCACATTGACGAAATCGAGCGCAATGGATGATGCCGCCGGTTCGCTTCGGGAATCCAGGGCATGCCTGATATAGCCATGCTTGCCGAACAACCCGAGCAGCTCCTTCTTGTATTGCGAGAGCTCCCGCCCGAGCAGCCCCTCCAGCTCGATCCGATCGATCACCCCCAACCGTATGCCGCGTACAAAAGTAGCATAGACGCATGCGTTGGTGACAAAGCGCCTGCGCTCGGCGCGGGTATC
>C688J18823_10002444_pt1 | contig 11603 bp, 12 predicted proteins | sample HopSoiMetagenom1_FD_18823 | JGI IMG/M metagenome (IMG submission 18823) | reverse complement strand
TGAACGTCATCGTCATCGTTATGAATTTAATAATCATTATCGTCAAATGATGGAGCAAGCCGGATTTGTATTCTCTGGTACAAGCCCAGATGGACGACTTGTTGAAGTAATCGAATTGAAAGATCACCCATGGTTTGTGGCATCACAGTTCCATCCAGAATTTATATCAAGACCAAATCGTCCACAACCATTATTCCGTGAATTTATTGGAGCATCCATACACCATAAAGAACAATAATCACTTTTTTGTGAATGAAAAGCCTTGTTTCCACTGTGAGAAACAAGGCATTTTTTACGTATTGAACACGAATAAGGCCTATGTGTAGGAAAATAACCTATAGCTTGTCAGCGAAAACTTACTGTAGGCACGAACAGTCAATCGCCATGTTATTTTTAATCATTTAGTACTCAGCTAATATTTCATCAATGGTAAATTTTAAGCCATAATAAACATAGAGGGCGACCATTGAAGAAGGATATCCGAACCGTTCTCCAGCATCATTCGGAAGCAGGCCCTTTATTAATTGTAAATCAATATGGACATCCGCTAATTCTACGAGGGTCTCATGGCTTTCTTCGATATGAGTAGAAATGGCTACAAAGGGTATTTGTCTTTCAGTAAGCTTTTTGGCCAATTGGAGAGCTTGGGGATCAGAGGAATATCGAGTAATGAGTAAAACTCGGTCCATATTCTCTAAGCGCTCTAATGATTCATCCGGATGCAAAGTCGTACAGTGCCTAAGTGGTTCTGACCCAGTAGTTGCTTCATGCGAGATTGCAGCCATTTCATTTGTCCCATATACATAAATAGTCCCTTCTGCAACGGACGCTTGGGATAGAAGTCTGGCACCATCCTCTATCGACTCGATTTGGTTTTCTTGAATCTTTTTAAACAATCCGTTTAACTGTGTCGCAAACATTTTTAACAAAGGATCTCCTCCAAAATAGTATGGTAAAATGCATGATCATATAATATTGTAAACGAAAGAAGTAATTTTAAAAAATAGAAGGAATATTTGGAAATAGTCTAGAATTAACTTTAAGAATATTAAAAATAAGGTACAATTATTAAAAACAGATCAAATTGCCCAAACCTATTCATTATTTCAATAAAGAAAAAGAGGTGCTTTATGAAAGAGAAAATATTAGTCGTTGATGATCAATTTGGTATTCGTATTTTATTGAATGAAGTTCTACAGAAGGAAGGATATGATACCTATCAGGCAGCAAATGGGCTTCAAGCACTAGAGGTCCTGAATGACCATGTTCCAGATCTTGTTCTTCTTGATATGAAGATTCCTGGTATGGATGGGATTGAAATTTTAAAAAGAATGAAAGTATTACAACCAGACATTAAGGTAATCATAATGACTGCTTATGGAGAATTAGATATGATTCAAGAAGCAATGGACTTAGGTGCGATTACCCATTTTGCCAAGCCTTTTGATATAGATGATATTCGAAAAGCAGTAGCAAAGCATTTGAAAACTTCTAGCTCGGTATAATAAAACGAAGTGGCCATTACCTTGAGTTAGGAAAAGGTAAGGACAAATTTACCAAAAATAAATGCTGGATTAATAGCATTTATTGTCAAGTTTTGATATGATAAAAATGAAATTTTTATTGACAATTTATGATTTGACATTTAAGTGAGAGTACATAGTTTAGACTGTTTATAAAATAAATAAGAACTTAAATGTCAGGTTTGTGAACGATCGATTTTTAGGGGGATGAACGATGCCTTTAGTTTCAATGACTGATATGCTGAAAAAAGCTAAATCAGAAGGCTATGCAGTTGGACAATTTAATATCAATAACCTTGAATTTACACAGGCAATTCTTCAAGCAGCACAAGAAGAAAAATCGCCTGTTATTTTAGGCGTTTCTGAAGGTGCAGGACGCTATATAGGTGGATTTAAAACGGTTGTAAAAGTAGTTGAAGGATTATTAGAAGATTATAAAGTAACCGTTCCTGTTGCTATTCACTTAGACCATGGTTCTAGTTTCGACAAATGTAAAGAGGCCATTGACGCTGGATTTACATCTGTCATGATTGATGCATCTCATCATCCATTTGAAGAAAACATTACATTGACAAAACAAGTGGTTGAATATGCACATCCAAAAGGAATTTCCGTTGAGGCCGAACTTGGTATGGTTGGCGGACAAGAGGATGATGTTCAAGCGAATGGTGTAATCTACGCGGATACAGAAGAATGTGAAGAGTTAGTAAAACAAACAGGGGTTGATTGTTTAGCTCCTGCGCTAGGTTCTGTTCATGGACCATATAAAGGTGAACCAAACTTGGGTTTTAAAGAAATGGAAGAGATTTCAAATGGAACAGGTGTACCGCTTGTGCTTCATGGTGGAACTGGAATTCCAACGAAGGATATTCAGAAATCCATTTCATTAGGTACAGCAAAAATTAACGTGAACACAGAGAACCAAATCGCTTCAGCAAAATGTGTTCGTGAAGTGTTAGCAGCAAATCCAAATATGTACGATCCACGTAAATATTTAGGACCTGCACGTGATGTGATTAAAGAAACGGTTATTGGCAAAATCCGCAAATTCGGTTCTGCAGGTAAAGCTTAATTGAAACCGCCTTTTTGGGGCGGTTTCACTGCATTATGAATCATGACATAAGCTGGTATCTTAGATCGCACTAAAATGGACGTGTGTATTTGCATAAAAACTCGAAGTTGTAGGAAATAATCATTCAAAATTTTTTTCACAAGAGAGGGGTATATGTATGAAGTTTTTTATCGATACTGCAAATATGGAAGAAATTAAAGAGGCCTTTGAATTAGGAATCATCGCGGGTGTCACAACCAATCCGTCTTTAGTAGCAAAGGAAAAAGATATTTCTTTTCATGATCGTCTTCGTGAGATTACAGAGCTTGTTCCAGGTTCAGTTAGTGCAGAAGTGATTGCTCTAGATGCAGAGACAATGATCAGAGAAGGAAAAGAATTAGCTGCAATTGCTCCAAATATTACGGTTAAGATCCCTATGACTCCGGATGGGATGAAGGCTGTTTCTGTTCTTTCAAAAGAAGGAATTAAAACGAATGTAACCCTTATTTTTAGTGCGAATCAAGCATTAATGGCTGCAAGAGCAGGTGCTACATATGTGTCACCATTTGTTGGAAGATTAGATGATATTGGTCATAATGGTTTGGACCTGATCTCAACAATTGCTGAAATATTCGTTATCCATGGGATTGAAACGGAAATTATTGCCGCGTCGATCAGACATCCTCAGCATGTAACAGATGCCGCTTTACGAGGTGCACATATTGCGACAATCCCATATAAAGTCATTAAGCAATTATTTAATCATCCTTTAACAGACAAAGGAATTGAAGCCTTTCTTGCTGACTGGAAAACATTAGCGTAGAAAAGCAAAATCGGCTTGGTCAGCTCCGACTAGCCTAAGCCAGTCTGAGGAGGAGGTTGGCTTTGTAACTTCATCCTCGGAATGGCTTAAGACCTCGAGGAGCTAGCCGATGCAGCTAGACAAGAAAAGCGGATTAAACTTTGGTTTAAAACCTCTTATGCAAGCCAATGCAGCTAAACAATTAAAAAGCGAAATCGACTTGCGCAAGAGGAATATAGATTAAAAGCTTCAAACTGTACTACGAGAATGCGTCTCTTACGTCCGCGTTATTCTCCTTCCCCATTGCCCTTAATAACCCTACCATTTCCAAATTTTTTTAGAAAACGAAATATAATAAGGGAAAATATTTTCCAATTCTATACACCAGGGTTATTTTTTGTGTAAAATAAGGGAATGGAATAAAGTGAGATCTCAAAGAAAGATCATTGGGTATATATAAGAGTTCTATTCTGAAAAAATGGACGAGTATTTGATTCGTGATGAAGTTTTGGAAGGTTCAGTACGGTGAATAATAAAAGTAGGCTTTCTTTGCTACAGAAAAATTAGAATTTTCGAGGTAAGATTTTTTCCATGAAAGCAATATGGTTATTTTACTGCGAAGGGTTCATGTAGAAAATGTCTTGGAAGGGAGTTCATAATGGAAAAATTAATGATAGCAGGTGGTTATCCGTTAAAAGGGACCGTTCGGATCAGCGGTGCGAAAAATAGTGCAGTTGCCTTAATTCCTGCCACCATTTTAGCCGATTCCCCTGTGATAATAGAAGGATTGCCTGATATTTCCGATGTCCAGATTTTAAAAGGACTACTAGAAGAAGTAGGAGGGAAAGTGGACTTCACGGACAATAAAATGACGGTCGATCCTTCTTCCATGATTTCCATGCCCTTGCCGAACGGAAAAGTCAAAATGCTGCGTGCCTCCTATTATTTAATGGGTGCCATGCTCGGTCGTTTTAAAAAAGCTGTGATTGGGTTGCCAGGAGGATGTTATCTTGGACCAAGACCCATTGATCAACATATAAAAGGTTTTGAAGCTCTTGGGGCAAGTGTGACCAATGAACAGGGAGCCATTTATTTGCGTGCCGATGAATTACGTGGTGCACGTATTTATTTGGACGTGGTTAGCGTAGGAGCCACGATTAATATTATGCTGGCAGCTGTTCGTGCGAAAGGTCGTACTTTGATTGAAAATGCTGCAAAGGAACCGGAAATTATTGACGTAGCTACATTGCTCACCAATATGGGGGCAAAAATCAAAGGTGCCGGTACGGATATTATTCGTATTGATGGTGTTGATTCGCTTCATGGCTGTCAACATACCATTATTCCTGATCGCATTGAAGCCGGTACGTATATCATTCTGGCTGCAGCTGCAGGAGAAGGCATTCTCATTGATAATGTCATTCCGCAACATTTAGAATCGTTAATTGCAAAGCTTCGTGAAATGGGCGTCGGAATCGAAGTGAAAGACGATCAAATGTATGTGAGACCTGCTGAAAAAATGAAGCCAATAGACATTAAAACCTTAGTCTATCCGGGCTTTCCTACTGATTTACAGCAACCACTTACTTCTCTATTAACAAGAGCAGAGGGGACAAGTATGGTAACCGATACCATCTATAGTGCCAGGTTTAAACATATTGATGAGCTTAGAAGAATGAGTGCAACCATCAAAGTGGAAGGGCGCTCTGCTGTTATTAATGGACCGATTCAGCTACAAGGTGCAAAAGTGAAGGCAAGTGATTTAAGAGCGGGTGCTGCTCTAGTGATTGCTGGCTTGATGGCTGAAGGGGTTACAGAAGTAACAGGAATAGAACATATTGAAAGAGGCTACAGCCATATTGTTGAGAAGTTAAATGGCTTGGGAGCAACGGTTTGGCGTGAAAGTTTGTCAAATGAAGAGATCGAACAAATGAAAAACGCATAATTTCGTTTGCAAGAGTAGACGAAAGCGATTGGAGGAAGAATAATAATGGAAAGAAGTTTGACAATGGAATTAGTCCGTGTAACAGAAGGGGCCGCACAAGAGTCGGCTCGCTGGATGGGACGCGGTAAAAAAGATGAAGCAGACGATGCCGCAACAACGGCTATGCGTAATGTATTTGATACGGTGCCTATGCAAGGGACTGTTGTGATTGGTGAAGGAGAAATGGATGAGGCTCCAATGCTTTATATCGGTGAAAAACTAGGTACAGGTGTTGGACCACTGGTTGATGTGGCTGTAGATCCAGTCGAAGGTACAGAAATCGTAGCAGCGGGTGGATGGAATGCTCTTGCTGTTTTGGCGGTTGCTGACCGAGGAAATCTTCTTCATGCACCAGACATGTATATGGATAAGATTGCGGTCGGACCTGATGCAGTTGGAGTGATTGATATCGATGCACCGGTGATCGATAATATAAAAGCCGTTGCAAAAGCAAAAGGCAAAAATGTAGAAGATGTGGTCGTAACCATTTTAAATCGTGAACGCCATCAAGATATCATTAAACAAATTCGTGAATCAGGTGCTCGGATTAAGTTAATTGAGGCTGGTGATGTAGCAGGAGCGATCAACACGGCATTCGANCATACTGGAGTTGATTTACTATTAGGATCTGGCGGTGCNCCAGANGGNGTACTCGCAGCGGTTGCTTTGAAATGTCTCGGTGGAGAATTACAAGGAAAACTNCTTCCACAAAATGAGGAAGAGATNGAACGTTGTAAANAAATGGGCGTTGAGCCNAANNCTGTTCTTCTCATGGATGATTTAGTAAAAGGCGATGACGCGATTTTTGCAGCAACAGGAATTACCGATGGTGAACTTCTTCGCGGAGTTCAGTTTAAAGGTGGCCCGGATGGATACGCAACAACTCACTCCATCGTTATGCGTGCAAAATCAGGCACAGTCCGCTTTATTGAAGGTAGACATAGTTTGGCAAAGAAACCTCACTTAGTAATGAAGTCATAATTAATCAAAACTGAATCGGCAACAGCTAGAAATTAGCTGTTGCGATTTTCTATATAAAGTACCTTTCATTTCCTTTCCTAAAAAAACATATTGATTCATCTTTCCCTTAAAGGGTACAATAGAAATTGTTTTTGTCTTCGTTAAATCAATAAAAACTCACAAAAAAGACATTCTTCTGTTTCAAGATGCCTCAAATTAAATGTAAACTTTCCTTTTTCCTCAAACGTTTAAACTAAATGTTCTGCTCGTTCGAGGGAATGATTGAAAATTCAAAAGAGTGGTGTAATCATGGGATTAACAATATCAATTTTAGAAAATATGAAGTTAAAAGAGTTATATGAGTTAGCTCGAGAATATAAAGTAACATATTACAGTAAATTAACCAAAAAAGAATTAATTTTTGCGATCTTAAAAGCACGTGCAGAACAAGAAGGGTACTTTTTTATGGAAGGCGTACTCGAAATCATTCAATCAGAGGGTTTTGGCTTTTTAAGACCGATTAATTATTCACCAAGCTCACAGGATATTTATATTTCAGCCTCGCAAATTCGTCGCTTTGATTTGCGAAATGGAGATAAAGTATCCGGGAAAGTAAGACCGCCAAAAGAAAACGAACGTTATTTTGGATTGCTCCAAGTAGAAGCAGTAAATGGGGATGATCCTGAATCTGCAAAAGAACGCGTTCATTTCCCAGGTTTAACTGCCCTTTATCCTGACCGCCAAATGAAATTGGAAACATCACATAGTAATGTTTCCACTCGAATCATGGATGTCATCTCGCCTGTTGGTTTTGGTCAGCGTGGATTGATCGTAGCTCCTCCAAAAGCAGGTAAAACAATGCTGATCAAAGAGATTGCGAACAGCGTAACAACGAACCATCCAGATGCTGAATTAATTGTTCTCCTAATCGATGAACGACCTGAAGAGGTTACGGATATTGAACGTTCAGTTAAGGGGGATGTTGTAAGCTCAACATTCGATGAAGTGCCTGAAAACCATATTAAAGTGGCTGAATTAGTGTTAGAACGTGCGATGCGTCTTGTTGAGCACAAGCGTGATGTCGTGATTTTAATGGATAGTATTACAAGGCTGGCACGTGCCTATAATTTAGTAATTCCACCAAGTGGTCGTACATTATCAGGGGGGATTGACCCTGCGGCCTTCCACCGGCCAAAACGTTTCTTCGGAGCTGCCCGTAATATTGAAGAAGGCGGAAGTTTAACGATTTTAGCAACGGCTCTTATTGATACTGGTTCACGTATGGATGATGTTATTTATGAGGAATTTAAAGGAACTGGAAATATGGAGCTTCATCTTGATCGTGCATTAGCTGAAAGAAGAATTTTTCCAGCGATCGATATTCGCCGTTCAGGTACGAGAAAAGAAGAACTTCTTATTCAGAAAGATCAGCTTGATATGCTATGGGCGATCCGCAAGTCGATGTCCGATTCTCCAGATTTCGCTGAGAAATTCCTTCGTAAATTAAAACAATCCAAATCAAACGAAGATTTCTTCGCTAACCTAAGTGAAGAAATGAAAACAAAACGGTCGTAAAGGGAGAAAATAGAAGTAAATTATAAGTTGCAATTAGAAATAGACCTTGCTATAATATGATGAGTGTGTTTGAGAAATCAAACGTATAATTCGTTGTAATAGATAACTCTGTTTCGAGAGAATCAGGGCGGAAGGAGCTGAAAAGAATGAAAGCAGGAATTCATCCAAATTATAAAAAAGCTAATGTAAAATGTGCATGTGGCAATGAATTTGAAACTGGCTCAGTAAAAGAAACAATTAAAATTGAGACATGTTCAGAATGCCATCCATTCTACACAGGTCGTCAAAAATTCGCTGAAGCTGGCGGACGTGTTGACCGATTCAATAAAAAATACGGTATTAAATAATTTTGATAAATGCAATGTAAAAGCAGGCGGATACCCATTCTTGCCTGCTTTTTATCGTGGTGCGATTGACAAGGTAAAGAATTCTTCATAATATGAATGCTTATAGTCGATCCCCGTTTGGTTTTGACGGAGGATCTTGCCTATACTATAATGAGAAGGCAAAAATGCGAAATCCGAAGGGGATATCACATTAGATTGAGAAAAAGAGGTGTTTTCAATGTTTGATCGTCTTCAAGCTGTTGAAGATCGCTACGATAGGCTGAATGAACTATTAAGCGATCCATCCATAGTCAATGACTTAAATAAGCTACGTGAATATTCAAAAGAGCAATCGGATATACAAGATACGGTTTTGGCGTATCGTGAATATAAAGTGGTACAGGTACAGTTAAAAGATGCAAAGGAAATGTTGAATGAAAAGATTGACCCAGAAATGCGCGATATGGTGAAAGAGGAATTATCTGAGTTAGAAGATCAAATAGAAGAGATTGAGGCTAGGTTAAAAATTCTATTGATCCCGAAAGATCCAAATGACGATAAAAACGTTATTATGGAAATTCGTGGTGCTGCCGGTGGTGATGAAGCCGCTCTATTTGCTGCTGACTTGTATCGTATGTATAGTAAGTTTGCCGAAGCTCAAGGATGGAAAACAGAGGTTATTGATGCAAGCTCATCTGGTGTGGGTGGCTATAAAGAGATTATCTTTATGATTACCGGTCATGGTGCGTATTCAAAGTTGAAATATGAAAATGGTGCCCATCGTGTGCAACGTGTACCCGAAACCGAATCTGGTGGACGGATTCATACGTCAACAGCAACCGTTGCCTGTCTCCCTGAAACAGAGGAAGTTGAAATTGAGATTCATGAAAAAGATATCCGTACAGATACGTTTGCCTCAAGCGGACCAGGAGGACAAAGTGTGAACACGACGATGTCCGCTGTTCGTCTCACTCACCTACCAACGGGTACGGTTGTTTCTTGTCAAGATGAGAAATCACAAATAAAAAATAAAGCAAAAGCAATGAAGGTCCTTCGTGCCCGTGTGTATGATAAGTTTCAACGAGAAGCACAAGCAGAGATTGATCAACAACGAAAATCAGCCGTTGGAACGGGTGACCGTTCAGAGCGAATCCGAACTTATAATTTTCCGCAAAATCGCGTAACAGACCATCGTATTGGCTTAACGATCCAAAAGCTTGATCAAATCCTGCAAGGTAAGCTTTCAGAGATTACTGATGCGCTTATTATGGAAGAACAATCCAGTAAATTGGAAAGCTTAGAGGATTAAGTCTATGGCTAAAATATACGAAGCTCTTAACTGGGCTTCTTCTTTTTTAAAAGAAAAGGAACGAGATGAAAACGCGAGTGAACTTTTGCTGCGTTTTTTCTTGCATACAGATCGTTCAACGTTATTAGCCAATTTACGTGAAGAACTGGATTCTTCTGTCGCAGACTCCTTTAAAGAAGCGGTATTTCTTCATGCAGAAGGTACGCCTGTTCAATATATCATGGGTTTTGAGGAATTCTATGGCAGGTCCTTTCATGTGAATGAGCATGTGTTGATCCCACGTCCTGAGACAGAAGAATTGGTGTTAGGGGCTATCGGGCGTATGGAAAGCCTATTTGGGGAAAATAGAGCGATTGATGTGGCTGATATTGGGACAGGAAGTGGAGCCATTGCGATCACTTTAAAATTGGAACGCCCAGATTTACAGGTAACGGCAAGTGATATTTCTGAAGATGCTCTCCATGTGGCGGAAAAAAATGCGAAACGGCTTTCGGCAGAGGTTACATTTGAAAAAGGGGATTTACTGAAGCCTTTTCTTGAAAAAGGCCAAAAGTTTGATGTAGTCATCTCCAATCCCCCTTACATCCCCATAAGTGATAGAGAAGAAATGTCTATTGTTGTCACAGATCATGAACCACATCAAGCTCTTTTTGCTGGTCAAGATGGACTTGATCTTTATAGAAGATTTAAAGAGGAGCTTCCTTTTGTTTTAAAAGAAAAAGCACTCGTTGGCTTTGAAGTAGGTGCCGGACAAAGTCATGCCGTTACAAACCTCCTGCGAGAAGCGTTTCCAACCGCAAAAATAGAAACGGTCTATGACATCAACGGCAAAGACCGAATCGTCTTCGCGCAAATATAATAGGGTGTCAGTCACCGCAAAAGGGCAGAATAGCTAAAAGTGTCCTTTTCTGGTGGTGACACCGACCTTCACTTTTCATGTTTCTAAAAATTCTGAATTATTAGAGTTTAATATTTCAGGAACTTGACCACAATGAGTTAGTGAAGGGACGGTGTCAACGATGACAAGAAAAAATCTAGCAATCATATATATTTTATTATTATCCATTGGAACCCTATTAAGTCTTTATATTCCTAAAAACGAAGTCACTGCCAATGATGCCCTTATCATACCGAATGATGCGATTCGTTTACGTATATTAGCGAATAGTGATAGTAAGAGTGACCAAGCATTAAAAAGATTGGTAAGAGATGAAGTCAATAAAGCAATCACGGTTTGGGTCTCTGATTTAACCTCAAAAGAAGAAGCAAGAAAAGTGCTTCATTCCAGGCTTCCGGAAATTCAAAGGATCGCAGAACAAGTGGTTCGTAAACAAAGTTCCAAGCAAGATGTTCAGGTGGAGCTAGGGAAAGTAGAGTTTCCAACAAAGTTATACGGACAGTTTCTCTATCCTGCAGGTCAATATGAAGCGGTCCTGATTACACTTGGCGAAGGAACGGGTGCCAATTGGTGGTGTGTCTTATTTCCACCGCTATGCTTCCTAGACTTTTCAAATGGTGTGGCTGTAAGTGAAGGCTTTGATGAGGAAGAAGAAAAGAAGGCAGAGGAACAAGAGCAAATGGATCCGTTAGAAACGGTTAAAAAAGGGATTAAAAAAGAACTAGTCGATCAGAAAACTGAACCATCACCTGTCTATACACAATCAGATGAAGAACCAGTTGAAGTAAAGTTCTTTTTTCAAGAAATTTGGGATAAGATTTTTGGGTAAACCATCCATTTTCTTCGTGCGTGGGCTGATTCAAGGAAGTAATTCAAACTCCTGCGGGAGAAGTGGGAGAAGCGAGACAGGCGAGACCCGCACGTAACGAAGTGTCGAGGAGGATCAGGGCGCGCTTAAGTGGAAAGCGAAGTACCTGGAACGGAAATTAAGAACTAAGTTTAATAGAAGCAAGTTTAAAGATTAATACTTTCTAATAAAATAAGGAAGGGAAGAAGAGGTCGAACCCAAGGACCTTTTTCTTCCCTTTTTGTATATGGCTGTTTTCGAAAGGATTGTTGTTTTTCATAATGAGCCTCCTATTCGGACAGGAAACAGATTGAACCCGCCGAAGGGA